>VFSW01015761.1_pt1 | contig 10363 bp, 7 predicted proteins | sample 5358111 | NCBI WGS metagenome assembly VFSW01 (sample SAMN11554181, study PRJNA540505) | mine drainage metagenome | isolation source: sediment from site ElyBrook_90M | place: USA: Ely Copper Mine, Vershire, VT | collected 2017
TATTACGACTACTACCAGCCGGAAGCCTACATCCCGCGCACCGACACCTATATCGAAAAGGATTCCTCGGTGAACGAGGAGATCGACCGCATGCGCCACTCGGCGACGCGGGCGATCCTGGAGCGCGACGACGTCATCATCGTCGCCAGCGTCTCGTGCATCTACGGCATCGGCGCGGTGGAGACCTATTCGGGCACCGCCGTCACCATCAAGCAGGGCGCCAAGCTCGACCGCATGGAGTTGATGCGCAACCTCTCGGCCCTGCAATACCGGCGCAACGACGACAGTTTCGTGCGCGGCGCCTTCCGGGTGCGCGGCGACGTCATCGACATCTTCCCGGCGCATTACGAAGACCGTGCCTGGCGCATCGAACTGTTCGGCGACGATGTCGACTCCATCAGCGAGTTCGATCCCCTCACCGGCCGCTCGGCAGGCAAGCTCGACACCATCAAGATCTACGCCAATTCGCACTACGTCACGCCGCGTCCGACGCTGGCCCAGGCGCTGAAAGGTATCAAGGAGGAGCTGCGCCTCCGCCTCGACCAGTTCCGCGCCGAGGGCAAGCTCTTGGAAGCGCAGCGCCTGGAGCAGCGCACCACCTTCGACATGGAGATGATCGAAGCCACCGGCTCCTGCGCCGGCATCGAAAACTATTCGCGCTGGCTGACGGGGCGCAAACCCGGCGAGCCGCCGCCGACCCTGTTCGAATATCTGCCCGACGAGGCGCTGGTGTTCTGCGACGAAAGCCATGTCAGCGTGCCGCAGATCGGCGCCATGTACAAAGGCGACTACCGCCGCAAATTCACCCTGTCGGAATACGGCTTCCGCCTGCCCTCCTGCATCGACAACCGCCCGCTGAAGTTCGAGGAGTGGGACGCGATGCGGCCGCAGACCGTTTATGTCTCGGCCACGCCCGGCAACTGGGAGATGGAGCGCACCGGCGGCGTCTTCACCGAACAGGTGATCCGCCCCACCGGGCTGATCGATCCGCCGGTGGAAATCCGCCCGGTGGAATCGCAGGTGGACGACCTCATCGCCGAGTGCCGCATCGTGGCCAAAAAGGGCTATCGCGCCCTGGTCACCACCCTGACCAAGAAGATGGCGGAAGACCTCACCGAATACATGCACGAGCAGGGCATCCGCGTGCGCTACATGCACAGCGACATCGAAACCCTGGAGCGCATCGAGATCATCCGCGACCTGCGGCTCGGCGCCTTCGACGTGCTGATCGGCATCAACCTGCTGCGCGAAGGCCTCGACATTCCCGAATGCGCGCTGGTCGCCATCCTCGACGCCGACAAGGAAGGCTTTCTGCGCAGCGAGACCTCGCTGATCCAGACCATCGGCCGCGCCGCGCGCAATGTCGACGGCAAGGTGATCCTCTATGCCGATCGCGTCACCGGCTCGATGGAGCGGGCGATGGCCGAGACCACGCGCCGCCGCGAGAAGCAGCGCGCCTACAACGAAGCGCACGGCATCACGCCCGCCAGCATCAAGAAGAGCATCGGCGACATCATGGGCTCGATGTACGAGCGCGACCACGTCACGGTGGGCGCCGGCCAGCTCGGCTTCGAGGACGGCGACACCGCGTTTATCGGCCACAACATCAAGGCGCATCTCGCCGATCTGGAAAAGCAGATGCGCCAAGCGGCGGGCGACCTCGAATTCGAAACCGCCGCGCGGCTGCGCGACGAGATCAAGCGGCTGACCGTGGTGGAACTGGCGGTGGCCGACGATCCCTTCGCGCGGCAGAGCGACGTCGAACGCTCGGTCGACGACGCCTTTCTCAACGCGGTACGCGATGGGGCTCCCTCTCCCCCAGAGGGGGAGAGGGCCGGGGTGAGGGGGACATCCAAATCAAGACGCACCAAACTCAAACGCGCCGGAAGGCCGAACGTGCCGAAGACGTTTGGAAGTCGAAGCAAATAGGAGGAACTTCAATTGTCTTGGCGCGCCAGCGCTAATTGTGCGGCAGCTTGCTGACGTCGTAGTTCGGACCGAAGTCGAAGATGAAGACCGAGCCGAGGTCGATCACCTGCGCACCGGTGGCCATCTGCAGCTGCGCGTTCAATGTCTGCGGCGCATAGTCCTGCGTTGCCGTGCCGATGACGTAATAGAGCTTCCAGGCATCGCCGATATGGATTTGCGTATAGGGGCTCAACGGCGTGTACGGCGCCGCGCTGACTTCGATCAGCGCCTGGATGTCGGCGCCGTCGCCGCCAGCCGGCGGCTGCACGGTCTTGGCCCAGAACGCCAGCAGCAGCACGTCGCCCTTCGACACCGGCTTGACGATGGGCGCGCCGGCGCCGGCATCCCAGGGATTGGCGCCCTTGGCGCTCAGCGTGATCTGCTGCGCCACGCCGCCCTTGGCCGTTTGGTCTTTCACCACCTCGGCCGTGAGCAACGTGCCATAGGTCAGCCAGCCCTGGCTCACATTGTTGACCTCCTTCGACTCGAGATCGTTCGCGGCGGCCGGTGCCGTGGCTGGTGTCGCGGCCGGATCGGCCGGCGCTCCAGCACACAGGATGACGGCCAAGGCGCAAATCGAAATCGTCAGACGCATGCACTCCCCCCGTTCTGTTTGCGGTCGACAGCGTTGTCCCCGCGAGGAAAGTTTGCATCGTCGACCTCGACGGTCAATGCGCCGCGCGTTTGCGGCACTGCACAATGTGCAACGCAACAAGCGCGCCCGCCGCACCTGCGCTATGATGCAGCCGGATTTGCGAGGAGATGCGCCCATGAAGCTCGCTTATGCGTTTGCCGTCGCCGCGTTCGCGGCGGCCGTTTCCCTGCCGGCGTCCGCGGCGTCTCACGTCAAGCCCGGCCTGTGGGAGGTCAAGGTTCGGACCAACGCGGGCCAGGCCTATGCCATGCCCGACCTGTCCAAATTACCGCCGCAGGTGCAGGCGCAGATGAAGGCGCGCGGCGTGCAGATGAATGCCGGCGGCCTGACGGCGCGCCATTGCATCACCCCGGCCGAGGCCGCCAACGACACGCCCGCCATGGGCCAGGGCGAGGGCTGCCACGTGGAGCACGTCAAGATCACCGGGCGATCCTACGACGCCGACATGGTGTGCACCGGCGAGAAACCCGGCGAGATGAATGCGCGCGGGCACATCCAGATCACCTTCGAATCGCCGCTGCATTATTTCGGCACCTCCACCATGAGCGGTACGGCAAATGGCCAGCCGATCGGCAACGCCACGAAGATCGACGCCCGCTGGCTCGCGGCCGATTGCGGCAAGATGCCATAGGCGCCGGAAGAGCGCAGGGCGGCCGAGCGTCGCGCGGACGTCAGGCCGCCCCGTCAAATCACATCTTGATCGGCAGGCTAGCGCCTTGCGAACCACGCCGCGCCGGCGAGAAGCAGGACAGGCACCGCATAGACGGCTTGGTGCATCTGACCGAAATGAACCATCAGCGCGGCGATTCCGACGACACAGCCCACGAAGAGGAGGTTGTAGAGATCGCCGAATAGAGTCTTGAAAAAGGCATTCATGGCACGGCCTCCTTGCGGCGTCCGGCGCGCATCGCCGTGGCGACCGCCAAGCCCCCGATCAGATAGAAGCTGAAGAGGATCAGCAGCGTCCAATCGCCGAACGGCCAGACGCCTTCGCCGCCGAGGGCTTCCAGCGTCCAGTAGGTACCGAAGGAAACGATCATCGTGCCGACGAGAAACTTGATCGCGTTTTCCGGCACGTGACGCAGCGGCGCCCGAATGGCGGCTCCCAGCAGAACGACCAGCAAAAGCGCGGCCAGCGCCGCTTCCGTCGCCACGAAGGGATGCGCGCTCCTGGCGCCCAGCGCCACGACGATCAGCCACACTTCAAGACCCTCGAGCAGCACGCCCTTGAAGGCGATGACCCAGGCGGCGGCGCGGTCGCCTTTCTCGAGCGCCTCGCGGGTTTCGGCAAACTCCTTGTCCTCGTCGTGGAACGCCTTGAAGCCGGCATGCCGCGCCATCGCCTTGGCGAGCCAGCGCACGCCGAACAGCAGCAGCAGCACGCCGATGACGAATTCAAGCGCCGCCATGCTGACGCCCAGTTGCAGCACGCCGCCCGTGGCGATCGTCATCACGGCGAGCACGCCCAGCGCCGCCGCCGCCGCGCCGCTGGCCCGCAGCCAGCCGATGCTCAGGCTGACGGCCAGAACGATCGTGAACGCCTCCACCCATTCGACGGTGGCGGCCAGGAACGTGGGTACGAAGATCGTCCAGTCAGTCATTCGCAGTGTCTCCAGTCTCCGGGTAGGCAAAAATGTGATGCGCCTCGATCTTGAGCTTCGCGGCGCCCGCGGCGGGCACGGCCGATTCCAAACTGCACAAGAGAACATCCAGGCCGACGAGCTGCCAATAGGCACGATGCGATCCAGCCTCAAAAACGCAATAGACCAGCGTGGCGGGGACGCCGTCCGCCGCGCGAGCGACGCCTTCGGGGCGGGCATAGACGATACTGCGTGCGCCGGCCTTTACCCCGACCGCCGTGACCGCGCAAAACCGGTTCGCAATGCGAACGCCAAGCTGTCCCTCTTCCTCGACGAGGTCCGCGCCGAAGCCGCCGACGGCTCCTATGAATCGCGCGGCCCGCGGCGTCTTGGGGCAGGCATAGAATTCTTCCGGCGTCGCCTCATGGCTGAGCGCGCCATCCTCGAGCACCGCGATCCGGTCCGCCAGCCGCCACGCGTCCAGAGGATCATGGCTGACGAACAGCGCCGCGGTTCCGGTTTTTTGCGCCAGTTCGCGAATCTCCATCCGCAGCCTTTCGCGCATATCCACGTCGACGCTCGACAAGGCCTCGTCGAACAGAAGCAGATCGGGACGCGCCGCCAGCGCGCGCGCCACGCCGATGCGCTGCTGCTGGCCGCCGGAAAGCTGATGCGGGCGGACGTCGGCGTATCGCGCCATGCCGACCCGTTCGAGAAGTTCCATGGCGGCCGTTCGTTTGGCCGCCGGCGCGCCGCGCGCCGCAGCCTCGATGTTCTGCAGGCATGTGAAATGCGGCCACAAGGCGTAATCCTGGAAGACCATGCCGAGGCCGCGCCGCTCGGGCGGGACGAAACGCCCTTTGGCCGGTTCGTCCACCACCTTGCCGCGGATGCGGACGACGCCGCGATTGGCGCGCTCCAGCCCCCCGACAAGTCGCAGCAGCGTGGTCTTGCCCGAGCCGGAACCGCCGATCAGCACCACGAACTCGCCCGGCTTCACATCCAAGGTCACGTCGTGAAGCACCGACGTTTTGCCGTAGCGCTTGCTCACCATTTCGAGGCTGACGACGGGGGTCATGCGAACGCTCCGGCGCGCTCGGAACGCAGGGTCAGAGAAAGGGCCGTCGTCGCGATACCCGCGATCAGGAACGTGATCGCTATCCCCGCCAGCGCCAGCCGCGCTTCTTCCGTGTAGTGCAGATTCTGATTGAGCCAGACCAGGGCCACCGCGACCGGCGCGCGACCGGCGGGATAGAGCAGCTCGGAGATCGGCAGTTCGAAGAAAATCTGGCCGAAGGCCATCATCCAGCCCCAGGTGAAGGCGGGCGCAAGCAGCGGGCCGTCGATGTCGAACACGCGCATCGCCCAGGGCAGACCGTGAAGGCGCGCCGCATCCGAAAGGTTGTGGTGTAGATGTTCGATCGGTGCCTGCAGAAAACGGATCAGCATCGGCACCTGCATCGCGACATAAGCGATGATCAGCAGCAGGGGCGTGCCGTACAGAGGCAGCCAGGCCGAATTGAAGGCGATGGTATAGGCCGCGCCGAGCACAAGCCCGGGCACCGCCATGTTGCCCAGGGAAATCGCGCCCATGGCGGTCGCAAACCAGTTCCGGCCGGAGCGTCCGTGCACCAGCATCGGCACCGCGACCATGACCGCCGCCAACGCCGCCAGCACGCCGTAGATCGACGAATAGAACAAGCTGTCCCAGGGAATGGGGAAGAGGTAACCCACCGGGCTCGTCGCCGCCGCGACGATTGCCGCGCCGGGCACAATGATGCCGAGCATGGCGAGGGCGGCCAGCCCCAGCCACGCCAACAGGCTTCCGGAAACGCTGGACGGCACAAGATGGACGGCGCGGCGGCGGCCATGAACGAGCGCGCCGGAATAACGCGCGCTGAAGAACTGGTGGATCGATGCGGCGATCGCCGCCAAACCGACCAGCAGCCAGCTCAACGTCGCGGCGCCGCCGAAATCCACCGGCGTCGTCGCCAGACGCTCGTAAATCGCGTAGGTGATGATCGGCAGATGAATCTGCGCGCCCAGCGTCGCCGGAATGCCGAATTCCTGGATGCTCTCGATGAAGACGACGGCAAAGGCCGCGCCGGCGGAGGGCAAAAGGAGTTGCAGCACGGCGCGGCGGCGCGTCCAGCCGTCCTTGATGAGCAGGCGCGCCGCATCGCCGATCTCGGCGCCGAGCGCGCGCCAGCTCGTGCGCGCCGCCAGCGCGGCGAACGGCAGGCCCTTGATCGCCAGCAGAAAGACGACACCGGCTCTGCTGAAGAACAGCTGCGCCAGCGCGCCGCGCGAGAATTGCGGCTGCGCGAAGACGATCTGCCATCCGGTCGTCATCAGATAGCTTGGCGTGACGAAGATGAGCCACAAGACCGCCATCAGCACGCTGTTGCCGCTCCACAGTCTGCGTTCGAACAACCAGGCGATGGCGACGCCGAAGGGAAGCACCAGCAAGGTGCCGGCGAGGCCGAGGCAAACGCTGTTGACCAGCGCATCCACCGGAATCGACACGGCGAGCGACATCCCGCCTGCCGGTCCGAGCGAAGGGAAGAGCGGCAACAGCAGAAAGCGTGCGACCGGGTAAAGCGTCAGAAAGACGAAGAGCAGGATCAGCAGGAAGCCCGGAGTCTGACGGGAGAATTGCCTGAGCGCGGCGATCACTGTTGCATCACCGCCTTGCTGAACCAGGCGTTGACGGCCTCTTCGCGCGGTCCCCATTTCCGGGCATCCAGCACGGTGATGGCGAGCGATTGCAGCGGCGGCAGACCGGCGGGGCTCTTCGTATCCGTGGTCAACGGCCAGAAGATGCCGTCCTCCTCGCCTTTCGCCATGCGCAGCTTCTGGACTTCAGGGGACATGGCAAAGCGCACAAACTGCTCGGCTTCGTTTTGGACGTCCGACGGCATATCGGGCGAAAGAGCGATCACGCTGGGGAGCGCGAAGGCGGGATCGGGGATGGCCACGCCAAAGGCGTGATGACTGGCGGCGACATAGAGTGCCGCCGATGACTGGGTGACGGCGATCTTGATCTGGCCCTGCCGCAGGGCGGCAAGCGTGTTGGCATTCTTGGTGTAGACGTGCAGTCCGTTGGCGCCCAGCGCCGTCACATAGGATTGCCCCTTGGGCCAGCCGCCCGCCTGGTGCAGCATGCCCGCCAGCAACGGATACATCGGACCGGAGATCGCCGGGTTGTTCATGCCGACCGCGCCGCGGTAGGACGCGGCGAGCAGATCGCTCCAATGCGACGGCGCAGATGCGATCGCGTCCTTCCGGTAACTGAAGACGCCGGCGAGGGTCAGCCCGGTGGGCGTATAGCTGCCGTCCGCGGGGATCAGCCGGCGGCCCATGGCGTTCCAGGGAAGATCCGGCGTCGTCTGCCTTGCCAGCAGGCCCGCCTTGTCGAGCGCCGCCGCGGCCAGATCGCCGTCGAACCAGACCAGCGACCACGCCGGCCGCTGGCCCTCCGCCGACACCTTGGCAAGCAAGGCGCCGGTCGAAAGATCGACCAGCGTCACGGGAATGCCGGTCTTTTTCGTGAAGGCCGCCGCCACCGCAGGGCCGTAGTCGACCGCGCTGTAGAGCACCAGACCGCGCTGCTCGCGCGGCCAAAGCAAAAACAGGCCTGCGCCGAACAACACCACCAGCACCAAGACTGCGATGATCAGGCGCTTCATGCCCTTCCCCCTGCGATGTGTCCGTGACTGGAGATTTCGTTGAAACAGGCCCAAAGGACGATATGCACAGAACTGTGACAGTGCTTTGTGACAGGCGGCGCAAACCTGGAATGCGAGGAACCGGCGCGGTTGGCGATACGCACGAAGGCTGCCGCATCCATGGATAGGCCCCACCCGACATGACAAAAGCGCGGCACCGCCGGTGAGACCGCCCGAAACGGCGCCGCATGAAAAGAAAAACGTCCGGCAGGCCTTTAGGCCCGCCGGACGAGGGTCTTGCCGCTAGAAGGGAGCGGACAAGCTGACAAAGAAGTTGCGACCCGTGACGGTCCAGAACAGCGGCGTCACGCCGTCCGCCGCATAGCCTGCAAACTGGCTGAGCGCATGACGGTCGAAGAGGTTGCCGACCTTCACCGACAGCTTGAAGCCCTTGCTCTGCTCCAGGACGGGCTTGAAGGTGTAGCTGACCGCGAGATCGGTGACGGCGAAGCCGCCCAGCGGGATATGGTTGTTGTCGTCGTCGCCGTACTGGCTGCCGTTGTACTTGGTCAGCAGCGAGGCGTAGATGTCGTCCTTGTTGAAGATCACGCCGAAGGACGCCGTCTGCTTCGGCGTTCCGCCGACCCAGAAGTGGTCGTTGTACTTGGCCTGGTTGAGGCTGCCGTTGGCGAAGAGGCTGAAGCCCTCGCCCACATAGTAGGTCCCTTCAAGCTCGACGCCCTGGTACTTGGCGCCGCCGTTGTTGACGAAGAAGGTGTTGTTGCCGACCTTCTTCTTGCCGATCAGGTTGTTGAAGTCGATGTAGTAGAGGTCGCCCGACAGCGACAACCGGTCGGCCTGATAGGACGTGCCGATCTGGTAGTTCCAGGTCTGCTCCGGACGGAAGGTGTTGTCCTGGGGCGTCGCCGTCTTCAGGAGCTGCAGCTTCGGCGCCAGGAAGCCCTTGGCCACCTGCGCGTAGGCCGTCCAGTGCGACGAGATGGCGTAATGGGCGTCGAAGGACGGCAGCAGCGACGTGTAGTTGTGCGAGAAGTTGAGCGGCATGCTGGTGCCGTCGTTCACCACCGCGTTCAGCGTGCGGCGGAAGAAGGCGTATTTGACGCCCGGGGTGAGGGTGAGGCCCGGCAGCGGCTTCCAGTGCACTTCGAAATAGGGCTGGAAGTTGTCGAGCGTGTCCGTCATCAGACGGTCGGTGGCGCCGCCGTAGAGTGCGCTGGCCGGCAGGGTCGGCGGATTGAGATAATCCGGGCCCAGCGTGGCGTCGATCTCGTACAGGAAGCGCTTGTTGAGCTGGTGGTCGTACCAGAAGCCGGCTTCGAGCTGGCCGAAGGGCACGTCCTTGGCGAAGCGGGCGAAATCGCCGAACGAGCGATAGACCATCCGCATCTTCTGGCCGGGGACGTCGGTCGGGCTGTAATAAGTGCCGTTCGGCGTGCCGCCGGTCGCATCCTCGCCGTTAAAGCCGTGATGGAAATAGGCGTAGGTGTAGACCTTGTTGTCGAGCGCCCAGCCGTCGCCGAAGCGCGACTGCACGTCGATATATTCGAAGTCGGTGCTGATGCGGTCGTAGTTGTAGCCGTAATAGTCCTGGCTGTTGGGGTTGTTGCTGAGCGAATAATTGTAGTTGGTGTTGATCTCCGCCAGCGTCTGGCCGACCTGCGGCACGTATTGGTGGATCTGGTTGTACATCGCCGCGAAGGTGACGACGGTATTGTTCGAGATCGGCGTCACGATCTTCGCGAAGGCGTTCGAACGGCGCTGTCCGCTGTAGGTAAGACGGCCCGAGCTGTTCAGGTTCTCGACGTCGAGGAAGGCCGACGCATCGTGAAGGCCCGAGATCTCGCCGCTGTCGAGCTGGACGCCGAGCACCCGCGTGTTGTAGCTGCCGAAGCTGGCATAGGGATCGATGCTCTCGGTGCTGGACGGATCCTTGGAGAGCAGCGCCACCGTGCCGCCGAAGGTCGAGGTGCCCAGCGTCGCCGCCGTGCCCGGACCGCGGTTGACCGAGACCTGGCCGATGTCGTGCGACATGAAATAGGAGGTGCTGTGGTGGGTGAAGTCGTTGGAATCGCCCCACGGAATGCCGTCGAAGGTCATGTTGAACTGGCCGTCCTGGAAGCCGCGGATGCTGACGCCCAGATTCTCCGCAAGGCCCGGACCGTTGGGCGACACCGTGTAGACGCTGGGCGTCACATTGACGATGTCTTCGTAGTTGCTGCTGAGCGGGATGTTGTTCTCGATGAAGTGCTGGGACACGATCGAGGACGGCTCGATGGCGCTCAGGGGCGTCTGGCTGGGTGCTTGGAACGTTGCCGAGTCGGTGACCGCGGTCCCCTCGACCGTCACCTTCTCCTGAACGATGCCGAGATCCGTGACCTGGCCGCCCGCGTAGGCCGGTACCGCCGCCAACGCCGCGGCGCACGCCGTCGCGCACAGCATGGCTTTGGAAAGCCGCAACAAATCTATTTTCC
>VFSW01015762.1_pt1 | contig 10363 bp, 9 predicted proteins | sample 5358111 | NCBI WGS metagenome assembly VFSW01 (sample SAMN11554181, study PRJNA540505) | mine drainage metagenome | isolation source: sediment from site ElyBrook_90M | place: USA: Ely Copper Mine, Vershire, VT | collected 2017
ACAAAACCTATTTCTGAAATCCGCGACCTGTCTGAGCTGATCAAAATGATGATCGGGAAGACGGTTTTCGAGCAGTATACCCCCCGCGAAAATAAGTGCGATGATGTCATTCTCCAGATAGTACACCTTTCCAATCACAAACTGAATGACCTGACCTTCGACATTCATGCCGGCGAGATCGCCGGTTTCTACGGCCTGATGGGCGCCGGCAAGACCGAGCTGGCTCGGGCTATTTACGGCGTTGACGAGTACGAATGGGAGATCCTCTTTAAAGGTAAGAAACTCCAACCTGCTCCAGACAAGGCCATTGCAGCCGGGATCGCCCTGGTGCCCGAAGAAAGAAGATCCCAGGGCCTGTTCACCATTTTGACGATCAGAGGCAATATTCCCGTCATGAATATGAAAAAAATCTCGCATAACGGGTTTATTGATGCCACATTGGAGCGCGACGTCACCCTGGAATATATCAACAAGCTGAAAATCGCCACGAACAGCGCAGAAAAAGAAGCCGGAAAGCTGTCTGGCGGCAACCAGCAAAAGGTAGTGCTCTCGAAGTGCCTCTTTGCAGACGCTGATTTGCTAATGCTGGACGAGCCAACCCGCGGCATCGACGTCGGCGCAAAGAGCGAGATCTACAGCCTCATCCGCCAGCTTTCTCAGGAAGGCAAGTCTATTATGATTTTCTCCTCGGAGCTACCCGAAGTCATGAATATCTGTGACACCATTTACCTCCTGTATGACGGGAGCCTGAAAACGACGCTGCGCAACGGCTGCGAAATCGATAGCGAAAATATCCTCCACCTTGTTACGGGGGGTGAATAGACATGGAAACGAAGCAAACTCGCAAATTGTTTTTCAGCGGCAAGATGAGCGATGAGTCTTTCATCACTATATTCATGGTGGGCGTGCTTTTGATTGTCTTTGCAATAGCCTGCGCAGTTGTACCAAACTTCTACCAGCCTCAGAATATCCTCAACCTCATCACCAATAACTGGTTTGTCATCATCCTGGGCATTGGGGTCACGTTTGTACTCATCACCGGAAATTTCGACATGTCGGTTGGCGGGGTGATTGCGTTGACCGGCGTGCTTTCGGTCTATTTCTGCCAGGGAGCTAACGTATCTCAGAACCCTCTTGCCAATGGTCTGGGTCTGCCTTACGTCGTGGCGGTTATCCTGGCCTTGATGTGTGCCATGGGCGTTGGGGCGGTCAACGCCTTTTTCATAGCCCGGTTGAAAGTGCCTTCGATCATTGTGACCCTGGGCACCATGATGCTCGCACGCGGCCTGGCCCAGATCATTACTGAAGGCGCACAACGCAATACGAGCCTGCCCGAAGCCTTTGGTGTGTTGGGCAGCCTGGGTATCCCAGGCACTTCCATCCGGCTTCCGATATTGATCATGATTGCACTCGTCATCGCTGCTTTCATATTCGAGAAAAAAACGGTTGCCGGCAGGCGCACCTACTTGATCGGGGCAAATAAAGAAGCAGCTCGCCTCTCAGGGATCAATGTTGCGAAACATCTCACTGCGCTCTACATTTTCAGCGCACTGCTCGCTGGCATCGCGGGGATCCTGCTGGCCTCCGAGTTCAAATCCGGGGTATCCAGCCGGGCAACGGGGTACGAGTTCGACGCATTGGTAATTGCCCTTTTAGGAGGCGTCAGCATCGCCGGTGGTTTTGGATCTGTGTTGGGTATGTTCGTCGGCGCCATCATTCTATCCGTAGTAACGTCTGCTGCAACCGGGCTTCTGCTTTCCCCGGATTGGCAGTTTACCCTCAAAGGTATAGTCACATTTCTCGCAATTCTCGCCCAGCGTTACGCCCTTGATAAAAGAAAGGGATGACAATGTGCGGCTGGCCAGAGGGCATTTTTTCAAAGGAGTAATGACGTGAACAATGCGAAAGCAGACTCAATTCGACAGCAGGCGGATCGTTCAGCGACCGTAAGATCGACCATCAAGCAGGTCTATATCTACGTCGTGCTGGTGCTTATCGTGATCATTTTCAGCGTGGTAAAGTTGGATCAGACCACATTGTTTGGACGCGGCAACTTCCTCAGCCCCGACAGCATCATCAACCTGCTGCGCAGCGCTGTGCCCATCCTTATCATAGGCGGCGGATTCACCCTCTTGATGATCTCGGGCAATATCGATCTGTCCGTCGGCAGCGCCATGAGCCTGAGCGCCGTCGTGTTCTCCTGGATGATCCTGAACGGATTCAGTTTCTTACCCGCCATTTTCCTCACCCTGGTTCTCGGGGTTGGGATGGGATACTTGAATGGTTACATGGTGATGAAGCTGCGCATCACGCCCGTGATTGCCACCCTGGTAACGCTGAACCTCTTCAAAGGGGCTGCCTTATTGATTGTGCCAGACGGCCTGTCAGCCATCAAAAGCAGCGCCGCCAAAACCATGCCGGGCTGGATCAATGATTTTGCCCGTAAGGACGCCTTGCTCGGCTTACCCTGGGCGTTCTACCTGGCTGTGGCGATCATCATTGTGCTGGTCATCGTGCAGAGAAAAACCATCCTGGGTAAATACGCCGCGGCTATCGGCGGCAACCGGATTGCAGCAGAATTGTCTGGAATTAATGCCGTCAAGATGTGCTGGATCCTGTATGCCTTGGTCGGGGTGCTTGCGGCTTTGGCCGGGGTAGCGCGGGCCAGCTACATGTCCCTGGGTGACCCGCTGTCGGGAGACGGCATGGAGACCGACTGCATTATTGCAGTGCTGCTGGGAGGAACCGCCTTCTCGGGCGGTGAGGGTTCGGTTGGCAAGACAGTCGTCGGTGCCCTCATTATTATCAGCGTGACGACCGGCCTGATGACGGTTATCCCCGCCTTCTGGCAAACCGTGGCAAAGGGAAGTGTGCTGTTGATCGCCGTGGTTCTCAACCATCTGCTGGTGCGTGAAAAAGCAAAAGCTTAAAACCGATTATTCGGTGGAGTGGATCATGTTCAAAATGCCTGTTGGTCTGTATGAAAAAGCACTGCCCGCTGCTATGTCCTGGGATGAACGCCTGGCCGCGGCCGGTCAGGCTGGCTATGACTTCGTTGAAATTTCGATTGACGAGAGCCATGAGCGACTTTCCCGGCTCGACTGGTCTGCTGCTGAGCGGGCAGCCCTGCGCCATTCCATCGCCAACACGGGTGTCCGGGTCATGACCATGTGTCTGAGCGGTCACCGTAAATATCCACTCGGCAGCCACGACCCGGACCTGCGCCGGCAGGGACAGGAAATTTTGCGCAAAGCGATCAATTTTGCCGGCGACATTGGGCTGCGCGTCGTCCAGGTCATGGGATATGACGTTTTTTATGAGCAAAGTGACGAGGAAACGGCAGCGAACTTTATCGAAAGCCTTCGGTTAGGCGCTCTTTGGGCCGGTCAGGCCGGCGTGATGTTGGGTCTTGAGAACCTGGATACGCCGTTTGTAGAAAACTTAAGCAAAGCCCTGGCCATCATCTGCGAAATCGACTCGCCCTGGCTGCGCCTGTACCCGGATATTGGTAATCTCGCTGCTGCCGGGTGTAACCCTGCTGATGAGATCGTCCTGGCCAAGAATCAAATCCTGGGCCTTCATGTCAAGGATGCATTGCCCCGCATTATCCGCGGGGTGCCTTTTGGCGAAGGAATTGTGCCCTTTCGAGAGACCTTTCGGGCACTTGCAGGAACGGGCTTTTGGGGCCTGCTCGGCGTTGAGATATGGGGAGACAGGCATGCTGACCAGGATCCCGTGGCTTCTGCCGCAGCTGCCCGCAGATTTGTAGCTGATTTGGTGGCTGAAGCCTGGCCGGATGCTCGTCCTTTGATCCGCCCGGAGATAGAAGTTGCGGCCACCAGCCGGTGATGTGACGATAAAATAAAGGCTGTGAAAGAGCAGCCCTAATTCTAGGGATCCATCACCAAATTATGTAAGGGACAGGTTTGCTATGGCTACATACGAAACGATACGCCTCATCAATATAATTTTGAACCTCTATTATATGGAAGAGCTGACGCAGACGGAAATTGCACAGCGTCTGGGCCTGTCTACCGCGAAGGTCAATCGTCTGCTCCAGCAGGCGCGCGAGCAAGGATACGTTAATATCACCATCCGGACGCCGTATCAACATCTTTTTACTCTCGAAAATCGATTAAAGGCCGTCTTTGGATTACAAGAAGTAATTGTCATTCCAACCCTGGCGGAGAGCGGCACTTCAACATTGAATGCCCTGGGAAGCGTGGCAGCAAACTTTTTACTCGATCATCTTCGAGATGGTGATATCTTAGCCATCACCCCCGGCACAACCGTTCAAGCCGTCGCCCGGTCGCTTGATACCTCGAAAAATTATCAAGTTGTAATCGTGCCCATTCTAGGCGCAAGCCAGGGCCAAATCGAATCGGACATGAATTATTTGGCAACGAATATGGCTGAACGGTTGGGCGGCAAGGCTTATCAGCTCCATGCGCCAGCTTTTGTCGAAACTCCGGAACAATGTGAGTTACTGAGTTCTATGGGGCCGGTCAAAGAGATCCTTGATATCGCTCGCCGCGCAAGTATTGCTCTCCTGGGAGTTGGCACGCTAAACGCGGAGTCCTCGCGTTTCGTCCAGTTCACAGCCCTGTCTGCCGAGGATTTGAAACTCATCGCGGACGTCTGTGGAGGAGTGGGCGAAATTGCGGCCCATGTGTATACGATCGATGGTCAACCGTGCGCAAAGGAATATGTCGATCGGGTGATCGGCCTGACTCTGGCCGAGATTCGCAATATTCCATTTCGGATCGGCGTGGCCGCTACGGCAGCCAAAGCACTGTCCATTTATGGTGCTCTGCGAGGCGGATACTTGCATGCGCTCATCACCGATGAGGCAGCCGCGTGCAAAGTTCTTGAATTATTTGAACAAGATTTTCGAATTAAATCATAAGAGATTGGAGATACATCATGCTTTTAGAGCAGCTGCGCGAAATTGTTTGGAAATGCAACCTGGAACTACCTAAAAACGGCCTGGTTAAGATGACCAGCGGCAACGTAAGTGGACGTGACCCGGAATCGGGATTGGTCGTCATCAAGCCGAGTGGTTACAGTTTTGAGGAAATGACACCGGCGCACATGGTTGTAGTTGATTTGGACTGCCGGGTTGTGGAAGGTAAGCTCAAACCCTCAACGGATACAGACACGCATTTGTATGTTTACCGCCACCGTCCGGATGTTTTCGGCATGGTCCACACCCACTCTCCATATGCAACCAGCTTTGCGGCCCTGGGAGAGCCTATCCCGGCCTGCCTGACTGCATCAGCTATGTTGGGCGGCGAGATCCCGCTGGGCGGGTACGCCCCGATCGGCGGAGAGGCCATTGGCGAAGAGATCATCAGAAAGATCGGCAGTGCGCTGGCCATCGTTATGCAAAACCACGGCGTATTTACCATCGGCTCTTCGGCACAGCAGGCAACCAAGATGGCTGTCGAGGTCGAGGAAATCGCCAAGATCACGCACCTGGCCATGCTGCGGGGCCGGCCCATTCAACTCACGCCCGACCAGCTCAATTACATGCTGGATTTATATCGGAATGAATACGGCCAACACTAACGTTGCCGTGGATTATCGGAGAGAATTATGAGCTTGCCAATGCCTGAAGTTACAACGGTTTTAGCCTCCACCAGCCAGCGGCTGCTTGAAGAACTGCCACTTGAAAAGCTGGCCTGGATGCTGCAGCGGATGTGCGAGATCCGTTACTTTGAAGAAAAAGCTGAAGACCTGTACGTACGCGGGTTGGTCCACGGCACCATGCACCTCTCGATAGGGATGGAAGCTGGATCGGTCGGCAGCATTTCTACACTGCGCCCCGATGACCTGATCATACATCACCATCGCGGCCACGGCCACACGATTGCCAAGGGCGCTGACCTGACGACGATGTTTGCAGAGTTTTTGGGAAAAGAGGCAGGCTATTGCCGTGGGCGCGGCGGCTCGATGCACATCGCCGACATTCCGGGTGGTAACCTGGGCGCAACAGGCGTGGTAGGCGGCGGGATTCCCACCGCAGTCGGCATCGCCCTGGCGCTGCAAATGCACCGCTCTCCGCAAATCCTGCTGTCCTACTTCGGTGACGGGGCCTCCAATGAAGGCGAGTTCCACGAATCATTGAATATGGCTTCCATCTGGAAGCTGCCGGTGGTGTTTATCTGCGATAACAACCAGTACGGCATGTCGATGCACGTATCCCGCTCCATGAACGTCGACCACGTTTCAGCCAGGGCTGCCAGCTACAATATTCCCGGTAAAACGGTGGATGGCAACGATGTGCTGGCAGTATATGAAGCAGTATTAGCTGCCGGCGAGTTCGCCCGCTCTGGCCAGGGTCCTTCGCTGATCGACTGCCTGACGTACCGCTGGCGCGGCCATTCGAAGAGCGACCGCAACCTGTACCGCACGCCCCAGGAAATTGAGGAGTGGAAACATAAATGTCCAATCAAACGCTTCAAGAAGGTCCTCACAGATTCTTCCGTGATGACCCAGGATGAAGTTGAAGCCATCGACCAGGCTGCTAAAACGGCGGTTGATCACGCTGCCGAGGAAGCCCTGACCTTTCCGGAACCATCGCCGCTGAATATGGAAGATGAGGTATATGCGCCATGACCATTGAAACAACACGTGAAATCACATATTTGGAAGCCGTGCGCGAGGCGTTGGTCCAGGAAATGCGCCGTGATAAAGAGGTCTTTCTTCTCGGCGAAGACATTGGCGCCTATGGCGGCGCCTTTGGGGTAAGCAAGGGCATGCTGGAAGAATTTGGGCCCGAACGCATCCGTGAAACCCCCATTTCTGAGGCCGGAATTGCCGGCGCAGCCACCGGCGCCGCCCTGATGGGCATGCGCCCGGTGATGGAAATTATGTTCATGGATTTCCTAACCATTTCAATGAACCAGCTGGTGAACCAGGCAGCCAAAATGCGTTTCATGTTCGGCGGCAAGTGCAGCATTCCAATGGTAATCCGCGCCCCATCCGGCTCCGGCACGGGCGCCGCCGCGCAGCATTCGCAGAGCCTGGAAGCCTGGTTTGTGAATGTGCCGGGGATCAAGGTGGTCGCCCCTTCCACCCCCTACGATGCTAAAGGAATGTTGATCGCTGCCATTCGGGACAACAACCCGGTCCTTTTCATGGAACACAAGTTGCTTTACCGCATGAAAGGTCCGGTTCCAGAAGAATCCTACAGTATTCCTCTGCAATCAGCGGAAGTCAAGCGCCAGGGACGCGACCTGACGATCGTGGCTTACTCCATTATGGTTCCGCGCGCCCTTGAAGCTGCCGAAAAACTGGCCGCCGAAGGCATTGAGGTTGAAGTGGTTGACCCGCGCTGCCTGAAGCCGCTCGATACAGAAACCATTATCCGCTCAGTATCTAAAACAGGCCGGGTATTGATTGCCCACGAAGCCCCGGTGACAGGCGGTTTTGGCGGCGAGCTGGCTGCTGTGATTGCCGGAAGCGAAGCTTTCGACTATCTGGATGCTCCCATCCGGCGCCTGGCTGGTCGGGACGTCCCCATTCCTTACAATCGAAATCTTGAGCGGGCGGCTGTACCCCAGGTTGAAGATATTGTCGCTGCGGCGAGGGCCCTGGCGCAGGAAGGAAAGTAGACATGGCCACTGAAGTCATTATGCCGAAGGTCGACATGGTCATGGAGAACGGAACCCTGCTTGAATGGCTCAAGAAGGAAGGGGAGCACGTCAATAAGGGAGAACCCCTGTTTGTTATCAATACTGACAAGGCGGCCATCGAGGTCGAATCAACAGCTGAAGGCATCCTGTCTGGCGTCAAAGCAAAACCTAATGACGTCATCCCGGTGTCCGAAGTGATTGCCTACATTCTGGGCGCCGGCGAAGCCCTGCCCGGAAAAACAGCCCCTCAGCCGGCAGCCGCAATCGCCGCGCCGGCAGCCGTGAAGGCTCCAGCGGTGGTTGAGGCAGCCCTCGCCGCCGCTGAAACTGTCTCGTCCAGCAAGGTTCGCGCCACCCCGGTTGCAAGGCCGATGGCCGAAAAAATGCAAGTGGATTTAGCGCAGCTTACTGGCCGCGGGCCACGCGGCAGGATTCAAAAGGCAGACGTATTGGCCTGCCAGAAGCCACTGGCCGAACCGGCAAGCATTCCAACGCCAGCCGCTGTTCACACAATTCCTGCGATCGTTCCAATCCCGGCGCCTGCCGGCCAGCAGCCTGCCGTAATTCCTCTGCCGGATGCCCGCCGCAAACAGGTCGTGCCGTTGACCGGGCCCCGCAAGATTATCGCCGAGCGCATGAGCTACAGCGCGTCCACCGCCCCGCACATTACTATTTCACTGCGGGTGGATATGACCGAGGCGATCCGCCTGCGCGAGCGTCTGCTGGAGCCTTTCAAAGCCCAGACCGGACAGCGCCTGTCCTATACCGCCATCCTGGCACGGGCCGTGGCTGCTGTACTGCCGCGCCACCCCTATCTGAACGCTTCGCTGTGCGGTGGCGACATCATCCTTTGGGAAGATATCCACCTGGGCATTGCCACGAGCGTGGAAGAAAACCTGATCGTGCCGGTGATCCGCGAGGCGCAAAGCCGGAACCTTGGCCAAATCGTGACAGCCCTCGCCGATCTGACCGACCGGGCGCGCAATCGCCGCCTGAAACCAGCCGAGATGTCGGGCAGCACATTTACCATCTCCAACCTGGGCATGTTCGGCGTCGAGTCCTTCACGGCCATTATCAATCCGCCCGAATCCGCCATCCTGGCGGTGGGCAAGATGGTGGATACGCCGGTTAAAACGGCGGATGGATTTGAGTTCCGGTCGATGATCCAGCTAACGGTGTCCGTAGATCACCGTATGGTCGATGGAGCCGGGGCGGCCCGCTTCCTGGCGGACCTGAAATCGACCATTGAAAACCCATACTTGCTGATTTGATCGGGACACCCATGCAAACCCTGGAGAAAATAAACCACCTGATCATCGATATGGACGGCGTGCTCTTCCTGGGCAACCAACCCATGCCGCGGTTGTGCGAATTTATCACCTTTTTACGTGAGCGTTCTATCCACTTCATCCTTGCCACGAACAATTCGACTAAAACGCCCCAGGAATACGTCGAAAAACTGGCAGGTATGGGCGTAACGGTTTCACCGGAAGAGATTTTGGTTTCAGGCCAGGCCACGGCTCGCTACCTGGCACGCGAATACCCGCGTGGGACGCGTGTCCACGTCTTTGGTATGCCGTCGCTCAAACAGGCTATCGTGGATGAAGGCTTCATCCTGGCCGATGAGGATGTGGAGTTGGTTGTTGCCAGCATGGACCGCCAGGTTACCTACGAGAAGCTAAAACGAGCCACCCTGCTGATCCGCGGCGGAGCCCGTTTCATTGCCACCAACCTCGATCCGACGAACCCGTCCGAAGAAGGGTTAATCCCCGGCACCGGAGCGATGATTGTAGCCCTCGAAGCCGCTTCGGGGACGAAGCCGAAAGTCATAGGCAAACCGGAGCCGATCATGTACCAGCTGGCTATGGACCAGATGGGCGCTCGCCCTGAGACCACTGCCGCCATCGGTGATCGCGCCGACACGGACATTCTCGGCGGAAAAAGGGCCGGCCTCATTACCTTATGCGTCCTATCAGGGTCCTCGGATCGCCGTGAAGCCGAAGCCTATGAAGCCGACCTGATTTTCGCCGATATTGCCGATCTCCTGGACACCTGGAGGCGCCTGTAATGGCTGAAATGAGCTCGGAAGAGCGAGTCCTGCGGGTGCTGCGCCGCCAGGAGCCGGATCGGGTGCCGCATTTTGAATGGGTGGTGGACCGCAAGGTACGCTCCGCCCTGTGCCCCGGCTGCGGTTCTTACAACGAGTTTGCTGTGCGTATGGGGCTGGATGCGGTACTGGCTGACCCTAACTTCAGCAAGCAAGCGGTCCGTCCGGGCCAGTGGTTGAGCGAATGGGGCTATGTCAGCCAGGACACGGAAGAGGAGCATGGAATCGAGGTTGCATCGCCCATCAAAACATGGGAGGATTACGAGCGCTACACCCCTCCCGACCTGCACGCGCCAGGCCGTTATGCCTCCATCGAACAAACCCTTAAGGATTACCCGGGAAAAGCCGTTATCGTCCACCTGAACGATGTGTTCTCGCTGCCGCGCTACTGGATAGGGTATGAAGGGCTGCTGATGGCAATTGCGGCTGAGCCTGAACTGGTGACGGCCCTGGTAGACCTTTCGGTCAGGGTGAACCTTGAGATGGCCAAAGAAGTCGTCAGCCGTGGGGTCAAGATCGTATACACCGGTGATGATTTTGCCGGCAACCTTGGCCCGCTGATGTCGCCAAGGCATTTCCGCAAATTGTTTTATCCCGGCCTGTGCCGCGTAATGGGCGG
>VFSW01015763.1_pt1 | contig 10362 bp, 6 predicted proteins | sample 5358111 | NCBI WGS metagenome assembly VFSW01 (sample SAMN11554181, study PRJNA540505) | mine drainage metagenome | isolation source: sediment from site ElyBrook_90M | place: USA: Ely Copper Mine, Vershire, VT | collected 2017
CCCGGGACGCCTTGGACCGTTCCCGAACACCGCTTTAAATACGATGACGTGATTAAATTACGTGCGCCGATGTAGCGATGAGCGGCGTCGTTCGGATTCCGAGAGAGTTGCAGGAGTTCCTGGACCTCCCGGGCCCCCAGTCCCTCCTGGTCCGTGGTCCTCCCGGTTCGGGCAAGACCACGTTTTCTCTGGCCTTACTCGAAGCGTTCAAGGGAGACAAGCTGCTCGTGACCAGCCGAGTCTCCAACCGAGAGCTCGGCCGCGAGTTTCCGTGGCTGGGGGTGAACGGCGGACAAGCGATACAGATCATCGACACGTCTTCTATGGACGACTCCGTCCACGAGGTCGCCCGTTCCGTCCGACAGGCGCGCGAGTACCTGTTCGCCACGAGACAGACGGAAGGCCGGGAAGCCGCCCAATTCATGTGGCTCCCCCCGCCCCTGCAAGATGCGTGGTCGCGCCTCTCGGACCACCGGCCGTCGCTCATCGTCATCGACTCGTGGGACGCTCTGGTCGAGGGATTCCTCGGGGGTACCCCGGTCCCGGAGGATCCCGTACCGGACCGCAGCCAGATCGAACGTCTTCTGCTCCGGCGAATGGCGAAGGCACCCGCCCACCTCGTGTTCGTGCTGGAGCGAGAGGACCAAACGGCCCTCGACTATCTCGTCAACGGCGTGGTCCTCACCCGCCGGGAGACCTCCGACCAGAGGCTCACGCGATGGATATCCTTGCTGAAACTCCGCGGCGTTCGAATCGAGAACCCGAACTACCCGTTCTCTCTGGAGGGCGGCCGGTTCGAAGCGATCCTTCCCGCCGGGGCATACCCGTCGCTCCGCGCAGGTGCCCCGGACCCCGAGCCGGAACCCCTACCGGGCCTCATTTGGCCGGGGTCGCGCGATTTCGCCTCGGACTTCGGTCGACTGCCGATCGGCAAGATCACGTTCATGGAAGTGGACGAAGACGCCGCGCCCGAGGTCGGCGACCTCCTGTGCTTCCCGGCGATCGCCCACGTTCTCAGATTGGGCGGGCGAGTCCTGCTGCTGCCGCACACGACCGAGACCCCGCCCGAAGTCTGGGAAGGGCTGAACGGGTCCGTACCGCGCGCTCGATTTCTGTCCCATCTCCGGATGGTCTTCCCGCCCGGTCCGGTGCCCAAGGGGAAGGAAGAGGACTGGCGGGTGGTCCTGCCCCTTGCGAGGCCCGAACCGGGAACACCTCCGGGGGGACCCGAGGAGTCGGAAGCCATACGCTTCCTCATGGAGGGAACTTCGGATCGTTCCCCGGGACTGATGGTGATCTCCCTTTCGGGGCTGGTCGGAATCCTTCAAGCGATGAACCTTCCGCTCACCCCGGAGATGCTCGCGCGGATCCCCGACGCCTTCCACTCCGCGACCCAGGCCGGGCCGTTTCACATGATTCTCGTGGGGCGGAAGGGTTCTCCGCAGCTCGAATCGATCCGAGCGATCGCGACCATCCGGCTGGTGATGAGCATCCATCAGGGCCGGATCTTCGTCCACGGGGTGGCGCCGTGGACCCCCAAGTTCGTCCTGACCGAAGGGGGCGCCGAACGACCGTATCATCTCATGCGCGTCGTATGACGGCCCGGCCGTACGCGGACGGCGCCGTCCCGGCTCGAGAACCTCTCGCCGAGCGAGGGATCGACGGGGGAAGAGCGCCGTGGTTCCGTACCCTCGATCCGAACGGAGGGCAGGAGTCCGCGCGCCCCGGACCGCGGAGAGGGCTCGTGAGCCGCCTCCCCCTCAGGGGGATGGCGCCCGGGAGCGCTCTTCGCAGACCATGGTGAGCCCCCTCCCCCTTCCCCCCGAACTGCTCGAATTCATCCGCTCGACCGACGGGCAGATCGTGGTCCTGCGAGGCAGTCCCGGGACGGGCCGAACGATGTGCGGCCAGTCGATCCTGAACGAGCGGCGCGGGCATCGCATCCTGGTAGACTCTCGCGTCAGCGGCGGACCGACCCGGGCGACACTTCCGACTCCGGGGCGGGGAAGGGCCACGGAAATCCTGCGAATCGGTGAGCCGTTCGGCCCGCCACCGTCTCCACCGGCAGGGACGACCGAACCCTCTCGGACATCCACGCCCCGGTCCGCCGTCACGGCCGCCCTCCCTCCCGGCCTCGCGGCGGCATGGGAGCAGATCCCCGACGACCGCCCGTCCACGGTCCTTTTCGACTCATGGGATTCGTTCTACTCCGACTACCTCGAATGGGCCCCGACCCAGGCGCCGGGGGCGACCTCCACGGACGGCGCGGAGCGCCGACTGCTTCGGGCGCTGCTCCGACCCGGCATGCTCTTGATCGTCGTGAACGATCGTGAGGCTCCGGGTCGACTCGAGTACGAGGCCGACGCGGTCCTGGTCACCCGAGTGGAGTTCGACCAGGGCCGACCGGAGCGTTGGCTTTCCATCGCGAAGCTCCGACGGGTCGAGATCCGACAATCCGAGTACCCGTTCACGCTCTGGGGCGGTCGCTTCCAGTGCGTGCCCCCTCTCCCGGCAGACTTCCGTCTGCCGACGCGCCCCGTCCCGGAGGACCCGACCCCGATCCCCGGGTCGATCTGGCCCGGGTCCCCGGAGTTCGCCCGGGCGTTCGGTCGGCTTCCCCTCGGGGGGATCTCGCTGATCGAGACCGACCCCGACGTTCCCGTGATCGTCTGGGGTCTCGTCGCGCTCCCGTTCGCCGCCGAGGTCTTTCGACGGGGCGGGCGGTTCTGTTTCGTCCCCCCGTCCACGCTGCTCAAGACCGGGGCTTGGGTCGAGGGTCTCGGGATGTTTCCCCTGCCGGTGCTCGCCCGTCAGCTTCGGGTGCTCGCCCCCGCTCCCGACATCGTCGAACCCCCCGAGCTCCGCTCCATCTTCCTGCCGCTTCGGGAAGGCCAGAATGCCGGGCTCTCCTCGATGACCTCGAACCTCTCGGAGTCGAGCGCAACCGGGATCTCCCCGAGCTCGATCCAACCCCGGTTTCCTTCGACGACCCGGTTCGTGAACGAGCATCCGACCGATGCCCCCAACGGGGTCCTGCTGTCGATCGACGGGCTCGTGAGCTGCGCGCGGCAGATCGGCTCCGACTACACGCCCGAATCGCTGCCCACGTTGGTCCAGTCCGAAGTGGCCGACCAGAGGAACCACATCATGGTCGTCGGCCGCGTCGATGACCCGCTCAGCCGGTCCCTCCACAGTTCGGCCGTTCTCCACCTTCGCATCCTCTCTCGAAAGGGCCGCTACTTCCTCCACGGCGTCCGTCCGATGGGGCCGAACCACGTCCTGACCCCCTCCTCCTCGGAGGAGGGCGCCCAGGGGATGTACGCGCTGCTTCCGATCGTCTGAGGAGCCCGGGGCCGCGGCTCCGCGAGCGAGGGCGGGCGAGGTTGGGATGGGAAGGAGTCCCGGGCGCACGTTTCGGCCCGCCCGCGGCCATCCCTTCGGTGTGCCGGCTCTCGAGGTCGCTCTCCTCCCGGAGCACGCGGTCTCCAGAACGGGTCAGGATTCGTCGTGAATCCCGAACAGTTTTCGTCGCGGAAACCGAACCCCCCTCCGGCGGCACCCCGTCCTCCCCGGCGGGCGGACACCGTGCGGACCCTGGAACACTGGGCCCGGATTCGGGAGCCGCGCGGACACCGACTTTCGACCGTGGACCCATGCGCCCCGGAACGGTTCCCGGGATCCGCTCCGCTCGGGCCCCACGCCTCGCTCGAAAGCTGGGCGGCCCATCGACCTAGGCGCCGCGGAGAGCGGAACCGCAGCGATCCGCTTCGAGGCACGGTTTCCCGTCCGGGAGGTTCGCCGAGTTCCCCCCATCCTAAAGAGCGCGTCTCGCGACGGAACCGCGGGCCGAACGCTAGGGGGCCGACGAACGTGCGGGAGGACTTCGCCTCTCCGACCGGCTCGGCGTCCCGGCGAGGTCCCCTCCGCTTTCGGTGACGCGGAAGAGCCAGAGCTTGAGCCGGTCGAGCCCGGCCGCGGCGACGGCCACGAGCCCGAGGAGGGTCAGGATGACGACCGGGGCCACGGGCGCCATCAGCACGCCGAACGTCGCGAGAAGGCTCAGGGCGGCGATGTCGGAGCCCGACGCGACGAGCAGCGTGGTGCTCGGCCGGGAGCTGTAGAACGGGCCGCGCTCGCGCAAGAGGTAGAGCGTCGCCTGTCCGGAGAAGAGCAGGTAGAGGAAGACGACCGACTGAAGCGTCGCGAGCGGCCAGCGGACCACGTACATCCCGGCGAGAACGATCGAGAAGGAGAGCACGAGCCATCCGGCGGCGATCGCGCCCCCGAGGAGCACGAGCCGGCGCACGTCCCAGTGGTCGGGACCCTTCGACGGGCGGGTGCGGTCGGAGCCGACCGAGATCGTGACGAAGTCCCCCGCGAAGATCATCAGGAGGACGAGGAACGGGGTGGTGACGAACTCTCCCGTCACGACGTACCCGACGGAGAGCAGGGTGACGAGCTCGATGTTCTTCGCGATCTTGTTGAGCATCCAGGTGAGCATCCGGCGGTACACCCGGCGACCCCCCTCGACCGCGGAGACGATCCCCCCCAGCCCGGGCCGAGTGAGCACGAGCTTCGCGGACGCCTTCGCGACGTCGGTCGCGCTCGACACGGCGATGCCGACCTCGGCCTGCTTCAGGGCGGGGGCGTCGTTGACTCCGTCGCCCGTCATCCCGACGATCCGGTGCTGCGCCTGCAGAGCCCGCACGAGCCCGAACTTGTCCTCGGGGTACACGCCCGCGAAGCCCGAGTAGTCGGGCGTGGCGTTCGCGATCTCGTCCCGTCCGCCGACCCGGCCTTCGAGCCCGAGCGATCGGCCGACCGAGCGGGCGGTCGCGATCCCATCGCCCGTGACCATCACGACGCGGATCCCGAGTTCACGGAGCGTGCGGATCAGTCCGGCGGCGTCCTCGCGGGGCTGGTCCGCGAGAGCGATCGCGCCGGCGACGCGCATCGCGCCGGCGGGCCCGGCGCCGACCGCGAGGATGCGGTACCCCCGTCGCCCCCACTCGTCCACGAGCGCGGCCAGGCCGACCGGGGCGGCCGCGAGGGTTTCGACGATCGCGGGCGCGCCGAGGACGACCCGCCAGGTCTCTCCCGAGAACTTGACCTCGGCCTCCGAGCGCTTGGCCGCGGGGTCGAACGGCACGAACCGCACGCGTTCGGCTCGGGGGACGCTGCGGCGGGCGGCTTCCGCGAGGATCGCGAGGTCGATCGGGTCCTGGGTCGACTCGTCGCACGCGGCGACCGCGAGCGCCAGAACGTGGGTGAGGTCGTCGCCGTCCACGGCGCGGAGATCGGCGACGGTCTGTCGGTTCTGGGTAAGCGTTCCCGTCTTGTCGGAGAAGAGGAGGTCCATCCCCGCCGCATCCTCGACGGCCGAGAGCCCGGTGACGAGGACCCCTTCGTCCGCCAACCGACGCGATTCGAGCGCCGAGGCGACCGTGAACGTCGCGGGAAGCGCCGCGGGTACGGACGCGATGAGGAGGATGAGGACGAACGGGATCAGGAACGACAGGTTCGTCGCGCGAACGATGCCGTCTCCGACCAGCAGGACGACGAACGCCGCGTCGAGGGCCACGAGATAGCGCACGACCGTGAACATCAGGTCCTGGAGGTGCCCCCGCGCCCGGGCGGTGCGGACGAGCTCGGCCGTTTGGCCGTAGTAGGTGCGAGAGCCGGTCGCCGTGACCTCTCCGTTCGCCTCGCCGCGGCGCACCACGGAGCCCGAGTAGACGACCTCGGACGGCCCCCGGGCGACGTACGTCGACTCCCCCGTGAGCATCGACTGGTCGATGTCGACCGGGCCGTCCTCGAGGCGGCAATCGGCCGGAACGATGTCGCCCATCCGGACGTGGATCCGGTCTCCGGGTACGAGATCCCTCGAGGCGACCGTTTGCCAGGCGCCATCTCGTTCGACCCTCGCCAGGACCTTGAGACGCTGCCGGAGGAGATCGACGGCCGCCCGCGCGCGCCGCTCCTGCAGGACCGATAGGGCCGCGTTGAACAGCAAGAGTCCCGCCAGGATCGCGGCCTCGGGAGTGTGGCCGAGCACGAGCTCGAGGGCGAAGGCGACCTCGAGCATCCACGGTATCGGGCCCCAGAGCTGTCGGACCAGCTCCCGGAGCGGATGGGGCCTCTCCTCGGGGACCTCGTTCGGACCGACCGAGTTCCTTCGCGCGGCGGCCTCGCTCGAAGTGAGTCCCGTTCCGAGCCCACCTGCGCCCCAGGCCGCCGACGGGGTCGGCGGAGCGGGTGCAGTCGAGGCTGGGGTGTTCGGTAGCACCTGACCTCTCGGCCGTCGGGAGGACCGCCCGCCTCTATTTGGGTCTCCGCCCTCTCCTCCCCGCGCTGGGCGGCCGCCCCGGCGCGGCGTGTCGGCCCCACCCTCCGCTCCACGGCTCGGGGCGCAGCCCGGCGACGCGAAGCCAGCCCAACCCAACGCCGGAGCGAGTCGGGCTCATAGATATATGCATATGAATATTCATACTCGGGCCGAGGGCCAAGTCGATCTCTCCGCCCGCCGCCGCGCGGGGCGCGTCGGACCCGGGCCCCGCGAGAGGTCTCATGCCCCGGGATTGCGGTTACTGGTTATCGGATGAAACTAACAAACGTGTACTGCATTTCTAAGAGTACTCCTATCCGACAACGGTGGGACGAACGGCGGAATCCGGGCTCCCCTGGATCCCGTACCCACCCCGCGGGCCAGAAAGGGGGCAGCCGGTCCCCCCTTCCACCCGGAGATGACGCGGCGGCTGAGGGCAGACGACGAGGACGGTTCCCCATCGCTCTTCCGCGCCTCGTGGCTGGTGGTGTGGGTCGGCGGAGGCTTGATCCTGCGGGCTCTTTACGCCTCCGGCTCGATCTGTCTCCGAGGGGAGCCCTTCCCCCTGCCCGCTCGGAATCCCCTGCGCACTTCCCGCGGTGTACGGTGTCCATGGGTGGACGCCGTTCTCCGTCGCTCTCCGGACCGCGGGCGGGGGCGCGGTGGAGGCTGGGGTCACCGTACTGCGTTCTCGGCCGTAGGCCCGCCGGACCCGGGGGTCTACCGGCCGCTCCGGGGTCCCCGGCCCGGACCCCGACGGGGTTCGTATAACTCATGTTATACGACTTTACCTCAGAGACGTCCGATGGCGCGCGCCGCCTTCCGCCCGCTCACCCTGACCACAATCGTTCGTGGGTAATGGTAGAAGCGATAATCGCGATTATTTGTACACGATATAGCGGAATCGACCCGGAGTGGGTGGGTGGGGCTGTCCTAGGCAGGGGGCGGTCCAAGAATCGCTCCGGGAGGCCTTTCCGACGTTCTCGTCAGGGATCGTGCCGGTCGTTTCCAGTTGTCCGCTTACTTAGACTCTGTATCTACGTTACTTTCGTTTCTTGGTATCTTTTTCACTTAGAAGTGAGACATGGACCTTCCAGCGGCCCCGCGCGAGATCCCGGTCGAGGGTGAAGAGCTCCTCGCAGCTGGCTGCCTCGAGCGCCCCCATCATCGCGAGGACGGTGGGAGGCCGGCGTTCGGCGCCCCTGCCGAGGAGACGACCGGCGTTGGCGACGGCGCGGGCATCGATCGGCAGGACCGTCAGACGCCGCCTCAGGCGTTCGAGGATCTCCCGGCGATGGGCGCGAGCGTGTGACGTTCCCTCGGCGGCCAGGTACGTGAGCTCGAGCAGGTTCGCTTCCGTGGTGGCGACCTCCACCCCCCTCAGCTGGCGGACGAGCCCTCGGGCCGCCCGGTCGCCCTCGAGGAGGCCGAGAAGCGCCGAGGTGTCGAGCGCCTTCACGGAGAGCGCCTCCCGTTCGCCCGGAGCGACCGGAGCGCCTTTCGAGTCGATCGGCCGGTACCCGCCCCCCAACTCCCGGCGAGCTCCTCGAGACCCTCCCGCTGGTCGAGGAGCCGGCGGAGGACCGAGGTGAAGCTCTCCCCCGTTCTCTTTTCGCGGGCTAGGGCATCGTATACGGCCTTCTGCACGGCGATATTCCGGGATGACATACATATGGCTATTCATATGTGGTACTTCATCCTTCGGTCGCTCCGGTCCGGGTCGACGCGAGCCCAAACCGGCTCGGCCCCGGCAAGCGCCGTCGCGCTCGTCCGGCCAGGAGAAGGGCCGTGCCGGCCCCGCCCGGCAACGAAACCCGGCGACCGGCGCAAAACCTATAAACGGCCCGCACACCGCGGTTTCGCAGTTCCTGCGCGGAAGACGGGCAAGTGTCGGCAAGTACTGCGGCCCAGAAGTCCAAGGTCACCTTCTTCCCGGCCGAACCGCCGCTCGTCACCCGGCCCCGGCCGACCGGACTCACCCACGTCCTCGACCGGCTCGAAGGACGTCCCCCCGAGGGACTCGAGTTAATCGCGCCGTTCATCGACGTCGTGAAGATCGGCTGGGGGCTCCCGATGCTGCTCGCCCGAGATCGCCTCCGCGAGCGCTTGCGCGTCTACCACGACGCGGGACTTCTCGTCTCCACCGGTGGCACCCTTCTCGAGTATGCGGTCTCGCACGAGCGGGAGGCGCAGATGCTCGACGAGTGCCGGGACCTCGGGTTCGACCTCATCGAGATCTCGAGCGGTATCATCGAGTTCTCGCCGGGCCAGCTCGAACGCCTCGCGGAGCAGGTGACGCGGCGCGGTCTCGAGCACTTCATCGAGGTCGGTCGCAAGGATCCGAAGCATCAACTCTCTCTCAAGGAAACGGTCGCCCAGATCGCTCACGCACGGACCCTGCGGCCGTACCGGGTGATCATCGAGGCGCGGGCCGGGCGTGGAGTCGGCATCTTCGACAGCGACGGCGTGATCAAGTGGGACTGGGTTCGCGCGCTCCTGGCGGAGCATCCTCGGGAAGACCTCCTCTTCGAGGCTCCGTTCGAGACCCAGCAGGTCCAGCTCCTTCAGGAGCTCGGCGCCGAGACGAACCTGGGCAATGTGGAGTTCAGCTCGGTCGCGTCGCTCGCCACCGAGCGGCTCGGCCTTCGAGGCGAGACGTTCGGGACGATCCGCCGGACCCGCACGGTCCGGGGCCCACCGGCGGCGAAGTTCCTCTACTTCCTGCTCGAGACGTATCGTGGGCTGGACCAGACGCAGCTCGCTCAGATGTCTCGCCTGCCGCGGCGCACGGTCCAGAGCGCACTCGATTCGTTGCGTCGCCAGGGGCTGGTCCAGGAAGCGGTCTCTCTCCTCGACTCCCGACGGCGCGAGTACCGCCTCAGCTAGAACGACCCGCGGTCCGTCCCGCGTCAATGCTATCGCGGCCGGGCGCTCCTCCCGAACGGGGACGAAGTTGGGAGCTCCGCCCGCCCGCCGGCTCGAAGGCAAGGTCGCCGTCGTCACCGGGGCGACCTCGGGGATCGGAAGGCAGTTGGCGTATCGTCTGGCGCTCGAAGGCGCGATCACGGTCGTCGTGGGCCGTGGGGTCGGCCGCGCCGAGGCGACGGCCCGGGAGCTCGCGACCGCCTCGGGCAATCCGCGGGTAGAGTGGATCGGGGTCTCCGACCTCGCCCAGCTCTCGGAATGCCGCCGGGTCGCCCGCGAGGTCCGCGAGCGCTACCCGAAGGTGGGCGTCCTCGTGAACAACGCCGGCGCCTACTACCGGCGTCGGGAGACGACGGCGGACGGGATCGAGCGCACGTTCGCTCTGAACGTCCTCGCGCCGTTCGTGCTGACGACGGAGCTCGAAGGGGCCCTGAGGGCGGGAGCTCCGTCACGGGTCGTCCAGGTCGGCTCCGCGGCCCATCGCGGCTACGCGCTCGACTTCTCGGACCTTCAGTCGGAGCGCGCGTACCGGGGGTTCGCCGCCTACGGACGTTCGAAGCTCGCCCTCCTCCTCTTGACCCGGGAGCTCGCGCGTCGGTGGCCCGCGAACGAGGTCGCGGTCAACGCGGTCCATCCCGGTTTCGTGCGGTCGGGATTCGGGCGGAACAACAGCGGGGCGACCGCGCTCGGGATCCGAGTCGCGAGCGCGCTCTTCGGGACCTCGGTTCTTCGGGGAGCCGATACCCCCGTCTTCGCCGCGACGGACCCGAGCGTCGCCGGGATCACGGGCGAGTACTTCGTTCGGCGACGGACGACGCCGGGGTCGGCCGCTTCCCGGGACCCCGAGGCCGCCGCTCGGTTGTACCGGGTGTGTGCCGAGCTGGCCGGGACCTCCGTCGCGGCAGAGTGACCCCTCGGGAAACCGGGGTCCCGGACGAAACCCAGAAGAGGCCGGTTGCGTCGGGAGGTGTCGTGGAGAAGGTCGACGTCATCGTGGTGGGAGCCGGCCTTGCCGGGTCCTCGGCGGCGTACGCGGCGGCGAAGGCGGGGGCCCAAGTCGTGCTGGTCGAGCGGGGAGCTCGGCCCGGCTCGAAGAACGTCTCGGGCGGGCT
>VFSW01015764.1_pt1 | contig 10362 bp, 4 predicted proteins | sample 5358111 | NCBI WGS metagenome assembly VFSW01 (sample SAMN11554181, study PRJNA540505) | mine drainage metagenome | isolation source: sediment from site ElyBrook_90M | place: USA: Ely Copper Mine, Vershire, VT | collected 2017
AGCCGCGGCTATTTCGGCGCGATGCATGGCGGCAAGGCCGGCAATCCATTGAGCGATCTCGGCCGCGTGACCGTCGGCGTCAACCCCGAGAGCGGTACGCCGATTCTGCTCAGCGATGTGGCCACGCTCCAGATCGCGGGGGAGGAGCGACGCGGCGTAGGCGAGTGGAACGGTGAAGGTGAAGCGGTCGGCGGGGTCGTCATCGCGCGGTACGGCGCCAATGCAAACCAGGTCATTCAGGATGCCAGGGCGAAGCTTAACGACCTCGAGGACGGACTGCCGCCGGGCGTCTCGATCAAAACGGCGTACGATCGCTCCGATTTGATCGAGCGCTCGATTCACACCCTCAAGCACACCCTGCTGGAAGAGATGATCGTGGTGTCGCTCGTGTGCATTTTGTTCCTGCTCCACGGCCGCAGTGCCCTGGTCGCCATCTTCGTCATCCCGAGCAGCATGCTGGTCAGTTTGCTGGTCATGTATGCGATGGGCATCAACGCCAACATCATGAGCTTGGGCGGGATTGCCATCGCGATCGGCGTGGTCGTCGATAGCGCCATCGTGATGGTGGAGAACGCGCATAAGCACCTGGCGCACGAGGACGAGCGAGTTCAGGGAGGGGGTCAGCGGCGCCCGCCAATCGACATCATCATCGAGGCGGCGCAGGAAGTGGGTCCGAGTCTCTTTTTCAGCTTATTGATCATCACCGTGAGCTTTCTGCCGATCTTCGGACTCGTTGGGGAGGAGGGGCGGCTATTTCGCCCACTGGCGTTCACCAAGACCTTCGCCATCGGATCGGCCTCCGTGTTGTCGATCACCATCGTTCCGGTGCTAATGAGCTATTTCATCAGTGCGCGCGTGCTTCCGGAAACCTGGGGTCGGCGGACGAACCTCGTGATCTCGGTGGCACTCATCGTCGTGCCGGCCGTGGCTCTGCTATTTCTCGCGGGGGACTTACCGGCCCTTGCCCCCTACCGCGGGTGGTTGGCGGGCGGCTGGGCGGTGCTCTTCGCCATGTTGCTATTGCCGCAGGCCGTGATTCACGAGGAAAAGAATCCGATCAGCCACGGCCTACAAAGGGCATACGAACCCTTCTTCTGGGGCGCGATGAAGTTTCGCTGGCCGGTGATGATCTTGGCCGTGCTCTTCGTGGCTTCGGCCGCCTGGCCGTACCTGCACATCGGAAGCGAGCTGATGCCGCCGCTCGATGAGGGGGACCTCCTGTACATGCCCACCACGGACCCGAGCATCAGTATCAGCGAGGCGCGACAGCTCCTTCAGCAGACCGACCGGTTGATCAAGACCTTTCCGGAAGTCGAGAGCGTCTATGGCAAGATCGGCCGCGCCGAGACGGCAACCGACCCCGCGCCCCTCGATATGGTCGAAACGGTGGTGCGGCTGCAAACGGACCTCACAAAGTGGCGCATGCGAACGATGCACCATGGGTTCGACCGGTGGCCTCATTGGCTCACGTGGCTCCTGCGCCATACGTTCTGGCCCGACCAACGACGCATCACCATGGACGAACTGGTGCATGGCTGGCATGAGGCTGGCGGCGAAAGCCATCCCGGTATGGACGCGGTGGTCCGCCTGCCCGGCCTCGCCAACACCTGGACCATGCCGATTGCGAACCGCACCAACATGCTCTCGACCGGAATCAAGACGCCGGTTGGCATCAAAATTATGGGACCGGACCTCCAGGTGCTATCGGATCTCGCGCAGAAGGCCTCGATCCTCATGCATTCGGTTGCGGGGACCAGCAGCGCGTACGCCGAACGCACGCTCGGTGGGTACTATCTCGACATCGACCCGAAGCCTGATCAGATCGCCCGCTACGGACTCAACACCGGCGATGTGCAGGATGTCGTCCAGACGGCAATCGGCGGCATGCAAATCAGCACCACCGTAGAAGGGTTGGAGCGGTATCCCGTGAACGTTCGGTATGCCCGTGATCTGCGAAACGATCCGTACCAGATCAAACAGATCCTGGTTCCTGTGGCGATGGGTGCTCAGGTGCCCATCGGGCAGCTCGCGGACGTGACCATTGTCCCAGGACCGCCGATGATCCGCAGCGAAGACACCAGAACCTCGACCTGGGTGTTCGTGGACATGTCCGGCCGGGATCTCGGTTCGTATATGGCCGATGCCCGGAAAATGATCGCCGAGAAGCTTCCCATGCCGAACGGCTACACACTCGCCTGGTCCGGACAGTACGAGATCGTTCAGCAGAACAGCACCCGGTGGAAAGTCGCCGGCCTGATCGCGCTGGTGATCATTGTTCTGTTGCTTTACACCGCCTCGCGCAGCTGGCTTCGCACCCTCATCGTACTGCTGACGGTGCCCTTCAGTGTGGCCGGCGCGATCTGGTTCCTCTGGCTCCTGGGCTACAACTTCTCAGGGGCGGTCATCGTCGGTCTGATCGCACTCGCGGGGTTGGCGGCCGAGATCGGCATCGTCATGCTCTTGTATTTGGACAATAGTTACGAGGGGTTCAAGGCGGCCGGGCGGATGAATACGGATGAAGACCTGCGCAATGCGGTGCATGAAGGCGCGGTGAAGCGAATCCGTCCCATGACGATGACCGTGGCGGCGGCCTTTATTGGTTTGGTTCCCTTGATGTGGGCAAGCGGCGCCGGCGCCGATGTGATGCGCCGCATCGCCGCGCCGATGATTGGGGGCCTGTTCACCGGGTTCGTGATGGCATTGCTCATTTACCCAGCCATATTTTATGTGGCAAAGGTAGCCGGGTCACGCCGCGGTCCTCAACCCACGGAGCCGCCGCGCCCGCTCCCCGCGGCGAACACCGGCACACAGCCCAGCGCGGGTGTCCCATGAATAGCGTTACGTCGTTTTGCCGGCTCCTGCCGATTGCCTTATTGGCGTTCCTCGCAGGCTGCACGGTTCACCCTCCAGGCGAGCGCGAAGAGCGTGCGAAATCGGTGCAGGTGGGCAAGCCGTTCGAAAAACCGATTGAAGCGCGGGAGATTGAGCCGCTGCCGGACAACCCAACGCCCGAGCAATTGGTTGAATACGCGCAGCTCAACAATGCCGCCTTGGAGCAGCACTATTGGGAATGGCGCTCTGCGATCGAGCAGATTCCGCAGGATGCGACGCAAACCACGACACTCAACGTGGCGGCCGGCACCAATATCACGCGCGGCCACACGAGCTGGGGCAGCAGCACGCTCGCCCTCTCGAATGATTCCATGACCGACATCAAATGGCCGAGCAAGCTGGATGCCGCCGCCAGGCAAACGCTCGAGAACGCCCGAGCCGCGGGCCACCGTTTCATCAAGGCCAAATACGACCTTCGCAGCAAAGTGCTCAGCGCCTATGACGATTACGCTTTGAATGCGGAACTGATTCGCCTGGAGCAAAGCAACCAACAATTGCTCCAAACGACCACCATGCTCGCCGAGGCGGGCAACAGTGCCGGGAGCGCCGGGCTGCAAAGTGTGCTCAAGACAAGCAATGAAGTGGATTTGTCCGGCAACGACATCGCCAACATGGAATCGCAGCTACTGAGCCAGCGAGCCACAATCAATGCCCTCTTGAGTCGTCCGGCGGATGCGCCGCTCCCGGTGCCGGCGCAGCTGCCGCCGGCGCGGACCCTTGTCTATGGAGATGGCGAGCTGGTCGAGTTCGCGGCAAAGCAAAATCCGGAGCTGATCGCGCTCGCCGATGAGATTCGCGGGCGCGGCGAGGGGATACGACTCGCCAGGTTGCAATACATTCCGGATTTCAACTTAAGCGCGGGCACCGATTTGATGGGCGTCACGCAATCCCTCCTAGGTCAGGCGACGCTGCCGATTCTGCGATACGAGGCGCTCAACGCCGGCATCGCGCAGGCCGAGGCGAAGCTCCGCGCTTCCGAGGCGATGCGCCGCGAGGCCGGCAATGACCTGACGGCACAGGTCGTGACGGACATTGCGATCATCCGGGACGCCGGCCGCCAACTCGACTTGTTCGAGCACACCATCCTGCCCCACGCCCGAGAGGCAGTAGACGTTGGCCGCTCGGCCTACGAAGCGGACCACGCCTCGCTTCTCGACCTCTTGGACGATCAACGATCGTTGATTGCCATTGAGCGCCTCGTCGCCAAGCTCCGGATCACGCGGGAGACCCATATTGTGGAGCTTGAGTCCATCACGACCAGCGATCTCACGAGTCCTCCTCATACTGACACGCGAGCGGTGGCTCAATAAATGTTTCAGACGACTGATCGGAACTCAGGGAACGTCCCGCTAAAACACTGAGCCACTTAAGGGGGGATTGAGTATGAAATTCAGAAATAGATCTGGCGGGAAATCGCAACAACCCAAGGAGCAACGTATGAAGATGATCCCTGCAGCGCTGATGTCCACAGCGTTCACAATGGCACTCAGTAGTGGTGTGCTAGCCGAGCAAAAAGCGGACGAGATGGCCGGCATGGACATGAGCAAGATGCCAGCATCACAGACATCTTATCCCGCCGTCGGCGTCATCAAGGCCGTGGACGCTGAGGCCGGCAAGGTCACGATTGCGCACGAGGCAATCAAGGGACTGAATTGGCCGGCGATGACGATGACGTTTATGGTCAAGGACAAAATGCTGTTCGATAAATTGACCAAGAACAAGAAAGTGGAATTTAGTGTCGCCAAGCAAGGCGCCGACTATGTCGTAACTGGAGTGAAGTAACGGCGAACGCCGGCACGATCCGATCGTGCCGGCGTGGTTGGGGGTCCCCTCATTTTTGGTGCAATAACATACGGTAGAATTTCTCGGTAATTGCAGTGTCGGTCCCTAGATTTCCTTTGTAGAACAGCTACTTACTGTTCGTGTTTTGGGAGAAGCTATCGCACCGGGTCTTAGGAGGGTGCGATGGACAACTGGCAATCGACTTTTTTGGGTTTGAAGCAGCTGCCGCGGGAACTGACGGCCTTCGAGATCGAGGCCTTCTTTACGTTCACGCTGGCAGAGCGGCGGATCATCGAAGATCGGCGGCGACCAACACTGAAGTTGGGTTTGGCCCTTCAGATTGGCTTTCTGCGCATGAGTGGGCGGCTGCTCGACGCGGTTCCCATGGTACCGCCTGCGCTGTGGCGTCATCTGGGAACACAGTTTGCGATTGCGGCACCGGACTTGGCCTCGTTACGCGCCTTGTATCGGCGTGCACCGACGTTGATTGCCCACCAGCAATTGGCCTGTGAGGCGCTGGGCTTTCGCTGGCTGAGTGAGCCGCAGCGGCGTGCCCTGCTGCGCGCGTGGCGACAGGATCTGACACGGACCCGTGATCGGCAGCGGCTGCTGGTGTTTGCGCGCCGCTGGTTATACGACCATCAATTGCTCATCATGCATGAGCGAGCGCTGCGCTCGATCATCGTGAGCGCCACCCGGCAGTACGAAGCAGCGTTGGCCAGGAGCATTCATGCGGAGATCGACAGTGGCCTACTGGAGCGCTGGCGGCAGGCGCTGGTGACGCCGCGCGAGGCGGGGCTCTCGCAGCAGAGTTGGTTGTGGGCGGCGCCGGCCAAACATTCACCTCGGCAAATTGAGGAACTTCTGGAGCGTATCGATACGCTGTACGAACTCGAGGTCCAGCGCCATCTGGTCGACGTGCCGGATGATCTGCTGCGGCGGTACGCGCGGCGCCTGGCGAACCGGCCACCGTCTGCGGGTCGATTGATTCGCGAGCCGGTCCGAACGATTGAGATAGCCTATTTTTTGCGCTACAGCCTACTGATAGGTACGGATCGAGTATTGCTGATGGTACGTCGTCGAGTGGCGGATCTGTGGCGCCGTGCGACCAAGGATGCCAATCAGGTGCTAATCCACTGGGCTGACTTGTACCGAGAACTACTGGCGTCGATTGGCGCGCTGGCAAGCGATACGGCCGTGCCAGATGGGGAGATCCGTAAACGATTGCAGTCGCTGGTGGCAGCGCATTTGCAACGCAAGCCGCCCACGCGCGCACAGCTGGTGCGTGACCACCTGACGCTGGAGATTCGCCCCGTACACTCGCTGCTGTCCGCATTGGTGGTCTTGCCATGGCAAGCGGCACCGGGTCATCCAGTGTTGGCGGCATTGCAGCTGCTCAAAGCGTTATATGAACACGGCGTCCGAGAGCTGCCGGCCGCAACCGCGATTGATTTCGGCAGGGTGTGGCGGGCGCTGTTATCCGGTGCCGATCGTGAACAGGCGTTTCGCGCCTTCGAAGTCGCCACCTTGCTGACGCTGCGCCGGGCACTGCGCAACGGCACCGTGTGGATTGACCATAGCTTGGCGTTTCGCAGCCGCGAACGGCTGTTTATCCCGGCTGAGCGATGGCAAAAGGAGCGTAACTCCTACTATCGGCGCCTGTCATTGCCGAAGCGAGCGGAGTCGTACCTCGAACCACTCATCGAACGCGCCCAGGCTGGTGTCGCGGCCGTGGCCAAAGCCGTCGAGGCCGGTGACCTACGCGTCGACGACGAGTTGCATCTGACGCCCTTGGCGGCCGAAGAAGAGGAGCCGGAGCTGGTCAAGTTGCGCACCGCGCTCGATCATCGGATCGGCGAAGCGCAGTTACCTGAGCTGCTGCTCGAGGTCGATGCCAACGTGCGCTTCAGCTGGATCATGCTCGGTCGCGAACCGCGCTCCGACAAGGAACTGCTGATGGTGTATGCCGGCATCTTGGCGCATGGCACCTCGATGTCGGCGGCGGAGACGGCGCGCATGATGCCGCAGCTCTCGGCGGCCAGCGTCCGGCAAGCGATGCGTTGGGCCGGGGATGAACGACAACTGGCAGAGGCCAGTGCCGCCGTGCTCGGCTACCTGCGTCGGCATCCGATCGCGGCCACCTGGGGCCGCTCGGATCTGGCCTCCTCCGACATGATGAGCTTGGAGACCCGGCAGCGGGTTTGGCAAGCACGACTCGATCCACGCCGCCAAACGCCGTCCGTCGGGATCTACTCGCACGTGCTGGCGGGCTGGGGCATCTTCCATGCGCAACCCATCGTGCTCAACGAGCGGCAAGTCGGCGCCGCGATTGAGGGGGTGCTTCGACAAGAGAAAATCGATATCGTGCAGCTGGCAGTCGATACGCACGGCTATACGGATTTTGGAATGGGCTTTGCCCACGGCCCAGGTCTGGATCTGTGTCCGAGATTGAAGGCGCTCACGGATCGTCATCTGTTTTTACCGCGCGGCTACGAGGTGCCGCAGATACTGCAACCGATTTGCGAGGCCAGCTTGGATCTGAGCGAGGTACCGCTGCACTGGGACCGGTGGGTACATCTGATCGCCTCCGCCTATAGCGGTCACACCAGCGCCATCAATGTGCTGGCGCGCTTTGGCTCCGCCGCGCGCGGCGATCCGCTGTACGAAGTCGGTGTTGTGATCGGCCGCTTGCTGCGTACCGCATTCCTGGCCGATTACTTCGTCAATCCGGTCTTCCGCCGGGAGTTGCTGCGCGTGCTCAACCGGGGTGAGGCGACCAATGCTCTGAAGCGCCTGATCTACACCGGCCGCGTCGCCAACTACCAGGCCAAGAGCGAGGATGAAATGCAGGCGGTAGCCGATGCCTTAAGCTTGCTCGCCAACATCGTCATGGCCTGGAACACTGCAAAAATGCAGGCGATCTTCGATCGCTGGGCGCAGCGCCGTAGCGGCGCCATACCGTCGGAATTGATCGCGCGGATCGCCCCGACGCGCACCGAGGGCCTGAACATGCGCGGCATATTCAGCTTTCCGATCGAGCAATACGCTGCCCTTTTGCTGCCCTCCTGGGCGACCCCGAAAATTCACGTTTTGGGGCGGTAAATCTGCACTGGCGAAGCCAGAAACTGCTCACTTCGAAGGGCAGCAGAAACATGCCTTAAATCATCGAGTTGCACGGGTCTCCTCAAAAAACAACGGGAAATAGAGGATATTCCTACCGTATGTTATTGCACCAAAAATGAGAGCGAAACTCTATAAAAAGAGCGCCGGCACGACGGCCAAACTCTGTTACATGGGACATGCGGTGAGCGAGAACCGTCATGGCCTAGTCGTGGAGGTGCAAGTCAGCGAAGCGAACGGTACGGCCGAGCGCTCCAGTGCGATCGAGATGATTGAGCAAATTGCCGATGAGGCGCCCTGCACGGTGGCCGCTGATAAGGCCTACGACACTCGCGGCTTCGTCACCCAGCTGCGCCAGATCAACGCGACGCCGCATGTTGCCCAGAACACTGAACGCAGTGGTGGCTCGGCGATCGACGGACGCACCACCCGCCACGCCGGATACGCGTTGAGCCTGAGGGCGAGGAAACTGATAGAAGAGGCCTTCGGTTGGGGCAAGGACATCGGCTTGCTGCGGCGACCGAAGTTCCGCGGTCGCCACAAGATCGAATATGCCACCTTGCTCACGTTCACTGGCTACAACCTCGTGCGCATGCGCAACCTTCTCGCGGCGGATTTCAGGTGATGCCGAGATGAACGCCCGTAACGCCATGAAACACTCGTACGGGCACCTGGTCGGGCCGCGACAGATCGATGTGGACACGACAATCGACCGATCTCCCAACATCACTGGGGACGATACAAAATCTGTTGCGGGTGCTTTCATGCCTCGAAAACCTGTTTTTTCAACAGCCTGTTAACTAGCGCGAGCCCAATCCCGAGGCCTCCTTCTGAGCGCTCAATTTCGGACTTCACCTGGGTGAACATCGTGAACACCTGGGCAAGCATCTCTGGCGCAAGGCCTACGCCGTTATCGCGAACGAAAATCACTAGATCCTCTGAGTCTCGACGAACCCCGAGCGTAATCACGCCGCCCGCAGACGTATATTTCGCCGCATTCGTCAATAAGTTACTGATCACTTGAGTGATACGCACCGGATCGACTTCCACCATCACGGTGGTGGATGCACGCTCTACTCTAATTGTGTGACGTTTTGCCTCGATTGCCGGCTGCGCGGCTTCCACAGCGGCATCCAGAATCTCGTTAATACTGGAATACTCTTTTTTCAAAAGAAATGAGCCGCGCGTGATACGCGACACGTCGAGTAGGTCATCGAGCAGCGCGCTCATGTGTCCCACCTGCCGAGAAATGATGGCCTCCGCGCGGTCCAGTCTCGCCGGATCACGGCTTGGACCTTTTAGGAGCTTCGCGGCGGTGCGGATCGGCGCCAAGGGATTACGCAACTCATGCGATAAGGTAGCCAAGAACACGTCCTTTCGCACATCGGCCTCCCGCAATGTGGCCTCCGCTTGCACGATACTCGTCACATCGAGAAAGGTGATCACGGCGCCGTTCACGCTGCTGTCGGGGGTACGATAGGGCATGATCCGCATGAGGTAATGGATCGAGCGATCTTCTCGCGCTATTCGACGCTCCAAGGGCTCGAGTGTTTTGAGAACCCGCGCGACGTCATCGCGAACGCCACTGTAATGCAAGCGGCTGACGATGTCGGTCAGGGGGCGGCCCTGATCGCTCGGAATGAGGCTGTAGAGCGCCGCGACGGCCGGGGTAAAGCTTCGAATGATGAGATGGCGATCGACGAATATGGTCGCTATCTGCGTGCTGTCGAATAAATTGCGCAAGTCCGCGTTCATCTCATCGAGCGCGGTTACCTTCTCCGTCAAACTCGTGTTGACTGTGATCAATTGTTCATTGACGGCCTGCAGCTCTTCCTTGGCTGTCTGCAATTCCTCGTTCGTGGATTGCATTTCTTCGTTGACAGAATGCAGCTCTTCGTTGGAGCTACGCAGTTCCTCGAGTGCCGTTTGGTGCTCTTCGGCTAACGATTGCAGCTCCTCTTGAGTTCCAACGAGGGCATGTTGAAGATGTTCTGTCTGCGGAGCGTCGGCGGCGTTCTTCGTGTCTGCAGTGACTGGGCTCGCGCGTTTTAAGGCCTGCACAGCCGCGTTGGCCACTCGAGTCGGGTGCGTGAGAGAGGCCATTACATTGGATTGCGGAGACGTTAGATCCAAGGAGCGCGCGAACGGTAGCGGGGGACTCTTAGTATCGAGACGTTCAAAAATGCGTGCGCCCTTATCGAGTGGGGCAAAGAGATCCGTATGTTTGGTGGCAGACTCGGAGCTTCCCAGGAGCAATATCCCTTTCGGAACCAGCGCATAATGGAAGACGGGAATAATCGCGGCTTGTAGCTGGACATCGAGGTAGATCAACAGGTTTCGGCAAGAGACGAGATCCATTCGCGAAAACGGCGGATCGCGCACCAAGTTATGGGTGGAGAAGGTGCACAGGTGCCGGATTGCATTAGAGACGACAAAGCTGCCCTCGCCGGCGTTGAAGAATCGCGCTCGCCTTTCCGGCGATAGCCCGGCCAATAAAGGCTCCGGATAGCGCCCTAGGCGGGCCGTCGTGATGGCGGCATCATCAATGTCGGTGGCGAAGACCTGCAC
>VFSW01015765.1_pt1 | contig 10362 bp, 8 predicted proteins | sample 5358111 | NCBI WGS metagenome assembly VFSW01 (sample SAMN11554181, study PRJNA540505) | mine drainage metagenome | isolation source: sediment from site ElyBrook_90M | place: USA: Ely Copper Mine, Vershire, VT | collected 2017
CCCCCGTTCCGTCACCCCGCCGCGCACCCGCCCCGCCGTGATGTCGAGGCCGCGCACGGCACAGTGCTGAAGCAGCGTGACACCGCGATCCCGTGCGGCAGCGGCAAGCGCCGGGGCGGCAAGCCAGGGCTCGGCGCGCCCATCTTGTGGCGAGTGCACGCCGCCGATCCAGTCCTGTTCGTTACCGGGCGTCAACGCCCGTGCTTCGGCGGGACCGATGACGCGGCTACCCACCTGGTAGGGCTGCGCCTTCGCGATCCAGGCTTCCCAGTTTGCCAGCTCCTTGGCATCCTTCGTGACGTAGATCAGGCCGCTGCGCTCGAACCCGAGATCGCGGCCGGTCTCCCGCCCGAGTTCCTCCCACAACCGCATGCTGGCCACCATGAGCGGCAGTTCGCGGATGTCGCGGTTCTGCTGCCGGCACCAGCCCCAGTTGCGGCCGGACTGCTCGCCGCCGATGCGCCCCTTCTCCAGCAGCGCGACGGCGAGGCCCCTGGCGGCGAGATAGTAGGCGGCGGCGGTACCGACGATGCCTCCGCCAATCACAGCGACATCGACGCGCGTGGGCAGAGATACGTCACCGGCAACCGACTCGATCGCAGGTTCGAGAAGCGGGCCTGCGCTCATGCCAGGCCGCCGACATGGAGTGCCTTGACCTCGAGATACTCGTCCATGCCGAGATGCGAGCCCTCGCGTCCGAGTCCGGACTGCTTTACGCCGCCAAAGGGTGCAACCTCCATCGAGACGCTGCCGGTGTTGAGGCCGACCATGCCGAACTCCAGCGCCTCCGCGACGCGCCAGGATCGGCGTAGATTCTCCGTGTAGAAATAGGCGGCGAGGCCGTAGGGCGTGGCGTTGGCGATCCGGACCGCTTCGTCCTCGGTACGGAAACGAAATACCGGCGCCACCGGACCAAATGTCTCCTCGTTGGCGAGTCGCATGTCGGTGGTCGCGCCAACCAGCACCGTGGGCTTGACGAACTGGCCACCGCGTGCGTGCCGGCCGCCGCCCACCACGGCCATCGCGCCGTGCGCCAGCGCGTCCTCAACATGGCCAAGCACCTTGTTCGTCGCCGCCTCGGTGATCAGCGGCCCGATGGTCACGCCGGGTTCCGTCCCCTCCCCGACCGCGAGTTGCTCCACCGCGCAGGCGAGCCGGGCGCGGACGGCGGTGTGGACACCCTCCTGCCCCAGGATCCGGTTCGCGCAGACGCAGGTCGGGCCGGCGTTGCGGAACTTGCTCGCCATGACGCCGGCGATCGCGGCGTCGAGATCGGCGTCGTCGAAGATAATGAAGGGCGCGTTGCCGCCCAGCTCTAGGCTCAGCCTTTTCACGCTATCGGCGCACTGGCGCATCAGGAGTCGCCCGACCGCGGTCGAACCGGTAAAGGAGAGCTTGCGCACGGCAAGCTCAGAGGTCAGCGCGCCGCCGACCTCCGCCGGCGGGCCGGTCACGACGTTGAGCACGCCCGGGGGCAGCCCGGCCCGCTGCGCCAGCACCGCGAGCGCGAGGGCGGAAAACGGTGTGAGCTCGGAAGGTTTCACGATCACGGTGCAGCCCGCGGCAAGGGCTGGCGCGCATTTGCGGGTGATCATCGCGGCCGGGAAATTCCACGGCGTGATCGCGGCCGAAACGCCCACCGGCTGGCGCAGCACCACGATGCGCCGATCCGTCGTCGGCGCGGGCACCGTCTCGCCGCGCACGCGGCGCGCCTCCTCTGCGAACCATTTGACAAAGCTCGCGGCGTAGACGATCTCGCCGCGAGCCTCCGCGAGCGGCTTACCCTGTTCGCGCGTCATGATGAGCGCCAGGTCGTCGACGTTCGCGAGCATCAGGTCGAACCAGCGCTCGAGAATGTCGGCCCGCTCCTGCGCCGGGCGCGCACGCCAAGCAGGCCAGGCTGCCTCCGCGGCGGCGACGGCCAAGCGGGTCTGGGCCGCGTCGAGTTCCGGCACATGGCCGAGCGTGCTTCCGTCCGCGGGGTCCATCACGGCGATGCGCGCGCCGGCGGGCCCGGTTTCGATCCAGTCCGCGCCGACCGCGGCGACCTGAACGAACAAAGTGGGGTCGCGCAGCTTGCTGGCGAGGGTCATCGGTGCCTCCTTCACGCCAGCACGCTAAGGTGACCTGCCGCTCTTGTTGTGCCGTTCCAGATGGCGCACGCGGCACGTCGTGCCGTTGGTCCAGGCTCTCTAACGTGATCCACCCGCAGCGCACCTGGTTCGCTCCGCCTTCCGGCCGTGAACGCGACGCTCTCACGACCGCAAAATCATTTCCAACGCCGTGTTGACCAAGATCAGCTTCTGGCTCAACCATAACGTCGTGGCTGACCGTCTAGGACGTGGCAACTGGTGACAACGGATCGCTTGTCCTACGGTGAGCGCTGCCCCTCCTTTGCGAGGCGACGCTCCGCGAGGCCTGAGTGGTGAGCGCCTACCTCGCCCGCCGTCTTGTGGCTATACTGGCGCTGACGTTCGGCATCAGCGTCGTGGTCTTCCTTATCATCCGGCTGATTCCGGGCGACCCAGCGATCGTTCTGCTCGGCACCAATGCTGGCGACCCTGCGCTGGTGGCGCGCCTGCATCGCCAGCTCGGCCTCGACCTCCCGATCGAAGAGCAATATCTGCGCTGGATCGGAAACATTCTGCACGGCAATTTCGGCTACTCGTTCGGATACCAGCAATCGGTGAACTCGCTGCTGGCCGCCAATTTTCCGGCGACGATCCAGCTGACCGTCGCGTCGCTGGGACTTTCCCTGATCCTGGGTGCCGCAATCGGAGCCACCGCCGCGCTCAGGCGCAACACGGCGATCGACGCGGCGGCGATGGGCTTCGCGCTCACATGCATGTCGATGCCTAGCTTCTGGCTCGGCCTGCTGCTGATCTTAGGCTTCGCCGTGAAGCTGCCCTGGTTCAACGTCGTCGGCGGCACGACCCTTAAGGGCCTCGTGTTGCCGGCGGTGACCCTCGCGCTCGGCAGCGCTGGTTTCAACGCACGCTTCATCCGCTCAAGTGTAATCCAGGCGCTGGCTCAGAAACACGTCATCACCGCGCGGGCGAAGGGTACGACCCGGCTGCAGGTGCTGCTGCGGCACGTCTTTCGCAACGCGCTGCTTCCCGTCATCACCGTCGTCGGCTTGCAAATCGGACAGCTTCTCTCCGGCACGATCGTCGTGGAGACGGTGTTCTCGCGCCCCGGCATCGGGCGTCTCCTGGTGCATGCAATTCTCTCGAAGGACTACCTCACCGTGCAGGCCGTCGTGCTCATCATCGCCGTGATCTACGCGGTCACGAACTTCCTGGTTGACCTTGCCTACCCGCTGCTCGATCCACGCGTCGCGCGGCGGTAGGGAGCGGACGCATGGAAACTGCGCACCACTCCGCTGCCGTCTCCGCTGCCGGCACAGCCGAGATGGACTCGCTGGACGGGATTACCCATGTCGTACCTGCGCATGATTTCCTGCGCCGCGCCCTGCGCCACCGCAGCTTCAGCACCGGCATTGTCATTTGCGCGACGCTAGCAGTGCTGTTGCTGGCCACTCCCCTGCTCATCCATCTACACCCTGACGCGCAGCACCCACTCGCGACCTTCGCGCCTCCCTCGACCACGCACCTGATGGGCACGGACGAGTTCGGCCGCGACATGTTTGCCCGCGTCATGATCGGCGGGCGCACCACCGTGCTGGCATGCCTCGGCGTGGTGCTGCTTGGCGGCGTGGTCGGCAGCACGGTCGGCCTCGTCGCCGGCTTTTTCGGCGGTGCCATGGGCTTCGTCATCATGCGCCTGGTTGACTTGCTGCTGGCATTTCCCGGCATTCTACTGGCGCTCGCGGTTTCCGCCATCCTCGGCCCCGGCCTCGTAAATGGCGTGATCGCGATCGCTGCGATCGTTGTGCCCGTTTATGCGCGCCTGGTGGAGGGGGCGACAGTTGAGATCCGCCACCTGCCTTATGTCGATGCAGCCATCACGCTCGGCGCCAGCTCGCGTTGGATCATCCTGCGACACGTGCTGCCCAATGTCTCGCCAGGGATCATTGTGCTGACCACCACCTGGATCGGCATCGCAGCGCTCTGGATTGCCGCGCTCGGCTTCATCGGGCTTGGCGTGCAGCCGCCGACGCCGGAATGGGGCGCGATTCTCAGCGACGGGCAGAACTACATCACCATTGCATGGTGGATCACGGTCTTCCCCGGAATGTTTCTGGCGTTGTTCGTGGTCGCCGTGAACCTCATCGGTGACGGGCTGCGCGATGAACTCGATCCGACGCTGGCCCGCCGATAGGAGCGCACTGCGCAACGACAATCCAAGCGCATCATGAAAAGAAGGGAGAAACTCGTGAAACGATCACTATTTCTGCTGCTCGCCGCGGGCAGCGCCGCACTGATGGCCAATACCGCATCGGCCGCCACGATCGACCGCAATGCCAAGATCGTTATCGGCTGGGCGGAGCCGCCGGACTCACTCAACCCGGCGACGACCGGCGCGCGTGATGTCGGTCCGCGCGACGTAAACCTGTTCAACACTTTGGTCTGGGTCTCCAAGAGCTTCCAGGTCACGCCGGACCTCGCGACCTCATGGAAGGTGTCCCCCGAGGGCAAGACCCTGACGCTGCAACTGCGTCACGACGTCACCTTCACTGATGGCACGAAGTTCGATGCGGCCGCCGTGGTGGCGAACATCAATTACATCACCGATCCCAAGACCCAGTCGAAATCGGCCCTCGGCCTGCTTGGCCCCTGCAAGACCGCCAAGGCAACCGGTCCGTACACGGTGGAGCTGAGCTGCACCGCGCCCTATGCGCCGCTGCTCGCGCATCTCGGCGAACCGTATCTGGGCATGCAATCGCCGACGGCCATCAAGAAATGGGGCAAGGATCTCGGGCTGCACCCGACCGGCACCGGTCCCTTCAAGTTCGTCAGCTACAAGCCGAACCAGAGCCTCGTGATAGCGCGAAACGACGCCTACCACTGGGGCCCAGCGGCGACCGGCCATAGCGGTCCGCCGGACATTGCCCAGATCACTTACGACATCGTCCCCAACTCGCAAGCTCGCATCAACCAGTTCCAGAGCGGCCAGTCGGTGATGATGCAGGAGACGCCGGGCGTGTTCTGGAACGCCCTTAAGGCCGGCGGCCGTTTCAACGCAGTCCCGGTGCCGATCAGCGGCATGGGCATCTTCGCCCCGATCAATGCCAGCCTGTGGCCGACCAACGACCTCGCGGTGCGCAAGGCCATCATGTATGCGGTGGACAAGAACGGGGTCAGCAAGCTCGCTGACGCCGGCGCTCACCCGATCTCCAACACGCCCCTCGAGAAGGGAATGACGGCCTACGATCCGTCGCTCGAGCACATGTACAGCTATGATCCCGCTAAGGCCGCGGCACTGCTCAAGGCCGATGGCTGGACCAAGACGGGCAAGTTCTGGGAGAAAGACGGCAAGCCGCTGACCATCAAGCTCACTGCGATCGCAACGGTTCCGGAATATCCTCTGCTGGCGCAGGCGATCCAGGGCTATCTGCTGAAGTTTGGCATGGACGCAACGGTGCAGCAGCTCGCGGTTCCGGCTTGGCTCGCCGCGAACATCAAGGGCCAGATCAACATGACGCCGCTCCAGTTCGTCGACGACGACCCTGACGCGCTCCATTTCTGGTTCCTGCCCGGCCAGTATTTCAACTGGAGCCACTACACAAACCCAGAACTCACCAAGCTGCTCACCGAGGGCCAGCAGGTGACCGACCCGGCGAAGCGCATCGCGATCTACAAGGCGGCGCAGAAGATCATCATGGAACAGGCCGTCGAGATGCCTTTGCACCAGAACATCGACCTGGTGATGACCTCGAAGAAGCTCACCGGCCTGACATGGGAAGGTGGGGGCTTCGAGTATTTCGGTGCCGCTGCGATTACAAAGTAGGCTGACAGCGCCCCCGCTGCCGACGGTGGCGGGGGACGCGTTCCTCGGGGAGACGAAGGTGCGAACGACGATACGGGCCGACCGGCTGATCGACGGGACCGGGGTGGTGATGGAGAACGCCACCCTCATTATTGAGGACGCGGTGCGCGAGGACGACGGCGTGCTCGTGGCGATCTCGATGGCCAACGCTGTCCGCGCCCTGCGCGCCGGCATTACGACCGTCCGCGACGTCGGGGGTGCTCGCAACACCGTGTTCAACGTGCGCCGAGCGCTCATGCTTGGCTACGGGGACGGTCCGCGCGTGCTCGCCTGCGGCCAGCCGATCACGATCACGGGCGGCCATACCTGGTATTTCGGTGGGGAAGCCGATGGCGAGGAGGGCGTGCGCCTCAAGGTTCGGGCGATGGCAAAGGCCGGATCCGACTTCACCAAAGTGATGGCGACAGGCGGCGGCACGCTTAACACGATGTCCTGGCTCCCCTCCTACAGCCTGCGCGAACTCACGGCGCTTGCCGATGAGTCGCACCGGCTGGGTCGCCGCATCACGGCCCACTGTCTGTGCGCGCAGGCGATCGAGTGGGTGGTGGAGGCCGGGTTCGACCAGATCGAGCATGGCGGCTTTCTGGTGAGCGCGGATGGCCGGCAGGAATTCGACCCGAGGGCGGCGGCACGTGTCGCCAGGGCGGGCATCCCGGTCACCAGCACGCTTGCTGTCGGCGGCTACATGCTGAAGGAGTATCGAGCGCGCCAGACCCGCGGTCCACTGCCGCCGCAGGATCAGCGCGTGCTTGACCGCTGGCTGCGGATGTTCGACGACAATCTCGCGCAGTTCCGCAAGATGCGGGAAGCCGGTGTCACGTGGGTCGCCGGTACCGATGCGGGCTGGCGCTTCACGGCGATCGAGGGGTTGCCGATGGAGTTGGAGTTGATGCACGAGGGGGGATGTACGACCATGGAGGCGATCGTCGCCGGCACTGGGCTTGCCGCGAAGGCGATCGGCATCGACAACCAGGTCGGCACGCTCGCGCCCGGCAAGCTCGCCGACGTCCTTGTGGTCGGTGGCAATCCGCTGGCGGACCTGGGGCGTCTCGCCGACGTACGGATGGTCATGCAGGCGGGCCGGGTACGCACACCGCGATGACAGCCGGCCGATGAGCGGAACATCCGCCGAGATGCTGCTTTCCGTCGAGGACCTGCATACCTATTTCCGCGCACGGGTCGGCCTCGTGAAGGCGGTGAACGGTGTCACCTTCGATCTCGCCCCTGGTGCTAGCCTGGGCATTGTAGGCGAATCCGGTTCCGGCAAGAGCGTCACGTCGCTGTCTATCATGGGATTGATCGAACCTCCCGGCTACATTGCCGCCGGGCGCGTGATGTTCCGGGGCAGCGACATTGCCCGCCTGCCGGAGCGGCAGATGCAAGCGATCCGCGGCCGGGACATCTGCCTCGTTTTCCAGGATCCCATGACCGCCCTCAATCCCGTCTATCCCGTGGGGGTCCAGGTGGCCGAGGTGCTGCGCGCGCATCAGCCGCTGAGCAAGGAGGCGGCGATCGGGCGGGTGGTCTCCCTGCTGCGTATGGTCGGCATCCCGTCGCCAGAACGACGCGTGCACGAATATCCGCACAGGCTGAGCGGCGGCATGCGCCAACGCGTGATGCTTGCGATGGCACTCGCGAATGAACCGGAATTGCTGATCCTCGACGAGCCGACGACGGCGCTCGATGTTACGATCCAGGCACAGATTCTGGATCTCGTTCGTGACCTTCGTCGACGCGTGAATACAGCGGTGCTGCTGATCACCCACGATATCGGCGTCGTTCAGGAACTCTGCGAACAGGTCGTCGTCATGTACGGCGGCCGTATCATGGAGCGCGGCAGCGTGGCGCAGGTCACAAGCGATCCGAAGCACCCCTACACGCGCGCCCTCCTCGCCTCCATGCCCTCACGCGCGCGGCGCGGCCAACGCCTCAACACGATCGGCGGTGCAGTCCCCAATCCGCTGCGTATGCCACGGGGGTGCCCGTTCCGCCCGCGCTGCCCGGAAGCGCGCGCCGAATGCACCGAGGACCCGGGCCCGCGCGATCCCGGCGATGGACGGATGGCCGCCTGCTGGCTCTACGGCACGAGACAATGAGCGAGCCAGACAGCGAAACGCTGCTTGAGTTGCGGCGCCTGCGCACCTACTTCCCGCTGGGCGGCGGTCCGTTGCTGCACCACAACGGTTGGGTGAAGGCAGTGGACGACGTCTCCTTCGCCATCCGCCGCGGTGAGACCTTAGGCCTGGTCGGCGAGTCTGGCTGCGGCAAAACCACGCTGGGCCGCTCCATCCTTCGACTGGAGCGACCGCAGTCCGGCGAGATCCTGTTTGAAGGCGAGAACATCCTCGCGGCCGGCTCCACGCGGCTCAAATCCATCCGACGTGATATCCAGGCAATCTTCCAGGACACGCACGGCTCGCTTGACCCGCGCATGAATGTGCGGACGCTCATTGGCGAAGGCCTCGCCGTCCAGGGCGTCGATCGCGCCGAGCGCGACGCCCGCGTCGAGGAGCTAATCGACGTCGTTGGCCTACGACGCGAGCACCTGGATCGCTACCCACATGAGTTTTCCGGCGGCCAGCGTCAGCGGATCGGCATCGCCAGGGCACTCGCCACTCGGCCCAAATTCGTTGTCGCCGACGAACCGGTCTCGGCGCTCGATCTTTCCGTGCAGTCGCAGGTTCTGAACCTGCTCGCGGACCTGCAGAAGGAGTTTGGCCTTACCTACCTCTTCATCGCGCACGACCTCTCGGTGGTGGAGTATCTGAGCGACCGTGTCGGGGTAATGTATCTGGGCCGATTGGTGGAGCTGGCAAACGCGGAGGATCTCTATGCCGATCCGCGCATGCCGTACACTCAAGCCCTGCTCTCAGCCATTCCCGGCAGCGAGAGTGCCTCGGGACGCACGCGCATCATCCTCACCGGCGACGTGCCGAGCCCCATTGACCCGCCCTCGGGCTGCCCATTCCGGACCCGCTGCTGGATGGCACGGGATGTCTGCGCCGCCGCCTGCCCGGAACTACGAGAGGTCCGACCGAACCACTGGGCCGCCTGCCATTTCGCGGACTAGGAGGGATACGTGGGCCGCGGTCGCGCCCCAGCCGGCAAAGCCTCTCGTGTGACTTGCGCGACAACGGCAAGCGGATAAACGAATGCCCTGAATATCACCCTCATCCGAGAGCCTGACCTAGCGGCCATACCCGCGTGGGGGTGGTCTGGACAGCACTCCCCCCGGCCCCCGGCCCAGTCTCCGAAATAGAGTCCGTCACCACTGTGAGCCTCGCTCATAGGGAGCGCGGCCAGTGCGGAGCTGGCAATGCGGGACATTCACCAGGAGCTGACGGACAAGGTCATCAGGGCCATCGAGACGGGCATGGCGACCGGTACGGCATGGACGAAACCGTGGCACTCGGCCGCGTCATCCGGCCTGCCCACCAACCACGCCACAGGCTGCCACTACCGCGGCGTCAACGTGCTGCAACTATGGTTCGCCGCGGCGGAGCGCGGCTACCGGGACGGTCGCTGGCTCACCTACAAGCAGGCGCAAGCCATCGGCGCCCAGGTTCGCCGCGGCGAGACGGCGACCCAGGTCATCAAGTTCGGGCAGTTCCAGCGCGAGGATGCCGCCACGGGCGAGACGGTCACCGGCCGGTACCTCAAGACCTACAGTGTCTTCAACGTGGCGCAGTGCGATGGCGTCACGCTGCCCCACGCCGAGCGCCCTAACCTTGCCGAGCGCGTCGAGCATGCCGAGCGCGCACTTTATGGCGTCGGCGTGCCCATCCATCACGGCCACAGCGAGGCGTTCTACCGTCCCTCGACCGACAGCATCCACCTCCCCGACCGTGAGCAGTTCCGCCCGGCCGGCGACGCCACGGCGACCGAGACGTACTACAGCACCGCCTTCCATGAGGTTGGGCACGCGACCGGTCACGCCAGCCGGCTCGACCGGAACCTCAGGGCCCGGTTCGGCGATGCGAACTACGCGGCCGAGGAGCTCGTGGCGGAACTGTGCGCTGTCTTCGTCATGGCCGAGCTGGGCTTGGCGCACGAGCCCAAACAGAACGCGAAGGAGTACCTGGCGCACTGGCTGGGCATCCTGCGCGCCGACAGCAAGGCGTTGATGACCGCCGCCGCCAAGGCGTCCGCCGCGGCGGCGTTCATCCTCAAGCCCAGCGAGACAAGCCAGGAAGAGCCCGCTGAGGCTATGCCCCTCGCCGCTTAGCAGGCTGCCAGCACCCGGCCGGCGTCTCCACCCGGCCGGGATTTCACGTCTGCCCGCCCGCATGGCCTCGTCCCTCGCCACGAGATCCAGCGGAGCCCCGCGCTGCCACTGTTCAGTGAGAGAATTGCGCGCTTCTGCTACCCAGGCGCTACCCCGAGAGGTTTTCTGGGGAGCAGCTTATCAACTAA
>VFSW01015766.1_pt1 | contig 10362 bp, 8 predicted proteins | sample 5358111 | NCBI WGS metagenome assembly VFSW01 (sample SAMN11554181, study PRJNA540505) | mine drainage metagenome | isolation source: sediment from site ElyBrook_90M | place: USA: Ely Copper Mine, Vershire, VT | collected 2017
CCAGCAGGACGTGGCGGAGGATTGCGGCATCCCCACCGTCGAACAGCAGTCAGTGCGAGGGGGCGTGGTGGCCGCGGGCGCCTGGCTTGGCGTGCAGATCGAATGGCGCGGCCGCGGCGTCGAGGAGGTGAGGGTCGACACGCGCACGGGCCGTGCGGTCATCCGGATCGATCCACGGTATTTCCGACCCACCGAGGTGGAGACGCTGCTGGGAGATCCGTCCAAGGCCCGCCCACTCAGCGGGCGTAGCCGTAATAGGGCACGAACCAGTCGACGAATTTGCGTACGCCCACTTCAACCGAGGTGTCCGGCTTGTAGCCGACATCGGCAATCAGCTCATCGACGTTCGCGAACGTGTCAGGTACGTCGCCCAGCTGCATGGGCTTCATGATCCGCTGCGCCTTGCGTCCCAGGCACTCCTCCAGCACCTCGATGTAACGCAGCAGCTGCACGGGGCGGTTGCTGCCGATGTTGTAGAGCCGGTACGGGGCACTGCTGGAGGCCGGATCGGGATTGGCGCTGTCCCAGGCCGGGTCGGGCGCTGCCACATGGTCGGTGACGCGCAGGACGCCCTCGACGATATCCTCGACATAGGTGAAATCACGCGTGTGACGGCCTTCGTTGAAGACTTCGATCGGCTTGCCCTCGAGGATGTTGCGGGCGAACAGCGAGAGGGCCATGTCCGGACGGCCCCAGGGCCCGTAGACCGTGAAGAACCGCAGTCCGGTGGTTGGAATCCTGAACAGCGCCGAATAGTTGTGCGCCATGAGTTCCGTGGAGCGCTTGCTCGCGGCATACAGTGACACCGGGTGCGAAGCCGGCTCGTGCACCGAGAACGGCATCCGGGTGCTGGCGCCGTAGACCGAACTGGTCGAGGCATAGACCAGATGTCCGACGCCGTTGTGGCGGCAGCCCTCGAGCACGTTGAGGGTTCCCAGGACGTTGCTGCTGATGTAGCTGTGCGGATCGTGCAGGGAGTGCCGCACGCCCGCCTGGGCCCCAAGATGCACCACGCGCTGGAATTGTTCCCGCCTGAACAGCTCGGTCATGGCCGCCTGGTCGGAGAGGTCGAGGCGCACGAACCGGAATCCCCGGCATTTCTGCAGGCGCTCGAGCCGGGCGGTCTTGAGCGTCACGTCGTAATAGTCGTTGAGATTGTCGAGGCCGACCACCTCGTCGCCGCGGGCCAGCAGGCGCGCCGCGGTAAACGACCCGATGAAGCCGGCCGCGCCGGTGACCAGAATTTTCATGTGCAACCGGGCTCCGGCCAACGATGGGGATACATGATACCAGCGGCCCCCGGTCCGGGCGGCGTTCGCGCGGCGGGGAGTGTGACACAGGGCACAGATCCGCTGGCAGACATCGGGCGCATCCGATGGTATGGCTTACATTTGCAGCATGATGTCATCCGGGGTGTCGCCCGCTCCAGCTTGTCCCGCAGGTGCCGGATTGAGTGACTGCCACACACTGCTGATCCTCGAGAATGATCCGGCCCGCAGCGCGCAGCTCGCGGCAGTCTTCTGCGACCTCAAGGTGACCGTGAGCGCCGTGACCGGCAAGGTGCTCGCGCTGGTGCGGCGGCTCGAGCCGGACGTGGTGCTCTTCGACCTGGGCGACGGCGGCAACGCCGAGGAGGAGCCGAACCTGGCGCTGCTGCGTCAGATCCTGAGCGTCGCGCCGGCAACCAGGCTGATCGCCATGACGGGAGAGCATGCACGGGACCTTGCGGTGAAGGCCGTGGGCCTGGGCGCCACCGATTTCTATCACCTGCCGGTCAATGCGGCCGTGCTGTCCATGGTCGTGCGGCGCGCCCTGCGGATGCGTGAGCTGGAGGCCGAGAACCGGCGGCTGCGCGAACACACCGGCGCCATGACGCTCGAGGGGGTGCTCGGGACCAGCGACGCCATGCGCCAGCTGTGCCGCGCGGTGGAGAAGGTGGCCCCCACCGGTGCGACCGTGCTGGTGCTGGGTGAAAGCGGTACGGGCAAGGAACTCGTCGCGCGGGCCCTGCATCGGCTCTCGGGCAGAGCGCCTGAACCGTTCGTGGCGATCAATTGCGCCGCGATTCCCGAGAACCTGCTTGAGAGCGAGCTGTTCGGTTACGAGAAGGGGGCCTTCACCGGCGCCGCCCAGCGCACGCTCGGCAAGCTTGAAATGGCCGGCAGGGGCACGGTGTTTCTGGATGAGATGGGCGAAATGCCCGCCTCGCTGCAGGCGAAACTGCTGCGCGTGATCCAGGAGCGCAGCGTCGAGCGCATCGGCGGGCGCACGCCGGTGCCGCTGGAGTCACGCCTCATCTGCGCGACCAACCGCGATCTTGCGGTGCTGATGGCGGCGGGACGGTTTCGTGATGATCTGTTCTATCGCATCAGCGAGGTGACCCTGCGCATCCCGGCGCTGCGCGAGCGGCAGGGGGACTGCGTGCTGCTGGCCCAATGGCTGCTGCGCCAGATGGCGCAGCGGTTCGCCAGGCCCGTGCGGGCGTTCGCACCGGATGCGCTGCGCGCGCTGCAGAGTCATGCATGGCCCGGCAACGTGCGCGAGCTGGCAAACCGCATCAAGGGCGCCGTGATCATGGCGGAGGGGGCGATCGTCACCTGCGCGGACCTGAATCTGCAGGATCCGCCGACGGATCCTGGGCATCTGAACCTGCGCACGGCGCGCCAGAAGGCGGAAGTCCAGGCGGCCCGTCAGGCACTGGCCCTCACGGGCGGCAACCTGTCGCGGGCGGCCGAGATCCTGGGTGTGACGCGGCCGACGCTCTATGACCTGCTGGAGAAGCACCGGATCGATGCCGGCCAGTTCGTCAGCAGCTGATCAGCGCTGCTTGAACTCCTCCGGCGTGAGCTGGTGGCGACCCAGGAGCTTGTAGAAATCGGTGCGGTTGCGCTTGGCCAGGCGCGCCGCCTGACTGACGTTGCCGCCGGTGATCTGCAGGATCTGCGACAGATAGCTGCGCGTGAATTCATCGCGGGCCTCGTCGAAGGACGGCAGCTTGCCCTGGCCACCGCCCAGGGACTGCTGGACCAGCTCCACCGGAATGATCGGCGTCTGGGACAGCGCGACGTTCTGCCGGACGACGTTCTGCAGCTGGCGGATGTTGCCCGGCCAGTCCGCCGTCGCCAGCAGTTCCACGGCCTCGGGCGCATAGATCTTGCGCGGCCCACCGTCCTTGGCCAGCTGCGCGAGGAAATGCGCGACCAGCTGCGGAATGTCCTCGCGCCGGCGGTTGAGCGCCGGCATCTCGATGTGCACGACGTTCAGCCGGTAGTACAGGTCCTCGCGGAACAGCCCCTGCTGCATCAGGGCCTGAAGGTCCCGATGGGTGGCCGAGATCACGCGCACGTTGACCGGAATCGCGCTGGTGCTGCCCACCGGGCGCACCACGTTCTCCTGCAGCACGCGCAGCAGCTTCACCTGCAGCCGCATCGGCATGTCGCCGATCTCATCGAGCATCAGGGTGCCGCCGTCAGCGGCGCGGAACAGCCCCTGGTGGGCGCGCACGGCACCGGTGAACGAACCCTTCTCATGACCGAAGAGCTCCGACTCCAGCAGCTCCTCCGACATGGCCCCGCAGTTGACCGCCACGAATTCCCGGTTGCGGCGGGGACTGGCGCTGTGGATGGCGCGAGCCAGCAGTTCCTTGCCGGTGCCGCTCTCACCGGTGATCAGCACGCGGGCATCGGTGCCGGCGACCATGTGCGCCTGCGCCAGTTTTTCCTCCATGATGGAACTGCGGGTGATGATCCCGGCCCGCCAGTCCTCATCGCTGGAGCTGAACCCGGAAATGCGCAGGGCCTTGTGCACCTGGTCGAGCAGTTCCTGCTTGTCCACCGGCTTGGTGAGAAAGCCGAAGGCCCCCATCTGCGTCGCCTGCACGGCATCCGGGATGGTTCCGTGGGCGGTGAGCAGTATGACCTTGAGACCCGGCCAGCGGTTATGCAGGTCCTTCAGCAGCGCGATGCCGTCCATCGGCTCCATGCGCAGGTCCGTGATGACCAGGTCGGGCCGGAACCGACTGGCCGCCGCCAGCGCCTGGGGGCCGCCTTCGACGGCCTCGACGTCATAGTTCTCGGCACGCAGGCGGATGGTCAGAAGCCGCAGCAATCCGGGGTCATCGTCCACGACCAGGATCCGGGCCTTGCGCTTGCTGGCGGTCGTCACTGTGGTGTCTCCCCGGGAGTCTTCGGCTTGCTCAGGGCCTTCTCGATATTGGCGATGGCGTCGAGTTTGGCATGCGCATCGTCCAGTTCCTTGCGCAGGCGCGCATTGTCGTCCATTTCGCTCTGCAGGCGACGGGTCAGCGACGCCTCGTAGCGCTCGCGATCCGAGTGATCGGCCGACGCGGCCTGCAGGCGTTGGATTTCCGCGGACTGCGACAGCATCTTGTCCACGTTCTGGAGGGTCAGGAAGGCCAGGGCCCGTTCTGCCGGCAGCAGGGTTTCCTGGGTCGCGAACAGCTCCCGCAGCAGCCGCCGGGCCTGGGTGCAGTCCGTCCCGGGGTGATTCGGCATCGCCAGAATCATCGCGTACCGCAGTTCGTGGCTGGCGGTCGGGGCGGTCTCGAAGTCATGGCGGGCGCCCCTGAGGATCTCGGCCTGCTCGGCCGGGGCACCCTGTGCGAGGCGCTGGAGCGATTCCAGGTAGCCGGCCAGCAAGGTCGCCTCGGTCACCGCCCGATCGATCGTCGGCGGATGATCCTGGGGTGGCTCCGAGCGGTTCGGCCCGATGGTGGCGCAGCCGCCCACCACCAGGCAGGCCAGTGCGCCGGCGACTGTCGCGCGAGAGCGCAAGCTAGGCCGCATTCGCCCGGTCCTTGGCATTGGCCCGGGCCTGCACCGGGGCGCCGCCCAGGGGGCTTTGAGCGCTGCGGCTGCTCAGGGGCATGGTGATCCGGAAGTGCGCCCCCGGGAACTGGCCATCCATGATCTGCACCGTGCCGCCGTGGGCGGCGACGAACTCCAGCACCACCGACAGCCCGATTCCGGTGCCTTTCACGCTGGTCCCCCGCGGCGCCTTCCCGGTGTAGAAGGCCTCGAAAATGTGGGCCCGCTCGTCATAGGGAATGCCCGGTCCGGCATCGGCCACATCCATCAGCAGCTGCTCGCCATCGGCCTGGGCCGAGAGGTAGATCGCGCCGCCCTTCGGCGAGTACTTGATGGCATTGGACAGCAGGTTGTCCAGTATCAGGCGCACCTTGCCGCGGTCGGCCGTCAGGGTGATGTCCTCGATCTTCACCTCCAGCCGCACGCGCTGACTCAGGAGGGTCAGCTGCTGGTTCTCCAGCACCTGCTTGACCAGCGGCCGCAGCCGAAACTCGCTTGTTTCCAGTCCCACGCTGGTCGTCTGCCAGGCGCTGAAGGACAGTAAGTTCTCGATCAATCTCTGCAATTTAAGTCCATTTTCCTGCAAAATACCGGTCACTTCGCGCTGACTGGAGTCCAGTTCACCCACCGCTCCATCCATCAGCAACTCGGTGCCTTCCCGGATGTTGGCCAGCGGGGTCTTGAGCTCATGAGACATGTGCCGCAGGAATCGGTTTCGTTCCGCCGCAAAGTCCAGCAGGCGGCTGCGCAGCCATTCCAGCTGACGCCCCAGCCGCTCGATGTCCTTCGGACCGCTGACGCTGATCGGGTGGGACAGATTGCCGCGCCCCAGCTCGCTGATCGCCCGGTCGACCTGCCGCAGGGGTCGACCCACGCCGAAGGTCAGCACGACGATCGCAAACACCGCCAGGGGCAGCAGCAGCGCACTCTGCCACAGCAGCAGGCGCTGCGACTGCGCGGTCCGCTGCTGGATTCCAGCGATCTGCGTATCGATCTCGACCTTGCTCTGCAGGGCGATGCGCTGCGCCAGAGTACTCATCTGCGCGAACGGCGGGCGGACCTCACCCGCCACGGCGCTGCTCGCGCCGGCGGCCAGCACCTGGGCCGCGATCTGACGCTGCAAGGTGCCGAGTTCAGCGAGCGCCTGCCGACCCTCCGCGGACCGCAGCTGATGTGTCAGCCGCTGTCGCGAGGCCGTCAGCTGGGCATCGTGCTCGCGGTAGACATCCAGCAGCTTGGGGTCGGCCAGCACCTGATAGAGGCTGGTGGCCCGCTCCAGCAGCAGCACCTCGGACATCAGGTCCTCGCTCGCCCGCGCCGCACCGATGCCGTCGGCGGCTACGGTGCGACTGGAGTCCGCAAGCTGTTGAATTTGCAGCGCCGCATTGGCAATGGCGACCAGCAGTGGCACCGCGATCACCGCGACGCCCAGCAGCATCAGACCACTCAACGATTTGGGCCACAGAAAACGCATGCAGCATTCTAAGCCCTACCAGGGCTCCCGCAGCAGCCGGGCTTCCCAGGCCAGCGAGGTGCGCACGATGGTGTCCAGATCATCGAGTTTCGGGGTCCAGCCCAGCAGGTCGCGGATGCGGTCGGCCCGTGCGACCAGCACGGCCGGGTCGCCCGCACGCCGTGGCTCCTCCCGGATGACGAGCCGGCGTCCGGACACCCGCTGCACGCTGTCGAGCACCTCGCGCACGCTGTAGCCGTGGCCATAGCCGCAGTTGAGTACGGCGCTGGCGCCGTCGCGGCGCAGGTGATCCAGCGCCGACAGATGCGCCGCGGCGAGGTCCTCCACGTGGATGTAGTCGCGTACGCCGGTGCCATCTGCCGTGGGATAATCGGTGCCGAAGATGCTCACGTGCGGCCGCTTGCCGACGGTGGCCTCGCTGGCCACCTTCACCACCAGGGTCGCTCCGGGGGTCGCCTGCCCGATGCGGCCGCCGGTATCGGATCCGGCCACATTGAAGTAACGCAGGGCCACGTAGCGCAGGTCGGTCGCCGCAGCCACATCGCGCAGCATCCATTCCGAGACCAGCTTCGAGGTGCCGTAGGGATTGATCGGCACGGTCGGCGAATCCTCCGCGGCGAGGTCGCCGGCCGGGGTCCCGTATACTGCCGCACTCGAGGAGAACACGAAGTGACGGACCCCGGATTCAACGCAGCATTGCAGCAGGTTGCGGGTGCCACAGACGTTGTTGCCGTAGTACTTGAGAGGGTCCCGCACCGACTCGGGGACGATGGTGAACGCTGCGAAATGGATCACGGTGTCCACGCGGTGCTCGCGCAGCACCCGGTTGACGAGTTCCCGGTCACCGATGTCGCCGACGATGAGCGGCGTCGGCGCCACGGACTGCCGGAAGCCGCGCGACAGGTCATCCAGTACGATGACCGATTCCCCGCGCTCGCGCAGCTGCAGCACCACATGGCTGCCGATGTAGCCCGCGCCGCCCGTGACCAGTATGGTGCCTCGACTCATGCCCACCCTCATTAGCTGTGCCGTGATGCCCGCATGATAGACACAAAGGTCGGTGGCGGCACGGCCGAAGCGTCGGCGCGCCCGTTCGAGGCGCTGAGCCCGGATGTCGTGCTGGATGCCGCCGCCTCGGTCGGCATCGAAGGCGATGGCCGGCTGCTGGCGCTGAACTCCTACGAAAATCGCGTCTACCAGCTCGGCACCGATGCGGGGTACCGGGTGCTCAAGTTCTACCGCGCGGGCCGCTGGAGCGATGCGCAGATCACCGAGGAGCACGAGTTCACGGCAGAACTGGCGGCCGCGGAGCTGCCGGTCGCGGCGCCCCTGCGGCTCGGCGGCGCGACGCTATTCGCGTATCAGGACTACCGCTTGGGTGTCTTTCCCTGGATGCCCGGACGCGCGCCGGAGCTGGACGCCGGTCAGTCCCTGACGCTGCTGGGCCGTGCCATTGCCCGGGTCCATCAGATCGGTGGTCTGCGGCCGTTCGAGGCGCGTCCGTGGCTCACCTCGGAGCGCCTGGGCTGGCAGGCACAGCGCACGGTGCTGACCAGCGGCCTCATCCCCGAGGAACTGCTGCGTCGCTACGAGGAAGTGTCCGGCGAACTGCTCGAGGCGGTCGAGACGGTGTTCGCGGCCGCCGGCGAAGTGGCCGCCATCCGCATCCACGGTGACTGCCATCTGGGCAATCTGCTGTGGAATGAGCGCGGGCCTGTCTTCGTGGACCTCGACGATTGCATGATGGGACCGCGTGTGCAGGACCTGTGGATGCTGCTGTCCGGGTCCCCCGACGAGCAGCAGCGCCAGTGGGGCGAGATTCTGGAGGGGTATCAGCAGTTCGCGAATTTCGATTACCGCGAAGTGCTGCTGGTGGAGGCCCTGCGGTCGCTGCGGATGCTGCACCATGCCGCCTGGGTGGCCCAGCGCTGGCGCGATCCGGCCTTTCCCCGCGCCTTCCCCTGGTTCGGTGAACGTCGCAATTGGGAGAACTACATCTTAGATCTGCTGGAACAATCGTCTAACATGCGCGAGCAGCCGCTGCTGCAATAGGGAACGACCTCCCGGGGGCCGATGGATGGGACGGATTGGACACATCTTGCTGGGCGCCGTGGTGGCAACGGCCGGCGGCGGTCTCGCCGCCTGCCACCATTCCGCCGCCTCCGGCGGCGTCCCGGTGATCACGCGCCATGCCGGCGGTCAGGATCCCGCCGCCACCGGCAGCGGGGCGGAGGGGGGGCTGGGCGACCTGGTCGCTGCCGTGTCACCCGCCGGGCGCGATGAGGGCCCGGTCAGCCTCAAGTTCCAGGTCAGTGCGCGCCCCGTGGCCGGGCAGCCGGTGCTCATGACCCTGAGGCTCATCGCCAACCAGCCGCTCGACCACCTGGAGGCACGCTTTCGCCCGGACGAGGGGTTGGACATCTCGCAGGGCGCCGATTTCGACCCCGCGGGGCACCTGGACGCCGGCGCGACCCTCGACCACACCCTGACGGTGCTGCCGGCCCACGACGGCGTCTACACGGTCATGGCTACGGTGACCAGCGGGACCGCGACCACGGCCCTCAGCCGCAGCTTCGTCATTCCGATCGTGGTCGCAAAACCACCCTAGGCGCTCGCGACGCTCGCAAAACCGCGATCCCATCACGCGGCCGCAGGAAGGTAACTCCTATGATCTAAGGGTCTGCGGACGTCTTTCCTTATGACAAATTCGCGCCACGCCACACCGCCCGAGCCGCCTGCGACGGGCGGCCATGCCACCACGGTGGTGCGGGTCGATCTGACCTCCCCCCCGGCGGGCAACGAGGCGCTGCACCCGCTGCTCCTCGCCCAGCTGCGCGAACTGAACCTGCGGACCGGATCGGACACCCTCGACGCCGCGGCACTGCTGCAGCTCATCAGCAGCCACTACACCGCCGTCGAAGAGGAGCGGCGCGGGGTGGTCCGCACCATGCAGCTCATGGCCGACGAGGCGCGCGCGCTGGCGCTGGAGGCCAGGAAACAGAGTGCCGATCATCTGCAGATCGTGCTCGACAACATCAAGGATGTCGTCATGACGCTGGATGAGGACGGCGTGGTGCTGAGCTTCAATCCGACCGCCGAGCGTGTCTTCGGCTACGCCGAGGCGGATGCCGTGGGCCGCCGTATCGAGGAGTTCCTGCCACAGCTGGGCGATCGTGGCGAACCGGGTGAGGCCCTGGAGCGCCTGGCCGAAAGCACCGGTGACACGCATCTTGATCTGTCGGCCCGTGAGATCCGCGGCCGGCGCCGCAGCGGCGAGGTCTTTCCGGCCGACGTTGCGGTCAGCCGCGCGCGCCTGCGCCGCCGGGCGATCTTCGTGCTGTGCCTGCGCGATGTCACCGACCGGCGTGAGGCCGAGCGGCGGCTGCGCGAGAGCGAACTGCGTTACCGCATGCTGCTGGACCACGCCCCCGAGGCCATCCTGGTCATGGATATGGACGCGGGCCGCTACATCGACGCCAATGCCAATGCCGAGCGCCTGTTCGGCCTGGACAGCCAGCGGCTGCTGCAGCTGAGTCCACTCGATCTGAGCCCGAAGTTCCAGCCCAACGGGGATGCCTCGGCGGAACGGATCCGGGTCAATACGGCCGCCGTCATGGCCGGGGAAATGCAGGTCTTCGAATGGGTCTACCTGAGCGCCCAGGGCGCGCTGGTGGACTGCGAGGTGCGCCTGTCGCTGGTGCCCTCGGGCACCCAGCGCCTGGTGCGCACCAGCATCACCAGCCTAAGTGACCGCAAACGCCCCCCGCGGCGCGCGGCGGCCGACCGCGAGGTGCTGGACCGTCTCACCGCCGGCGCTCCGGTGCCCGAAGTGCTCGAGGCGGTGACCCAGTTCATCGAGTCGGTTGATCCGGGGTGCCGCTGCTCGGTCAGCATCCTGGATGAGAGCGGCGCCGGTTTTGCCTCGGTCGTCGCGCCCGGCGTTCCGGCTTCGTTCCGGGAGCTGCTGCGCGGGGCGCAGATCGGGCTGGGCCATGGCTCCTGTGCCGCCTCGGTGTACCTGTCGCGCGCGGTGGTGGTCGCGGCCCTGTGCAAGGATACCTT
>VFSW01015767.1_pt1 | contig 10361 bp, 9 predicted proteins | sample 5358111 | NCBI WGS metagenome assembly VFSW01 (sample SAMN11554181, study PRJNA540505) | mine drainage metagenome | isolation source: sediment from site ElyBrook_90M | place: USA: Ely Copper Mine, Vershire, VT | collected 2017
CTCTGGACGGGGGCGGACATTTTCATGGCATTTCTGCTTGGACCTGTTCTAAAGCGCGCGACTTTTTCGTCGCGGAGGGAGATAATATCATGGCTCATGCCAAAGCTGATCTTCTATATGCCTACAATGTCATCTGTGACTATTATCGCAGGGTACTTTCTCGGATCCAACCTGGGTCTGATACAACTCACTCCTCCGATTTTGTATTATGTTGTTGTGGTTGCGGTTCTTGTGGCGATTCTGATTGTGCAGGGTTTTGGAATGTTGCTTCGGTCCAATGTCAAGATCTTTCTGGAGTTAAGGAAGAGCCAGCCAGACCAGTTGTTGATCGAGAAAATGATGAGGGGAGAAGCGAAATTGTTTGCTAGTCAGTCGATTGCTCAGATTCTACTAATCTTCGTCATGGCAAATTTCGCGACAGGTTTCCCTCTTCTCTATTACGCGATCTAGTTCTCGGCTGTCGCCGCGAACCTTGCCAATTTCCCAATTGAATCAAAACGCAAATCCAATCGAAATTGTCTTTCTTCAGCGCTTCAAGAAAGCCACTGTTGTGAAAGTTCAAGAGAAGTAAGGCTAAAGAACAAGTCGGATTCCGCTTCTTCTCGGGGCGCAAATTTTGTACAGTTACCACATGGGAGAGTGGGGTTTCAACGAAGACTCCCCTCTGGGGCGGATTGATTTTGAAAGAATGCTGAAAGATAAGCAGGCCAGGGCTAGAGAGAAAATGAAACAATACGGCCTGAGCGCAGTAATCTGTCTTACAGAAGCAAATGTGGAATACACCACGAACATACCAGCGATCTTTCCTGGCGCTGCCGCGATTGGCGGCAACCGTTATGCAATTTTTCCGCTCGAAGGAACTCCTGTGGGGTTCGAAGAATGCCAGACGGCATTTGTGTTGAAACATCACCTTCCAAATATACGCATGGAATATTCGATCACTGGTTGGGGAGGGCCAAATGCTGCAAGTGCAAAGGAGGCTCAAATTTACCTCGCAGATTCATTCGCAGACCAGATATACTCACTTCTGAAGGAGATGAAAGTAGAAAATGAGAAAATCGGGATTGACACTAGCATACCGATCATTCTCGATGCCCTGAACAAGAAGGGCCTTGATGTTAGTCCTGAAGGCGGTCAGGCACTTTTCGAAAGTCGGTCGGTGAAGACCCCAATGGAACTTGAATGTATGAGGGATCTCGCGTCAATAGTGGACGGGTGCTTTGCCACGCTTGTACGAAACCTGAGGCCAGGAATCACAGAGCGGGAGATCTTTGCGAAATGTATTGGATATGCAATAGAAAACGGCTTGACGACTAGTGGGGGATTCATCGTATCTGGTGCACACACTTGGCCAAAGGACAACACCGCACAAGCCACGGGAAGAAGGATCAGGCCGGGAGACCTTGTTTACGCAGATTTCTTCAATTTCGGTTTCTTCGGTTATCGCTCGTGCTACTATAGAACGTTTAGTGTCGGGCCAGCCTCAAAAGAGGTCAAAGAGACGTACGCCCGGGTTTACAATTGGCTCGACGAAGCAGAAAAGAGTGTCAAAGCGGGAGCAACAACAGCAGATGTCGTGGGAAACTGGCCAGATGAGACTAGCCTTTGGGGCGACAAGCCGCCTTACATAAGGTCTCACAACGATACTCTTTCTACATTCTGGATGAACATGGGGCACGGTCTGGGGCTCAGCCTATACGAGCCTCCATTCTTTTGGAGACCTACTGCTTTGAAATGGCCGCAGAAACTTGAGGCGAACACTGCAATAGCACTCGAGACTCTTGACTGCACGCCAGATGCAAAATCGGGCGTGAGAATAGAGGACATGATTCTTGTCACAGAATCGGGCCATGAAGTGATCAGCAAATGGCCAAGGGAAGAGATAACTGAGGTTCCATTATACTGATTACCGCATTGCCCTAAGACTTACTCTCACCTTGACCATACTTCAATCAAAGCATTTATAGCGAATAGATGGAGTCATTATAGAACATGGAGCCACTCGGTGTAGGGATAGTCGGAATCGGACATTGGTCTGGCATGCATGCTGCTGCACTGAAGAAGACCAATATTCTGAAGTTAGTCACTTGCTACACTAGGACTGAAGAGAAGGGAAAAAAGTTTGCATCGCAAAACAATTGCGCGTATGATCTCACCTACGAAGACGTTTTGAAGAGGAGGGATGTCGATGCAATCATTTTGACCACTCCGCACACCACCCACAGAGATCTTGCAGTTAAGGCTGCTGAGGCCGGGAAGCACTTGCTCATCGAAAAACCACTGGCGAATACTGTCTCAGAATGCGAGGAAATGATAGAGTCGTTTGAAAACGCGGGGCTTGTTCTTTCAGTTTGCCAGGACAGGAGATGGACTGGATATCATCGGAAGATGAAGGAGATAATAGACAGCGGCCTGGTCGGCCGAACAATCTTTGCCGAGGGCAATTTTTTCAACCCGTCTGGCTTGTCAATTACTCCTGAAAAGTGGCGTTGGTACAAGTCTGAGAGCCCTGGAGGCCCGCTTTCATATCTTGGAGTTCATATGATAGACACACTTCGGTTCTTGGTAGATCCGTCAGTTGAGGAGGTAAGCGCAAGGCTCGACAAGATGGTAATCAAAGCGGAGATCGACGATATAGCACTCCTCAACCTGAAATTTGCAAACGGCTCTTACGGATTTACCGCAAGCGTGTTCACCACACCTCGACAAGTGTACACAAACCTCTTTGGGACTGGGATGAACCTTTTTGCTGACGAAAAGGCAGGGCTTTTCTCGCAAAAGGCAGGAGTGGAAGCTCGGGAGAGGGTAGAGTTTGAAAATGTCGATCCGATCCAAAGGGAGGAAGAGGACTTTGCTCTAAGCGTAAGGGAAAAGAGAAAGCCTGAGGTGGACGGTTACGAAGGAATGAAAAACGTGGCGGTGATTCAGGCTGCTGTAAAATCCTCACTCGAAAGAAGGCCCGTTAGGATAAGCGAAGTAATGGGTTAGGACAAGACCTATCTCGGATAGACTACAATTCCATGCATTCCTAGCTTCCTTGAACAAGCAGTTTGGCAGCAGCATACACCTTCTCCGCGCTAGGCATGTACATCTTTTCCAAAGCAGGGCTGAATGGAATCGGAGCGTACGGCGCGCTGACTCGCTTTACAGGCGATTTCAGGTAGTAGAGTGATTTGTCCGCTGCCTGTGCAGCTATCTCTGCTCCCCACCCGCAGAACCCTACATCTTCTTCGACCACAATTAACCTCCCTGTCTTTTCGACTGATCCCAGAATCGTTTTTGAATCAAGGGGTGAGAGAGTCCTGAGGTCGATGACTTCTGAATGTATCCCATTTGATTCAAGCCTCGATGCAGCCTCCAAACAGGTTGCTACTGTAGAGCTGGCACCAACAAGCGTCAAGTCCTCTCCCTCTTTCCGTATTTCGCTCTTGCCGATTGGAATAAGTTCTTCAGACTCGGGTACGAGACCTTCCATTGGATAGAGCGCTTTGTGCTCGAAGAACATCACTGGTCTCCCACATCTAATTGCGCTCTTCAACAGGCCCTTTGCATCCCGCGGGTTGCTTGGCATTATCGAAATTAATCCTGGAGTATGAGCAAACCAGGCCTCGAGACTCTGTGAATGTTGGGCAGAGAAGGAAATGCCCCCACCTGAAACAGCCCTAATGACTACTCCGACATGAGCTTGGCCGCCGCTCATGTAAGAGTATTTCGCGACCTGGTTTGCGATCTGGTCCATGGCTACGGCGGTAAAATCAGAAAACATGATCTCTGCAATAGGGGTTAGACCCATAAGTGCAGACCCTAGCGCAGCTCCCACAATTGCGGTCTCAGAAATTGGAGTGTCTATCACGCGGCTGGGACCAAACTCGCTTAGAAGCCCTTCAGTTACTTTGAAAACCCCTCCTGCGTCGGCGATGTCTTCGCCTAAAAGGAAGACGCGATCGTCTCGCTTCATTTCCTCGCGGAGTGCAAATCTGATTGCACTTCTGTAATTGATGTTAATTGTAGACATTACTTTCGAGCTCATTCTCGGAAGGATAAGGACTGTCCAGAGCAAATTGGTATGCTTCTTCAACAACTTGATTCACGCGGGAACTCATCGCTTCTTCCGATGATCGATCCATAATTCCATTGGATCTTAAGTAATCCCCAAATAGTCTAATCGGGTCTCTTTCCATCCATTCTCGAACTTCTGAATCAGGCCTATACTTTCCCGGGTCTGTTCTCGAATGGCCCTTTTGTCTGTAGGTCTTGCACTCGATTAACGTCGGGCCCTTTCCTGCTCTGGCGTCGTCAATCGCTCCTTTCGAGACACGATAGACCTCCAATACATCGTTGCCGTCTACAACTATTCCATTGATGCCGTAAGCCGAAGCTCTGTCTGCGATGTTCGGCACAGAGGTTGTCTTCATGAGGGGTGAATATTCGCCATAAAGATTGTTTTCGCAGACGAATACTACTGGAAGTTTCAAAACTGATGCGAAATTAACTCCTTCGTGAAACGCGCCGATGTTGGAGGCCCCGTCGCCAAAGAAAGCTACAGCTGCATGATTCAAGTGTCTGTACTTAAAGGAAAGCCCAGCGCCAGCGGCAACTGGGATTCCTGCTCCAACGATTGCAAAAGATCCGAGTGCGCCGACGGAGAGATCTGTTATGTGCATTGAGCCCCCTTTACCTTTACAACAACCAGTGGATTTTCCGAAGATCTCTGCCATAACTTTCTTTGGCTCTATTCCCTTTGCAAGCGAATGGCCATGCCCCCTATAGGTACAAGTGATAACATCTTCCTTGGATAAGTTGGAAATTACTCCGACTGAGACGGCTTCTTGCCCTTGGCAAACATGGGTCGTCCCGGGGATCAATTTCTGAGCAAAGAGAGCGTGTATCTTATCTTCAAAAATCCGAATCAGAAGCATCTTCTCAAACATGGAAAGAAGCTCTTTGTTAGAAAGAGAGACCCCTTGCTGCTTCATAGAATGAGAAAAACTGGAAAGTTCAATTATAAAAGTTTGGGACTAATGGGTTCTGTCAAGTCTTCGGGGCTAGTCGATGCCTGTTAACCTTCGGGATTTTTCTGTTTGCGGTACGCAATCAATCTAGTTGCCACAAAGAGCACTTGCACCACTACTAGCCAGAACAGAGGATTGGAAATGGAAATATTGTCCGAAAACAATATCCAACCCGAGGTGAGTGCAATAACGCCGATAGCAACGGCAGCCAGCACAAATGTCTTACGTTGCACTTTTCTCTTTATCTCCTCATATCGAGACCAGTTACTTAACGCTTCTCCGAAAGACCCAACGAATTAACAGAATCTACTAGTGGATATTTGATTATGCGAAGATGCAGATCTGTCCGAAGTATAGAATCAATGCCAATCTGTCTGATGTCTCAGCTCTCCAACAATAATATTGTGCGCACAAGTCATTCCCCATCGCTATGTCGGAATCTCATTCAGAGACTCTTCCTGCATCATATAGAGCAAGCAAACTCTTAATCAATTGAATTTTGGGAGGAAGACATGTTGTTGAAAAAGACAACAGATTCCCCGGACTTATGGATTCGGTCATTGGAAGTTATGTTGGGGTCGAATGTTTGATTGCGAATGGATTCCTAGGAGCTCTTCTTGCCTTAGGCTCTGCGCTTGGCTTTGCAGGTAACAGAGCGTTCGCAAGCAGACCGCTTGTCAAGTCGGATCCAGTCATTCCAACCTACTTCACTTTGATTGTAGGAGTTGTAATTACGGGGTTGGCAATGTTCCTATTCAATCAAGAAAGCACACTCTTTCATACAACAATTATTGTACTGATCATATTTGCAGCCGTTGGCGTGTTTCATTTTGCTATCGGGCGTCAGATATCATATCTTGCTGAGAAGAATATTGGAGCAAACCAGGCATCGCCGCTGATCTCTACCCAGATAGTGTATGCTGTCCTTTTTGCTATCGCGATTCTAGGGGAAAGTATCAACGCTGGAATCGCGGTGGGAACAGTTCTGATACTTGCTGGTGTCCTGCTTCTTGAAGTGCGCTCAAGTGCAGCAAAGAGAGGTGGAAAGATAAAGACAGGATATGTGGCAGCATTAGTCACTTCAGTGATATTTGGAATCTCGCCGCTTCTGATAAAGGTCGGCCTCTCTATCTTTGATTTCTATGTCTCCTCTACCTTCATAGCTTATGCAGCTGCTCTAATCTTCTACGCGTTAACGAGACGTCCATCGAGAATAGTCTCAGCAATCAACGCATTGCCACCCTATGCAGTGCTCTTCTATGTTATTGCAGGGATACTTGCTGCTCTCGGCCAGCTGTTTCGATTTGCTGCGCTGAGCATAGCACCAATCGTAATCGTTGTTCCAATTCTAGCTTCACATCCAATCTTCACTGTTCTTATGACGCGAAAGTTGGCCAAGGATTATGAGGTATTTCGACCTAGGACTATTGGAGCGATTGTGATCGTAGTTCTTGGCACCATACTCGTGTCTCTTTCCTCAGGAAACTTGCCATGACACTTCCTACCCACATCTGGCGTATCTTGAATCTGCAATTACCAACCGACCAAAAGCATCACGGGAAAGGTGAGTACCTATTCTCGGAGGTTTCACGATCTTTTTTTTGCTTCGGCGAAATCCATAAGTTAGCTTCTCCATCGCGCGGCCCAGCATGGCCTCTGATGAAGCACCGATTCTGAAAGGCAAAGTGGCATTGGTCACCGGCGCCGCCAAGGGTATTGGTCGTGTAGTTGCTCTGAGGTTAGCAAGGCTTGGTGCTAATGTAGTGGTTGAAGACCTTAGATTTACTACCTATTCAGAACTGGGAAGAGATTCGAAATTTCGAGATAGTTTTGAGGAGCTCAGTGACTGTCAAGGAGATCATATGAAATTCGAAGGCGATCTTTCGAAGAAGAAGGTCGTTGATGAAATGTTCGATCAGATCATCAACAAGTACCGAAGACTCGACATACTAGTGAATGTGGCAGGAGGAGCAGTTGTTGAGGGTGCATTATTCCCGCATCTTGGAATTGAAGTCAAAAAGGGCGAAAGCGATCCTAGTGCTTTCAGCGAGACATTACTAGATGCCAATATTGACATAAATTACAAAACAACCGTTTTCTGTTGCCAGAGGGCTGCAAGCATTATGAAAGAGCAGAGGAGTGGAAAGATTGTCAATATTGCGTCAGTTTCAGGGGTGATGATACAAGACAAAAAGTTCGCTCCTTATGGAGCCAGCAAGGCTGCAGTGACTCACTACAGCAAGTACCTTGCAATTGAGTTGGCCGAATACGGGGTCAATGTGAACTGCATTTTACCAGGTCCAATTGAAACAGAGCGCACTATAGCTTTGTGGAAAAGAATGGGCAGCACAGAGAAGCTCTTGGCCCAAATTCCAATGCGCAGATTCGGAACTCCGGAGGACGTCGCGGGCGCTGTTCAGTTTTTTGCAACTGAATTGTCTGACTGGGTGACAGGCCAAGCCCTGGTCTTGGGTGGCGGTGTCGAGCTCTCTTGGAAATGATTGGGCAATTTCCGCTCGATTCTTTCTAATGAGAGCACGGCGTCTCTCAGGATAAAATTTCACTTGACATAATCTGTTATTGGGGCGGTTCGTCAAGCTTCTGCCTGCTAGGAATCAAAGATTCCATAAACAAGGTGCGCGATGCGGTAGAAACGCTTAAATCAAATGGTGCAACGGCTCGGAACCTGAAAATCATGGCGAAAATGCGCCGACTATCAAGTGCTCTCCTACTCCTATTGTTCCTTGTCTCAAGTGTATTAATCCCGCTCGCACCCACGAGTACGGTGGTTGCGCAAACTTCATGCGATGCTGCACACACATTTCACATGACTCTTTATCCAACTGTGGATACTCTCAACGCAATGACATCCGCCGCACGGGCGTCCTTCCAAGTTGAACAGCTGATGCAGGACTCTGCCTTTCCACTTCCATTTCCGAACGGGTCATCAGATTGGGCCGGTGCATTTATCTCGTCATTCACATCCACGCCAAATTACTCGATCTGGTATTATCATGTGAAGCCGGGTTTAACTTGGTCTGATGGTCGCGCAGCCAACGCGAGCGATGTATTGGCAACTTATGGCCCTAATTTCGCGTTGAACTCAAACTTCGATTTCGCGGGACTTCACACTGAGGTGGCAAGTGAATATGCGGCGAATTCTTCAACAGCGGTATATGTTCTAAAAGCACCGGATGCACTCTTTCCGGAGAAAACCAGTTTCATGTACTTTACTCCAATCTACCCATATCAGCTTGTCGACCAATATGGTGGAAATGCCCAAATGTTCAATTCCCCAGGTACAGGTCCGTTCTATGAATCTGGATACACTCCTGGTGCGTTCCAATTGGTAATGCTTCGCAATCCCAATTACCAGCCACAGCCCTCTATCTGCCAAATCGACATCAACTTTGTCGACAACATCGGTCTCACTGCAACTTATCTCGCAGCCGGATCCACTGACCTAGCTCCAGTCGCACCAGCCAACGTCGCACCATTGCTCGCGTCGAATCCTAATCTCAGAGTGTTTAATGGACCCAATCTGATATACGGTGGGTTGCAATGGAATGTTACCACTTATCCATTCAATATGACTGCATTCAGGCAAGCGCTTGCTTATGGCATAAATCAGTCTGAAATTGCACAACAAGCATTCGCAGGATATGCTCAACCTGCCTACAACGCAGAAGGAACAATCCCGACATCAAACGCTGCCTGGTATAATCCAAACCAAGTGCAATATAGCTACAACACGACAAAAGCGGTTCAGCTCCTGAATAGCATTGGAATCACGAGTGTCAATGGTCACATGCAATATTCGAATGGAACAGCAGTCACGCTTAACTTGTGGACCGACGTAGACCAGACTTGGGACACAATAGCAGGTTCGGTAGTCCAGGCTAACCTTCAAGCATTGAATTTCACTGTAAATGAATACATACAAAGCGCAACCAGCATATCTGCCGGTTTCCACTCAAATTCCAACAACATGGCCAACTCTGGCATGATATTGTATTCGACTCCTGGAGTGTTCATGTCCAGCCCGTTCCTAATGACCCTGCCAGGCTGGGACACCACTTGGCTTCCATCATTCCCACCTAGCAGTGGGCAGTGGGAGGCGCCTCTCAATACGGCGAATACATGGTATTATGGAAATCTCACTGCATTCGACTCGACTGCCAATACAACGCAGCAAAAAGTCTACGTCAACAACATACAGGCAATCAACGCTCAGTATCTTCCTATCTTGACATTGGGATATGACAGCTACATCTGGGTCGGAAACACAGCACACTTCCAAGGCTGGCCTTCGAGCAATGGTTATGTCATGATGCAGGGCAGCTACTGGAACAGGACTGCACTAATTGACTTGACGCCAGTCAGCACCGGAGGAACCACTACTACAACGAGTGGAACAGGTACTGCAACAGGTATCGCTACAACCAGTACTGGCACAGGAGGGAACAACACGACCCTCTATCTAGCTGCAGGGATAATAGTGATTGTTGTGGTCGTCGGGCTCATAGCTGCCATGACTATGCGCCGAAGAAAGCCCTAGATCCAATAGTATCGCATCAGCATACGAAACAATAAGTTTCCTCGGTGACTTGAGGCATATCCGGCCTCAAGTTCAAGCATTTTTTTCGCGCGGCTTCATTGAAAAAGCTCCGAGGAATGGGCTTTCACTTGGGAAAAGATGCCGAGACAAATTCATTATCTAGCAGTTCTGGTGGAGAGTTGCAGAAGAGATCCTTGAGCACTGAGTCAAATGCCGCAATTCCTAGGTTCAACAGCAAGGAGATGAACTGCATTGTGTGTGGGAAGATGATGTTCTATTCCGAAGAGAATCTAGTTCACGTCTGCCTGGAAGAAGGTCATGGAGTCCTGTGCTATTTTGAGCCTGACAGCTGCTGGTTTGCGGCTAGCGAAAGGACGTCAATTGAACTTGCCAAAAAGGGTGTCAAGTTCCATTTCATTCCCAAAGGCGTTTTGGAAAATGCGGACCTACAGCCCGGCTTTAAGTGTGATTACATAGATACTCAGAAGAAGATTCAAGAATCGGTTTAGACATTTCTCAAGGACGCCGATGGAAAATTTGGAAATCATGTCCTTTTAGGCGTTGTCTCCAAAGACGCGCCGGTTACGCAAAATGATTACAATGCAATTACTGATACTGAGAAGCCCTTCAATCGCAGTCATTGAGGGATTGGACTCTCATTTGGGTTACTGTGCGCATGATTACAAAGATAGGCATTCAAACAGAATTCATGCAATATGGTGAATCTTTGTGTCTTCTAGAACGGTCTCTCACACGAGCTCGGCTAACTTGTGACGCAAACGAAGATAGTC
>VFSW01015768.1_pt1 | contig 10361 bp, 9 predicted proteins | sample 5358111 | NCBI WGS metagenome assembly VFSW01 (sample SAMN11554181, study PRJNA540505) | mine drainage metagenome | isolation source: sediment from site ElyBrook_90M | place: USA: Ely Copper Mine, Vershire, VT | collected 2017
GGGGTGGTGGTAGTGGTGGGCGGCTGATAGGCCACAGACGCCGCCGCATGATAGGTATAGTGCTGGACAGGCGGAAGGGGCGGTGGTGAGGTGTGAATTAAATTCACACCTCATGTTAGTTTGGCTCACACCTATGATTTAGCCTCGGTAACACCATGTGCTCCTGCCCGTGAACGTGGTGACGCTTGTGCATGAATTTGTTGCGTAATGATTCGTACATGTACATGTGTGACTTGCAGTGCTGTGCGCGAACCAAGTATGGCCACACGAGGCTCTCGACGAGGAATATGAATAGGTCGGGATGCACGGCGGAGTTACATAATGCGTTACATGTTTCTTTGCAGTGGTGCAGCCTGAGCACACATAATGCGTTACAGGCGTGATGGCCGTAGGCGTGCTACTCCCACCGCCGCCGCTGGTTGTGGTAGTGGTGACAGGCGTGATGGCCGTAGGCGTGCTACTCCCACCGCCGCCGCTGGTTGTGGTAGTGGTGACAGGGGTGGTGGTAGTGGTGGGCGGCTGATAGGCCACAGACGCCGCCGCATGATAGGTATAGTGCTGGACAGGCGGAAGGGGCGGTGGTGGAGAACACCCGCCGCTATTGGTGGTGACGGTGCCCGAACAGTCGTGCAAGACAATAGATCCGATAGTATATCCGGCAGGAATCCCGTAAGTCCCTGCAATGGTCGAACAGGCCCCTTGAATCGTCTGACAACCGGGCGTGTACGGGCACATGTGATCAGGGTAAGTATTGGCCGTGATCAACTGGTTCCAGTGCGTGTTTCCTGGGGACGGGCTGCCTTGTTGCATAATCTTGTTCCAGGAAGGCGCAGATGGGTTAGGCGCGTTCTGCGTGCAAATCTGGTCCCAAAGTTGCGGCGAAGAGCTTTGTTGCTTTCCGTAAGCATAAGCGTTGCCGTTATCTTGGGCCGTAGCGCTTAAGGACGCAAACACCAACATGACAAACGCTGTTTTTGTTTTTTCGAACACTTTGGTTCTCCAAATTGACCGGTGGTATTGACCAGTGGTTACGAAGTTCTGTATACAGCATAAACAAAGTTTTGTCAACCCATCTCCGCGAGAACCCCCTGTCTTTAGACATAGGGAGGTTTAGTTACACATATAGGTATTGTTGTTCGAATCTCTCGCCTGCAGCCCCGGCGTCGTACAAGCCCCGTTCGGTGCTGTCACGTTCTGTCCTGACTGCTCCCATGTGAGATGAGATCCGCAGGTAACCACAATTCCGGTTGGGTCAACAGAGATCAACCCCTGTTTCGAACAAGCAGAATCAATGGCGTTCTGGGCCTGAATATCCAACTGGTTGACCGTAGCAATGTTCGGGACGTTCAGGTTCCCGTTGGCATCCACCCCAACAGGATTCCATATGCCAGCATTGCATTCGTAAACCGATCCGGTAGTCCCTGCCGGTGCTCCGCCGTTTGAGTTCTGAACAACCGCCATCTGATTCGCGTTTGACGCGCTACACGTCGGCAACGATGCTACGTTTGAGGCTGGCGCCGCAACCAACTGCGTCCAAGCCAACCCGTTGATGGTTTGCCAGCAAACCAGCGACCCACCGTTGGCGTCGTTGGCAATAGCGCCGGCACCCGGACAGGTTGTTCCGGGTACCTCGGTTGAGTTCATCAAAATGGGCACCGACATCGTATTGACTTGAGGCTGTCCAGCCAAGCCGTATCTCGATAAAAATCCTGCCGCCTGAACTGTCGTGTAAGACAACAAAGAGGCAAGATGTCCTGGGGGTGGGGCCGTGTATCCAGACAAAGGAACCGTCCATATTCCAAACGACCCTTGCGCTATGGTACTCACAAGCGTCGTGTCGCCGGCCTGGTGGTTGTATGGAATAAACCCGCCTTGCGCGCCGATCAGCGACGCTATGGATACCTGCTGCGTCGCGGAAATAGCCGCACCTCCCGTGGTGAAAACCAGCGTTTGTAACTTTCCTGTTGTTGGCTGCAAGACCTGAGCATAGTAACCCTGATGGTAGGCGTTTAAAGACCCACCAGGAGGCCCTGAACCAGACCAGGACGGAGCGGGACACGGATAAGATGAGTAACCGTTCCACGGAGCGGAATTGTAAGAATTTGGAAGATATCCGGCGCAAACCAGAGCTGGAATGGTTATGCTAACAGGATTGCTGGCCGTAGCTGTCGTAGCAATCGCTACCGAATTATCGTTGACGTACTGAGTAAATGCATTATTAATGATTTTTGTTTGCGTTGCCACAGACGCCGCTTTGACATTTTTTATCCCGGCATTCGACATCGCAACAAACCCGCCCATAGCGATCAACGAAATTAGCATTGAAACAATAACAGATACAAGTGAACTCATTATCTTTGCTCGTTGTTATGCTGCTAGTTTGTAATAAAAACTTCGTTGGTAATAAATGCCGCGCCATACAAGTATTGGTTGTTAGGATTCGGTACCGGCCATAACTGACTGCTTGACGTGTCGGCCTGTATTTTTGAATACGACCCAGGGTAAACAAGCATCCCGATAATGATTTTTCGCCCTGGATTGGTTTGGTTTGGTATCCAAGCGCCTTGGATCGAGCAGTACACGTTTTGAGAATTTGGAGAAGATAGAACGTCATTTAGCCCGGCAGGCAACCCAACGCTCCCTGCGCTAAGATTCCCAGTAAAACCGGGATGTTCGGTTGCGTAATCAAGACAGGCAACCGTTATATCCTCATTGTATTGAGCCATCGCTACCGAACCTTTGGCTTGACCGACTCCATAAGGGGCGTTAGGGTGGTAAAAATTGTCACTCACCTCTCCAACAGCTGTAAACGGAACTACGTCAGTGTTTTCCGTCAAAGGAAACCAGTTTCCGCCAACCAGTCCTATCATCATAAAGAATGTAGCAATAATCAAAAACTGCATCAAATCCTCCCAAGCAGCGCTGAAATCCCCCCTGTCTGCACATCAGAAGAGGTTAATACCCTCTGTTGCCTCTCGATTTCCGAAGCCAATAGCGCAAAATCACCTTCTCTCAAATGCGACTTGATCGCCGTTGAATTCTTGCTTCCTGTGATAACCAGTTGCGATGCGCGTAAATTAACGCGCTCAACACCATTAACAACCGTTCGCACCAGGGACTGATGCACGATGGCCGCAACCGCCTCGCTCAAAAAACTGAACATACTCCCGGACGGACGAACCTCGCCGAGAAAACCGGTCAGACGCTCGAGAGCCGCAACCAAACTGTTTGCGTGCATAGTCGCTCCAACCAAATGTCCTGACGTTCCTGCTAACAATGATTGGTAAGCCGCGTTAGCCTCCCTGATTTCCCCAACCATGATCATATTTGGGGCGGCGCGCAAAATACCTTGAATACTGGCACCAAAACCATTATCGTCATGGACCTCTGTTTGGTAACACGATCCAACGACGCCATTTTCTCCTGCGTGACGCCCGTGAGTGACGACCTCGATCGGGTTTTCAACAGTCCACGCGGTTCCACCAAACTGCTTGAGCCTGGAAACCAGCCAGGACGACAGGCTGGTGCTTTTCCCTGACCCAGCATGCCCTGTAAACAAAACCACCCCGCCTCGGTTAAGATCTTTCGAAAGAAGCGCTTCAACCAATTGAGACTGCAACCCAAGGTCGCAAAACGGAATGACTTTTTTGGTAATCTTTCTGCATACAAAAACATCTCCATCCAGCGCCTCAATCCGGCGCACCCTAAATCTCTCGTTGTTCCATGTGGTCGTAAAATCAATTCCAGTTAAATGTTGTTGAATATGCTCACGGAAAATCACGGCCTCTTCCGCAGCGCGTCCGGTTAACTGGCTTGAATTGCGATCTCCAGACGATCGTTTGTACCAAGCGATATCGTTTGGATCTAAATACAAATCCGAAAACTCAATATCCGCGATGCCTTTGTTTTCGTCTGTCAATTTGCACCCCTGTCGCGAAAAGATAAAACGGCGCCGCATAGCGGCGCCTTGGATCGAAGTTGCTTAGTTGTAAGTCAAAGTGATTGTGGCCCCAGTAGTACATACCCCGGCGGCCGTAACGGTGTCTGGCATGGTTTGTTGTGTATATGTAGAACCACCAATCGCCATCGAAATATACCCCTGAAACCCGGTGGCCAGAGCAATACAACCTGCCTGACTAAGCGATGTTCCACCAAGAGTTACTGTAAACTGTGCCCCGTTATTCGCGGAAGCAAGGGTAATGGGGTCAGACCATTCGTCAACAATTCCGCCATTTTTGATCATTTCGGCAGGAATGACCTGGGCAGTAATCAACGCCGCCGAGTTGGCGGAAGTGACGCCCGTATAACCCGTCGAGGACTGCATAAACTGACCACGAACGTTTGCTACCAACGTTCCAATGTCGGCAATTTCTGTGTTGACACGACTGCTTTGAATCCCCTGCGCACCCAAATACATGACACCGCCAAGCGCCAGCAACGCCAGCAGCCCTGCAATAACTCGACCGATAATACTATCCATTTTGATCCCCTTCCGTTTGGTTGATTACGAATGATATGATACTACAAAACCACATGTTTAAAACAACTTCAACATTTTTACCGCGAAATGCCAGATGCCACCTGATTGGCGATCTGATTTGACCCTAACTGGATAATAATCATGACCGCAAATGTGATTGACGAGATCCCTGCGCCAAGAAACGTACTCATGCGCTTTAACCTGTTTTCAAAATTTACCGAATAATTGTCAACAACTTTCACCATTTTTTCCGAAAAATCTGGAAACGCAACGTATGCGCCAACTTCATCAATAATATCCTGCGACGGAAAATATGACTTCGATTTGCTTAACGCTTCAAAAAGATTTTTACCGTCACGCAAAGCCGATCGAATCGGGATCAACTGAGAGGACAGCCATGGATCAGCCACCTTCGCCTGCTCGGCAATCGCGCCTTCATCCGGCATGCCAGAGCGAATCATTGCCATAAAAGCCAACAACCACCCAAACCCAACCGTTTCCCGGTAGATGGTGTAAGGAAAGATCCTCTGGTCGCAAAAATCACGGTACCTGCCCGTCCATCTTGGCAATGTTTTCCAAACAATCGCGCCTATGACCGACAACACCCCCATCACAATAACACCCCACCACCCGGTAGCGAGTTGCCCCAGGAGGTACATCATCCTGGCGGTTCCTTTCCATTTATCAACCGGCAGTACGGATGCAAGTTGCGGCACAACATTAACCCCAATCACCCACAGCGTAACAACCAGCGTTACGATATAAACCGCAGGCGCCGTCATACTGCTTCGAAGTGTCGATTTTATTCGCGCCTCGCTTTCTCTGGTCAGGATAATATAGCGCATGACCTCGCCGATCTTGCCTACCCGTTCGCCAGCCGTTAGCAAACCTTTTTCGAAATTCGTAATATATTCATCCATTGCCACGACCAGCGTATCGCCATCCCTGACGTGCCGGACGAAGCCGCCTATAATCTCAACGAGCGCGGCATTACCCTTACGCCGCGCCAAACGCGTCTGATAATCAGACAAAACGTCGGTCAACGCCCGTCCGTTATCTATCTGCGAAGATACCTGATGGTAAAACTGAATGCGCCGACCCCACCCAAAAGGGGAAAATAACCGAGGAAATTTCATACCTACTCCTGATCTGGTCTTACAATAATATCAATGGATCGCTCTACGTCTTGCAGATCATACATCCCTTTACAAGCACATAGCATGGCGTTTCCTAGCATTGAATAATCGGAATCAATCTTTGCGCGATGATTCTGTCTCGCTGCGTCGGTTCCGTCGCTAACAAAATCACGCATCATCTGCGAGTCCGAAAAAACAACCTCTGCCACCGCACGCACCCCTGTAACCGAATCCCCGTTACAGTTAGGGCATCCTGCTCCGCGTTTGTAAAAGGTTGGCTCTGGTTGATCCATAATTGACGGTTCGTTGCGCAACGAGAAAAAGTCCCACCACGCCATTGCGTTTTCAAAAGTATCTGAAGCCGCCGAACACTCTTCTCCCAAATCGCTATTAGTTACCGGCTCTTTGCATTTTTCGCACAATATCGGCACCAGTCGTTGCGCAATGATTCCGCGAATCAACTTGTGATCGCAAATAATCTGACGCGCCAACCGTGTTCGATCCATGGATTCCATGCGATCGATTGCCATGTACGGATCTGTCACATGGATCGTAGACCAAACCAAGTGACCCGTCATTGCCGCCTGAATGGCCGCCGTAGCCTCATCCCCTCCACGGATTTCGCCCAACAGAATAATGTCAGGGTCCATCCGTAAAGACATCCGAATCATGTTCAGGAATTGCGAGCCGGATTCTTCGTCGTTTTTTGCCCCGGTAACAGGCATCTGTACCGCCCATGACATCGGATATTCCACGGGATTCTCAATCGTAACCTGACGCAATTCTGGATAAAGCCGCGCCTGGTGCGCCATCATTTCAAATAACGTAGAGGTTTTCCCTGATCCGGTCGGTCCGGTGATTAAAATAACCCCGGATGACATCCGTGCCATTTTCTCTAGCCAGTCAATCTGCTTTTTGGTGTATCCCATCTTGGATAAACGAAACTCGCCGGGCGGAATTGTTGGAACCTTGCGGTGAAGCGGCATAATCATTCCGGCATCAGATCCGCCTTTGGTCTGTTTTCCTTGCAGCCGCGCTACCATAAACTGTCCGCCTTGCTCAACAGGAAAACACGGCCCACGAATAATACGGATACTGGTCAAACCGGTTCCACGCAACGCATCCCCGCTGATCTGTGCGTCCTGAAACTCGAACGGGTTGACCATCGGCTCTTTTACTGATGTCATTCCGGTATAAATCGACCGGATCATAGAGTCACCCTCCTGCCGAGACATGCTGGTAACGACCTTCAGTGCTCCCTTGATGCGCAACTGAACCTCGCAGTATCCCTCTCGCACAAGAACGTGCATGTCAGCGCCGCCCATGGCCGCGCACGAACCAATCAACCGCTTGGCCGACGCGAGCGTGTTTAATCCGCTATCGCGGTTGTCCGTGGACACGCCTATCCCGCTTTCCTTGAGTTTTGATAACTCCTGGACAGTTGACGGCTGCGGAAATACGTCAAACCCCATTGAGCGCAGATCAGACATCCAGGATAAAAACGCAGGGTTCCCGGCGTGTCGGTCGTCTACATAGATAACCAACCGCTGGTATCCGAGAACGTCTTTGACCTGTTGTGGCGTCAGAACCCCACGAGCAATGGCAATATCTCCAATAAACACGTCCTTTTTCAAGGACGATTGCTCCTTTAGCATCTTTTCAACAACATCTTCGCTAAGATACCCCATGTTCTTCGCGATATCACCGAACTTCTTGCGTTTAAATGATCTGTCCCATAGAACGAAATTCTTTATAACATGCGGCGGCGAAGGGATCGTGTCTTGGTGTGGGTCTTTTGCGCGACGATTCATCGCAACGCGATTCGTTTCATCGCGTGAAGGCGCCCGTTGTTTGGCTAAAGACGAATCGCTGTCTCCTGCACGAACCTTTTGTGCAGACTTCATTCCTGAAAAAAGATTTGAAAACATGAGTGTTTTTATTTCCTGTCGGAGTAAATATCACCGTAAAGTTTCCATGTGCCATTCCATTCCAATTTGTTGGCGGACAATATTCCAATCGAAGACAAATCACGGCTTACGGCAGACCCGATCATCGGAGACAAAGCGAACTCGATAACGTATTGCTTGGTAATCCATGCGGTTTCAATAGCGTGAGGCGTGTTTGGGTCAACCATCCCAGGTAAAGCCACAATCTTTGAAGGCGCTTTTTCATCGTAAATCGACAGATTGGCTGACGCCTTCTCCGCGATTGCCCACAAAGAACGTTTGTTTGTTTGTTCGTTGCTCAAAGAACCAGCAATCCCTGTCGGAGCATTCTTGATGACGCCTGTTTCCACAAGCAAAGACTCTTTGTCCGAATTTTGTACCAAATCTCCCGGCGCAAAGTTTGCAAACCCACCTGTTCTATTCCATTTTGTGGCAATAGAAAAATGGCCAAGATCATCGACCGAACAATCCCATTGCGACAACGTCCACCCCGCCGTACTGATTTTTTGTTTCTCCCAAGCCGAATGGCAACCAGAAAAAAGCGCTTCGACGGAGACTTTTTTGGACCAAGGAAAAACAACAGGGGTCTTTCTTGATTTTTTCAGGTTTTCCAGCATTTCTTTTTGTTTCGACATCGCATTGTGGCGCTCTATTGCATTCCTCTTGTCAGAATAACTCTGATACAACAAAACACAGCCGCCTATCGCAATCAGCGCAACTACCACGCCAAGCAACTGAATCATAAACAAAAGCGATGACGTTAACTTTCCAAGAGCAAATTTTTTCCCCTTGTACCCGCGAATAATCTCAACAAGGTCATCAATCCCTCCGGAAACCTCTTTCCACGACCCAAGATCCAAATGGGATTCGCGCAACAACCCGATACTGTCTGCGTCCCCAATACAGTCTCCGTCAGGGAGGATTCCTCCTTCACGGACTGCGATATACCAAAAAAGATCATCGGAAATCTTGTATACGCCCATCCATGAGCCGTCTTTATGATCAGCAACAATAGCGGCCAGCGATACCAATTTGCCGGACGGAGCGTTATCAATCGGATCTGAAAAAAATGATTGAATACCACCAGCATTGGTTTTTCTTATACCGCCAAGACTGCCTAATCCTTTTAAACGAGCGGTTTCAGCAAGAGCGCCGGCTTTTGGCATCACGTCTTCGTGACGCCATTGCAAACCGGTTACAAAAGACCCAGGCACTCCCTCGAACTTTAGTACCTTTCCGCCAAAAACCTCAACTTTTGACATTTGTTATTGCCCCATGTGCATGGTTTTTGGATGTTTGCCAGATGAAACCAGATCAACCCCGTTCGACCCAATCGAATAAACCACCCAATCCTCACCCATGATCATAACTTTCGACCCGTTCACAACCGAAAGAGGACCGGAGTCGGTCTGTATCTTGGCCGAGAACTTCCCGTCATACCCGCTGATCTGCGCAACCCCACCATCAACCGACCCAGGAATCTCGGGCGGACGAACAGCCCCTTGCTGCGCGCCTTTTGCAGAGGACGGACCAATAACACCAGGGGGCAGCGCCGGTATCCCCGTCGGCACGCTACCCCCAGTCCCTGCGCCAGAATCAGCCGCACGAATATCAGAATTGAGCTTGGCAATCTCGGCACGGGCTTTCAGAATCGCAATCTGCGACTGGAGTACAGACAATTCTTCAGCACCGCCAGCCGGGATCGGGGCGCCGTCAACCGTTTGCGCCGGAGCCTGCCCCAACTGCGCTTCGTCCGCAAAGGCGTGCCATGCCGGAATCAGCGAAAAAAGGACTGCAAGAACGGTTTTTTTCTTTATCAAATGGCTACGGTCCACAAACGCCTCCTATAAAAGTTTTGCGGTAATAACCACCGCAGTCATGTTGTCATTCTTCTGAGTATCAACACCCCCACCCAAATAAGGGTTTCCAGCTACCCCCGTCCCGTTCTCGAGAGAACTGGCTCCGTGCTGGCGATACCCGGTCAACACCAGCGTCTGCCCAGGCTTGATTCCAATCATCTGCTGCAACGTGAATGAGGCAACATCAGGAAGTTGGATGGAAGACCCGCCCGTGGCAGAAGCCCCAGACCCCGTTGCCCCAGTGGTGAACGTCGTAAGCGACAGCAGGTTTGAAATCGTGACGTTGAAATTAATAAAAATCTTGTCGTCAATAACCTTCGGCAAAAACGACCCGGTAAAACCAGTCGTCACAGACCCCGGCTGCAACGTCGTCATGTTCCCCACGTTAGCCGCAATCGTGGTTTGTGAGGACGCCAGGTAATTCTGGACATTGGCCGACTGCAACGCCAACATCTGTCCGTTCAATGTCACGCCGGATCTCGAAAATACCTGAGTGACTTTGCCCAAAGTGGAAAGCGCTTGGACCGCCACATTGGTTCCGCTTGCCGGACCGTTTAATATGCTCGCACCAAAAGCCATTGGAGTGGACGAGGCTGTTACGTTTGGAAGCGATACCCCGGCAACATTCAAAGCCGCCCCGCCAGCGCCGCTAGACGCGACGTTAAAAGCGTTTTCAACCGCTTTCAGGTTTAGCCCGTAATTGTCCTCTTGGGTAACCTGGACGTTATAAATATGCACGTCAATCGCGATCTGCTTGGTCAATAGCGCAGACATGCTTTTGACCCACTCATCAACGCGATGAACTTGTGCCGGCGTGCCTGTAACCGTAATCGTCCCAAAACTCTGGTCATCAACTACTTGTGCCCCGGTTCCCGCAACGTTCTGCGCCGTGGTTTTGATCGCGCTCCAGAAATCGACATGAGAGGTCGAAGTCATCGTC
>VFSW01015769.1_pt1 | contig 10361 bp, 8 predicted proteins | sample 5358111 | NCBI WGS metagenome assembly VFSW01 (sample SAMN11554181, study PRJNA540505) | mine drainage metagenome | isolation source: sediment from site ElyBrook_90M | place: USA: Ely Copper Mine, Vershire, VT | collected 2017
AAGGTGCCGGGCATCACCCTAACTCTCACTTGCCCGGTCGTCAATATCTAAGTCGCTCGCGAGCGACTAATCACACCAAAGGTCGTTGGCGACGACGCCGCGACCGATGAGCCCGAGTTGGACCTGCGAGGTCCCCTCCACGATCGTGAGCTGTCGTGCGTCGCGGTAGAACATCTCGGTCGGGTGGTCCTCCATGTATCCCGCCGCGCCGAGCAGTTGGACGGCCAGTCCCGAGGTCTTGACCGCAACTTCGCTCGCGTAGTACTTGGCCATTGAGAGCTGGGGCACGTATTCCTTGGTGAACTTGCCCTGATCGGCCAGCCACGCGGCGCGATAGGTGAGCAGGCGCGCGGCCTCGATCTCGGTGGCGCACTTGGCGATTTCCCATTGGATTCCCTGGAAGTCGGCAATCGTCTGGGCGAACGCCGGACGGTTCTTCACGTACTGCGTCGCATACATCAACGCGCCTTCGGCCAGCCCGATGCCGCGCGCCGCCACGATGGGCCTCATCGCGTTCAGGGACTGCATGATAAGACGGAATCCTCCGCCAATGACCTGTTCGGGCGCCACCTGGACATTTTCGAAGACCACGTCGGCCGTGTCGATCCCCTTGACGCCCATCTTGTGATCCACCCGGGGCCGCGTCACTCCCACCTGGTCGGCTTCGACAATGAAGCAACCGATATCACTGTGGTGCCGCGAGGTCGGGTCCGCGGTCTTGGCGAAGACCACGAACCAGTCGGCCTGCATGGCCCCCGATATCCAGCACTTGGTACCACTCAACAGGTAGCCGCCCGGCACGTCCGGGTCGGGAACGACCCGGGATGTCATCCCCGCGACGTCCGAACCCGCACCGGGCTCGGAGAGACAGAACGATGCGCGCCGCTCGCCCGAAGCGATCCCCGGGAGATAACGTCTCTTCTGTTCCTCGCTGCCGGCGATCATCACCGGTCCGGTGGGCAGACGGGTCAGCAGGAGCATGAGTCCCAATACGTTGGAGTACTTGGTCACCTCTTCAATCGCGAGAGTGAGGCCCAGAATGCCCGCTCCCGATCCCCCGTACTCTTCGGGAATGCATAGGCCGAGCAGGTCAGCCTTGGCAAATTCCTCGAAGATGTCCTGGGGATACTCTCCACTCAGATCGATCTCGCGGGCGCGGGGCTTGATCTTGTCCTGAGCCAGGCGCCGCACCATTGCCTGAAGTCCCGACAACTCTTCGTTGAGTTCAAAGTCCATAGACCTAAGTTAGCCCCGGGGGCCAACGCCCCCCCCAGGGTCCAAACTCCTCGTTTCAGGACGACGTGTTCGGAGCCCAGGGCGACTGCGCGAGAGCGTCCTCGAGAGTCGTCGGGTGCTCCAGCAGCCTGCGAGAGAGCATCAGTGCCCGGGGCTGATTCAGCGCAATCAGGCCCGAGACCTGGCCCTCCCGGCTATAGACACCGAGCCACTGGCCCTCGCCGGTATCCTTCACTCGCACCACGTCATCGTCGGGATGCGGGTGCCCGAGCATCTGGATCTTCCTGCCGTATTGGTCGGACCAGAAATACGGGATCAGTACCGGAGACGACGCCCCCGTCGCCCAGTACTTCGCGAGCGCTCCGGCGTGGTCGGTCGCGACCTGCCAGTGCTCGATGCGAACTCGCGTACCTTGTGACCAGGGAAAACTGGCGACGTCGCCCACCGCACCCACGCGCTCGGCGCACAGTTGATTGGAATCCGTCACCACACCGTTATCGAGGGTTAGGCCGGAGTCCGTGAGCCACTCGACATTGGGCTGCGCGCCCACACCCGTGATAAGGGCCCGCGCACGCAGCGTAGAACCGTCCTTGAATTCGACGTCGGCGTCGCCGTTGTCGTAACGGTACGTCGCGCCGGTCACCTGCTGGTTGGTGCGCAGTTCCACTCCGGCGAGTTCGGGTAGGTCACGCAGCCACTGCGAAACGGTGTCACCCAGGACGCGCACCAGGGGGCGGTCGTCCGCCTCGAGGACCACGGGGTACAGACCACGGGACTTGACCGCTGTGGCGACCTCCGCGCCGATGAAGCCCGCGCCGACGATGGCGACCACGTCACCCGGTGACAACTCATCGAGGCGAGCGATGAGGCGCTGAGCATCGGCCCGATTTCTGAGTTCGAAATGATGCGGCTCGTACCAGGGGAGGCGCCGTGCCCGGGCTCCCGTGGCGATGACCACGTGGGTCCCCTCGACGAGAGTACCGTCGCGGAGCGTCCCGCTCGTCCCCGCCACGTCGAGACGTCGCGCACCCACGCCGAGTCGAAGTTCAACCCGCGCGTCGGCGAGCTTTTCGGGGGTGGCCAGTAGCGTGTGCGCCACGGGCCACTTACCCGACAGGACCTGCTTGGAGAGAGGTGGCCGGTCGTAGGGCGGATCAGGCTCATCACCGATGAGGGTGAGGCGCCCCTCGAATCCGTGGCGGCGTAACTCCTCGGTGGTGCGCCAACCCGCCAGTCCGGCACCCACGACGACGACGTGATCACTCCTGCGCAGCGTCGTCATCCGAAGTACTCCAGCCACTCGGCCACCCCGCGTGGTACGAGGACCGCGTTGTGAGCGCGCACGTCGCCCAGCGCGGCGAAGGGCTCGGGGGAATAGAAGTGCCCCGGGTAGATCAACGTATCGTCGCTCAGGTGCGCGAGGCGTTCCTGGAGCGACCAGTACATCTCGAGCGGGTCCGAGCCGGGAAGGTCGGTGCGCCCACATCCCGAGAGGAACAACGTGTCACCGCTGAGCAGGCGCCCTTCGACGTACAGGCATTGGCTGCCCGGCGTATGGCCAGGGGTGTGCACCAACGTGACGTCGATCGAACCTACCGAGATGACGTCGCCAGTTTCGTGGGGCACGACCGGCGGCACACCGACGCCAGTGCCCTGCGCCACCCACGTCGCTTCGCTCGCGTGCACGTGGACGGGCACGTCCATCACGGCGGCGATCTCGGCGACCCCCGGGATGATGTGGCCCATCAGATTCCCTCCGATGTGATCCGCGTGGTAGTGCGTGGCGACGATACCCACCAAGGTCAGATTTTCTGCAGCGAGAAATGCCAGGTGATCCTCGGGCGCGTAGGCGGGGTCCACCAGGAGTGCCTCACGCGTGACTGCGTCGCCTACCACGTAGGTGAAATTCGCCATCTGTCGCGACACGTCACTCGTGTGGGCGAAATCGCGCCCCGAGAGGCGCTGGCGAAAGTAGAGGCGCTCACTCACCCGTGGCGACCCTCGCGATGCGTGGGGCCAATTCCTCGACCTTCGCTCTGGTCGCACTCAGGCGTTCCTCCAGGGATTCGATGATCTTCGTGGCGCGCTCGAGCTTGATGAAGAGTTCATCGACCGAGACTTCACCCTGGTCGAACGAGGCCACAATGGCATTGAGCTCCTCGGCATCTTGGTTCCAGTCTGTACTCATCAACGTGCTCCATCCCTCGTCGTAGTCGTTACTCCAATACTTCCGTCACTCACCCGCACTCGCAACGCGTCGCCCACCTCGACGTCCGCGGTCTGTCTCACCGTGGAGCCGTCGGCGCGCGTCACGATCGACCATCCCTGTGCCAGGCGCCGCGCGGGGTCGTACGCACTGAGGAGTTGACGGATGCCGGCCAGCGTCGAAGCGGCCGTGTCGAGAACGTGGCGACTCTGGAGTTCCAGGCGCTCACGCACGCTGCCCAAATGGCGTTCCTCTGAGCGCAAGCGGTCACGTACCGCGAAGATCATCGTGCGTCGACGCTCGCGCAGGAACTCCGTGGCCTCCTCGAGGACCGCATCCACCGCCACCCCGATGCGTTGCGCGGGTAGTCGCACGTTCTGTTGGTCCCACACGCTCACCCTCGACACCAACTCCTCACCCAGTTTGGTCGGGGTGATCGCGCGGGTGTGCGCCACCAGATCAGCGACGGATTCGTCGCCGGTGTGGCCGATGCCCGTCCACACCGGGGTGCGGGCGAGAGCGATGGCTCGAGCGACGCGTTCGTCGTCGAAGCATGCCAGGTCTCCCTTGGATCCTCCGCCGCGCACGATAGCGATCACGTCGAGGGCGGCACCGTCGAGGGCGGCGATCGCGGCCACGATCTGCGCGGGCGCCTGGTCACCCTGCACCAGGGTCGTGACGAGGGAGACATCGAACGAATAGCCACTCAGGAGCAACTGTCCCGTGAAGTCGTTGAATCCCTCGGTGCCCGGGCTCGCCACGAGGCCGATTCGCAAGGGAACCGACGGCATCGCCACGCGCTTGTTGGTCTCGAGCAGACCCTCCCCCGCGAGTCGCGCGATGAGTTCGGCGCGACGCCTCGCGACGTCGCCGAGGAGTCCCTCGACGTCGATGGCGGTCACGGTGAAGCCGATCTTGCCCTGGGGGGCGTAGACGTCGACGTAGCCGAAGAAGTTGACAACCACGCCCGGTTTGATGGCGACGCCGTCGTCGGCCAGTTTGCGCTTGAGGGGACCCCAGACCGACGTCCAGCAGTGCGCATTGAGCACCGGACGCTTAACGTCGGACGACGAGGTACCGGCGTCGACGACATCGATGTAGAGATGGCCCTTTTCGAAGACCTTGGCGATCTCCCCACGCACCCAGCGCGGGTGACGTCGCCCGAAAGCGGCTTCGAGGCGCGACGTGATCAATTCGTAGAACTGACCCACCTCGAGAATGGGCTCGTCCTGCGCCACGTCATCTGCGATCACGATGCGAGGCTAGTGGCCCACCGCCGCGCACTCGGTCAGTTGTGGACGAATTTATGCTGTGTCAGAATAGGGGCGGATAGTGAGTTGACCGGGTGGCCGCACGACTCGGTAACGAGGAGTGAGGAAAGTCGGGGCTCCGCAGGGCAGGGTGCTCGCGAAACGTGAGTCGCGGTGACGTGCAGGACAGTGCCACAGAGAACAGACCGCCGATGGCCCCGCGAGGGGATCAGGTAAGGGTGAAACGGTGCGGTAAGAGCGCACCAGCACCTCGGGTGACCGGGGTGGCTCGGTAAACCCCACCCGGAGCAAGATCAAACATGGGAACGCGGCCCGCAGGCCTCGTCAGAGGCATCCCAAGGTAGGTCGCTCAGATGGATGGCCACACAGCCTCTTCGGAGGTGGACAGAACCCCGCTTACAGGTCAACTCACTATCCACGACTCAGGCGCGGCGACCCGGGATTGACTCGTGGTGGGTCCCCGCGAACTGCACCTCGCCCCGCGCTAATCCCACGCGTGAGCGTTGGATCCACCAACATTCTGGAGCGAGGGGAACACTTCTTTCGCTGTTGACTGACCGCCTCGGGTCGCGGCGTCGCCGACCCTGGTCGCGCTCATTGCGAGCGCGCGTCACATCCACGTCCGAAGCGCCCGTCGGCGGCCATTGGTGCGAGGCAGGAGAACCTTCGCACGGCCGATCGTCACCCCTCAGCGGAAACGATCAGGCGAAGTTCTCGAGTTGCGAGAGGTAGCGGTTCAGGGCGTTCAGGGTCGCCTTCGCCGAGGAGACCAACTCGGTCTCGGCCTGCGCAATGCCGTGGCGATCGGCTTCATTGGCCCGTGGTCGCAGCGTCACAATGACCGGCCATCCGCGCACCGTGGCTACGTTGACCGATCCCACCAAATAGAAGGGGATATCGAAGTCCAGTTGTCGCAACGCGTCGAGGGTGGCTTCGGCGCCACCGATCAGCGGTCCATTTTGTGAGCGGCCCACGCCGAGACGGCCATTGACGTTCAGGTGCACTTCACAGAATCCCTCGTGAGAGTTGAATTCGGCACGTACCAGCACCACGCGACCCCCGTCGCCTTTCGCGCCACTACGCGCGGCCGCCGGATCGGGCTTCATCTCCTCCACGCTCACCGTGGCGTTGGGGTAGTAGAGACTCACGATCTGCTTGGCGACCACCCGCACGGGACCGGTGTCGTTACTGTGCACCACCAGAGACACCGCTTCGACGTCGCCCTTCTCGCCGTAGCGAAAGCCCACGTTCACGACACCCGGCAGGGCGCGCAGCTCTAATTCGAAGTCCTCTTCGGTTGGCGAAATCATCGGTGAATAATACCCCTCTTAGCGTAGAGACGCGCATCGGCAATCCTCGTGAGTTCCGCCGGGTCGGTGGAGTCTCGAGGCGACGTGGCCGTCCCCGTAGTGAATTCAATGGTCTCGCCGGCTTTGGCGAGGTTCTCGCGAAGGCGTTCGACGAAGCCCATGGCCTCGTGGCCCTCCGCGTTGTTCAAGATCACCGCGAACTCGTCGCCACCGATGCGCGCAACCAGGTCGCCCTGTCGCACCGACTCACGTAGGGCGAATCCGAAGTTACGCAGCACGCGGTCGCCTTCCTCGTGACCCATGCGGTCGTTGATCACCTTGAACTCCCGGAGATCAATGAGTACCAGGGTGAAGGCCCATCCGTACCGCGCGGAACGAACGGCCGAGTTCGTCAAGGCAATGTCGAAGGTGCGCCGGTTGGCGATAGTGGTCAAGGCGTCGTGTGCGGCGGTGAAGCGCGCCAAGTGCAGGGCCAACGCGAGTTGACACGCCGTGCGCACGGCATCAAGCTCGTTCTGGGGCACGACGTCGGGCTCGCAGTGGACACCCGGCACCGACGAGAGGCGACTCGCTCGTTCGGCCCCGACGCCGTTTCCGCCGAGTCGGAATTCCTGCGTCGCCAGCGATTCGTGCTCGAGTACCACCACCGCGTCGCTCAATTCGTAACGTTGGGCCAGTTGCTCCAGCAAGGAATAGATGAAGGCGATGCCGAGTTCGTTCGTCGCCAACTCACTGATCATGGTCTGGAACAACCACGGTTCGTAACCCGTGTCGAGGGACTCACGATTCAACTCCGACATACTGAAGTCGGCATTGAGAATCATCCGTGCACCACGTGATTCTTGAGACTCTGCGGGCTACGCAAGGATTCAATCGGTATGCAGCCAGCGCGAAGGATGGGTTCGAGCGCGTGGGGCGCCACCGGTCGCGAGATGAGATACCCCTGGCCGCGCTGACATCCCAGGTCGACGAGCTTGTCGGCAATCTCGATGGTTTCGATACCTTCGGCGACGACCTTGAGACTCAACGCAGTGCCCAAACGAATAATCGACTCCACAATCGCGCGGTCGTAGATGTCGTGGGTGATGCCTTGGACGAAACTGAGGTCGAGTTTCAAGACGTTGACCGGCAAGTTCTTGAGTTCAGTCATCGACGCAAATCCTGTGCCAAAGTCGTCCAACGCCACTTCAACGCCAAGTGCCTGGAAGCCCAGCAGGATTTTGGCGGTCTTCTCGGGCTTGTCGAGCACCGTGTATTCGGTGATCTCGATGCAGACCCGTGAACCGGGCACACCGTTCAGAACGAGGCACTCCTCGACGAACTGAACGATGTCGTCCATGAGGAATTCCGCCGGCGACATATTGATGCGCAAGACGAAATCTCCATCGGGGTAGAGCTGTCCCCACCCGGCCATCGTGCGGCACGCCTCGGCGAAGACCCACCGGCCGATGTTGACGATGAGGCCGGTCTCCTCGGCCACCGTGATGAAATCAGCGGCGGGAATCATGCCGCGCGTCGGGTGCTCCCAGCGCACCAGGGCCTCCAGAGCCAGCAGGCGTCCCGTGCGAAGGTCCACCTCGGGCTGGAAGTGCAGGATCAGACCGCCCTCGTCGATGGCGTCACGCAAACTGAGTTCCAGCGCGCTGCGCTCGTTGGCCACGGTGCGCAACTGAGAGTCGAACACCACCGCTTGATTACGACCACGACTCTTGGCGCTGTAGAGCGCGACGTCGGCCCAGCCGAGCATTTCTACGGCGTCGGGCTTCTCGTCGGGCGCCAACGCAATACCGATGCTGGCGGTGTGACTGAACATCTGGCCGTGGATGTCGACGGGGCGCGATATCACCTCGAGCAGACGAAACGACGTGGCCAGTATCTCCATCTCACTGGTGATCTGGTCCACTAGGAACACGAACTCGTCACCGCCTAATCGTGCGGCGAAATCGTTCGCCCGGATACTCGTGCGCAACCGATCGGCGATGGTTACCAGCAATCGGTCGCCACTTGCGTGGCCCAAGAAGTCATTCATGACTTTGAACCGGTCCAGGTCGATGATCATGACTGCGGTGTCACGGCCTGACTCGAGACGGTGCACCAACTCCTGGATAAGGGCGCGACGATTAGGCAGTCCAGTCAGATCGTCGTGGTTCGCGTTGAAGATCGTCTGTTCTTCGGCGTCTATACGTCCCTGTAGCTGGACCAACATCGATGCGACCGCCTGCAGTGCGTTGAGTTCGGCTTGCACCCACGTGTGCTTGGTGAAGTGTAGGAACCCCAAGATGCCCCACGTCTTGTCGTGCATCAACAACGGCACCGCCGCCCCGTAGGTCGCACCCATGCCGGTCGCTTCCTCGAGGTGCGCTAAATATTTCTCGAGCCCCGCCGAGGCCTCGACGTTCGCCAAATATTCTTCGTAGTTCTCGACGCCCGGCAGGTACGGGGCGCGGAGGTCGCGGGTCGCCGCGAAGACGGGGTCGGAATCGAAGGGGACCTCACCGAGCGGATCGGGGTCCGGTACGTTCTCCCTTCGGGGCCACTCGGCCTCCATAATCGAAAGGCCGCGCACGTGATCGTTGCGACGAATGAAGGCCACATCGGCCTCGAGGAACTCGCACAACTCCTTCACCGTCGAGTCAAGCACTTCGTGACGGGTGGTCGAGGTCGCCGACATCAGCCGTTCGGCCACTCCGGCCACCAATTCGTCCAGCCGTTGCTGGTGTAGCAACTTGTTCTCACGCAGGAACTGGGCGGCCACGTGACTCAGGAGTCCACCGAAACCGCGGCCGAGAGAACGCTCCCTCGTCGACCAGACGCGTCCCTCGCGAGCCACGATCAGTGCGCCCACCACGACACCCTCGCGGGCCTCGATGGGATTGACCAGCACGCCCCATTCGACGCCGGCGACGACGGTTGCCAAGTCCTCAATGCTGTTGGGCGTGTCCAACGCCTCCTGCACGAGCTGACTGATGTGTGCAAAAGGTTCGTCGGCACCGTCGCTGATCAAAGGTTCCATTCCGAGTCCCTCGAAGGGCTCGCCATTAGCGGTGATGATCGCGACAATCTGGGTGCCCGGAATGACCTCGAGCAAAGTCTCTACGACGAGCCTGGTCTCGTCACCTGATTTCATGGCTCACCACCTCCGCGGTACGCGACCCATAAAGTATTGAGCTAACACGCGCTCCGACGAGGAGTGACGGCCAATTCACGGTACGCATCATCAAATACTAGGACCCCACCACCGCGCAGGTCACATAAACATTTGCCCAATTTCCTAAGAAATTCCTCAGTTTCCATAGGCTTGAAGACCGGTCTCGATGTCCGTGGTATCGAATTGACGACTCAACGAATGGTCGAGAGGCAGACGGATGCTGTGCACGCTCGGCGCTTCCGCGTGAAACACGCGAAAGACCATCGCGAGCACTTCAGTCGCCGCGATGTCGAGAACGTCGCGAAAACGCTCGGCGTGTTCCAACAGTTCATCGACTCGCCGCTCGCCGCCCAATTCGGTCATCTCCCCTTCAGTGGTGGCAAAGAGGTACAACGGGGACACCGGCTGCATCGCGAGACCGAACCGCTCACCCAGTAGCCACAGGCGTTCCATCGCCGCGCCGGCACGGACGTACGACTGCGGTTCGGCGCGAGGCGCCGTCACCACCATGACACCGGAACTCGATGTGACGGCCATCTGGGTACGCAGACCAAGCACACGTCCGGCCCGCCAGTCGCGCAGATTGTCCATGACATCCGGGCGTGCCAGCAGTTGCATCAGTCCAAGGGAAGCCGGGTCCACCTCGAGGGTTCGCACGTCAAGACCCTCCTCAAGAGAATCCACCCCGGGCCAACGAACTTCGTGCATCATCTCGCCATGGATCTCGGGGATCAAGAAGCGCATGCGATCAGCTTCGCCGAGCATCGTCCCGAGCGTCACCATACGTTCACGGTCCGTCACCACCCGAAGTTGCGCACCCTCTTGCTGCACCCCGCGTACCATGAGTTCCACTTGCGAGGGGTCGAGGACAGTGGCCTGACCAATGCGGCGATTCGTGGAACGGCTCAAGAGGTAGGGCTCGAGAAGCTCCAATTCCGGGTCCATCCCTTCGCCCAACTGCAGCGTGGCCACGTGCAGCGACGACCTGGACTCGGGGAAGAGCTGTACCTTCCCCACCATGTGCAGTGCGGCGGCGGCCACTCGAGCGTTGAAGATCGCTGCGCCGATCGACAGATAACTCGCGCGATTTCGCACATCCATCCGCGACGTGCGCTCGGGCACCAAGTAGAAGCGGATCTCGGAATCATCGGCTTCGAAGCGCCAGGGCTGCACGTTGCCCCCCGAGGGCG
>VFSW01015770.1_pt1 | contig 10361 bp, 3 predicted proteins | sample 5358111 | NCBI WGS metagenome assembly VFSW01 (sample SAMN11554181, study PRJNA540505) | mine drainage metagenome | isolation source: sediment from site ElyBrook_90M | place: USA: Ely Copper Mine, Vershire, VT | collected 2017
AGCTAAAGCTGACCGGCTAAAGCCGGTGGTTTAAACCTTGGGATGGACAATTAAGACATTAGTAATGGAGACAATATGAACGATCAAACTGCAAAACAGACAGCCTGCCTTGCAGGCGGCTGTTTCTGGGGCATGGAAGAGCTGGTGCGACAAATCCCGGGCGTTCTGGCAACTGAAGTCGGCTACTGTGGAGGCGAAGCCTCTACGGCTGCTTATGAAGAGGTCAAGACAGGACGCACAGGGCACGCCGAATCACTCAAGGTCATGTTTGATCCAAACCTGCTCACCTACCGCCACCTCTTATTTGAATTCTTCCGCATGCATAACCCGACCACACCCAACCGGCAAGGCAATGACAGAGGTACGCCCTACCGGTCAGTAATTTTTTACCTGAACGAAACTCAGCAAAACATTGCTCAGGAAGTCATCCTTAGCGTGGATGCATCAGGCGAATGGCAGTCTGAAATTGTGACCGAAGTCGTCCCGTTCAAGGCGTTTTTCCGCGCCGAGGAATATCACCAGCAATATCTGAAAAAACACCCTGGCGGCTATACCTGTCATTATCTCAGAGATTTAACCCTCGGTGAATAAGACGGCCATAGTTGATGAGATGGCTGACGGACTGTCGTCCGTGATGCAAACGATCGCCGGCAAAAATAGCCCTCCTTGACGATTGCAAGCCGGGAGAATGCCTCTATACTGCATCGGTTGCAAACATACGCTATACCAAAGGGACTTAATGAATATCCGTCAAATTCTCGACCAGATCAGTGCGCTCGAAGACGAGTTAAAAAAAGCAGTTGCGGAAAAAGAAAATCACTTGCGCTACCGGATAGAGGATAAGCGCATCGTTTTCGAACAAACCGTCAAAACGGCACATCAGCGCGTCAAGCTTGGAATTTTTCACTGGTTTCTGACCGTCCGTCCGCAAAATTTTCTCACTGCACCTATCATCTACGGCATGATGGTCCCGCTGGCCTTGTTCGATCTGTGCATCAGTTTTTATCAGATCACCTGTTTTCCGATCTATGGTATTGCCAGGGTACGCCGTGCAGACTACATCGTGATGGACCACCGGCATCTGGCGTATCTCAACATCATCGAAAAAATCGATTGCATGTACTGCTCCTATGCTACCGGCATGATAGGCTATGCGCAAGAAATCACGGCGCGAACCGAACAGTATTTCTGCCCGATCAAACACGCACAAAAAATTCTGAGCTCACATTCACGCTACAAGCATTTTCTGGATTACGGTGATGGGGATGATTTTCACGACAAAGTTGAAGCGCTCCGCACCGAACTCGCTGAAGAAATCGAAAAATAATTTGCATGATGCCATCTGCAACCATTGTATAAAAGCGGGTATATTATTTTCAAGACGGCGGAATTGTTTGGACGCAAGAGGCGACCAGTCTGGGCACAACCCCCGCTATCACCTGACTATCCGCTTTTTGGCATTAAGTTTAACCCGGATTGTCCATTAGGCCAAAATAGCATTATTCCGGCGTAAGCCGAAATCCAGTTGATTAACAAATCCTTGCATAATAAGTAGAGACTATGCACATGTTTGATCGTGCTTAGTCAATACTTAGTCGTTCCATCAGCAGGACAACACCTTGATTTTGTCCGCTGATGAAGCAACTGATAGAACAACTCAATTCTGGCTAAGGGCTAAAGCCCAAGCCATCCCCCGGTGCCGATCCTGGACAAATAAAGAAAGAGGCGATAGCCGCTGTAAAGGAAGCTGCTAAGCCGGTCGATACATTCAGTAAGGTCATGGATGAATTACTGGCCGCGAAGCGCAATAGAGCCAGTGAGAAGCACTGCGACGACTACCGACGAAGCATGGAGCTACACGTTTTGCCAAGTTTTGGAAGTCGAGATGTCAAAGAAATTTAGGATGGAAGCCGATTTCATCAGCCACAAATCACCTCATCATCAGTCCTAAAATCCATTAGTCACACCCATTATTTTGTCGGCCAGTTTTCGCTACCATTCTTCTGCATACACCCTATTTTCTTAAAAAGTTATTAATATCGAATCACAGTCGCCACCTTCTTTGCCCTGGTCAAAGCCACATATTGCAACCGCTGAATATTGTCGGTCGTTGAATCCAAAACACCCCAGTTGCGTGGTGTCAATAACACCACCTCATCGAACTCAAGTCCTTTAGCACGGTGCATGGTCGCGATACGCACAGACTTCGAGTCTGGCTGATCCCGTGCGTCAGGACCAAGAATGGTGGTTGAAATTTTTCCATCCTTTAAACTCGCATGAACCGCATTGACATCATATTTGCTTGGAACAATCACACAAACTGATCGACCTTCCGCCAAACTCGCCTGCAATAACGGAGTTAAACTACTGAGCGCATTTTCCAAGTGCTGAAAATCCAGCACTTTTGGTGCTGAACCGTGTGACAGCGACTTGTAACGTTTTACTTCATCTGAACCTTCATCCAGATCGTCCACTTCACAGCCTTCGAGCATCGCCACAGCCAAAAGCCTAATTTCTTCCGTTGTACGATAGTTCAAATACAGCTTGCGTGCGCGACCCCGAATATCAATTCCACATGCACTCATAGACGCACGATTTCGGGTGTAAATGCGCTGATGCCCATCGCCTGCGAAGAAAAGATCATTGGGCTTATTCAGCACCATGGCACGAAGCAAGCGAAGTGCCTGCGGGCCAAAATCCTGCGTTTCATCCACGATGATCGACGAGAACGGCTTCGGCTTATCATTTAACAGTGCAGCCGCATCACGATAAGCGTCATCCACTTCCTTGAGTTTTCTGCTAGCCAACTGCGCCCGGTATTCTTCAAACACAGGCCAAATAGCATCGCGCTTACCCCGCGTTAAGACTGTGCCACGGCCTGTTCGTTTAGCCAGACGATATTCGTCGCGCGAAGTCACCCCTTGCGCCAGAATGATACGTTCAAGTTCTTCTTCGTAAAAGCCCAGCGGAAAAGTAAGACTTGTATCCTGTAACGTCAACGCACACTTCCAGGCTTCTCCCGCTTCATCTTGCCGTCGATTGTAAATAATCTTGTGCTCGTATTTATGACGACGCAAAAATCCATGAACCCATGCATCAAGATTTTTAATCTCAATTTTTTGCATTATCGAGGGCGTACAGAGCGTTTTTAAGTTCTCTTCAATATCTGCGGCTAGATTGCGTGTAAAAGTAGTGAAGAAAACTTTTTCTTCCGTTAATGCTAGCTGTTCGGCCAGCCACTTGGCTCTGTGCATCGCAAGAACAGTTTTACCCGTCCCCGCTCCACCCAGCACTCGCATTGGTCCGCTGCGATCTCCCTGCGCCAGCTTGCGTTGAGTAGGATGTAGAAATACACGCCATTGGGCCAGTGGCGAATTAAGCATCGCCGCCATCGTCTCCTCATCAGCGACAACGACAAAGCGAGACTGAGATTCAGCTGTTTCTATGGCAGCCGCGTAGTCTTCAATATCAACATGTTGATCAACTCGTGTTTCGCGTGACACCAACACCTCAGTAACGCTATCCCCTGCTGCAATCAGAAACAATCCCTCATAGGCTTCAACTGGCAGATACGCTTGCAACGCATCCAGCTCAATTTCAGACTGAATGGATCGAACCTGCACCAACAATTCTTCAGGGATTCCGATGCTAAGCAATTCCATATCTGACAGTGAAGAAAAAATAAGGGTAGGCTTAGTCTCTACTACCGCCTCAGTGGACGAGCTCTTCTCATCTGCAAATTGAACGGCCTCCTTACGCACCTGCGTCAACGCTGGTTCAACGAGACTCTCAACCGCGAATACCTGCAGCGCACCTGTCGTTGGATTGACTGCAATCCGCCGCCCCTCTGCCCACTTGTACGCAGCGTCGTGATGATCGACATACATCAGCACATAAACATCTCCTGCTGGCGGTTTGAATACAATACCCCGCCAGTCCTGATCGATGCGTACTGACTTAAGATTTTTGTCACGAGCCGCGATGATGGGCTCATAGTTGATACTGCTAGAGGTAGGATCGCTTTGAAAACGCAGCGCCCATTTCAAAACCTTGCCCTGAACGCCCTGCGACAACGTGGCAAGATTCATCAAGAAATCCTGCGCTAATGCTACTTTTGGTTTAAAGCTCATTCCTGTCCCTTTGCGTGTATTTGATCCTGAGCAGCGTGATTGCCGAGTTCATCGATCAGCCGTTGCGGCCATTCGTTTTCCGCCACCACAATTGTCCATCCATTTGCCTGCCAAACCGAAGCAATTCCGGCATGTACGGGGAGCAACAGCACAAGCTTGCGCTGCAACCAGGCTAATTCAGCTTCCGCCACGACATTCCCGTCTTGCTCAAGCTCGTACCCTACCTCATCCGCTGGAGACATACCGGCATCAAGCAGAACATTCAGCCCCTCTGCCAGAAAGTCCATTGCCTGTTCGATTACACGCTCCCATGCAGCCGCATGAACACTACCCTGCGCATTGGATATTGGCCTCGTACCCGTAGAGATCGTAATCGCAGAATAATCGCCGGCCTCCATGCCTGCCTGTGTAGCCAGAAGTACACCCGGCAAGGTCTGAAAAATATTATAAAGCCACAGCCAGCGCCGCCATATCAAATGGCGTTCAGGATCGCTTTGTAAATTAGCATCGTTGAAAATCACAAAGCCGGGACTTAGCGGGATCGCGGATGCCAAATTAACCAGCTCACTCGGCCACCAATATCTCAACATCAACGATGTATTATTTACGTTGCCACAGGCAACACTTTTATCTGGCCGCTCGCACGGTAAATCATCCAGCCCGCTCCAGAATTGAGCCAACTTTGCCCTTGCCTCCTCTAATACGGGATTACCCGGATTCGGTACCATCAAGAACGCTGTCGCTCCGGCATGATGTGCAATTTTATTGGCGTGTTGGTCGCCAGCATCTCCTGTTGGCTTGCTTAACCAATGCAGCAAAACTGCCACTGCATGCTGAGTCCAAAGACTGTCGTCCTGCATTGAGCGCAGCGGTGGCGGCAATTGGCCCTTAACATTGAAGCACATCTCACTCAAGCCATCGACTAAGGTACTGTCCAGCTTGCCATCCATGGCAGACTGCACATCTTCCCACGTTACCGACCACACCCAGAACTTGCCACTCGCAACCAAGGCACTGCGTTTATTCGCATCCTCACGAGTAGAGGACTGATGATAGGCCCAGCCATCACAGAAAACGGCAACAGGACGACGTAGCGAGTGACTCTTGGTAGGCCACAATACAAAGTCCGGTCTGGATTGCGCGCTCACCCCCTCAGTAACGCCTAGATCGACCTGTGGCTCAATCCAGTAACGCTGTTCTCCAACCTCAAGTAAATATCCTGATTTCCCCTGAACAATTTCCTGAACCAGCTTTATAAATGGCAAGCCGCCAACACCACTCAATCGACGCAAGCATTCGATGAAGCGCGCTTCCAACTCGGAATCAAAATTCGGATTGATATATATCTCCGAAATAGAAGAGACTTGCTCTAGTTGATCCAGGTTTTCTACCAGTTGTTCAAGAATTGCACGCGCCCGATCGCGCGACACCAGCGCCATCGCACGACCTAAGCGATACTGATAAACACACCGGTAACAGCCGTCTTTTTCAGCATCCGCATTACAAGCACAACCTGCCAGATGGGCTAGTGCCAGGCGCAGTACATCAACTAAAACCAGGGCTTCGTTAGCAAGCAATTCATGCAAATAACCTGTTCCACCAGGGACAGAATCGTAGAGCAACACATACTGCCTGCTGGCAGCCCCTTCCTGACCTTTTTCCTCATGCGTCACCATCCGCAAGTGATCAACCTTGCCGCCAAAGCGCCGTTTCAAACCAATTCGCACCGCAGCCATGAACGATTGCACGGATGATTCATCGACACCTGATGAGGTATAAGGCACCAGGATACGCAAGGCTTCTGAGGTAAATTCACGATATAAATACAGACAGTCGATGATGTTTTCCGGCGCTTTATCACCCCGTTTTTCACAATCAAACGAATGCATCTGTCCTTGTTCACGCTCGATTTTATTGCGAGGTAAGCGCTGAATTTGTCCGCAATGTCTGCATAATTTAAATCCCGGCCGCGTCAATTTATGCCCGGCCACTGCATAACCCTCACCCGGCTTGGTAGGCTCACCGAAGTTCACATCCCTGAACACCACGCGCTCAATGAATTCAAACCCGAAGGGCATGTCAGGCGCCTTCAAACGGTAAGCCTCCTTGATGTCTTTGACTTCAAAGTCAGCCAGCATCTGACGCACATAAAACTTGGGTTCTCGATCTTCAGCACTGTCATCAATACGCACTTCGGTGTCATTGCTGTTGGCTATCGCCTGTTTGAAGCGCAGCAACTGGCGCTTTTGTGACACATTCGCCCACATCGGATCCCCGCAGCGCGGACATGATTCATATGCATCCGCATGAATATCCAGATTTTCCATGTGCTGGCAAGTCGGACACAGTCTCCACATTTCCAGCGACGACAGACTTAGATTGATCTGATCAATTTCCACCCTGCGCTGATTTGCGTAAAACACGTTCTCCGGTGCAAACTCCGACAAGGCTGACTGTGCCGGTCGCTCATAGCGTTCAGCCGGCAGGGAGATATAAGCCCCGGCACTCTCCGGATCATCACTGCCCTTTTTTCTCCATAGTAAAGATTTGAGTTCAACACCGGCTTCAGGAAATGCGTAATTAGGAATTAAACCCGCATCGGTCAAGGTATTGAGCAATTCACGCTGGTTTATCTCCTTGACCAACTCCATCGCTTTTTGGCGTTCCCGCTCAAGATGATCTATCTCACCCCGGGTTGCCTCATCCTGAGGACGAGCCTTGAGTAGCTTAATCTGTTTCTTGATCTGTTCACCACGCTCACGATGAATCTTGCGCTCCCCGGTTAGCTCTTCAAACAACTTGTTCAGTCGCATGCGCAAGGCATTATCTTTTTCAGTCCCTTGCATAAAACCTTGCAACCTCGCGGCAACCCGATCATCAAGATCAGCGCCCAGCAGCAACTTGAAACCTGTCAGCAAACGTTCTTCATGCTCCTGAATATAGTTCAAGAATGTGATGGGAAAACGAGTCTGGTCAAAGCTCTCATGTGCATTGAGCGCCTCTTGCGTTTTGTCCGGCAACGCGGTGTCGGGGATACCTGAGCCTACCCAGTCATCAAGACAAAATGCAAACATCTGACGTCGCAATACCTCTGCTGCTTTGAGGAAAATGCCGGGCGGCATCACCTCACCCAGCAACATCTCGTTGGTGTCTTCAAAAAAATACAAATCGTGCGGGCTGGCGCCATCGGCCAGTGTAGTGGTAAATGCGTTACCGTCACGCCGTCCTGCCCGCCCTATGCGTTGTAAATAGCTCGCCTGATTCGGTGGCACGGAACAGAGTAATACGGAAGACAGATCGCCTATATCCACCCCCATTTCCAGGGTAGGCGTTGCAGACAGCAGATTTTCATTCCACGGGTGCTGATTTTTCGATTTGAAGCGTATCTCTAATGCTTCACGTTGATCTCGTTGCAGCAAGCCTGTGTGCTCAGCGGAAAATACCCGGCGCAAATCCCCGCGGCTAAAGCGCCTTGCCAGCCACCCACCCGCCTCGACTTGCTCTGTATAACGTTCCTGCGGCGCATCAAGGCAGGGCATACCCAGCAATATTTCTGCACAATCGACGGGAATATTCAATCCACGCTTGCCATGCAATGACACCAGCCGGGTCAAACGCGTCTCCAGCATCAGCGCAGCGGGATTGAGTCCAATCACATCAGCAGCGTTTGATTGCATACGCGACAATACGCCTTCATTTTCAAGCGCCCTTATTGCTTCTGCATAAATGGCCACCTCTGCATTTCTCGGCAATAAACCCTGCTCTCCCAGGGTTGCATTGAGCCATATCTGATAAAAGGTATGTGCCTGTGCATTAACCAGCAAATCATAACCACGCTCATTTCCCATCGACAGAAACACCGGATGCGCCGATCTGTTCCCCATGCCAGGCAACCATTCTTTACGCCCCGCGTTATTCGTAAAGGAATAGATATTTCCATCCACGGCGTAGACCGCCATTTCGGGATGAAATACCGCCCCGCGCCGACGCAAATGACAAACGAATCCCCATAACCACTGCACTACCGTCTTGATATCTGCATGACGGATACCAAAGTTTTCCTGCAAAACAGGCAACAGTGCCCCGGCAGCTCGCGATAAATCCCCTAGCTTTGGTGCCAGCGTCGCTTTCCCGATGGCATCGAGCGTACGACCGCGTCGGCTAAGATAGGTAAACTCGGCAAAGGCCTGCCAGGCAAGTCGTTTTTGCACGCGCGCCGGCAGGCGACTATCATTCGGCAAGCTATCATGCTCGCGTAAAGAACTCGCCCAATCCCGCTGCCACATCATGTCAGGGCCGATAAATTCCGCAACGAATCGCTCAACCGGCATCAGCAGTGGTGATTCGTTGTCCAGCCACAAACTGGCGGACTGATCGAGGAATACATTCCAGGCGCACTGCGGCGTTGCCACCTGGTCAATGACCTGCGCCAGCCCGGTGCGTACCGTATTGAGATAAGTTCGTGCGGTAAAAAATCCTGCACGGTGGGCGGCATCCTGCACAGAGTCAGAGAATGCGATCAGTTTTTTGTCGTCATTAAACGGGCTCGCCCAGCTATGCTCTATCGTGACCGCTCCCAGGGTGGTATTCCGTGCGCCCAGCAACAGTTGCCGGTATTTGCTGCCACAGGCAGGACAAGTCGGATCATGCCAGGCGTGTGCGATGCCGTCCTTAGTAGTCGAAGACCCGGTCGCCGTCACCCTGAAAACATCCACCAGATCACCGTGCCCGCAGGAGCTACATTCGTCACCACCACTTTGCAGATTACCGCACTGTGTGCATAAACGCTGCTCGAAGCCATCGCACAAAGTGCGCGTTAATCCCGCCTTCGCATATAAACGCAATGTTTCAGGCTGTCCGGCAAACCAGGTGTTGTAAATTTCATCCAGATTGACAGACAGTTTTGACTGTCCGCTCTGCAGGCGACTCAACCAGCCTGTGGTATGACATTCTGCACACTGCAACAACGGTAAATATAACTTTCCGGTTTCGCGCTTAACATCAATATCTGCGCTCAGCTCGATATTGTGGGCATCGCTACGCACCTGGGCTACCATCCTTCGCAACTCTCGCATCCAAAGCTGCACGCGGAGGGTAACCAAGGGACGTCCCGCCGGATCACGTGCCCAGGCGACCAGCGCCAGCAAGGCATCCAGCACTTTTGCGATGTGAATGCGCGCACTTTCCGGCAAAGGGCCTTGCATCTGCTGCTGCAATTCATCGAGCGATGTAATTTGTCCCTTTAACAACTTCAGCAGGTTGTGGAACAACAGATGTTTTTTCAGTAAATCACCCAACTCACTGCGCCAGGCAATGTCATCCACATTTGCAGGCTCATCCTGCCCGGGGAAAAATAAGCTGAACCATGCCGCCACCGCCGACTGCTGATTCAAATACTGTTCCACATCCAAAACAGCATCGAAATCAGGTCGAGGATAAAGCACGTGTTCTATTGTGCTCTCCCCTAGAAACTCGATTTCTGACAAACGATTCTCGGTGACCACTGAACCCGATGGGAACTCCACGCCAAATATCTGTCTCGCATATTCACGCAAAGGCGCGGCATCTGAATTTCCGCCCAGCGTAGCCGAAGTCCCCGCACAAATCAGATGACCTTTTGGTGTTTGCAGCCGAACCTGCAGGCGGCGCAGCAACAGCGCCAGGTACGTGCCCTGTGCGCCGTCAAAGGTGTGTAATTCGTCTACCACCACATAACGCAAGGTCTCAGGCGTATTGTTCGCCCAGAGCTGCCGGTCTTTGGGACGAATCAGCAGATAATCGAGCATCTTGTAGTTGGTAAGCAAGATGTCCGGAGGGTCTTTACGCAGCGTCTCACGATCGGTAATCACACTGGTCGGCGTCATACTCATCAGGCCGCGTCCATCTTTGCCTGAACGACCACCGACAAACAAGCCCACACGCAGCCCGTTGAATTCCGGAGTTTGTGCAATCACCTGCGCAAAGCGTCGCGCCTGATCCGCTGCCAGTGCATTCATCGGATAAATCACAAGAGCCTTGATGCCGCCTTCCGCTTTTGTTCGCGCGCAATGATCCAGCAAAGGATACAAAAAGCACTCCGTCTTGCCGCTACCCGTACCAGTCGCTACCAGTGTGCCGGCTGCCAAACGGTTACTGGCAAGCCTTTGCCATGCGACTTCCTGATGGACGTGCCCCGGAAATTCCGTCTCAAAATGCCCGAAAAACGATTTACCTTGTGTTCCGGTCCGGAAC
>VFSW01015771.1_pt1 | contig 10361 bp, 6 predicted proteins | sample 5358111 | NCBI WGS metagenome assembly VFSW01 (sample SAMN11554181, study PRJNA540505) | mine drainage metagenome | isolation source: sediment from site ElyBrook_90M | place: USA: Ely Copper Mine, Vershire, VT | collected 2017
AATCCGGACAAAGGTCATCCAGCACGGCACAGATGGTTTCCACCACATCCAGATTCTTCATTTCGCTTTTTCCGCCGATGCAATAGGTTTCGCCCGGCCGTCCGCCAGCCATGACTGCGCGGATTGCGGTGCAGTGATCGCCCACATACAGCCAGTCGCGTACATTCATGCCATCGCCATATACCGGCAGTGTGCGGCCATGAAGGGCGTTGTGAATGATCAGCGGGATAAGTTTTTCAGGGAATTGATACGGGCCGTAATTGTTGGAGCAGTTGGTGGTAAGCGTTGGTAGGCCGTAAGTGTGGTGGTAGGCCCGCACCAGATGGTCTGACCCGGCCTTGGATGCCGAATACGGGCTGTTCGGGGCGTAGGGCGTTGTCTCGCAAAATGCCGGCTCGGTGGGTGCCAGCGATCCATAGACTTCGTCGGTTGAAACGTGAAGGAAGCGAAAATTATTGCGGGAATCGGCGGGCAGATTCCGCCAGTATTCGCGGGCCGTTTCCAGCACGCAAAAAGTGCCGTTGACATTGGTACGGACAAATTCCTCCGGCCCCAGAATGGAGCGGTCCACGTGGCTTTCCGCGGCAAAATGCACGACTGCCCATGGTTTGTGCGCGGTGATCAGTTCGGACATCAGCGCCCGATCATTGATATCGCCCTGAACAAATATATACCGCGGGTCCTGCTGCAATTCGGCAAGGTTATCCGGGTTGCCGGCATACGTCAGCTTGTCCAGATTAATGACCTTGGAACCGACAGCGGCAATCCAGTCGCGAACAAAATTGGAACCAATAAACCCGGCGCCGCCAGTTACCAGGATCGGATCAGAGGGTACATGAGAATTTGGCATTCTGATACAGCTCCCAAAAGCCTGGGCGTCCTATAATTTGACATCGGCTGCCGACGCCGATAACGCCTTTTCCATCGGCATGTTTTCTGCTGGAACACAACTAAAATTCGTTTAAATGCTACGTCCCGATGGCGGCTGCGTCAAAACATTCTTGCGAACCTGAACTCCATGCCGTGTGCATCGGGCCGGCGTGCTTCCAATTCACTTCTGGCCGGGCCATCAATAAGAGTACCGCAGTCGCCGAATCCGGTCTACCTCTCCGATTACCGGTGATTTTGGCGGTGCAAAAGCAGTCTATTTTATCCGCCATGATAAATCTGGTATCATCACCTTCAACCGGGCGGTGATCATCGCTGTTTCGCGCGGTCTGGTGCGAGGATCATTCGCGGAAACGTCTGGCGGAGAATCTGATAATGCCAAAGGAAGCCTCGTCCCCGCCTTTACCCGGTGCCGAGCCGCTTGCGCCGCAGGATCCGAATTCCCTGTTTGCCATGGCCGTTGAAAATGTGAATGCCGCCAGCGCCATTTCCGGCGTGCCGGAATATGTGCAGGCGATTATCAGTCAGCCCAAAAATGAAATCATTGTGCATTTTCCCGTGCGCATGGACGATGGCCGCTATCGCATCTTCAAAGGTTACCGCATCCAGCACAACAATGTCTTAGGTCCGTACAAGGGGGGGATTCGCTATCATCCGGATCTTTCTCTGGATGATGTAAAGGCGCTGGCCCTTTGGATGACCATGAAATGCGCCCTGATGCGTTTGCCCTTTGGCGGCGCAAAAGGCGGTGTCCGCATAGACCCGCGAAGTGTCAGTTCTGGTGAACTGATGCGCATCACCCGCCGGTTTACCGCCGCGCTGGGGGCCAATATCGGCCCGGAATTTGATATTCCCGCGCCGGATGTCGGCACCAATGCCCAGGTAATGGACTGGATGATGGATACCTACCTCAATACGCATGGTCAGAATGGGCAGGCCTTGCGCCATGTGGTCACCGGAAAGTCCATTGCCTGTGGCGGCAGTGAGGGCCGCGAAAAAGCCACCGGGCAGGGACTTTGTCATGTGTTAATGGAACTGCTGCCCGAATTTAAAATTAAGCCCGCTCAGATGACGGTAAGCCTGCTTGGCTTCGGGAATGTGGCCGGCTATGCCGCAACCTTGCTGGCGGGCGCTGGAGCCACCATCCGGGCGGTGATGGATCATGCCGGGGCGCTGGGGTCTGATGGCGGTTTGCCGGTGGCGGCACTCCGCGACCATGTGGCGCGGCAGGGTTCCGTTGCGGGCTTTGTGGCACCCGGTGTCCGGCAGATTTCCCGTGAGGAATTTTACCGCACGCCGGTGGATGTGTTCATTCCCGCCGCCCTTGAACGCATGGTGGATGAACAGGTTGCCGAGTGGCTGGATTGCCGCATCGTTGCCGAAGGTGGCAATGGCCCGACCACCCCGGCCGCCGCTGCAATTCTTCGGCGGCGCAACATCACACTTTTGCCGGCAATTCTGTGCAATGCCGGCGGGGTAACTGTCAGTTACCTGGAATGGGTGCAGAACAAGACCGGCGTACACTGGGATGAACGGCGCGTGGATGAGCAGCTTCGCAAAACCATTACGCTGGCCGCCCGGCGGGTGCAAGTGACCGCGCATTCCCTGGAAACAGACATGTGCACAGCCGCGTTTTGCGTTGCGCTGGAGCATATTTCCCGCAGTTATCAGCAGCGGGGGATATTTCCATGACGGCCGCGCCGCTTCCCCCCGTTCCCGCCGTGACCGCGACGATGCGTGATCGGCGCACGCTTGTGCCGTGGTTTGCGGCGCACTCCATGGCATCGTTTTCCGCAGTTCTGGCTGGCAATACGGTCTGGTACTACGCCCACTATCATCTTGGCACGCCTCTGGTGCAGATGCTCTGGATGGCCGCGTTCGGAGGATTAGTTTATATATTCTCATCCATATTTGGCGGTCGTCTGGCGGACCGCTTCGGTCAGCGGCGCGTCTTTCTGACAGCGGGTCTGCTGACCGTTCCCACTTTTCTGATTGGATATGCGGCGGTGGTACACCAGAGCGTGCCGCTGCTTTTTCTGGAAGTGGTTATGGCCAATCTTATTATCACCCCGATGTGGCCGTCGGTTGAATCTGTGCTGACGCGCAGCCCCGGAAAAATGAAATTAACCACGCGAATTACGTGCTACAATCTGGTCTGGTCCGGCACCTGCTTTATGGGCACGTTTCTGACCGGCGCTATTGCGACACTGGTTTCATGGAAGGGCGTCTTTGTGGTTTCCGCCGGCGGGCAGATTGTCGCGCTGCTTATTATTTGGCTGATAGCCATTCCGCAATCGATGATCGGCACACTGCATGTGGAGGACAACTCCGCCGAACAGGCCCGCAGCAATGCCATTCGCGCCAGCGGAAAATCCAAAACACTGCTATGGATGGCGTGGCTTTCCAACGCAATTTCTTCCGTATCCGCCAATACCCTGGGCCCTTTTATGCCGGTTTTAACACTTAACGCCGGAATCGTATCGCCAGCCATCGCCACAGCCGTGGGGTCCGTTGCCTCGCTGGCGCGGCTGATCGGCTTTCTGTTTGCCAGCTTCTGGACCGGGTGGCATTACAAAGTCAGTTGGATGCTGATCTTCTTCGGCATCATGGTGGTAGGAACGGCGGGCGTGCTTATGTCGCGCGATGTGCCGATGCTGGTAGTCACGCAGATATTCCTGGGCCTTGGCTGGGCCATGCTTTACAGCGGTTCTCTCTATTATTCCATGCACCTGAGCCATGGGTCCGGCCAGAATGCCGGAATTCATGAAGCTGTTATTGGTGTGGGTACTGTCATTGGTCCAACCCTGGCCGCACTGGTTGGCGGCCCCAATGCTCTAGGCCCCAAAACCGCGGTGCTGCTGGCCATTATGGTCGTGGGTGGGGCGGGCCTTTTTAGCATGGCTCGCGGAGCCCGTGGCATAGCGGAAATGTCGCTGCCCCCAAGACCTGATTCTGGCAAGGAACCAGTATGACTGCGCCCAGCTTTGCCACGGATCGACCATTCGCGCCTGCCTCTATGGCTGTATTAATTTCCGGTTCCGGAACCACAATGGTGAATCTGGCGCGGCAAATCGCGGCGGGTGCTTTGCCGGCAACCATTGTCGGCGTCATCAGTTCGCGGAGCGGCGTGGCCGGTCTCGATCGGGCGCGTGATCTTGGCCTGCCGGTTGAAATTGTGGAACGCAAGGCGTTTCCGGATTCCGTCCGCTTTTCGGACCGTCTGACCGCCGCCCTGGATACATGGCGGCCGGACATTATTTGTATGGCGGGTTTTCTTAGCCTGTGGCAGATTCCACCCCATTACGCCGGGCGTGTGCTGAATATTCATCCAGCCCTGCTGCCCAAGTTCGGTGGCCGCGGCATGCATGGGTCAAAGGTGCATGCAGCCGTGATTGCGGCGGGCGAAACACAAAGCGGCTGCACGGTGCATGTGGCGGACAACCAGTATGACCATGGCCCGGTTATATTGCAGCGAAGTTGTCCCGTGTTGGCCGGTGATACGCCGCAAAGCCTGGCGGCGCGGGTGTTCGCCGAAGAATGTCTAGCTTATCCCGAAGCGATTCGGCGTTTTCTTTCGAGCCACGTTCCTGGTTGTGCCCAACGCGGGCAATAATGCCACATGTTTGAATTGTAGTGTAGGTCTCCAGACCTGCACGTATCCGGCGCGCCGAACTGTCGTAACAAGCCTCAAAACTAAAATTCACCTTTTTGGATAAAAGTATCGCCGATCGCCGCGTCGAGTATATAATCAGGTGAACGCCCGTGCAGCTTGGCGAACGTGTCGCCATGGGCTTCCGGAGTTGAATGTATGCAAATGGCGTCCGCACTTAGTGACGGTGAAGATGGCGATTCAATCGTCAACGGCATTTCCGCACAAATTTTATCCGGTATGAATAACCGGCCTATTGACCTGCTTCTGCTGTTTATTTCGGCCCGGCTGCTTCCGATTTTTACCGACATTGCCGCAGGTATCCGTTCGCGCACCGCAGCGCGGGCCACGCTGTGCGTGACTGCGGAAAGTGTCCTGGGAAACAACTCGGAAATTGAACGTGGCTCGGCAGTGTCCGCGTTCGCTCAGTCTCTGCCCGGCGTTACGATCGATCATTTTCACTTAGCCGATGAGGAGTGGCCTGAACTGCTGGGAGAATCCCGCACGCTGCGAGCCCGCCTTGAAGCCGGCCCCGACTTGCGGCTGTTTATCATGTTTGGCGATCCGTTTACTGCTCCGGTGGTGCAACTGCTGGACGCCTGCACGCGGGAATTTCCGGGTGCACCGGTTATCGGCGGTATGGCCAGTGGCATTTCCGAGCCGGGCCAGACCCGCCTGATGATTAACGATTCTGTGTTCAGTTCCGGTCTTATCGGCGTGTCGCTTTCCGGGCCGGTAGAGGTGGACTGCGTGGTGTCACAGGGGTGCCGCCCGATTGGCCGCAGCCTTGTCGTGAGCCGCGGACACGACAACGTGATCGAACTGCTGGATGATGAACCGGCCATATCCGTGCTGCGCGGCATTATTCAGGCGCTGCCTGTCAAAGACCGCGATCTGGTGGAACAGCGCAGCGTGCAGGTGGGGCGAGTGATTGATGAACGCAAAGGTAATTTCGGTCCGGGCGATTTTCTGGTACGCAATATTCTGGGGGTGCATCGGCCCAGCAGTGGGTTGCTGATAGGGGATATTGTTCAAAGCGGCCAGATCGTTCAATTTCACCTGCAGGATGCCCGCACCGCTGAAGAAGACCTGCGGCTTCTGCTGGAAGGGCAGATGCAGCTTGGGCCGCCGCCCGCCGGAGCACTGATGTTCAGTTGCAATGGGCGCGGGACGCGCCTTTTTGACCAGCCGGGACATGATATTCAAACCCTGCACGACGTACTGGGGCCAATTCCGGTTGCCGGTTTCTTTTGTGCCGGGGAACTTGGCCCGGTGGGGGGGCGTAATTTTATTCACGGCCAGACGGTCAGCCTGGCGCTTTTCCGGTAAAGCCGCCGCTGCCGCAGGCGGCAACCATGCTCGAGAGATAGGTCGAAATGAAAGAGTATTCCTCCGCCGATCTTAAGGGTGCCAATGCTGCACTGCCGCGGGAAATTGAAATAAAACTTCGCGCGGCCGATCTTTCTGCCGTGCGGCAATCGCTGGAACAGGTGGGCGGCCGATTTCTGGAATCTGTGCATGAGTCGAATGAATTTTTCGACCGCCCGGACAATTCCCTTCGCACAGCCGACAGCGGCTTGCGTATCCGGACCTTCCGGCGGGATGGCGCTTCCTCCGATGAGGCGCTGCTTACCTGGAAAGGGCCATTGCAGCCGGGCGTGATGCACAACCGCTCGTCGATTGACCTGACTGCACGGCCCGGGGCGCTGGCGTGCGGATTTCTTTTCGCCTTGGGTTTTATTCGCACCAGCGGCTTTGAAAAGCTGCGCGAATCCTGGGAATTTGGCGGATGCCGCGTGGAACTTGATGAACTTCCCCATTTCGGTTCATTTGTGGAAATAGAAGGCCCGGATGAGGCAACCGTGCTTCAGGTTCGGGCACAACTGGGCCTGACCGGCCTGGAAAACGTGCCGCAAACCTACCATGCCATGGTCGCCGGCTACCTGCGTGCCCGGCCCTGTCCAGACAACACCCTGCGTTTCTGATTATTTGTAAAATGCCAGTGCGTTGCGGGCCTCGCTGCAATAGGCCATTCCTGTTTTCCGGGTGTGCTACATCCGGATTGCCGTACCAATGTTGCAAAACGGATCAATGATCAGGATGGGACAATATCCTGAAGACAATCAAATACCGGCCCAGACAGATATTTGAAAGATTAAAACAGGCTCTATCCCAATATCGATCACATTTCATTGCCCGTGGCGTTTCACTTTCCTGGCTCGGTGGGCGGGTTGTTGGCCGGTTTTGGCCGCCCGCTGACAGTATGCGCACCGTCATGGCTGGGCCGTTTCAGGCCGGACCATTCCCTCAAGCAGGTACGTTCCTGAGTTGGCTTTGAAAATAGAACACCCCTGACGCACGCCCGCAAAGGCCAACCCAGACGTGGCGAGACGCCTTCCAGATTCCCGGATGGCCTTGGTGTCTGGATCTGGAAAGTAAATGGTTGCGGTGGTATTGGCGGGCACGGTCACATGCAATAGCAGGCGGCGTTTTTTCAGCCGCCAGGCACTGACAATGCGGCCAAACGGAGATTCATGATGTGCGGTGACCCAGGTTAAGCCCTGCAGGCAGGCAGGCTGTACTACAAAGTCGCGAAATCCCGGCATGCGTGGATTCGGCTTGAGTCCCGCCAGGTCGCGAAAAAACCACGCACAAACACCGCCAAACATGGGATGTATGTGCGACCCTATTCCATTCCAGCTTTCCCACAGTGTGGTGGCGCCTAGTGCAATTTGTTGACCAAAACTTGGAAAGGTGGTTTGGCTCATCAGGGAAAGGGCCAAATCAGCCCGGCCATGGCGAGTCAACACCTCCAGCAGCAGAGGGCTGGCTAGAATTCCGGTGTCAAAATGGTGGTGCGTTGTGGTTTGGATGTGATTGACAAGATGGGCGAACACTTTTTTTCGCCATGGCGCCGGGACCAGGCCAAAGGCCAGCGGGAATACATCCGCGCCTTGCCGACCAATGGAATAGCATCCCCTGGCCGGGTCGAGAAAGCGGGGTTTGACGGCACGACCGGCTTTTTCCGCAATTTTGCCGAATGCGGCGGCATCCGCCGGCTTGTGAAGAATGTCGGCTATGCGGGCCAGCAGTCGGGCCAGATGGGCGAGATAACAGGTATTGACCAACTCTGGGGGAATCTGGATCGCATCAGGCGTCGCCCAATCACCCAGACACCAGCCTCCCGGCTCTTCGTGGGTAATGATTCCGGCATGGTTGGTGCACGTTTCCAGAAACGCGACCCATTTTTTCATTGTGTCATAGTGTTGCTGAAGAATGCGTTGATCGCCGTAATAAAGATAAAGGTACCACGGGATTAAGACGCATGCGGCCCCCCACGCCGGTCCACCGCCGCCGCCTTCAAACGGCGCTGTGTGGGGAACAAAACCGCTCCGGGGTCCCTGTGCGTCGGCGAGATCCTGTGCCCACTTGATATAGAGGCGGTGCATATCGAAAGAGTAAATGGCGGGCTGGGCCGACACATGCCCATCGGCACCGTAGCCGAGCCGCTCCCTATGGGGGCAATCCATCGGCACCGCGCCATGCAGCGCGGCAAGTTCCGTGCGCTGGTAATTGCGATATATCTGATTCAATAACTGGCTGGAACATGCAAAATTACCGGCTTGGAGCACATCCGTGTGAACGGATTGGCCCGTTATGGCGGCGGCTTGGGGTGCGGAGGAACATCCAGTTATTTCGATATATCTGAATCCATGCCATGTAAAGCGTGGTTCGTAGACTTCTTCGCCGCGTCCTGTGGTGATATACGTATCGGATTGGCCATACCGGAGGCCGGAATCCTCAATATAATTGATCCGTATTTTTGTGCCTGCGGGCTGGCGCAGTTTAATGCGCACCCAGCCGGCAAAATTCTGGCCAAAATCAAATCCATAAACGCCGGGCCGCGGCGTAAAGACGGGCTTTTCCAGACCATGCACAGGGTGGGTAAGTTCAATTGCGGGCAGCGCAAGCCGCACGCGGTCAACGGGTGCCATCTGCGAGCTCAATAAGCCGCCAGGCGCGGCGATGGCCCGGGCTGCGGGCCAGGATGAATCATCAAATTCCGGATGGCACCACTGCGGGGATTCCCGTCGGGCGTCATACGTTTCGCCAGTGAAAATGGCGTCTTGAAGGATCGGGCCGGTGGAGACTTTCCATTTTGAATTCGTAGTGACCGTGGCGGTGGATCCATCCGCAAAATCAAGCCGTATTTGCAGGATCAGCCGCGGCTGGCCGTACCACATCCAGCCCTCCACGCGACGGTCCCGCTGGTTATACCAGCCATTGCCGAGAATAGCTCCGACGGCATTGCGACCGGGATGGAGATGGGCGGTTATGTCATACGTGTTATAAAGAGCGCGTTTTAAGCCGTTATCGCGCACGGGATAATACAGGTGCCGAAGATTCCGTTGGCCATAGTCGGTCTGGGCGGGGGCCAATACCTGATCGCCGACTTTGCCGCCATTGAAGTACAGTTCGTAATAGCCCAGGCCGCAGATATAGGCTCTGGCGGTTTTTATTGGCCGATCAATGAGAAATGCCGTTCTAAGATAAGGCGCGCCCGGCGTGTGAAACGAATTGGCGTTTGCGATCGCGGCAGCGCTGATCCATGTCGCGCGCCAATCCGCAGGTTCAAGCAGTCCCATTTCCCATATTGCGGGCTTGCTCCATTTGCCGGGTACACCATGCTGATCCCACACGCGAACCTTCCAGTGGCATGTCATGGCGGACCGCAACGGCTTGCCGCGATAGACCACATTTGAACAATCACCTGAGATTACTTTTTCAGTATCCCACAAATCGCCATGATGTTCGCGCAGCATCAAGGGATCGGTTGCAACGAGTATCTGACAGGCAGATTGACGGCATCCGCGATCCTGGGAAGTGAGTTGCCAGCCGAGCCGCGGTTGGCGTGCGTCAATACCCAGAGGGTTGGTCAGAAATTCACAGGTCAGATGGTCTGCCCCGGGGGGGGGCGTCGTTGGGCGATTGACGGGTTCTGATTTGGTGGTTGGATCGCCGGTGGCGACTATAGCGTGCAGGGCGGGAACACTGGCTGCAAGTCCAAGGAATTTTCGGCGATCCAATCGGCGATGCCCCAGAACTGCGTCAAACGGGTCGGGATTGGTTGTACTACGGTTCATCGCGTTCCCTTTCCGATTGCCTAAAACGCCATAATGACTGGGGATCGGCGCAAAACCGCCTCCATCGGCTCAGCCTTATTCCGCCTGGCGACCGACTGGAACCTTACTCTGCAACCTAATTGATTGCCAGAGCAGAGCAGATGCCTTCCATTGCTCGCGGAACATCGCGCCGGACAAAAAACGCGTCAAGCGAAATACCTTTAGCGGACGTTTGCTGCGGAGAATCAGGGACTGCATTTTAGTCCCATCGTTCTGATGCCTCCGACAATTGTACGCAGATATTTTCACGAAACAAGAGCCTCATTTGACATTTACTCGCTATTTTGTGACACTGGTAGCCATGAATCGATTCGATTTGCGACTGTCATCGGATCAGCCACTCCGTCGCGTATTGCTTTTGATGGGCTGGTACGCGGTCGGCATCCATCGCGGCATAGCCCGCTATGCTCGAGAAGCCGGCTGGTCGCTTGACGCCATGGCGGCCCACCAGACGGACTTCAGCCCAGTCTGGCAGCCAGATGGAGTTATTTGTATACTTGGAGTAAGTCGCCGGATGGATAATCTGGTAAGGGAACTGGCGCTACCAGCGGTTAATATCGGTTATCATACGACGCTGCCGCTGCCTAGAGTAACTGCGGACAATCGCCTCGTTGCGGCTCTGGCGGCGGAACACTTTGTCC
>VFSW01015772.1_pt1 | contig 10360 bp, 9 predicted proteins | sample 5358111 | NCBI WGS metagenome assembly VFSW01 (sample SAMN11554181, study PRJNA540505) | mine drainage metagenome | isolation source: sediment from site ElyBrook_90M | place: USA: Ely Copper Mine, Vershire, VT | collected 2017
CCGGCGCACCGTTCGCGTTGATCGGAAGTTGCCGCAGGCGTGGGCGGACCTGGCCGCTCCCGCCAGTTTCCGCTTGCCGCGCCGGGCCGGTTCAAATCTGCTGTGGCCCCGTTGAACACGAAGCCTTCACCGCACCCGGCATGAACCGGTTCTTCCGCCGCAAATCGCTCGACCGGATGGCCCGCGACTGCGTCGAGCCAGAGCACCAACTCAAGCGCGCCCTGGGACCGGTGCAATTGACCCTCTTCGGCGTGGGCGCCGTGGTGGGGGCGGGCATTTTTTCCACCATCGGCGCGGCGGCGGCGGGCGGCGCGGGCCACCCGGGCGCCGGTCCGGCCATCATCCTCTCCTTCGTGCTTTCGGCGGTGGCGTGCGCCTTCGCCGGGCTGTGCTACGCGGAGTTCGCGGCGATGGTGCCCGTGTCCGGCTCGGCCTACACCTACTCGTACGCGACGCTCGGGGAGCTGGTCGCGTGGATCATCGGCTGGGACCTGATCCTCGAATACGCCGTCGGCAACGTGGCGGTGGCCATCTCCTGGTCGGGCTATTTCCAGGAGTTGCTGCACGGCCTGGGCTTGCACTGGCCGCTGTGGCTCGGCGTGGATTTGCGCTCCGCGCTGCAAGCGGCCCGGCAGGTCGCCGCCGCGCGGGCCGCCGGCACCGACCTCGCCACGCTGGACGCCACGCTGCGCGCCGCCGCCCAGGCGCTGGCGGACGCGCCCCGCGTGGCTGGCGTGCCGCTCGTCTTCAACCTGCCGGCGTTTGGCATCGTGATGCTGCTGACGTGGGTGCTGGTGCAAGGCATCCGCGAAAGCGCCTGGTTCAACTCCGCCATGGTCATCGTGAAGCTGGTCATCCTGGGCTTCTTCCTGGCCGTGGGCGCGTGTTACGTGAAACCGGAGCATTGGTCGCCCTTCGCCCCGCACGGCTGGGCCGGCATCACCAGCGCGGCGGCCATTATCTTCTTCGCCTACATCGGCTTCGACGCCGTCTCCACCGCCGCCGAAGAAACGCGCCAGCCCCAGCGCGACATGCCCATCGGCATCCTGGCCAGCCTCGCCATCTGCACGGTGATCTACATCGCGGTCGCCGCGGTCCTGACGGGGATGACGCGCTGGGACCGGCTCGACACCGCCGAGCCGCTGGCCACAGCCTTCTCGGAACTGGGTCTGAACTGGGCCACGGGCATCGTGTCGGTCGGCGCGCTGGTGGCGACCACGTCGGTGCTGTTCGTCTTTCAGCTCGGCCAGCCCCGCATTTTCTTCTCGATGGCGCGCGACGGCCTGCTCCCGGCGTGGGCGGCCAAGGTGCATCCGCGGCACCGCACGCCGCACGTGACGACGATCCTGACCGGCGTGCTGGTGGCGGGGTTCGCGGGCGTGACGAACATCAACGAGGTGGTCGAACTCTGCAACATCGGCACGCTGTTCGCCTTCGTGCTGGTGGCGGCGGGGATCGTGGTGCTGCGGCGGCTGGAGCCGGACCGTCCCCGGCCGTTCCGCACGCCGCTGGTGCCGTGGGTGCCGCTGGCGGCGATCCTCACCTGCGGCGGGCTGATGGCGGAACTGCCGCGGGTGACCTGGATCCGTTTCGTCCTCTGGCTCGGCATCGGGCTGCTGATCTACTTTCCCTACGGTTCGCGCCACAGCCGGCTGGGGAAGGCCGACGCCGTGAACCCGACGTAACGCGAGCGGAACCCAGACCTGCCTTCGGATTCCGGGACGGACGCGTTGCCGTGGCCAGGTTCCGTCGCCTGGAGCGTCGCGTTCACGTCGGAACCTTTCCGGCCGGCGCGTCGAGGATCGACTGTGCCTTCAGCCCGGTTGGCTCGCGCAAAAAGCTGGCACAGATCACCTGGTTGCTGACCGTGATCTGAGCGCCCGCGCAGAACGTTCTGGCCAAACCTGGATTCCGGCCCGGGTAGTCCACGGTCGCCGAGGCAGCGCCGATCGAGCAGACCAGCCAGCCGAGCGCCGCGGAGATTCGGTAGGCCGCTGGCAGCCGGGGGATTGGTTGTTTGCGGGGCCAGCGCTCACGGTGAGTGCAGACGGATATAGCCTGACGCCACTTCTCCTGCAAGCCACCGTCGGAACCGCAGCCACGCGGCGGAGCCCAGACTTGAAAACCGGCCACACAATCTGCAAGAAACTGAGGAGCGTCCCCGGCGTTGCGCCTCCGCGGGCTTTTTTCTTCACGCCGACGGCCCCTTTTCCTAGCCTGCCCGCCTTGATGAGTGCGGACATTTTCAAGATCGCGGCGTTGGCCGGCGACGGCATCGGGCCGGAGGTGATGCGCGAGGCCGTCAAGGTCTTGCGCGCGGTGGAGCGGAAATTCGGCCTCGGGCTCGACCTCACGGACGCGCCCGTGGGCGGGGCCGGCATCGATGCCACAGGCCGGGCGCTGCCCGACGCCACCCTGGCGCTCTGCCGGGCGTCGGACGCCATCCTGTTCGGCTCGGTGGGCCTGCCGGATCGGGATCCGACCCTCCCGAAGGAAGAACGCCCGGAGCGGGCGGCCCTGCTCCGCCTTCGGAAGGAATTCGGGCTGTTCGCCAACTTACGCCCCGTGCTCCTGTGGAAGGAACTGGCCCACGCCTGCCCGCTGGCCAAAGAGCGTCAGGGCCAGGGCATCGACATTCTGGTGGTGCGCGAGTTGACCGGCGGGATGTACTTCGGCCAACCCAAGCGGACCGAGGACCTGGGCGGTGGGCAGCGGCGCGCGATTGACACGATGGTCTATACCACGGCCGAGATCGAGCGCATCGCCCACGTGGCTTTTCGCGCCGCCGGGAAACGCGCCCAATCCGGCCGTCGGCCGCGTGGCAAAGTCACCAGCATCGACAAGGCGAACGTGCTGGAGAACGGCGTCCTCTGGCGCGAAGTCGTCACGCGGGTCGGGCAGCAATATCCGGACGTGACGCTGGAGCACATGTTCGTGGACAACGCGGCGATGCAACTGATGCTCCGACCGACGCAGTTCGACGTGCTGCTCTGCGAAAATCTGTTTGGCGACATCTTGAGCGATGAGGCGGCGGCGCTGGCGGGTTCGCTCGGTCTGCTGCCCAGCGCCAGCCTGGGCGCTTCGACGGGCGGGCGCACGTTCGGTTTCTACGAACCAGCCGGCGGCACCGCGCCCGATATTGCGGGTAAAAATCTGGCGAACCCGATTGCGCAAATCCTCTCCGCGGCGCTCCTGCTGCTCTACAGTTTCAACCGGCCCGACGCCCACCACGCCATCGTCCAAGCGGTGGGCAAGGCCATCGCGGCGGGCCACCGCACCGGCGACATTTTCGCTCCGAACGAGCCGGGCGTCCGCCAAGTCGGCACGCGGGAGATGGGGGACGCGATCGCCTCCTTCGTTTAGGAATTTCCGGTTGGCGCCAACTGGGACCGGGCATCCACCACGGCGGAATTTCCGTCGGCTGATTCCCGACCCTCCCGCAAACGGCGGCTCGCCATTCCGAACCGGAGACGGAATACTGCGCCGACATGAATGTCCCGGTGAACTCCGGAGCGCAGCGGCGAACGTCCCCTGGCTCTGTTGCCACGCCCACGCGGGTCCGGTACTGGGTCATCGTGTTCGCCGTCACACTGGCGGTCATCACTTACATCGACCGGGTCTGCATCTCGCAGGCGGCCCCCGCGATACGCCGGGATCTGGGGTTGTCGGAGGACCAAATGGGCTGGGCCTTCTCGGTGTTCTTCTTTGCCTACGCCCTGTTCGAGATCCCCAGCGGGTGGTGGGGCGACCGCACGGGCGCCCGCCGGGTGCTGATGCGGGTCGTGATTTGGTGGTCCTGCTTCACGGCCGCCACGGGCTGGGTCTTCAATTGGGCCTCGTTGCTCGTGACACAGACCTTGTTCGGCGCGGGCGAGGCGGGCTGCTTCCCCAACCTGACCAAGGCCTTCACGACCTGGCTGCCGCCGGCGGAACGCGTGCGGGCCCAGGGCTTCATGTGGTTGAGCGCGCGCTGGGGCGGGGCCTTCACGCCACTGCTGGTCATGCTCATCCTGGCGCACGTTTCCTGGCGGTGGGCGTTTGAACTGTTCGGCCTCCTGGGCGTGGTTTGGGCGGTGCTGTTCTTCCTCTGGTACCGGGATAATCCGAGGGAGCGAACGAGCATGAACGCGGCGGAACTGGCCCTGCTGCCCCGCCCCGAGGACGTCACGCTTGGCCACGGAAAGGTGCCCTGGCGGCGGTTCTTCTCCGCGCCGACGATCTGGCTGCTTTGGGCGCAGTATTTCTGCCTGAATTTCGGCGCCGTGTTCTACATCACCTGGCTCCCGACCTACCTCCACGAGGCGCGGGGCCTGGATCTGGCGCAGCACCCGCTGCTCCGCCCGTGGCCGTGGCTGGCGCAGAATCCGCAATGGGTGAAGGCCGTCCTGGCCGGCGTGCCGCTGTTCTTCGGCGGTCTGGGTTCGCTGTTCTGCGGCTCCGTGTCCGCGTGGGTGAACCGCCGGGCCGGCAGCGTCGTGGCTGGCCGGCGTTGGCTGGCGGGGTGCGGATTTTTGGGCGCAGCCTCCTGCCTGGCCTTGTCGGTGACGATCCCGGATCCGCTGCTGGCGATGCTCGTGATGGGGCTGGCCAGTTTCTGCAACGACCTGGTGATGCCGCCGAGTTGGGGCGCGTGCATGGACGTGGGCGGGAAGTTCTCCGGCACGCTTTCCGGCAGCATGAACATGATGGGCAACTTCGGGGGCGGCCTGGCGTCCATCGTCATTGGCTACATCCTGCTCTGGTCGCATCACAACTGGAACCTGGCCCTTTATGTCGCTGCCGGCGTTTATTTCCTCGGCACGTTCTGCTGGCTGGGACTGGACCCGGTAACGCCGCTGGAGCCGGCGGAGACGAAGCGCGGTTGACCGTGGTGCCTTTGGGGAACGGCGCAACCGGAGGTGGCTACGGCGTCGGCGCGTTGCCGCGGTACTCGATCACCTTCACCGTTTCCAGCGTCACCAGGCCGCCGCCGATCATCGGGTCGAGCACGGGCAGGAAGGCCTGGATGTTCGCCTCGCTGTCCACGATCTCGATGACGATGGGCAGGTCCATCGAGAGCCGCAGGATTTTGGCGGTGTGCAGGCGGCTGGATTTGCCGAAGCCCATCGGCCCGCGCAACACCGTCGCGCCGGCCAGGTGCGTGGCCCGCGCCTTGAGCACGATGGCTTCGTAGAGCGGCCGGTGCTCCCAGCGGTCGCTTTCGCCGATGAAGATGCGCAGCAGGGTGGCTTCGTGGGGGAGTTGCATATCAAAAGGGGCGGTGCCCGGCGGAGGGAGACAGCGCGGCCGCACCAGGACGGCAAGGTTGGACCGCGGACTTCGCCCTTCGCCCTTGGCCGCCGCCATCGCGTCGCCCGCCGATTCGAGGTTCGAGGTTGTTCATCCTTACCTTCCCGGTTTCACCCGCCGTTGGTCGAGTGGATCGCCAGTGCCAGCAGGTGTCCGAGCCAGACCGCCGCGAGGCAGAGCACCACCGAGCCGGCGACATTCGCCCCAGCCAGCAGCCACTCGCCGTCGTCCGCGAGGGTGAGCGTTTGCAGGCTGAAGGAGGAAAACGTCGTGTAGCCGCCGCAAATGCCGACCATGAAAAACGTGCGCAAACTCGCCGGCGCCAGCCAGCGTCCGTCGGGCGCCGTCGCCGTCGCGAAGAAGCCGATGACGAAGCAGCCGCTCACGTTGACGAGGAGCGTGCCCCAGGGAAACGTCTCGCCGAAACGCCGCGCCACGACGCCGGAGAACCAGAAGCGCGCCACGCTGCCCAGCGCGCCGCCCAGGGCGACCCACAGGTAGCTCAGGAGACGGGCGGCGAGATCCGAGTTCACGGGGGGCATGCTGGTTCTTAAGCCTGAAATCCGATTTCCGCAAGGCCTTCGGCAAATCGGGTAACAGCTATCTCACGTTTCGCCGCGGCGTTGCTTGCGGGCCTCGGCCTTCGGCTTTCAACGGATCGCCGTCGCCGATTGATCGGTCCTCCGGCAACGGCCCGTCCTGGCAACGTGTCACATGCCATTCGTCACCTTCCTCAATTCAGCGACGGATCCTCCGGCAACTGCGCGAGCAGCTTGTTCCGCCAGCCGCCCTTGCGGCGGAGGATCGCCTGCCAGAGTTGCTCCGGCGGCGTGTCAAAGACCAGTTCGAGCGACGCGGGATAAACGAGCCAGGCCTTGCGCTTCAGTTCGCCTTCCAGTTGGCCGGGGCCCCAGCCGGAATAGCCGGCGAAGATGCGCAGCTTGCGCGTCGCCGAGAAGGACTCGCCGACGTCCACCAACTCATCCAGCGAGTGGCCCAGGCTGAGGTTGGGCAGGACATTGGCGTCGGGGATGAACGCGTCGGAATGGAGGAAGCTCAGCGCGGCGGGCTGGACCGGTCCGCCGATGAAGAGGGGCGCGTCCTTGAGGACGTCGGGGAGGTCGGCCACCAGCACGTCGCCGACCTTCTTGTCCGTGGCGCGGTTGAGGACCAGGCCGAACGCGCCCTCGGCGTCATGCTGGCAGAGCAGCACGGCGGTGCGCGCGAAGAAGGAGCCGGTCAACTGCCCGCTGTCCAGCAGGAAGTGGCCTTTGAGGTATTTCAATTTCTCGGGCATCGCGCTGCCGCGGCAACTTGCCCCAGACTTGCCCGGCTGACAATCGGGATTACATTCCGCGCATGGCGAAGATTGTCCTGCTTCTGGTGCTCGTCTCGGCGCTGGTGGTGGCCAGCGGATGCAAAACCCATTCCGGCAGCCGCGAATTCATCCCCGGCCAGGGCTGGGTGCCCAACGACTGATCCGGCGGCAGGGCGGGCCGCTCGCCGTCTCTCCCCGTCAGGCGCTGCCCGGCCTCCGGGCGCGCCCCCGCCCGTCAGGCTTGCGGCCATTTGCGTTCCGGCGGCACTTCGCGTACGGGTAACGCGGGTTTCCCGTGACCCGACGCATCGCAACCCAGCCGCCGGTCGCGACGGCCCTTTGGGCGGCCGTGGCCTGGGGCTTGTTTTCCGCCCCGCTCCCGGCCCAGGACCGGTGGGTGGCGTCAACCAACGCCTTCGGCACCGGCCTCCTCCACCAGTGGACCCCGGCCAACGGACTGCCGGTAGCCAGAATCCAGTGCCTCCTTCAGACCCGCGACGGCTACTTGTGGATCGGCACGCGCAGCGCCTTGCTCCGGTTCGACGGCCAGCGGTTCGTGACCGTCGGTGCGCTGAATTGCCTCTGCCTGGCCGAAGACCACGAAGGCGCCTTGTGGATCGGCGCCGAACCGGGCTTGTTCCGCTGCCAGGACGGTTCCCTCGAGCCCCTGGCGTGGCCGAAATCGTCCGACCAGAGCGGCTATGCCCAGACGGTATTCTCGCTGTGCCCGTGCCCCGACGGCGGGATTTGGCTGGACAGCGGCGGCGACCTCTTCCGGGTGCATGGCACTCAGGTGGTCAAACTCGTTTCCCAAGTCGGGGTGGGAGGTAATCACGGCCTGTACTACTCCCACACCGGCCAACTGTTCCTGGCAGCCGACGGGGGGCTGCAGGCCTGGAGCCCGACCGACGCTTCCTTCGCTCCCCTCACCGTGGCGACGCCTCCCGGCCGGATCTGTTGCATCACGGAGGACGCCGCCGGCGGCATCTGGTTCGGCGCCTTCGGGGCGGCGCATTGCCTGAGACAGAGTATTCCCCCAATCGAGCCACACGCTGACGCCGCGATTCCTCTGCCCCAGGCAGGACGCGGTGTCCTCACCGCGCCGCCGGACGGCGGGCTGAGGACAGCCCGCCCTACCGTCAGCCCGCCTTTAAGCCGGATCGACGAAACGGCGAGCGCCAAAGGAAAGACGCACGTCCCATCTGCACGAGCGGCCGGCTCCGACTCGGCGGGGCGTTTCCCGCTCGTGGGCGTCACCGACTACCCCAGCGCGCTCGAAGAGAAACTGGGCTGGGTGTTCTCGATCGTCCAGGATCCCCGGGGGATCCTCTGGCTGGGAACCTCCACCGGCCTCTGGCAGGTGCGGGGCCAGCGGGTGGTGCGTCCGGCGGGATTGGACGGCGGCGCGTTCGGCGGGATCAACTGCCTGTTGGTGGATCGGGAAGGCAACCTCTTCGTCGGCACGGAAAGCAAAGGACTCTTTTGCCTGGAGCGTCAACGGTTCAGCGTTTATACGACCAAACACGGGCTGGCGCACAACGATGTTTGGAGCGTCTCCGCCGCGCCCGACGGCAGTGTCTGGGCCGGCACCGCCCGGGGCGTGAGCCATCTCACCCAAGGCCACTGGGAAAGCTACGGCGCCAAGCAAGGCCTGGTCAGTGAGCACGTCCACACGGTGTTCGCCGACCGCACGGGCACCGTCTGGGTCGGCACCGAGGGTAGCAGCGCCACGCAGCCGGGCGCCTTGTATCGGCTCCAGCAGGGTCGCTTCACCCAGGTCGGACCCGATCAGGGCATCACCAGGCAGGACTTTTTCTGCCTCTGCGAAGACCGGCAGGGTCACGTCTGGGTCGGTGACGGCTGGCCGCACGAATGGATGAGTGGCGCCTTCCGCGCGTATCCCACGCGAGAGGCGCCGGATGACATCGGAAGGTACCTCTTCGTGATCACGCCGGTCGCCTTTGGCTCAGCGGGGCCGCATTGGATTGCGTTCGAGAGGGGCGCCGGACGCGTTACGACCTGCAAGCCCTCGTAGGCCCCGGTTTGTATGGCGTGGCTTACGAAGATGAGCATGGCGCCCTTTGGCTGGGGTCTTCGCAACACGGCTTGGTCCGATTCAAGGATGGCCGGTTCCGGGCCATCACCAAGGCCCAGGGCCTCTTCAGCGACGTGATCCTTTCCTTGCAGGAAGACGACGCCGGCAATTATTGGATGAACTCCCACACTGGCATCTTCCGCGCCCGCAAGGCCGACCTGAACGCCGTCGCGGATGGCCGCCAATCTTCGCTCCCGTGCGTGGTCTATGGCCCGGACGACGGCCTGCTCAGCGTCGAGGGCAATGGCGGAACGTTGCCCAATTCCTGCAAGACCCCGGATGGCCGGCTCTGGTTCCCCACCATCCAGGGCGTGGCCGTGATCGACCCGGCGGATACCCAACTGGACGCGCTCCCCCCGCTGGTGGTCATCGAATCGCTGCGGGCCGACGGCAGATTATTCTACCGAAGCCGGCCACCGCAGACGACCATTCCGGCCGCCGAGACTCCACGCCGAAGCGCGCCCCAAGGTTCCCCCGCCTCTCCCACCGAACTGCGCCTGCCCGCCGGGCGCGGCAACTCGCTGCAACTGCGCTTTACCGCCACCACGCTGGTTCCATCCGACCGCGTCCGCTTCAAATACCAGTTGCTGGGCCGGGACAAACAGTGGAACGAGTTGGGCACACAACGGTTTGTCTCCTTCCAAGATTTGCGGCCCGGCCATTACACCTTCAACGTCACCGCCTGCAACCGCCACGGCGTCTGGAACCCCTCCGGCGCGACGCTGACGTTTTACCTGGCGCCGTTCTTTTACCAGACTTGGTCGTTCTACGGCCTCTGTGCCCTGGCCTTGGCCGCGGTTGTCGCCGCCTTTCAAGCCTACCGCCTGCGCGCGCAACGCCGCATTCTTCACCTCGAACACGCCGCCGTCCTGGCCGAACAACGCGAGCGCCTCGCCCGCGACCTGCACGACGACCTGGGCGCCAGCCTCACCCAGATCACCCTGCTCAGCGAAGTGGCCCGCCAACAGCTCCCGCAGGCCCACGCCGCCGACACGCCGCTCGCCCACATTTCCGACATCGCCCGCCAGGTCCTCGACGGCATGAGCGAACTGATCTGGGTCACCAATCCCAAATACGACACCCTGGCCAACCTGATCGCTTATCTGCGCGAATACGCCGCGAGGTTCTTCGCCACCACGGCGATCGACTGCCGGTTGGCCTTTCCCGCCGACGCACCGGACCAAACGCTGCCGTCCGACTTCCGCCGCGAACTGTTCCTGATCTTCAAGGAAGCCCTGACCAACATCCAAAAGCACGCCGGCGCCACCCGGGCGGACATCCGGTTGCGGATCGAGCGACACGGCCTCGAACTGGTGATCGCCGACAACGGTCGCGGATTCGGGTTGGAGTCCGCGGCGCCTTTCAAGCACGGTCTGAGCAACATGCGCCAGCGGGCCGCCTTGCTGGGCGGCTCGTTTCAACTGGAATCCCAACCCGGCCACGGCACGGTAATCCGATTGCAAGTGTCCTTGCCTGCATAGCTGCGGGTGTTTGGACAACCACGGATGAACACGGATTCCAACGTGCTTGCCCACCATCACGGCGACCACCCGAAAGCTGCGCGGGACCGCAAAGGAAATTCCGTGTCGATCCAGTTCCATCCGTGGTTTCGTTCTTCCAACGGCCTGCCTTTTGCGGCCGTCTCCGAATCTGCGAGG
>VFSW01015773.1_pt1 | contig 10360 bp, 5 predicted proteins | sample 5358111 | NCBI WGS metagenome assembly VFSW01 (sample SAMN11554181, study PRJNA540505) | mine drainage metagenome | isolation source: sediment from site ElyBrook_90M | place: USA: Ely Copper Mine, Vershire, VT | collected 2017
GATTCATGGCAGTTACGGCAGCGGCGCCCACACGCGAGCATGAAAAGCCGATGTCGTGGGCGCGGGCGGTGGCGATTGCAATCGGTATCTTCTTCCTCGCCATCATCCTGCTCGGACAGACTCCAAGCTACTTCTTCACCATCGTTACGCTGGCGAAGCTGACCCGCATGGAGCAAGGCTTCCTCGATCTGGGCCTGCTTTCGGTGGGCCTGGGGGCAATCGCCCTGGAGATCGCGCTGCTCTTCGACCCGCGCCCGCTGATTCCCTGGCCGCTTTTCGCGGTCGTCGGCGCGGCGGTCGCGGCGATTGGCGGCTTCTTCGAGTGGCAGGTCTTCGCAGGCGTATGGCACGAGTATCTGCCTGATGCGGTGACGTCATCGCAGCTCGTGAACGGCGTGAACATCGTCACGACGACCTACTGGCCGAATCCCAACCAGAGTTGGCTGATCAATCCGATCTGGCTTCAGCCGCAGAGCATTGATCTGAAGGCGATTGGCCTGCTGGGCATGGTGATCGGCCTGGGCATGCTGACGATTGCGCTGCTCACGCCGTCCATCCTCTCCGGGCGCATCTTCGGGCCAGCGCGCGATATCGCGGTGCGCGTGGCGCTGACCGCGTCGGTCGCGCTGATCGCCGTCTGGCTGACGATCTACACCTTCGCGCCCGCTGCCTTCAATCCCACGGGCATTGCGGGTGTGGTGGGCAACATCCTCCTCTTCCTGGCGATTTGCCTGGCGCTGCTGGCGCTGCTCGTCTGGCTGTTGCCCGTCATGACACGTCATCGCCAGCAGTTCATGCCCGGCTCGTATCTGCATGGTGTCGTCGGCCTGGCAGGCAACGTCGGCGTGCCGTTGATCGTGCTATGGGCAGCCGTCTATCCGCTGGTGTATGTGATCCACCAGGTGGATAGCTCGCAGTTCTGGGTGCAGTGCGCCCAGAAGACGCAGGTTCCGGCTAGCTGCACGTTCACGCCGTTTACGGGCTATATCATCTGCGCTATCGTCTTCTCGATTCCCTTCGGCCTGATGATGGCGGGCCTCTACTTCTGGTCTACCAAGCGCAACATGGTCGTGCTGGGTGGCACGTATGGCCTGATCTGGGCTGGCCTGGGCGTCACGCTCATTCACCAGGACGACCCCATGCAGACGCCGTTTGGCCTGCTGCTGGCCGCCTCGATCATGGTGCTGGCCTTCGCCTGGACCTGGGCCACACAGGTCGAGTTTGCGCCGACACGCGCTGAGGCGCTGGGCTGCACGGGGCAATGGCTCGTGCTCGGCACGTTACTGCTAGTCTATCTGATGGGCTTCTCGCTGCTCTCGATGCCTTCCTTCTTCGAGGTGGAGGCGCTGGCGTTGTTCTATCAGCCGGGTATGGGCGGTCTGCATGACGCCTTCTGGGCGCTGTTGCTCATGGGTGGGTTGGGCGCCTTCCAGATCGTGTTGCTGGTGCGGCGCAAGCCGATGAGCAATGTGCGCAAGTTTGCGATGTGGTCGCTGCTGTTTGGCCTGCTGATGGAGTTGATTGGCTCGATCATCGGCTTCCACTGGGATGTGCTGTACTACGGCATCAACGCGATGGGTGGCGGCCAGGCCTGGTTCGTAGCGGGCATCTGCTTCGAGGTGGTGGGCATCCTCGTCGCGCTCTATGGCGCCATCCAGGCGGGGAGCACACGCTGGGCGCTGGCGATCGTCATCGTGGCGCTCATCGGCGCGGCGGAGGCGGTCATCATCTACAATATGCCCTTCGTCTATGAGGAACTGGTCGAGCTTGGCTTTGTCCTGGCGATGGCCGGCGCCTTCGCTTACGTAGCGGCTGGCCCTGATCCAGACGACCAGTATGCGCTGGTCGCTGGCGAGGCGGCATAAGCGACCGCGCCAGTTCCCATCCTGGCGCGCATGACGGCAGGCCTGTGGCCCATCTGGGCTACAGGCCTGCCGTGCGTCTGCGATTGCATCAGTATCACGCTATGATGAATTACGCGCCGATACGCCGCACGATACAACCGCTTGCCCTGTGTGCGATAGTGTCTGTATCCGCAGCGCATCTACGCCAGAAGGAGTAGATGCGCTGCCAGCCTTGGCCAGTGGATGCGGTAGGCTGGGGGATTGCCCCAGGGAAATCTGTGCGACACCAGGGTGGGGGAATACGCTATGTCTCGCCTCGTTCCAAGCGGCTCCAATGCCCGTGGATTCCCTCCGACTGCCTCGGCGCTGCCATTCGCGGCGCCGAGTTCAGCCACCGGCGACCAGCTCGAGCCGCTCACCAGCGCGCCGCTCGATGTCGAGGGGGCGCTTCACGGTGAGCGACTGCGCATCCTGTTCATCGCGGCTGAAGGGACGCCCTACGTCAAGACAGGCGGCATGGCGGATGTCATCGGCGCGCTGCCCCGTGCGCTCAGCCGGATGGGACACGATGTGCGGGTGGCGCTGCCCCGCTACAAGGCGGTGGATCTGGCGCGCTGGAACCTGCGCCTGGTGGAGTCGCAACTGGCTGCGCCGATGAGCAATCGCAGTGAACTGGTGGATGTCTACGAGACGCAGCAAGATGATGGCGTGCGTGTCTACTTCATCGAGGCGCCTGACTACTTCAATCGGGAGCGCCTCTCGAACTATCCTGATGATGGCGACCGCTTCATCCTGTTCAGCCGCGCGGTGATGGAGTACATTCGCAAGAGCGACTGGGCGCCACATGTCATCCACTGCCACGACTGGCATACGGGCATCGTGCCGAACTGGATGAAGACGATCTACCGGAATGACCCTGCGCTGAAGCACACCGCGACAGTCTACACGATTCACAATCTCGCCTATCAGGGCATCTTTGGCTATCGCATCCTGGAGGTGGCGGGTATCGCGGAGGAGGGCTTCATCTATCTGGAGGGCGCCGATCAGTCGGCGATGGTGGATCTGATGGGGCGTGGCATCGTCTTTGGGGATGTGGTGAGCACAGTCAGCCCGCGCTACGCCGCTGAGATTCTGACTGGTGAGTATGGCGAGCGGCTCGACCCGTTGCTGCGTTCGCGCAAGGATCGCCTCTACGGCATTCTCAACGGGATAGATACCGAGCAGTTCGACCCGGCGACCGATGCGGCTATCGCCTCGCGCTACGATGCCTTCTCGCTGGAGCAGCGTCCGCCGAATAAAGCCGCGTTGCAGCGCCAGTTCGGGCTACCTGTGGAGGAGCGCATACCGCTGGTGGCGATCATTTCGCGCCTGAACGATCAGAAGGGCTATGATCTGCTCGATCTGACGCTGCTGCCGCTGCTGGAGCAGGGGGTGCAGCTTGTCGTGCAGGGGACAGGTGATCTGCACTATCACCAGATGGTGCAGAAGCTGGCGGTGCGCTATCCGCGACAGGTGGCATTTCAGTTCACGTTCAGCAATGAGCTGAGCCAGCACATCTACGCCGGAGCCGATCTGCTGCTGATGCCATCACATGTCGAGCCGTGCGGCAGCACGCAGATGCTTGCGATGCGCTACGGCTGTATCCCGGTGGTTCACCGGACGGGTGGCCTGGCGGATACCGTGCGGGAGTTTGACCCTGAGACAGGCAAGGGAAACGGCTTCAGTTTTTCGGGCTACGACTATTTCCAGCTCTTCGCCGCAGTGATGCGCGCGCTTGAGGTCTATCGCTTCCGTGATGTCTGTAGCGACCTGATGCAGCGGGCGATGCTGGCCGATACCTCATGGGCGGCTTCCGCTGAGCAGTATGTCGCGCTCTATCGCCGCGCGATGGAGCTCCAGCGACTGGCCGCCGCGAAAGTCGGCTGAGCGGCGCGCAGTCGCCGATGAGACAGGATAGCCGGGGCGTCTGCGCGCAGGATGCTCTGCAGGCCTCAATGCGCCGGGCGTCGCAGTGGCGCGTCTATTCCCAGCTGAAGCGGATACCTCGCGGGCGCATCCCCTGGCGCGGCGGGGATTTCCCCGTGGACGCGCGCCGGTGGGATGAGCGCAGGGAGGCCATCAGGCGAAGGGAAGAGATCGCGTGGATTCAACGCCGCTGCTGGCTCATACGCTCCTGGGCGAGCGCCTTCTGGCTCTCCATTGTTCTGTGGTTGTCGCATCGGTCTATGCTCCTTACTGTAGCAGGCGCTGCGGGAATGGGGCGCATCGCCTTGTGACAAGTAAAAAGCCAGAGGGGCGCCTGTGTCGTCGCGAATAGCGGACAAGTGAGGCGTGACTCGGACGATTGCGCGACTGTCCGGATCCCAACTCCAGGGAATCCGGCTACGTAGATATACTTTTGAGGCCCTGGGGAACCATGCGCTTTCGAGTGAGACAGGTATCGCAGGCGGCAGCGTGTGGCAGGAAGTGACACGCCTGCTCATATGCGCGCAGGCCAGGGCATTTCCTCAGCAGCATGGGAAACGCATGGAGGCCAGTGAACCCAGGCTGGTTGACTGTGTCGGGAGCAGTGCGAACGTATGGCGTCTCACAGGTCGAAGAAACCATCTCTCGGCGCACGAGCGGCGGAGCCGAAGCGAACGCTCACCCCTTCCGCATTCGGCGTCCTGCTCAGGACGTATCGGGAACGATACACTATGACCCAGCAGGATCTGGCTAAAGCCGCAGCGCTTGGCGACGATACGATTAGCGCGCTGGAAACCGGCAAACGCCAGCGACCGCAGGCCAGTACGCTCGAAGCGCTGATCAGGGCGCTCGATCTGGAGCCTCAGGACGCCGCGCGGCTGCGCTATGCTGCGCGCGCCACCAGGCGCACAGCCACGCAGGTCGCCGCTCCCGTTCGTACGCCGATGGCTGCGGCGGCTCCGCTGGAGGCGCCCGGCGCTGGAGGCGTCGCTTCAATCGCTGCGATACCAGACATTGCGCCGCTTGAGGTGTCGCTCTCGATAGAGGCGCCACTGATAATATCTGAGATAGCGCGAAAGCCGATTACTTCGACGCCACTATACGCGGATCGTGGCAAGCGCGGGGCGACGCAGTTCGCCCTGGCGACGATTGGGCCATTCGCGCTGCTCTCCGTGGCGCTGATTCTCGCTACGGTAGTCGCGAACTTTTCTGGCGCACCCAGCGTCACGCTGTGGCCCATCAGCCAGGCGCATGTGGCTGGCTGGCTGATCTATCAGCAGTGGGCGACCCAGCAGCCCAGCATCATCGCGATGATGAATGGCGCGACTGGCGCGTGGCGGCCACTCTGGCCAGATGCGAGATGGCTCAATCAGGGCGCGACGACCGCGACGACCGAGTCATTTAGCTCGCTCCGTGCGCCCGCCTATTCACCCGCGCGGCGCCAGCTGGCGTTTCTCGCGATTGACTCGGATTCCGCCACCAGCGTCTGGGTCGCCACCATCGGCTTGGCGAGCGATGGCTGGCCCGTGGTGAAGTCGCCCGGCCCGCTAGAGGTGATAGCGAATTGCGATGGCTGTGGCGCGCTGACGTGGTCGCCCGATGGCGCATGGCTTCTCTACGATTCTCGCAGTGGGATTCTCGCATATTCCGTGCTGACGGGAAAGACACAGCGAATCACCGCCAGTGTCGGCGACCACTGGCCATCCTGCGCGCCAAATGGGCTGTGGCTGGCCTATCAGCGGCGCAGCGACGCCAATGGCGGGGTCGTAGTGGCGCCCACCAATGATTGTCTGCCGCTGACAGGGCCATCCACGCGCCATATGCTCTACCTCAACGGGTTCAATCCATCCTGGCGCCCAATGTGGTCGCCCGATAGCGCGATGCTGGCGTTTGTCGCGCTGACGGCGCACGGGCGCTGGTCAGCCTGGGTGACGCGCCTGAGCGATCTGTCGTCCGATGGAAGTTATCTCACCACATCGAATGCGACTCAGATTAGTCAGCCGGGCTGTGTTGACCCTGTCTGGGCGACGCAATCTGATAGTGGGCGTCCTGTGGTGATCTACAGTTGTGATACACCTACGTCAGATCAGCATCATGGCGCCGTCTATATCACCTCCGGCGCGATGGCGGCGCCGACCTGGCGCGCGTCGCTCGCTACCGGTACGCGCGCAGAACAGGGAGGCGTCTGGCTTCCGGCCTGACTGGTCTGGCGCGCCGTTGACAGCGGCTGTGCGTGGTCAGTATGCTGCGAGTAGTAAGAGTCCACGGTACAGGCGAGGCGCTGGTGTGGGTCGCGCGGACGACGGAAGCGCGTCGCCGCATGGGAGAGCGTCGGGCGTACCAGAGAAGAAGGCGCGACATGGAAGACGAGCGCATGACGACGATTGACCACCTGCCGGAGCTGATCGCGGCGCTGCCAGAACGCGAGCGGGCGCTGGCTGAGCGGCTGTTTCAGGTGGTGGTGACCGAAGGGACACTCGAACCCCCGCCGGAGATGGCGCCGTGGCTGGAGCGCACGTTTGGCTCTGTCGAGGCGACCAGACATCAGCGAGTTATCCGTGTGATGAACCGCTGGACGTTCGAGGGGGCGACGTTCAATCCCCTGCGCAGCCGCCGACCAGGGGCCAGCGATACCGGCGCCGCGCCTGCCGCTGACCCGCCAGAGCTACGCGAGCGCATCATGCGGGCGCAGGGCGACGACTTCTGCAATCCAGAGACGCGCACGCCTGCCGACAGCTTTGGCCGCGCGCGTGGCGCGCAGACGATCACCGCGAGCAATGTCGCCAAGGCCGACGGCTGGCATGGCGTCGCTATCTTCGCGCAGCACGATCCGCTGGCGCTGGATGAGGCGTTGGTGGCTGATCTGCTCGACACGGCGATGAGCTGGGCGCGCCAGGCGCACCACGCCGACCCAGCGGCGCGTCACCTCTTCCTGCTGTGGAACTGCCTGTGGCGCGCAGGCGCTTCACTGATTCACGGGCATGCGCAGATGACACTGAGCCACACCATGGCGCATGCGCGGGTCGAGGGGCTACGCGCGGCGGCGACGCGCTACCATACCGAGACAGGCGGCGACTACTTCACCGACCTGGCCGAGACGCACGAGGCGCTGGGGCTGCGCACCACTCCCGCGCAGGCGGTGGCAGGCTTCGCATCGCTCACACCCGTCAAGGAGCGTGAGGTGACGCTGCTGGCCTTCGGCGCACAGATCGAAGACCTCCCACGACTGGCCACGCCGCTGTGGGATACCCTGCGCATAGCGATGGGAGAGCTGGGCGTGCGCACGTTCAACGTCGCGCTGTATGGCCCCCCGCTCGACTGGAGCGTCGGCATGGCGGGCTGGGCGAACTTCCCGCTGGTTGGGCGCTTCGTAGATCGCGGCGCGCCACTCGCCCAGACCTCTGACATCGCCGCGCTGGAGCTATTCGGCAGCAGTGTCATCTCCAGCGACCCATTCGAGGTCGCCCGTGCGCTGCGGCAGGAGCAGGCCGGGGAATAGTCTACCCCAGCCCACGCCAGCCTGTGACTATGTGGAGAGCGCCGCTCTGCTCTGCTCTGCTATGGCGTGGCCGCGCCCGGCGACGATGGCGCATTCGCGTAGCCCGTCAGCTCCACATAGCCCTCGCCCGTGACGGGCTGGCCCGCCGCTGTTCCGCTGATGCTCACGGCGCCTTCCCAGTAAGCCACGCCCGTTGACTGGGTTGTGACCAGCTCCTGGTCGCGCAGCAACGGTGTCAGCGTCAGGCTGACCTGCTGCGCTGGCAGGCTGAGCTTCCAGCCGGAGGGATAGACGCCACCCGTCTGGGGACTCGTCCACGAGCCGGTCGCCTGCGATGTGATCTGTGTCGGCGGAATCTCGCTCGCGCTGCCGTCCGCCGCGACGGCGGTGCCAAACGTCGCGATGGGGCGCTTCTGCGCATCGCGAATGACATAGAGCATATACTCGGTGTGGTTGGCGAGCTGGATGCTGTACCAGTCCCAGCCAGAGCCGGCCAGCGAGACGAAGTTGCCCCACTGGTGATCCATCCAGGCCTGCCCTGTCACACTGAGCGCGGCGCCATGATCGCTGAGTGTCCCCGTGACAGCCATCAGTGGGCGCGAGTAGTAGTAGGAGAAGCCAGCGGCGCCGTAGGAGATGACGCCGTTCCCATTGTGCAGAATGGCATGGGGCAACGCATCGGTCAACGCAAGCTGGATGCTGTAGTCGCTCATCGTCGCGCTGAGCTGGTCGTGGCCATTCAGGCCGCGTATCGTCCATCCGCCCAGCGCCAGCGCGAAGCCCGTCGTAGCGCCTGCCGCCGGAAGCGCCGCCGTCGTCGCGAAGCTCGCGCGCTGGTCATAGTGGAACTGGCCAGCGGTAATATCACTGATGGCGAAGTGCGCCGCATAGTAAGGCGGCAATTGCCCGCGCAGCGTCTGGAAGAACACCAGCTCGAAGCCATACGTATGCGTGCGCCCCTGCGCATCTACGCCATGCAGATGGCCAGTGTAATACCACCACTCGGTGAGATCCTGATGGGGCGCCTCATCCTGCGGGAATGTGACGGGTGGCAAGGGCGCCGGTGTCGTCGTCGCCGCGCTCGCTGGCGGCAGCGCGCTCGTGGTGTGGATCGTTCCCGGAACGCCGCACCCTGCCAGGAGCAGCGCCAGCAGCCCGACGAGCGCCAGCGCCAGGCCACCGTGTCGCTGTGGGAGCCGCCGCATCGTGCGTTCAGCCTGTCTCATCGCGCGCCTCCAGTCGGCGTCTGCGCCGGATCATCCGCGCGCGTCGCGGCGGCGCCGCTTGCCAGCGCGCCCCCTGCCGCTGCGCTCTGTTCAGTTCTGGCTGGCAGCCAGCGGCTGAATGGTCGTGGCCACCACCAGTTGATCTCGCCGAGCAGGCGCATCGTCGCAGGCGCCAGCAAGCCGCGCACCAGTGTCGCGTCCAGCAGCACCGCTAGCGCCATGCCCACCCCCAGCGCCTTCACGATCACCATATCCGCTGAGGCGAACGCCGCGCTGACGAGGATGACGATGGCCGCCGCGCTGGTGATGATGCCGCCACTGCGCTCCAGTCCCAGCGCCACACTGCGCGCGTTGTCGCCGGTCTGCTCGTGCGCCTCGCGGATGCGCGAGAGCAGAAACACTTCATAGTCCATCGAGAGGCCGAAGAGCGCGCAGAACATCAGAATCGGTGAGCTGGCTTCGACATAGCCCAGTGGCGTAAAGTTGAGCAGCTGGCTGAAGTGACCCTCCTGGAAGATGAAGACCAGCGCGCCATAGCTCGCCAGAATCGAGAGCGTATTCATCAGGATCGCCTTGAGCGGCAATACGAGTGAGCGGAAGAGCAGCGCCAGCACAACATAAGTGACGAGCGCGATTAGCAGCAAGGCATACGGGAACGCGCCATAGAGCGTGTTCACGTAGTCAATGATGCCCGCCGTGCCGCCATCCACCAGCACGCGCATCCCGCTAGGCGGCTGCGCGGCGCGAATCGCCTGTACCAGCGCCTCGGAGCGTGGGTCGAGCATGCCGTACTTGCTGTATACCTGCGCCAGCGTGATGTGATCGCCGACCATCGCCGCCAGGGAGCGGGTGATGTAGGGGTCGGCGATGATACGGGGGTCGCTGTAGAGCAGCTCATACTGGCTGAGCGTCAGCCGTGGATCGAGCGAGACAATGCTGGTGACACGCGCCACACGCGGGTCGCTTTGGATGCGCCGCACAAACTGATCGAGCGCGGCGACATTTGTGGGCGAGAGCGGGCTGCCGGTGGTCTCGATGGCGACCACAATAGGCGTCGTCTCGCTCTGATCAAACTGCGTGTTGAGCGTATCGAACGCTGCGCGTGACTTGACGCTCTCCGGCAGAATCGAGGCGTCGGGCGCGGCCAGCCGCACACTCAGGAACGGCGCACCGAGCAGCAGCAGGAACGCCAGCGTCGGCAGCAGCGTCAGCACCGGGCGACGCATCACCCAGAGCGAGAGGCTGTGCCAGAAGCCATGATCCTCGCTATACGCGCGCCGCCGCCCGAAACTGGGCAGGCGCACTGGCAGCGCGTTGACGCGCTCGCCGAGCACTCCCAGCAGCGCAGGCAGCAGCGTGACGGCCGCCGTGATGGAGAAGGCGACGGTGAGCATGCCGCCGAGGCCAACGGAGTGCAGCATATTCAGCGGGAAGACCACCAAACCCAGCAGCCCAATCGAGACCGTCAGGCCAGAGAAAAAGACTGCGCGCCCAGCGGTGGACATGCTGATGGCGATGGCGTCCTCGGCGCTATGCCCACGCCGCAACTCCTCGCGGAAGCGGCTGACTACGAAGAGCGAGTAGTCTACGCCGAGGCCCAGCCCGAACAGCGTCGTGATATTGAGCGCGAAGATCGAGATCGAGGAGTGAAGCGCGATGGCGTAGAGCAGCGCCAGCGCAACGGCGACGCTCGCTCCGCCGACGATAGCGGGCAGCGCGGCGGCTACCACCGAGCGGAAGACGAGCAGCAACGCCAGCAGCGCGAATGGAAACGCGATCAGTTCAGCGCGGCGGCGCGCCACGTCACCCAGTAATCCCTGGGCGTC
>VFSW01015774.1_pt1 | contig 10359 bp, 7 predicted proteins | sample 5358111 | NCBI WGS metagenome assembly VFSW01 (sample SAMN11554181, study PRJNA540505) | mine drainage metagenome | isolation source: sediment from site ElyBrook_90M | place: USA: Ely Copper Mine, Vershire, VT | collected 2017
ACAAGTCAAGGACCGCGGGGCCGGCACAGCGTGGCCAAGTTCTCGGCCGCATGGCTTGTTCCCACACGGCACCTGGGGGTGGGTTTGAAGCCGCTCAGGGCAATGCTGGCCGTTTGGCCAGAGGCACGTAGCCCGCGTGCCAGTAAAGCTGCCAAAGACGATCCAGTTTCACCGCCTCGGCATGGCCGTCGAAAAAGGACACGTCCGAGGCACCCGGCAGCGGTTGCTTCTGCGGCCACTGCGCCGGATAGGAAGCAGGACGTTCGCCGTGCCGGGGCACGGCCACGAAAAGTATATCTCCCCCTGCCCGCGGGGTTGTAAAGAGAATTATCCCAATGTCCGCAATTGGAATGGTGGTCAAAGAGTGAAGGAGTGAATAAAAACGGGGGCGATGAGCACACTAGCATCGGTGGTTGCGGATCACTTGGCGGGTGAAGGGCAGGACGAGATTGTTTTGAACACGCTTGCCGGGCAAATTCACGGTTACGCGCCCGGACGAGGCGCTGACGTCTTGCGGCGGGCTGGCGGCGTGGAGTGGTTTTCTCAAACACCCTGGGATCATTGAGCGGCTGGCCGACCATTGCCCGGTGGTGCGCACCAGTCCCAACGCCGCGCCGGTGCGCGAGGGATTGCACAGCTTTCTGTTGGGGGTGCTGGTGGAAGGCAAGCGCTTCTGCCCTGTGCGCTGGGCGATGGACGATCCCGCTGTGGCCACGCTGGCCGACATGGAGCAAGCCATCGGCGACGAGGTGCGGCCACTCGGGGAAAAGGCCGAAGCTGTGCGGAGGCTGGCTTCTCATCCTTGGCGGGTCGAATAAGCAAACGCTACCGCAGCCGAGCATAGCGCAATTACGCGCTCAATGTGGTGTAAATCCAGTTTCTCCAAAGCTGAAGCGTGCAGTTTGCATAGTGAAAATTGTTGGACGGCGGGACTCAAGCCCCAAGCCGCTCCGGATAGGCGCCGGCGCGGATTAGCGCGCGGACGTTCTCGACCACGACCGGCCGGTCCTCGCGGTAGGTCACCCCGAACCACGCGGATGCCGTCGGCAGAACCTGGACCTGTGCATGGCCTTCCCGGATGAGTTGGTTGATGGCGTCCGGAAGAAAAAACTCCGCCTTTAGATCGCCACCGTGGCGCCGGAGGAATTCGCCAAAGAGCCGGCTCAAGGGCCCGAAAATCGACGGTGTGAATCCCCAGCAGTTCAGCGAGACGATCTCCCGTCCCGTCAGCGGACGGAACGTACCGTCGGCCTCGCGATGGCGCGCGCCGGTGGGCAGTTTCTCGATCGCCGTCAATTCCTCCACGGAGACCAGGAAACCCTCCGCGTCCGTCGCGCAGATGCCGCGCGCCACCGTGCCGTGCGCCGAAAGCGTGCGGTACAACCGGAACCCGACCATTGCCCACAAGTCCCGGCCGACGCCGGAGGGCGGGCCTTGCAGGAACTCGGCGAGCACGCGATACGACTCGGCGCCGTAGAAGTCATCGGCATTGATCACGGCGAACGGCTCTTGCACCGCGTCCGCGGCACAGAGCACGGCGTGGCCGGTGCCCCACGGTTTCTGGCGGCCGGCCGGCACCGCGCACCCCGACGGGAGCAAATCGAGGTGCTGGTAGGCGTAGCGCACCTCCATCCGGCTCTCGAAGCGGCGACCGAGCGCGTCGCGAAACGCCGCCTCGATGTCGCGCCGAATCACGAAGACGATTTTGCCAAAGCCGGCGCGGCGCGCGTCGAAGACCGAGTAGTCGAGCACCGCCTCGCCGCCCGGACCAACGGGGTCAATTTGCTTCAGCCCTCCGTAGCGGCTGCCGATGCCGGCGGCCAGCACCACCAAAGTGGGTGCCGGGTTCCCCGGCCGGTGGTTGAGCGGCGTCGGCGCCGCGCCCGGTTCGCAGCTCACGCCAACCTCTTGAGCAGCGCGATTTCCTTCTTCAGCACTTCGGCTTGCTCCGCCTTCGGGAACTTGCCGAGTTCCTCGTCTTCCACGCACAAATCGCCCTGGTAATTCGCCCGATGCAGGATCGCGACGACGCGCTGGACGTCAATGTCGCCCTCGTAGATCGGGCACTCGTATTGGCTGTACTCCCAGCCCATCGGGCGGCGAACGTTCCGGCGGTCGGCGGGATAGCGGATGTTCTTGCAGTGCGTATGGACGACGCGCGGCGCGAACTTCTCGTAGATGCCGTACAACTCGTCCAGCGGATGGCCGAACCAGTAGAAGTTGGCGATGTCGAGCGTCAGCCCCAAGCGGTCGGAACCGACGCCATCGAAGAGCTTCTCCAGAAAGGCCGGATCGGTCGTGCAGCGGCCGTGGTTCTCGACGCCAAATTTGACCGCGGTGCCCTGGCCGATTTCGCAGACCTGCTTGCAGGCCTGGATGGCGAACGGCAGGAAGACCTCCGGCTTGAGCTTGTGCGGCGCCACGTCGATGCGGATGGCCCGCACGCCCAACGTCTCCGCCGCCTGGACGACCCCCCGCACCCACTTCAACTCCTGCTCCAACTGTTCGTCGAAGCGCGTGCCGAGGATGAAGGCGCTGATGCGCAGCCCGCTCTGGGCCGCGCCGTCCTTGAGCGCCGCAATGCCGTCGGCGTTGGCCAGGGTGTACTTCTGCTCCGGATGCTTCAGCATGGGGCAGTCGAGTTGCTCGTTGACCAGGACCTCCGCGCCGTCCGCGCCGAGCGATTTCATCGCGGACCAGCAATCCGGCCTGCCGGCCAGGCCGAGATAAATATCCCGGCAAGTGGCGAGGCACTTCGGCTGGGGCCCCGGCGCGGCGGCGGCTTCGCCGGGCGGAGCGAAGCTGGCGGCCAACGCGGCGGAGCCGGCCAGCCTGACGAAATGCCGGCGAGTGATGTCGCGTGCGGTGTTCATATTGGTCGGTCGCGTGCGGACCATGGGGTACCCGCGGGCCGCGGGCGATTCAAGGATGATTTGCTCCGCCACGGGCGGCCAACGCTCCGACTCGCTTTTTCCGAAGACCCCGCTAAGCTCGATGCCGTGAAGACGCTCCTCTGCTCCGCGACGTTGGTCCTGGTTGTTTCCAGTCTGTCGCTCGGCCGCGCCGCCCCGGCGGCGGACGCGCCCTTCGTGAAATTGCGCGCCGTCCCGTTCACCGCCGTCCAGATCACCGATGCCTTCTGGGCGCCCCGGCGCGAAACCAACCGCATCGCCTCGATCCCGGTGAACCTTGAAAACCTGGAGAAGGCCGGCAATCTCGAGAACTTCCGCCTCGCCGCGCGGCGCGCCACCAACGGCTTCATCGGCCCGGTCTTCATGGACTCGGACGTTTACAAGGCGCTGGAGGCCGCTTCTTACTCGCTCGCCACCCATCCCGACCCCGCGCTCGACCAGCGCCTGGACGCCATCATCGCCTTGCTGGCGGCGGCGCAACAGCCCGACGGCTACCTGGACACCTACTACATCGTCAAGGAGCCGGGCCGGCGGTGGACGAACCTGCGCGACAACCACGAACTTTACTGCGCCGGCCACATGTTCGAGGCCGCCGCCGCGCATTTCCAAGCCACCGGCAAGCGCAACTTCCTGAACGTCGCCACGAAGTACGCCGATTACATTGACTCCGTGTTCGGCCCGCCGCCCAAGCGCATGGGCTACCCCGGTCATCCGGAGATCGAGCTGGCGCTGGTCAAGCTCTGGCGCGTCACCGGCGAGCGGCGCTACTTCGACTTGGCGCGGTTCTTCGTCGAGAATCGCGGGACCAAGTTCTTCGCCGAGGAACACCACACCCCGCTCGACCGCTACGACGGCACCTACTGGCAGGATGACCTGCCGATCTGCGATCAGCGGAACATCAAGGGCCACGCCGTACGCGCCACCTACCTGCTCTCCGGCGTCGTGGATGTCATGAGCGAGACGCGCGACCCGCGCCTGATCGCGATGGTCAATCGCGTCTGGCGCAACACGACGGAGAAAAACATGTACGTCACCGGTGGCATCGGCCCGAGCGCCAGCAACGAAGGCTTCACCACGGACTACGATCTGCCCAACCTCACCGCCTACCAGGAAACCTGCGCCTCCGTCGCCCTCAGCTTGTGGAATCTGCGCCTCGCGTTGCTCTACGGCGACGCGCGCTACGCCGACATCTTCGAGCGCTCGCTGTACAACGGCGTGCTGGCCGGCGTGTCGCAGGACGGCACGCGCTTTTTCTATGTCAACCCGCTCGCCAGCACCGGCCGCCACCACCGGTCCGAATGGTTCGGGTGCGCCTGTTGCCCGCCGAACGTGGCGCGCACACTGGCGTCGCTCGGCGGCTACGCCTACGCCGTGGCCGACGATTCGCTCTACGTAAATCTGTACATCCAAGGCGCGGCGAAGACGACCGTCGCCGGACAGCCGGTGAACCTGAAGGTCGCTACCGATTATCCGTGGAGCGGCCAGGTCACGCTCCGGCCGGAACCGGCGGCGCCGGCGAAATTCGACCTGCGCCTGCGCGTGCCCGGCTGGTGTGAGGGCGCGGCGGTTTCCGTCAACGGCACGACAGTCACCGCGCCGCGCCGCGAGCATGGTTATTTCGTGCTCTCCCGCGAATGGCGCAGCGGCGACGCGGTGGAACTCGACCTGCCCATGCCCGTGCGCCGGGTCACGGCCAATCCCCAGGTCAAGGACGACCGCGGCTGCGTGGCGTTGCAGCGCGGGCCGATCGTCTATTGCCTCGAAGCCTGCGACAATCCCGCGCCGCTCTCCACGCTCTATCTACCGCTCGATGCCGACCTCATGGCGGAGAAGCAGCCCGCGCTCTTGGATGGCGTCGTGGTCGTGAAGGGCCGGGCCGAAGTCGCCCCGGAGCAGGATTGGCAGCGCAAGCTGTATCAATCCGCGCCGCCCGTGCGCCGGGCGCCGGTCCAGGCCATTCCGTATTACGCCTGGGACAACCGCCAACCCGGCGCGATGCAGGTCTGGCTGCCGACCGCGCCCCCCACGCCCATCGTCGGCGGGTTGGAAACGCAGGCGAAGGTGCAGCTTTCGTTCACCAGCGGCAATTGCCAGCCCCAGGCGATCAATGACGGCAGGGAGCCGACGGGTTCCCGCCAACACCCCGGCGCGCTCTGCCATTTCTGGCCGCACAAGGGTGGCGCGGAATGGGCCCAATACACTTGGAAGCGACCCGTCACCGTCTGCGGCGCGAAGGTGTATTGGTTCGACGACACTGGCAGCGGCGAGTGCCGCCTCCCCGACTCGTGGCAGGTGCAGTATTTGGACGGCAGCGATTGGAAACCGGTGGCCGCCGAGGGGGCGTACCCCGTCGAACTCGACCGTTGGTGCGAGGTAAAGTTCGCGCCCGTCACCACGACCGCGCTGCGGCTGGCGCTCCACCTCAAACCGGACTGGTCCGTGGGCATCCACGAATGGAAAGTCGTCGAGTCCGACGACGACTAGGGCGGAACCTCGGTTTGCGCAAGTCGCGGGCGGCCCTGGTGACAATCTTCCAGAACTTCGCCCGGAAGGATCCTTGGAATGGTCGCGCGCTGGTCGCGGCGGCCGGCTCGGCGGGGCGCGGTCAGTCGAGTCCGTACTTCTCAATCCACGCCTGGGGCAGCGTGCCGAAGCTCAGGAGCCAGTCGTTGAATTGTTGCAAACTCCACCCGCGGCCGACCATCAGGCGCTGACGCAGGCGGTCGTTTTCCAGCCGGCCCAGCCAATAACTCATCGGGACCGCCGGCGCGGCGGTGTACCAGTTCACGTCCGCTTGGGCGCGGGCCTGGGTGAAGCCGAGGTGCCGGCGGAGGTGCGCGACGGCCTGCTCGTAACGGTAGCGGCCGGTTTGCAGGCGCAGGTCCACCAGGATGCGATGCACCCGCCAGAGCGCGTCGTGCAGTTGCTGCACGCGCAGCCACGGCGCGCGGCCGATGCGCAGGTCGGCCACCATCTGCTCGCACCACAGTGTCCACCCTTCGTAGAACACCGCGTGGGCGAACAGCCGGCGCCACTGACGCGGATGTCCGAAGGCGGTGACGAACTGGAGATGGTGGCCCGGATACGCTTCATGGGCGCAGGTGAGGGTGAGGCCGAAATGCTGTTGCTGCTCGGCCAGTTTCTCCGCGGCGGTGCGTTTGGTGGCGCTGAGATCGTTCACCCAGAAGATGCCGCGCCGGCGCTTCTCCAGCGCGCCAGGCGCATCGTAGGCCGCCGTCGGAATGAGGTTGCGCAAGAAGTCCGGGACCGGGCGGACCTGCAACTCGTCACCCTGCGGGAACGTTACGGCGCGCGCCGCCTTGAAGCCGTCGGCAACGCGGCGGGTCTCCTCCCGGTACAGTTCCAGCAGCGGCTTGGCCGGCCGCCATTGGGAGCGGAGGCCGGCGATGATCTCCTCCGGGCGGCGGTTCCGGCCGAAACGCGCGCACTCCCGCCGGAGCAAGCCGCCGATACGCTCGGCTTCGCCCAGCGCCAGCGCCTCGATCTGGCCGAGCGTGTAATCCAGACCGAGCTCGTCGCGGACCCGGCGCTGCAAGGTCTCGCCGCCGATGGCAAAGGACCTTGCGGGTGCGGTCGGACGCTCCATGACCAGGCTTCGGTACAGCTCCAGCGCTCTCCGCGTGTCCTTGAGGAGCGCTGCGTCGCCGGGCTTTGGGTTCACCCGCTGGAGCACGTTGGCCACCGCCTCGAACAACGCGCCCGCCCCGCTTACCGTCTGGTCCATGATCCGGCGCCAGACCGGCTCCGGCAGGCCGATCAGACCGACGGTTTCGCCCAGAAAGCGCGGCGCTTCCCGCAGGAGGGAGCGCAGGTTCTTCGCGGCGCGCGCCGGTTCGTCTTCGCTGCGCTGCACTTCGTGGAGCAGGACGCCCAGCAGGGTTTGCGGGGCGCGCGGTTCGAGCGCGTGCCGCCGGCGGGCAAAATCTTCGCATTCGGCCAACAGCAGGGCGCGGAACGCGAGCCGGTCGAGGTGCTGTTCATTCGTCAACTCGCGCGGCGAAAGGCCTTCCAGCGCACGCAAGGCCGCCCGGCGGTGGCGCTCGCGTCGCTTCAGGAAACTCGTCGTGGCGCTGCCGAGTTTGCCTTCGCCGGACGGGACACCGAGGCTGGTGGCGTAGATCGGATTGTCCCGGAGCAAGCCTTCGAAGTAGCGGTCGAGCAGGCCTTCAAATTGTTGGGAGGTCGAGGTCATGGCGTTAAGAAGGTACGGACGGCCATCGCGGATGAGAGAAATTTGGTAGCGCGCAACGCTCTTGATCCGGTTCTGGTCCCAGGCTACGGCCCGTTGGGAGACGCGGCTGGCGGCATCAACCCTTGAGAAAGTGCCGCAGCGCCAGGGCGGCGACGGTCACCACCAGCATCAGGCCGCTGGGCATGAATTTCTTCGTCTTGGCCAGCCGCAGGGCGAAGACGACGATCAACGCCGCCAGCACGAGGTTGATCACCGCCTCGGCGACCGCGGCCTTGAACAGGCCGACGGTGCAGAGAATGAGGATGGCCGCCGACACAGCGGACGAGAGAAGCGAAACCTTGCTGCCGGCCTTGAAGAAGCCGATCAGCCCGCCGACCAGCAGCAGGAGGATGTAAACCCACAGAGTCGTGGTTGGATTCAGGTGCATCACCGGGCCAATGTTGCCCAAACCGCCGGAACATCAAGCCAGGAGTTCGGGCGGTGGCGCGTTCGTCCTTGCCCTCGCTCGTTCGGGCATGCATGAGGGGGAGGAAGCTGGCCACGCTGATGACACCCTGTCGGCAGGGTATGGTGGGCGCTGAGGGATTCGAACCCCCGACCTACTCGGTGTAAACGAGACGCGCTAGCCACTGCGCCAAGCGCCCACAATTCTGTCTATAAACAACTTACGATCTAACAACAGCCGCACAAAGTGCGTGTTCACGCGCCGCTTCTACATGGCAGGTGCCGGCGGATGATTCAAGCACACTCCCGGGCCGGCGCGTTTCGCTGGGTCTGACGGAACCTGCACCGGTATGCTTCCAGCGGCGTTGATTATGCCCAGCTCCGGAGTGGCGGCAAGGAGATCCAACGCCGCCACGAGACCCCCGACCGCGAGCCCGCCAGTCGCCGTCTCAAAGAGAGACCGCTTCGGCCTCATCGGCACGGACAACCAGATCTACGTCATCACCTTCGTCGGCAAGGCGCTCTGCGCGCCGGCCGGTTCACCCACGCGGCTGTGGCGCCGCTGATCGACGCGCCGGATCGAAGGCCGCTGCGGACGGTGGACCGTTCGTGCTTTGGTGCTTAGGCAGGTGGTCGGTGGGTCTCCTCGGAGAGTCTGTGACATTTCCAGGTTAGACCCTCAGCCGATTTGTGGCATCTTGAATTACGAGCCATATGCGACACCGCCTGTCCCCAATCCCTGAAGCCGCTTCGCACGCACGCCGATGAGAGGCCGTTTGACCATCATCCTGCTGGCGGTCTGGGCCGTTCGCGCCTGGTCCGCCGTCGATGACTTCGAATTCGTCGTGATCGGCGACACCCGGCCGCGCTTTGAGAGCGAGAATTTCCGGATCTTCGAAAGCCTCATCCCGAAGATCAACGCGGCGCGGCCGGCGTTTGTCATCAACCTGGGCGATCTGATCTACGGCTACGGCCCACTCAGCAAAGCGAAGCAATGGGACAAGTATCAGCAGGTCATCCGGGCCATCCAGCCGCCGTATTACCAGGTGCCGGGAAACCATGACACGCATTCCAGGGAGGCGCGCAGGATTTACGGTCGGCGATTCGGGAGATTCTACGGTTCCTTCGACCACGGCGATTGCCACTTCGTGCTCCTGGACAATACGGAGCAGGAACGCTGGGGCTATCTCGGACCAGCCCAGTTCGACTGGCTCAAGGCCGATCTCCAGGCGACGAAGGCGCGCTCGGTTTTCGTCTTTCTCCATTTTCCCGTCTGGGAGCCGGAGCGTGTCGCGCCGAAATATTACGATTTTTGGCTCCAGACTTTGCATCCGCTATTTCGGGCATCCCACGTCCGCGCCGTGTTTGCGGGCCATTTCCACAGCTACGGACCGAGCCGGGAATTCGACGGCATCCGCTATTTCATCACCGGCGGCGGCGGGGCCGAATTGATCCCGGACTATCGCCGGTCCGGGGGGCAGTACCATTTCCTCCGAGTCAAAGTCTCCGGGGAGTCCTTCGACCTCCGGGTGGCCACCGAGCGCGGCGACCTGACCGATACGGAAGCCGATGTGATGGGCGGGCTGCTCTTTGCCGACAGCCACTGCTCCCGGATTGGCATCCTGGGAAGCGCCCAGGCGCTCCGGGCGGGCGGGCAGTGCTCGATTTCCCTGACCAATCCGTATGCGGCGTTCCTCTCCGGCAAAGCCGAGTGGACCCTCGACGCCAGCACTTTCGCCCTGGAACCGAAGACGGTTTCCGTCGCCATTCCCGCGGGTGGCTGGCAGACGTGGGACTTCACGTTGCGGACACTGCAAGACACGGTGCCGCTCCCGTCCCGGCCCCGGCTGGAATTCAACGTCGCCGCGGGCGGGCAGCGCCATCGCTTCCACCGCGATCTGCTCTTTCTCCAGGAAATTATCGCTCCGCAGCGGCCGGACCGGCCGCTCCTGGACGGCCGGCTCCAGGATTGGGCGAGTATCCCGCCGTTGCACCTGGGCCGAGGCGCGAGGAGTGAAGCGGAAATCCGCGCCGCTCACGACGGAGAAACGCTTTACCTCGCCGTCACGATTCCCTCCCTGGCCGCGGTCACGAACGAGGAAACCGCATTTCCCGACGATCTTCAGGTGGGCGTCGCGGGCCGTTTGAGTAACACCGACTTCGGGCGCGACGTGGTCCGCCTCGGGTTCAGTGGCACCGGATCGGCGACCGGGGTCAGAGACCGGACGCCCGGGCGCAGGTCCGGGACGCCGGTGCCGGGCGTGCGGAGCGTTGGCCGGATCGACGGTGACCGGGCGAGCTATGAAATCGCCATCCCGTACCGCTGGCTCCGCCCCCTGAAGACCAGCGCGGGAAGTCATCTGGTCGTGAACCTGTCCTATCCCCTGCCGGAGGCGGAGACGGACGCGCCGGAACCAGCGGATCCGAAGCTCAACTCCTTCTTCTACCAAGTCCGTTACGGTGGCGGCGCCTTGGTTCCGGTCCACTTCGTCGAAGTGGTCCTCGAAAAGAAGCCGTAGGCTTCCGAACCAGGCTCGTGCGCCGATCGGGGGATTCGACTGCGCCGCCCTTCCCGCCGATTCGCAGCGCGGTCTTGACGGCACCACGCTGAACCGTTAGCACGAAGGCCAGCTTGATTTTGCGGCACGAGTCCGCCTCCGAGCGCACGCCAATATGTCTGTCATTCTGGCACTGGATCAGGGCACGACCAGCTCCCGCGCGATCGTCTTCGATCGCACCGGCGCGATCCGTGCCGTCGCGCAAAAGGAGTTCCGGCAAATCTTCCCGCAG
>VFSW01015775.1_pt1 | contig 10358 bp, 8 predicted proteins | sample 5358111 | NCBI WGS metagenome assembly VFSW01 (sample SAMN11554181, study PRJNA540505) | mine drainage metagenome | isolation source: sediment from site ElyBrook_90M | place: USA: Ely Copper Mine, Vershire, VT | collected 2017
ACTGATTCCGTGGGAGTTCCTGGCCGGTGGAAAATTTTAGCCGGACGGCAGTGATCGTAGAATGACCAGCATGACCTGCGCCAAGCGGATCCTCGTTCTTTTCGGGAGTTGTACCATGGCAGCCGCACAAGGGATTCAGCCCGCGGACTTGTGGAAGCAGCCGGTCCCCGCGGCTGATCACAAGCTGGCCTATGGCCAGGACGCTCTACAGTTTGGTGAGTTGCGATTGCCGAAAACCAAGGGGCCGTATCCGGTCGTCATATTAGTGCACGGTGGATGCTACGTGGACCGTCTTCCCGGGCGTGACCCGCGCGACACCTCCTTCGAACCGTTGCGCCCCCTGGCCGCGGCTCTAGCCGACGCCGGAGTCGCTACCTGGAATATCGAGTACCGGCGCGCCGGAAATCCGGGCGGCGGATGGCCTGGCACCTTTCTCGATTTGGCCGCGGGCGCTGACTTTCTGCGAACCGTCGCGCGGGATAATCGCTTGGACCTCCACCGCGTGGTCGTCGTTGGACATTCCTCCGGCGGATCGTTCGCGCACTGGCTCGCCGCCCGTTCGAAACTCCCCCGGTCGAGTCCGCTGTACTCGAAGAACCCTTTGCACGTGAAAGCCGTAGTGAATATCGATGGCCCTCCCGATCTGGCTGCATTTCAGCCGATAGAACGGAAGGGTTGTCCGGTTCCCGGCCTGACGCAACTCATGGGCGGTACTCCCTCCGAACAGCCCGAACGCTACGCCCAGAGTTCGGCGACCCCCCTGCTGCCGGTCGCCGTTCCGCAGACAATCGTCGCCGGCGGATTTCTGCTGTCCATGTACGATCTGGTCAGTAGCTATGAAGCCGCGGCAATGGCCAAGGGGGACTCCGTGACCGTATTAAAGCTGCAAGGTGCTGGACATTTCGATATGCTCGCGCCCGGGAGCCGATACGGGAAGCCCGTCGACGAAGCAATTCTGGCTTTGTTGAAATGAAGTGCGTCTATCCGGCCACTCAGCTCATTTGGGTTTCGGCTGAAACGCAGGAAGCGCATCTTCCCATTGATTGTCTGTCAACTGCCGAACTCCGCTTCCATCCGCACGCATCGCGAAGAGTTCGCCGTATGGCTGCGGTCCGTGGTCGCCGACCAACGCCTCGTCCTTCCAACCCTTACGGGAACTGCTGAACACAATCCACTCGCCGTTTGGCGACCATATTCCGTGCGCGTCGTTGCCTCTCGTGTGTGTCAGCCGCTGAACGCCGGAGCCGTCCGGCTTGATAGAGTAAATCTCGAAATCGCCGTCGCGGAAGCTCGTAAACTCGATCAGGTCCCCTTTCGGTGACCAGGCGGGAAAGTTGTCGTATTCGCTGGTGAGTGTGACGACTTTGCCGTCCGCCAGATTTAGAATCCGTAACCCCTGCTCCGGTCCTGCCACTCGATATACTATCCGTTTCCCGTCCGGCGACCAGCTCGGAAAACCGGCATTTCCCGGCCCCTCGGTCAGCGTCCGACGTCCAGAGCCGTCCGGGTGGATAATCTCAATCGCGGCGGGTTTGGCGTGGCCGGTGAAGTAGGACCCGAACCCGAACGCGACCTGTTTCCCATCCGGCGACCAGGCCGGAAACGTTATTTGACCGTTTTTGCCACCGCTGTAAATTGTTCGGCCGCTTCCGCCCCTCGCGTCGAACATCTGGAGATCCGAGCCCACCGTCACCACGAAACGGTCGCCCGCCGGCGACCAGGCGGGGAAATTGCCAGTGCGATAGAGCGAAAACCCGGAGTCGCTGCTGAATGCCGGAAGCATTTCGGGTGCTGGGGCGTCAATCGCCTTCTGGTATACTACCGTCTTGCCATCCGGAGACCACGATGGATTTCGCATGACGCCGGGCACGCCGGTTTTGCCGGACACGAAAACCAGCCCTTTGGCATCGCCGAACTTCTCCAGAAATCCGACCTCGCCACCCGGCAGGCACTGTGGCGCGACTTTCAGTCCGGGCCCTGAAGTATATTCGTGGACCGTACCCGACTCCACATCCATCGATACGATTTGCGATACCGCAGGCCGGTTGCGGCCAAACCGCCCCGGGTAAACGTCTTGCGGTGTCGACCGGTAAAACACGATTCGCCGCCCGTCGGGACTCCATCGCGGTGACCCGGCGTAGCCGCCCGGTTCGGTCAGGCGCCGCAGCGAGCTTCTGTCTGCTCGAACGATGTACAACGCCGTCGACTGGATTAACTCCCACCCGCCGTCCCATCGCGCGCGCGTGGTGTCGCGATCGGAAGTAAACGCGATCCACTTCCCGTCCGGCGACCAACTCGGCCGAAAGCTCCCCGCGTTCGTCTTTGCGACTGGCCTGGCGTGCCGGCTCGGGCTCGACAGATCCTGCAACCAGAGGTTGGCAAAGCCGCCTTCCCGGGTGGATACAAACGCGAGCGTCGACCCATCCGGTGACAGTGCCCCCTGGTCGTCAAAAGCGGGATCATCCGTCAGCCGTTCCAGTCCGCTGCCGTCTGGATGGACCCGGTAAATGTCCGCCGATCCGCCGCGCTCGGAGGTGAACACGATCCACTTTCCATCCGTGGAGAACGACGGGGTATAGTCCAGGCTGTCCGCCGGCAGCAGTGCACGTGCGTTACTGCCGTCAGCATTGGCGAGGAATAAGCCAATCCGGGTGGGCCCAATTCGCGTAAACTGCAAGCGAGCGGGCTCACCTGCAATCGCCAGATTTAGGCTCAGCAGGCACAGCAGGAGTCGGATTCATCGATGCCGCATTCTATCATTGACGTGGACCCCAGAAGCTGCGTTTTCAGAGCGACTCCGCCCTTGCCTCCAGCCGAAGTTCGACATGTCAACTTCTGGATTCAAGTGACTTGGGCTGCATTCCAACCACTGATACCGCTTAGCCGGTCAGTTTACCGATCCGGTCGGTGACGCTACTCGGAACTGAACTGCTCGGAACGGATCGTGTCCGAATTGCAGACTCGGAAGCAATCAAAGCCCGCATCAAATCAGCTCGATGAAACCAATTGGTGGAATTTCGGGGGAAATTACTGTCGTTCCCGGATCACATTGCCGCTCAGCGGCGCGCCACTCCCCGGTTAGCAACGGACTGCATCCCGCTGGCGGAGCCTTAGGTCAACGACGCAGCAGACGTTCGAGCCAGGTTTTCGAGCGCGGCTGATCGAAACCCTCGAGCATCCAGATATCGTAGGGCCACTTGGCGATGGACGTGAGGAAACGCTGGCCGTCGGGGTTCAGACTGAACCCCACGATACGGTCGGTAGTGGCGGGCAAGTCCAATGGCGCGAGCACCTTCTCCACGCCGGTCGCCACGTCTACAGAGTAGAGCTGCCACTGCGCGCCTTCGCCGGTGGTGTTACGGAGGACGCCATACACCTGGCGGCCTTCCTTCGAAAAGCCGTATGCCGAGAACTTGTGTGAAGTGAGCTTGCGGATGGTGGCTCCGTCCGGAGAGACCAGGGACATGCCGCCAGCCGAAGGATACAGAATCCAATCTCCGGCCGGGGACGACTCCGGTCCACTGTAGTCTTCGGCCATCGGCACAGCGTTGGGCACCGGCACCGGTATTGCACCGGCCAGCGGCTTGATCTTTACGAGTCGTTCCTTCCCCGGCGGCCCGGTGATGGCCGCGATCCACTGGCTATCCGGAGACCAGGAGTGTGACAGCGCAGCGGTCTGTCCAAGCTTCGCGATGGCGATAGCCTGGCCGCCGGATGCGTTGGACAGCATAAGCGTCAGATTCTCGGTGGCGTCGGACAAATTGAAAATGAAGCGGGTGCCGTCCGGCGCCCAGCGCGGCGCCGAAACAAAGGCAAAGCCCGGCCCCCGTGACTCCTCGGTCATCGAGCGCGAGAATCCGTTCGGAGAGATATCCAGTATGTCGAAGGCGCCGGACCGGTCGGTGGAAACCAGGTAGTGCGTGCCGGAGGGAGCCCAGTCAGGCCACCAGGATATTCCGCCTCCGCCCAGAATCGTATGTACGCTGCCCGAGCGCAGCGTTACCTCCAAAACGTCCCACTCCGTTGCAGCGGCGGTATAGGCGATGCGCTTGCCGTCGGGAGATAGGGACGGATAGAGGAAAGCTTCCGGGCTGGAATAGATCACTTGCCGTGCGCCATCCGCGACATCAATCAGGACCATCCTGGAAGAAAGATCGTTGGTTGATTCGGCCATGATCAGGTGACGGCTGTCGGGGAGCCAGTCCGCGCCAAAAATCACGTCGGCGGCAGAGCTGAGGAGCTTACGCGCCCTGCCCACGGGGTAGGGCACGATCCAGACGTCCGGGCCGTCAAACACGAACAGCTTGGATCCATCGGGTGTGAACCTTGCCCAGGACGCGGAGTTGCGCGGGGCTTGCCACGCGAGTTCCCGAGGCGGCCCCCCTCTCAGCGAAGCGATCCACAGTTTGCCATCGCGCTGGAACAAGAGGGTATTGCCGTCTGGATGCAGTGTCGCCCGGCTGACCTTGTCGAGTACCCGCTCCGGCATACCGCCTGAGGCCGCCACTGCCCAAAGATCGTACTCGGACGTGAAATAGATGGTTGCTCCGTCCGGCGCCCAGAACGGTAGGCTACAGCTTTTGAGGGAGTGCGTAAGCTGCGCTGTCTCGGTCGCCCCGACAACTTTCGTGAAGACCTGATCGATGCCGTGGACGTTGGCTATGTAAGCGATGCTTTTGCCGTCCTTGGACCATGCCGGGTAGCTTTCGGTGGTTTCATCGCGGGCGATGGGGGTGAACTTGTATTTAGATAGATCCGCTCGCGTGGACGGGGACAGCCATGCTGCCAGCGCGATGCCTGCCGCCACGCTCACGGCGGCGACTAGGGAGACGACCGGCCAGCCGCGGCCGGGCCTGAAGGGAGCGGCTTCGACGGCCGGGACTTGCTGGGCGCTGGCGGTTCCGGTGTAGTTGGCACGGAGGTGGTGCAGTTCGCGGTACAAGTCGCGGGTGGTGTCGTAGCGGTCGGCGGGTTCTTTGGCTAGCAGACGGTCGATCACCCATCGCAACGGCGCAGGGACTGTTGCGGGGAGCGACTCGGCGTCCTCGCGGATGATGGCGGCCATGGTCTCGGCGGGGCTACTACGGACGAAGGCGCGCTTCCCGATGCACATCTCGTAGAGGACGAGACCGAAGGAGAATTGGTCCGACTGCGATGTGAGGTTGACCATGCCGCGAGCCTGCTCCGGGCTCATGTAGGCGACAGTGCCGACGGTGGTGCCGGGATCGGTGATGGCGATGGTGCGGGTGGCATTGTCAGGGGCCGAATCGTCCGCGGCGGACTTGGCCAGGCCGAAGTCCAGGATCTTTACGCGTCCAGGATCGGGGGACTGCGGGCTGGTTATCAGGATGTTGGCGGGCTTGAGGTCGCGATGGATGATGCCGGCTGCGTGGGCGGTGGACAGGCCGTCGGCGATCTGCACGGCTTGATCGAGGAGCTTGCGAGGCGTGTCAGGCGGCGCGATGGGAGCACCGTCGATGAACTCCATCACCAGGTAGTTTTCGCCGACATCATAAAGCTGACAGATGTTCGGGTGGTTAAGGGCTGCGACGGCTCGCGCTTCGCGCTCGAAGCGTTCGGAGAATTTGGCGTGCGAAACCTTGATCGCGACCATGCGGTCCAGGCGCGTGTCTCGCGCCTTGTACACTTCGCCCATGCCGCCTTCGCCAATAGGCGCGAGGATTTCATACGGACCTAAACGGATTCCCCGAGCCAAGGGCATAACGTTCCAAACAATTGTACCGTGGAGGGTGTGAGGGGTATGGATTAGGAATGATGACGCGCTACTCTTCCGTTACCCGTTTATGGACGGGTTGCCGACGATCCTGCGCGAACCGGATAGGCGGCTATTCTCGCCCCGCAGTGAATCGCCATAACGTGGAGCGAAGACTGACGCGCAGCGCCATGATCCTGCCGTCCGGCAACCAGCCCAGAGAGCCATAATCGCTCCCGTTGTCGAACGGAAGCGGCTGTATGCGGCCGGTACTCGTATCCAGCACCGCCGGTCCGGAGAACCACGAATCGTGCAGCGAAACCAGCAGCCGGCCATCCGGGTTCCAACTTCCGGGCGAGAGGAGCTGATACGTCACCGAGTGGGAAGGGTCGGCGGGAATTTCGCTCGCCGGCGCGCCATTCAGGGGAACACGAAACAGGCGCATCTTGGGGCTCTCGAGGACGCTAATGAGCAGCGCTTGACCGGAACGGTCGGCCACTACCCGATTGCCGGATCGAATCTTCCGCGCCTCCCCGCCGGCCGAGAGAATGGACCAGATGGCGCCCCCGGGCGGCGAAGTAAACAGTGGCTCCATCGGGCGAGGCCGCCAGCGAAACGATCTCCCCTTTGCCAGGAGCGATCCGGCGCGTGATGCGCCCGGTCTCGATGTCGGCGAACGCAATTGTTCCGCGTGGTTCCGGACCGATCAGGAACGCGATTTCCCGTTGACCCGCTAGCGTAGCCGGAATCGAGGTTTCCTCCGTGGTGGTGACCATCGCAACCGGATCTTTACCTCGCTCCACGGCGATCAGGCGGGTGCGGCCCGAGTAGAACACAACTATGACCACGCGTCCGTCCGGCAGGACGACAATCGAATCCGGGTCGGAGACCCATGGAAACCGCGCCACCGTTTGTGCCTCATCGCGATCCACCGGTCGGCTTACCAACTCCGCCGGCACGTCCGTTACGCACGCGTAGATGCTTCCGTCCGGCGCCGTTTCTACTCCCCAGACTTCGTGGGTCGCTGTAAACAGTGTCTGAGCGGGTCCGTGTCCGTGGGAGGGGACCGAAAACACGCGGGTAAATGGCCCGAATTCCCGTGTGATCAACACGGATTTGCCGTCGCGGGTCACGGCGAAATCGGGCGTGCCAGTGCCTCGCGGAAGTCCGGGCGCGAGCGGCCGCGTGGCGCCGGTAGCGAGATCTACCAGCAGCAATTGCATCCCGGCTGCTTCCTTCCCCAATGGCGCTCCATCGACTATCGCTTCTTTGCCGTCCGGAAAAGCGCGCGGGTTGGAAAGGCTTTCTTGCGCATCCACGACCGCCACCGGCAGGTCCTGTACCTTTCCTGTCGCAGGCCAGAAGCGGAACAGTTGCCACTCGTGGTTGGAGTTCAGCTTGACCGCCAGCAGGCTTCCATCGGGGAGGGCTTCGGGCCGAAAGGCGTCAGCGAATACCAGGTGCTCGTCGCCGCCGAGCAACGGAACACTGTAGATCCCCTTCGGCACAGAGGTGAGGCGATCGTAGTAGATGGCGCTTCCATCCGGCGCCCAGGCGACATTCGTCACGTATCCCTGCCGACGGCTATGGGTGAGCGGTTTCCGGTTTCATAACGGCGACCTGTGTATAGCCGTCCTCGATAGCGTAAAAGGCAAGCAGTTGTCCGTCGGGCGAGGGACGGGGCCTGAATGCCACTTCGGGGCCCCCCAGAAGCGATCCCGTCCAGTTCGTGGGTGGCGGCGGGGGCGCCAGCCGCAAGAAAGCGGCGATGGCCAGCGCCATCGCCCCGACCGCGGCCATAAGAATCCAGCGCCGCCGGCGAGGCGTCCCCGCCAGATTCGGTGCGCCGCCGCTTGTGGTCCTGCTTTGCGATACCGCGGTCAGCGCAAACGAGAGATCGCGCGCAGATTGAAAACGGCTGCCCGGATCCTTGTCCACACAATGATGCACCACCTCCCGTACACCGGGCGGCACGGTCTCCGGTAGCTCCCGCAACTCCTGCTTGAGGATCGCCGTCATGATTTCCACCGAAGTCTCACCCTGAAACGCACGGCCGCCGCTCAATAACTCATACAGGACTACTCCGAAGCTGAAGATATCGGAACGAGGATCGGCTTCCTTGCCGCGAACCTGCTCCGGCGACATGTAGCCAACCGTGCCCATCACGACACCGGGTTCCGTGTGGATTGTCAGTGTCTCGGCGGCGACGGCGGCCGTTCGCGAGGCACTCATTCTCGCCAGCCCGAAATCCAGGATTTTGACGCGGCCGTCACGAGTCAGGAGGATATTCTCGGGCTTCAAGTCCCTGTGTACGACCCCTGCATCGTGCGCCGCAGCAAGGCCGTTGGCAATCTGAACGGCGCAGTCGAGGCTCTTCCGTAGCGCGAATACGCCCGCCCGCAGTGGTTCGCCATCGATCAACTCGGTAACTATAAATGGCGTGCTGTCTTCCATCCCCACGTCGTAGATCGCAATTATGTTGGGGTGATTCAGTGTAGCCACGGTACGCGCCTCGAATTCAAACCGCTGGCGCCGAGCCGGGTCTGTGGCAAATTCCTGGGGCAGGACTTTCACTGCGACTTCGCGCTTCAGTCGCATGTCTCGTGCGCGATAGACCTCGCCCATTCCGCCGGCGCCAAGGGCCGCAAGAATCTCATAAGGTCCTAGACGAGTCCCAGGGGAGAGAGGCATATTGCAGCCAGCTTAAGCGATTCTACCGTATACAGGCCGGATTACGCGCAAACCGGACAGACGCCCTTCGCCTCGGGGGTCACCTCAATCCGGTCATAGTAGGGTCACCAAAAGTCCGGCCAACGAAATTGCGGATGCCGGGGCTCAATCCACGATCTACCCGCAACCACCGGGCACCTGTGGCCGCGACCCGTAACGCCAACATCCACAAGGGCAATAGGGAAAGAATAGGGTGTTGATTGGGCGCCTGTCGGACACCCGCTTCTCACGCGCCATTCCCGCCCGCCCATTGGCCGGATTTTTGGTGACCCTCTATGGCCGGTTTTCAAGTGACCCCTGAGGGCCTTCGAAGCCATTATCACTCTGCGGTTCGGGAGGGCCGCCCACGAATGGCAAGGCAGCAATCTTCGAAGCGGGTTCGGCGAACGCCGAAAACGCTCCTCAGGCTCCCAACCTGGATCAAGCGAAATTCGGCGGTTCTGAACAGCCTGAGCTCCGTCGATGCGCAGCGAGGGTAGTGCGATAAAGAGAATCAGGGCCTGAACCGGATGCTCACCGCGATCAAGCATGCGAATACCTCCTTGCGCATCCGCTCAGGCGCTCCATGGATTCAACCTGCTCTCTCAAATGTCTGGCGGCAATGGCATGGGTCAAATGCCGGTGCAGGAAATAACAGGCGCTCGCACGCGGACCCGGCCTGGCACAACCTTGCCGTGCCCTTCACTGTCGTTGGCAGCGTCCAGATCTGAAATTCCAGGTCGCCGGCAATCTGCCTAAGCGAGCGCATCCCAATGTCGGCAAGCCGCGCTGGTAAGCATTCCGAGGCGTGTGCCGAAGGTGCTTCCCAGGGCGGCCATTTACGGCCAGTTTCCGAGTAGCGGACAACACATTCCTAGGCGGTTTCGACGGCGGCGAAAGGCACGAGCAATCGACGGTCTTTCTGTCAGGAACGCACACTCAACGCTGTGCCCTCTGGAAGACGTATAGGAACACGGTCAAGCCTACACTCGCCAGCAACTCAACGAACGAGGTCGGCAGTTTCATCGCCGGAACCAGCCCACGCGCAACGTTCAGGATGGTGCCGATGAAATCTACCGCCAGGAAAGCTGTGAGGACCATCATCCCGATCAGGGCGAAGAGCGCAGCGTTCTTCAGGCTCATGGTGAAAGTATACGCGCAATCGTTGTCGATATCCACCTGGAGGCATGATGTCGTGTCGGCACAGCTAGGCAGAGGGGATGGAAAGCGCGCTAAGCTCAAATGGAGAACGCTTCTTTAGGCCAAGGAGAGACTATGAGCGATACGAGTGCAGGAGACCGAGCCGCATTCTTCCTGCTGGGAGCTGCGATCGGCGCGGCGGCAGCACTGCTGGTGGCGCCGGCGTCAGGCGCACGAACTCGCCGGAGACTAGTACGCAAAGGAGAAGAAGTCGCGGATTACCTGATCGACGCGGGCAAGGAACTGGTGGAGAAATGCGAGGATCTTTGCGAGCGCAGCGGGGAACTGGCGGAGGATGCGACGCGCGAGTTGTCCGGGAAGTATCGCGCGCTGCATGAGCACAGCAAGCAATTGCTGGACGAGACCGAAACGATCTTCCGCCGTGCAAAACGCACGCCACGGGCCGGTAATTGCGAGAGTGCGCCGGCGCCTAATCCTATCAGCCCGGCCGAATCGCGGGGATAGTAGCCGCGGGAACCGTCGAGTCGCAGCTCTACGGATTATGGACTGCATTTTGTGCAGGCGAGCCTCGGCGAGAGTTAGCGGCGGGCACTCAACTTTCGCTTTTTGCGCGGCTCGCAGATTTCGCTTGACGCTGTTGGTACAAACAGCGTAGCGGCCCTCCCAGGCTACTCAAGACGGGGTCCGCGAAACGCATTATGCGCTTTTTTCGCACATCTGCCCGGCATCCGCGCCCTCGCCACGCGCCGGCGCGCCGATCCGCAGCCGCATCGGT
>VFSW01015776.1_pt1 | contig 10358 bp, 7 predicted proteins | sample 5358111 | NCBI WGS metagenome assembly VFSW01 (sample SAMN11554181, study PRJNA540505) | mine drainage metagenome | isolation source: sediment from site ElyBrook_90M | place: USA: Ely Copper Mine, Vershire, VT | collected 2017
CGTCCCATTCGGTGACCACCACCAGCACATCGGCGCCGTCGACGGCCTCGATCACGTCGCGGCAGTACTGCACGCTCTCGGGCAGCAGCGGGCGCGCCTGCGCCATGCCGACCGGATCGAACGCGCGCACGTGCGCACCCTCCGCCAGCAGACGATCCACGATGCTGAGCGCGGGGGCATCGCGCATGTCGTCCGTATCCGGCTTGAAGGTGAGGCCGAGCAGGGCGATCTGCTTGCCGCGCACCGATCCGCCGCAGTTCGCGATGATCCGCCCGGCCATGCCGGCCTTGCGCGCATCGTTCACGCTCACCACCGTTTCCACCAGCCGCAGCGGCGCGCCCGCCTCCTGCGCAATCCGCATCAGCGCCTGCGTGTCCTTGGGGAAACACGAGCCGCCGTAGCCAGGGCCGGGTTCGAGGAATTTCGGCCCGATCCGGCGATCCAGGCCGATGCCGTGGCCGACATCACGCACGTTGGCACCGCCCTTTTCGCACAGCTCCGCCATCTCGTTGATGAAGGTTATCTTCATCGCCAGGAACGCGTTGGCCGCGTACTTGATCAGTTCGGCGCTCTCCAGTCCGGTGAACCGCAGCGCGGCTGCGGGCAGCTGCAGCGGACGGTAGATTTCGCCGAGCACCGCGCGCGCCCGCGCGCTTTCGGTACCGATGACCACGCGATCGGGCCGCATGAAGTCCTCGATCGCGTTGCCCTCGCGCAGAAACTCGGGGTTGGATGCGATCTCGATGTGCAGGTCCGGCCGCAGTTCGAGCATCCGCTCGGCCAGCCGGCGCCCGGTGCCCACCGGCACGGTGGACTTGGTGACCAGCACGACCGGGCTGCCCAGCGCCGCCGCGACCTGCTCGGCCGCGCTGAACACGTGGGTCAGATCCGCGTGGCCGTCGCCGCGTCGGGACGGCGTGCCGACGGCCAGGAACACCGCATCGACGCCGTGCAGCGCGCTCTGCAGCTGGTTGTCGAAACGCAACCGACCGGCCCGGGTGTTGGCGCTGACCAGCGCCTCGAGGCCGGGCTCGTAAATCGGCATGCGCCCCTCGCACAGCGCCGCATAGCGCCGCGGATCGGATTCGACAATCACGATGTCGTTGCCGATGTCGGCCAGGCAGGCGCCCGAGACCAGGCCCACATAACCACCACCGATCATTGCAATGCGCATGGTTGTTGCTCCGTAAGTTGGGTTGAAAGGTCGGTGTTTCCGTGGCGCCGGCGCAGCGTCAGCGCGTGCAGCGAGCCGGTGGCCACGGGGATTTTCCGAAACATGCCAAGCGGCATCCCGGCCGCTTCCAGCAGCGCGATGCGAATCGGCCCGGCGTGGCTGACGATCAGCACTCCGCCGTCGTGCGCAGTCCATTCCGGGTCCTGCAGAAACTGCTGCAGGCGCTGGCGCAGGTCGGCCAGACTCTCGCCGCCCGGCAACGCCGCAGTGTCCGGCGCGCGCTTCCACTGGCGCAGCTGATCCGGCCAGCGCGCGCGCACCTCGGCCTGGGTCAGCCCCTCCCACGCGCCGTAGGCCAGCTCGATCAGCCGCGGGTCGACCCGCGGGGCGTCCAGCCCCAGCGTGGCGGCGACAATCTCGGCGGTCTCGCGGGCGCGGCGCAGTGGGCTGCTCAGAATCGAGCGCACGCCCTGCCCGCGTGCGCGCATGCCGATCTGCACTGCCTGCGCGCGGCCCTCGCCGATCAGCGGGGGATCGCAGCGGCCCTGATAGCGCCCGCTGCGACTCCACTCGGTCTGCCCGTGGCGCACCAGCAGCAGCGGAATGCTCGCATCCGTCATGGCGATCAATAGTGCACGGCAAGGCCGAGGACGATGCGCCGGCCGGCGTGGATGCCCTTGCCGGCGAGCGAGTCTTCATAGCCGATGAACGGACGCCACTGGCGCAAGCGGCCCGACGGCAGATATTCCAGCTTCACGCCCACCCGCAGCAGGTTGTAGATTTCGCCGCGGTCGGCCAGGGCTACTACCTGCTGACGCTGCAGCGTGCGCACGTAGAACACCGAGCCGCTGACCCGCAACCGCGGCGCCACCCGGTAGCCGAGCGAGAGCGAGCTGCGCAACTGCACGGCGCCGCCGTCAAGAAACACGCGCGGTCCGGCCACCAGCGTCGCAAACATCGCGCCGCGGGCGATACCGACCTGGTAGTCCGGTTCGATCGCGGCCTTGCCCGAGCCCAGCGCCGGCGACTGGCTGGTCGAGCCGGTCGGGAAGACCGCCTTGAGGGTGATCGAGTCGGCGAAGGACTGGGTCTGGTGCAGCCCGTAGTTCAAACCGATCACCTGGTCTTCCAGGCCGCTGGCACGGCTGACGACCGGCTGACCCGCGTGATGGCGGGTGTCCTGCACGGTGCCGCCGCGCAGGTCGTACTCGATCGAGAGGCCGTGGCCGATACCCTGCGAACCGGTGATGCGCAGCTGCGTCTCGCGCTGCTGCGAGGACGGATAGGTAGTGCTGCCGAAATGCGTCGGCGAAAATGCGCGGTTGGCGCTGAAGTAGCGCAGCATCGGATCGATGACGCCGTGACCGGCCGCCGGGATCCACGGATCGGCGTGCGCCGGCCGCGTGCTGACGGCGAACAGCACCAGCGCGCAGGCGCAGGGCAGGAGACGCGAGGTGCGGGCAGCCTTGCCGGCAGCGTTCATGGAGCGACCATCCGAAGTTTGGGAGAGGGGGTGTCGTCACGCAGCGCCTGCCACAGGCTGGCGTACAGGCCGCCCGTCGCCAGCAGCTGCGCATGGGTGCCGCGCTGGACGATGCGTCCACGTTCCAGCACCAGGATCAGGTCGGCATTCATCACCGTCGAGAGCCGGTGCGCGATCACCAGGGCCGCGCGGCGCGAGGCCAGCCGCGCCAGCGCCCGCATCAGCTCGCGCTCGGTGCGCGCATCCAGGCTGCTGCTGGGCTCATCCAGAATCACCACCGGCGCATCGCACAGCATCGCCCGCGCAATCGCGATGCACTGCCGCTGCCCGCCGGAGAGGCTGAGCCCGCGCTCGCTGACCATGCCGTCGTAGCCGCCGGGCAGCTGCTCGATCAACTGATCGCCGCCGACCTCGCACGCCGCGCGCACCGCGTCCGCGCGCTGGGCGCCCTCGCGGCCGTAGGCGATGTTTTCCCAGATCGTCGCCTGGAACAGTGCGGGCTCCTGCAGCACCATCGCCACCTGCCGGCGCAGATAGTCCAGCGGCAGGCTGCGCAGGTCGCGATCGTCCAGCCGTATCGATCCGGCGGTGGGATCGTAGAAACGCGGGATCAGACTGGCGATGGTGCTTTTGCCCGCGCCGGTGGGGCCGACCAGCGCGATCGTCTTGCCCGCCTCCAGCACGAAGCTGATGTCCTGCAGGATGGCCTGGTCGGGCCGGTAGCCGAAACCGACTGCCGCAAATTCGAGCCGCTGCGCCCGCGCGGGCGGCGTGCTGGCGCCCACGGGGTCGACCACGCTGGGCGTTTCGGCGCGGTATTCGCCGATCCGTTCCAGCGCCACGCCGGCGCGGCCGATCACCCGGCCGGTCTTCGCCAGCTGGCGCGCGGGCGTGGCGATGCCGCGCAGATACGCCAGGAAAATCAGCAGATCGCCCGGCGTCAGCGCGCCGCGGATCACGCTGGCCGCGCCGTACCAGATGATCGCCCCGGTGGCGACCGCGATCACCAGATTCATGCTCGGGCCGTAGCGCGCCTGCACGCTGTTGGCATGCAGGCTGGCGGTGAGGCTCTTGCTGGCGTGCTCGCTGAAGCGATCGTCCTCGTGCGACTCGCGCGCAAACGCCTGCACCACCTGCACGCTGGCGAGGATTTCCTGCGTCACGCCCCACAGCGTGCCCTCATGGTTTCGCACCTCGCGCAGCGCCTGGCGCAGCCGCTGCGAGTAGAAGCGCGCGATGTAGAACAGCACCGGTGCGATCGCCAGCGCGATCAGCGCATAGCGCCAGTCGATCACGATCATCACGCAAGCCATGCCCAGGATCGTCAGCGCATGCGGCAGCAGATCGATGCCGACGGCAGCGACGAAATCCTGCAGCTGCTTCACATCGCCGCCGAGCCGCGACATCAGTTCGCCGCCGCGATGGCGGCGATGGAACTCCAGTGACAGCCGCTGCAGGTGGGCGAACAGGTCGAAGCGGATGGCGAACACCACGCGCTGACCGGCGTCCAGAAACAGCCGGTTGCCGAGATAGACCAGCAGGGCGTCGGCGGCGCCCAGCGCCAGCATGACCAGCGCCAGCAGGTTCAGCAGCGGCATGCGCTGCTGCGCGATTTCCGGCAGCATGGCGTGCAGCCAGCCCGGCAGCGGCCGGCCGAAGATCACGTTGTCGATGGTGTATTTGAGCGGCCACGGCAGCAGCAGCAGCACCACCGCCCGCACGCTCATCACCAGCGCGCCGGCGGACAGCGCTTTCCACTCCGGCCACAGATAGTCGAGCAGCCACGCATGCGGGCGCGGGCGCCGCGCCATCACTGCGCCACCGCGCGGCACACCGCGGGCGCGTACGCCAGCGATAGCGCCTGTTCGACCACGTGGCCCCAGCTGTGGCTGGCCGCCGCGAGCTCGGCGGCGCGGCCCATCTGGCGGCGATGCGCGGGTGCATCGATCAGCTCCAGCAGCGCCAGCGCACAGGCGACCTGATCACCCGGCGCATACAGCCGCCCGCTGGTCTGATCCTCGATCAGCTCGGCGATCTGGCCGATCCGCGGCGCCACGACCGGGCAGCCGGCCGCCATCGACTCGACGATTTTCATCGGCGAGAAATAGAAATCCGGATCCGGCAGGTACGGCGCAACGCTCACGTCCATCGCATCGAGCCAGGCCGGAATCTCGGCGTGCGGCACCCGCCCGGGCAGGCTCACCTGATGCTGCAGGCCCCACTCGGCGACGCGGCTGCGGATGGTCTCCAGTTCCGGGCCGTCACCGACGGCGAGCAGCCGCAGCTCGGGCCGGATCTCCACCAGCGCCCGGAACACTTCGAGCAGAAACAGCATGCCGTGCCAGGGCTTGAAGCTGCCGACGAAACCCAGCACCGGGCTGCCGCCCAGCCCCAGCTGCGCGCGCAGCGCGCTGCCGCCCTGGTGTTTGCCGAAGCGCGCCAGATCCACCCCGTTGGGCAAGACGTGCACCGTCTGCTGGCTGCCGAGGATGTAGCCGACATGCTCGGCCACCGCGGCGGACACCGCCACGATTGCATCCGCGCCGCGATAGGACTCCACTTCCGCCGCGCGCGACTCGCGCTCCAGCCGCAGTCCGCGAAAACGCCGCTGTTCCTCGACCAGTGGCGCGTTCACCTCAAGCAGGCGCGGCACGCCGAGCCGCCGCGCCACGCGCACGCCAGCCCGATGCAGCAGGGCGTGGCGCTCGTACACCAGGTCGGGCCGGAAGCCGGTGCTGGCGAGATGGCCGAGCACGCGCGCGGCGAAGGTGCGGTCATAGGCCAGCCGCGAGATCTCGCGACGCAGGGCCAGATCGGACAGCGCGGACACCGGCAGCCCCAGCTCGATGCACGCCGCATGCAGCTCGGCGTCGGTGACGCTGTATTCGATGCAAGCGATGCGCGCCGGCGGCGGCGGATTGCCGCTGCCGAGCGTGGCGCAGGCCAGCAGCACCTCATGGCCGAGTTCGGCCGCCGCCGTGATGAATTCGCGCACATGCACCGAGGCGCCCTTGTCGCCGAGTACCGGGATGCCCCGGTCGGGATTCATGTAGAGGATTTTCATGAGGCGGCCTCGACCTTGGTCGTTGGGTATTCGGCGGCTGCGGGGGCTGGCTGAGCGCTGACTTCGCCGCACTCATGGCATTCGATCAGCGCATGCAGGCGGCGCGTGGTGGTCCACAGATCGAAGTCCTGCTCCAACCGCGCGCGTGCCGCACGCGCAAGCTGCGCCGCCGCGTGCGGGTCGGCCAGCAGCCGGCCCAGCGCATCGGCCAGCGCACACGGGTCATTCGCTGGCGCCAGCACTCCGGTACGCCCATGCTGGACCAGCTCCGGTATGCCGGACACATCCGTCGACACGACGGGGACGCCGGTCGCCATCGCCTCGGCGATGACATTCGGGATGCCGTCGCGGTCGCCGTCATCGGCGATGCGCGGCGCCAGCGCAAACAGGTCGGCGTGACGGTACAGCGCGATCAGCTTCGAATGCGTCATCGCACCCTCCAGCGTCACCATGCCCTCCAGCTGCAGCTGCGCGATCTGCGCCGCAAGAGCGCCGCGCAACGGACCCTCGCCGACGATCATGCAGCGGAAGGAGTGACCGCGCCCGCGCAGCAGCGCACAGGCGGTGATCAGGTCATCGTGGCCCTTCTTCTCCACCAGCCGGCCCACGGAAAGTATCAGCCGGGGCTGGGGTTGCGCCGCGGGCTGCGGCCCCTCGCGCACACCGAACTGCGACAGGTCGATGCCGTGATAGACCAGATGCACCTTGGCGGCATCGGCACCGAGCAGATCCTGCAGGTAGCGCGCGTTGTAGCCGGTGCAGGTGGCGACAAAGGTGGCTGCACGCGCGCGCCGCTGGATCACCCGTGGCGGGGTCAGGTACAGATCCTTGGCATGCGCGGTGAAGCTGAAGGGAATGCCGGACATCAGGCTGGCGAAGCGCGCCGTCGCCGCCGGTGCATTGGCGAAATGCGCGTGGATGTGGCGGATCCCCGCGCGGCGGCAGGCGCTCGCCACATAGCCGCCGCGACCGAACTGCTTCCACACCGACAGCGGGGTGGGCGAGAGTACCGACCAGAGCATCGCGCGCAGCACCGCACCCGCATAGCGCAGCGGCGACGCGGCCAGCATGCGGCCGTGCGCGCCGGCCAGGCCAGCCCACTTGGCGCGACCTTGCGGCGGCAGCGAATGGATCGGCGCGACCACTTCGCTCACCATCGGGTGATGCGGCGGCGGCTCGGGCGGCAGCAGCGAAAAGATGTGCAGCTGCGCACCCAGCCGCTCCATCGCGCGGATCTCGTTGAGGATGAAGGTCTCGGTCAGGCGCGGATAGCGCTTCATCACATAGGCAATCGGTCCCGCCGCATGGTCGATCATGCCCGGCGCTCCAGCGAGGTTGCCGGCATGCAGGCGCGTTCCAGCAGATACTGCGCGACGCGCTCGGCGCCATCCAGATCGATCACCGCACCGGCGGACTCCAGCGGTGGCGGCGCAGCCAGCGCGGCGGGAATCAGCGCCGCGAGTTTTTGCACCAGCTGCGCGTCGGGCTCGACGCTCCAGACGGCGCCGAGTTTCGCCAGCAAGCTGGCGCGCATGCGCTGCTCCGCCCGCGGTGCGGCGCGCGGCACCAGGATCGCACGCTTGCGCAGGGCCATGATTTCGGCGCTGGTGTTGTATCCCGCCATCGCCACCACCAGGTCGGCCGCGCGCAGGCTGGGCACCAGATCGGTCGTGTAGTCGACCAGTTCGACATCCGCCCGGCCGGCGGCACGCTGGCGCAAGGCATCGCTCTCGTCGCCGGGCATCAGCGGCCCGGTGACCACCACGGAATGCACGCTGCCCGGCGGCAGCTGCGCCAGCGCCTGCAGGTAGGCGTCCATCAGGAAGAAACCATCGCCACCGCCGCCGGCGGTCACCAGCACCACCGGACGTCCCTGCGGGCGCTCCGGATTCCAGCAGGGCTGCGCCTGCGCCGCACCGGCGGGCCGGGCATGCGCCGCGGGCGCCGCCACCACGTGTCCGCAGTAGCGCACGCGCGCGCCGAGCGCGGGCGACATGCCATAACCTTCGACCACGTCGAACAGCGCCCGGCTGCCATAGACGAAAATATCGTCATAGGCCTGCTCCAGCAGCGGATAGATCTCCTGCTCGCGCCACAGCTTCTGCACGGTGACCGGACTGTCGAGGATGTCGCGCAGGCCGATGATGGTCCGCGTCTGGGGAAGTTCACGCCGGATCAGCGCCAGCGTGGAAAGCAGTTCCCCGTTCATGCCAGCGGGGGCATGGTCGACCAGGAACACATCCGGCCGGTAGCGCAGGATGGTCTTGAGAATCAGCGCCTCGCGGTAGCCCTTGACCATCCCGAACAGCTGCTCGCCATCGCGCGCGGCATACTGCTCGGCGCCGGTCTTGACCACCGGTGGCAGCGGTTGAACCTGCAGACCGGGCGGAAGATTCCACTGCCCGATGACCGGCGAACCGGTCAGCAGTCGAACCGAAAATCTGCCGTCGGACTCCAGCAGGCGCGTGGCGATGGCGAGGTTTCGGCGCAGATGGCCCAGCCCGAACGTGTCGTGGGAATACAGCACCACCCGCAGGCTGCCACCGGAGCGGTCGGCCCGCGCCGCGCTCGCCTGTCCGCGTCCAGCGGCGCTGTCGGCAGGTTCCGCATGGCTCGCCGCGATCATCCGGCGCAGCGGCGCGGCGATCTCGGTCTGCGTGCGCAGCAGGCTATGGGTTGGCGTGGACAAGCGCGGCGACACACCGTCCGCCAGGCACGTATCGGCGCCGAAACTTGTTGCATGACCAGGCATGTGACGCTCCGCGGAAGGTGGCTGACCTTACGCATAAAGCGATATTCGTGCCAATCACGCAAGCAATTGATTATTAAGAATATATACGCTCTTTTAATGCGTTAAACCGGCTACCGAAAGTTGCAGGCTGCAGGGTTTGTCTGCAATCGTTTGCGCGGTCGTCGCGCGCTGCCGCACGCATCGCCTGCCGGGCGGACCGGGGGCGGCGGATCAGTGCGCCGCGCGAACCGGACATGCTGCGGCAGGCTGCAAGGATGCCGCTGCGGGTAGCGTCAGCAGCTGCACGGTAGCGACGTCCGCCGTGACGAAGCACGGTTCCACATAGCCGATGGCGCCGGCCGTCTTGGCCACGAATTCGACCACCGCCGCCTCGGATCCGAGCACGTAGGGGGGGCTGACGCCCTGGAAGTACTGCTGATTCCAATAGTTCTGCAATCGCAATTCGTTCATGCCGATGGCGCTGCGGAAAAAGGCCTGCCGCAACTTGCTGTCCGGCGGCAGATTGACCGGAATGTAAGCATGCCCTTGCGGGTCGACAAAGACTTTCTTCAGATAGATGTTGCGCAGCGTCCCGGGATCGATCGCCGCCACGTGATGGTCACGACTCGACACGATGACCGCGATCTTCGATTCGCCCGCCTGGGCAGCCATCGTGTAACGCGCAACGGTGCCAGCGACGATGAAGGCGCCAAGAACAACCAGCCGGCGGGTGGAGAGTGGCGGCATGGCTCAGAACAGCACGCCGATCGAGGCCAGCACGCCGCTCGGCGCCAGCGCGGCATTGTGGGTGCCGTCGCGGTATTCGAGCTTGAATGAGATGCCGGACAGGGGTCGGTAGTCGATTCCGAACGTCCTGATGGTCACCAGCTGGTTGGGCAGCGAATTCCGGTAACGCTCATAGCGCGCCACGGCGTACAGGTGCCGTGGCAACGGAACAACCGCCTGCACATACCCGCCGTATTCATCCGGAACCTGGGGGCTGTCCGCCGTGCGCCAGATGCCCTCGCCACTGAATTCGACGCGGCGGCCTGACCATCCGAAGTCGACACCAGTGAGTCGGTACTGCTGCTGCGGGTTTTTCAGGGCATAGCGAACGTAAGACGCACCCAGGCTCAGACGGTCGTCCAGCATGTGATACAGAAATTGGCCGCCAACGGCATGCTGAAAATCGTTCCTCAGCGTGCTGCTGGCACCATAGTCGGTGAATGCCAGATTGTGGCTGCGGGTGAAGGCAAGCTCTTTGCTGTCATCCGCGAACAGCCAATAATCGAGGTCGTTCTGCTTGAACGTGACGGTGCCGTACAGCATGGCGCCGCTGGCATGGCGCGAGAAGCTGCCCGTGGTCGTCAGCGGACGCGACACCGTCCACACCAGAGGGTCGGCATGCACCAGATTCCACTGCCCCACCGGGGTCAGGAACTTGCCGAAGCGCAGCGTGATGCCGCTGCGGGTGTGATAGTCGGCGTAAAGTCGCTCGACATCGATATTGGCGCCCTTGCTGGTGGCGTGCTGGCTGTCGATGAGCAGCGCGTCGCCCAGCTCGGTTTCGCTGAAGAGCTTCCAGTGGGTGCCGATGTCCTTGGACAAAAACAGGCTGAGGTCTTCCGCGCTGAGTGCCGCGCGGTGTTGGTCGAGACTGTAGAAGTGAATGTCGGCATAGCCGCCGACCCGCAGCGACTGTTGCGGAAAATACAGCCCCTGGCCGAGCTGGTAGGGCTGGGCTTGCCAGGACGCGTCCGCAGCGGCAGCACCTGCGGGCAGGATGCCCGCCAGCACCACGGCCAATCCCCACACCAGCAGATCAGCGTGATGCCGGTATCTGCGCCTCGGGTTGCTCATGACGGCATGTGCCTGTGACGTGAGGCCCGATGATGTGGGATTGGCT
>VFSW01015777.1_pt1 | contig 10358 bp, 11 predicted proteins | sample 5358111 | NCBI WGS metagenome assembly VFSW01 (sample SAMN11554181, study PRJNA540505) | mine drainage metagenome | isolation source: sediment from site ElyBrook_90M | place: USA: Ely Copper Mine, Vershire, VT | collected 2017
AACCGACCCGCCCGCCCAATCCGTCACTGACGTAGGGGTAGAGCGACCCCGCCGCCTGGATCTTATTGGGGTACTCGGCGATGATCCAACCCAGTCCGATGACGCCGACGGCAGCGAGGATCACCGAGAGGCCCGCGGCGTTGCCGGCGCCTTCTTGTGTGGCCGACGCCAGTCCCACCACCAACGGTACGAGGAACGCGATGGAGAACACCGGTCCCATGAAGCCCACCGATTGCGCTACCGCGTCGACCAACGTGAGTTTTCTCTCTCCGCCCAATGACGCCGTCGACGACTTCTATGACATGAATTCCCCCCACCGAACTTCGATGCCCCCTCGGCAATCCAGCAACCGTAGGGAGCAAACAATTCGTGTCAAGTACCTAGTCCCACTCCCCCAGTCGTGACACGACCCGCTCGCTGATGGCGGCGACGCCGCGCAGGTCATCGATGAACATCGAGAGCTTGACGCAGAAGGTCCGATAGCCCGAAGCGATCTGATCCGCGAGTGAGTCCAGGGCGGCATCGGGGTCCGCCACATGGTGTGGTGAGAGAAAGGTTCCGCGCACGCTCCCCGACCATCTCGATCTCGCCACGAGTGCGACCCGCGGCACTCAACGTCACGTCGCGTGCGTCGATCTCGTAGTGCAACGGTTGGCCTAGCGGATGGAATCCCACGCAGTACAACACCAGTCGACCGATCACTGCTCCGTGCCACAATGAGCCCGCGAACCAGAGCCCGGGTCCCTGTTCGTGCACGCACCGCGGCTCGAGCCAGACGTCAAGAAAGGAATAATTCCGACCACGGAAGGGAAGGGGAAGGGGGACCCGACCAGGATCGACGCCAGATCTCGAGTTGTTCGTCCATGATGGTCCCGCGTCGAAGGAATGTGACGCCCAGTGCGGCGTATTCCTCGTCGTGCCAGCTCATCGTCGATACTACAAAGAGTCGGTCCTCGGACAACGGATCAAGAGTGGCCAAGTCCTTGGCCGTCACGAGGGGATGTCGGAAACGCGAGATCAAAACCCCGATCACCAGACGCCGACGCGACGTGCGAGCCACGACAGCGGCGAGGACCATGTGGGGATCGGCCACGAAACGCGAGGAATCTGGCTCCTGGTTGTCGGGCATCGCGTAATCGCGCAAGTTGAAGGGCAGGCCGCGAGCCCTACCACCCGCGCCGAGGACCATGTGATCACTCATCGCCACCCCGTCCTCTGCTGCGGCCTCGGCCGCGGCCGCGATCTCGACCAGGTCCTTCGGCGTCGGATGAGGACTCCACGTCCAATTGTCGGTCAACACCAGCAGGGCGCGCAGTGCCGGTATCTTCATCAGCCCCCCAATGTTCGCCCCCGACTCCACGCAGGACCGCACTTCAGTGCGCACGGGGAACGACTAGTCCTCGATTTCGATCGCCGACTTGACCAACCACTCGAAGGTCGGATCCGGGGCGGGGAGCAGTTCGGGATGCCACTGCACCGCCAGTACCGACTCGTCGTGAGAATAGAAGGACTCGACCACCCCGTCCGACGCGGTCGCGCCCACTTCCAGACCCTCCCCCAGCGTCGCCAGAGTCTGGTGGTGAAGTGAATTGACGAGGAGCGACGTGCCGACCACCTCAGCCGTGAGGGAAGGAGAACGACAGCTCACCGAGTGGGTGGCGGTGCGTCCGTCAATCTCCCACTGTGGATGCCCGGCACCGTCCTCGAGTTCGACGTGCTGGTTGAGTGTGCCCCCGTGGGCGACGTTGACCAATTGGAATCCTCGACAGATCGCGAGCACCGGGATACCCTTGGCCCGAGCGGCCGCGTAGAGGGCGAATTCCCACTCATCGCGTTCGGGCTCGGTCGCTCCCAGATTCTCGTGAGGAGCGGCCTCGTAGCGCGCGGGATCGACGTCGGCCCCTCCACTCAGCACGAGTCCGTCGAGGTGGGCGATGATCTCCTCGACGTCCGCATCACGAGTGAGTTCCACCGGCACACCCCCGGCCAAGGCGACCGAGCGACCATAGTCCGCAAAGTGCAGGTCGAAGAACAGTTTTGACATCGCGGGCGGTACGAAGTCGCCTAAGCGCGAAGCCGACCACCGTCGTCCCGAGAGCCCTATCAGCGGTCGCATCTCCCAATTCTACGCACGAGGTCTCGCGAAACGTGCTACAACTCGTTTGGTCACAAACAACTGACCGACGTGACGATTCGGGGGACACGCCGTATGGAGAACTTTGCCGCGACCTTAACATCGCACGACGCCTATCTCGAGGGCGTGCCCCACGAGATCTTCAAGGAACTACGCGCTCACAACCCGGTGGCGTGGACCGAGGAACCCGCAGGGCGCGGATTCTGGAGCCTCACCAAGTACGACGACGTCCTCTACGCCAGCCGTCACACCGAGTTGTTCTCGAGTCGCTTCGGCATTCGCATGGAGGACATGGATGCGGAGGAGACCGAGGCGCGTCGCACCCTGATGGAGATGGACTCCCCCGAGCACACGCGTCTGCGCCGCCTCGTGGCGCGGCCCTTCAACCCGCGCCAAGTGGCGGAATACGAAGACGCCATCCGCGACCTGGCGCGCGAGGTGCTCGCCAACTTGGACGGCGCCACCGAATTCGATTTCGTCAAGGAGATCGCCCGCGAACTGCCGATGAAGATGTTGGGGCGGCTCCTGGGCCTCCCCGACGATGACCTGGACTGGCTAGTGAGCCGGGGAGACGCCCTCATCGGCAATACCGACCCTGAATTCACCGAGTACGTCGTCGACCAGACCGACACCAGTGACTACCGACTGCTTCCCTTTCGTTCCCCGGTCGCGCTCGAACTCTTTGAGTACGCCCAGGCGGCCCTGGACGCGCGACGACTCAACCCCACCCACGACGTGATTACGGCCCTCCTGCAACCGAACAACGACGGAGACTCACTCGATGACGTCGCTCTGAAGAATTTCTTCACCCTGATGGTGGCGGCCGGCAATGACACCACCCGCTACACCATGGTGGCCGGGACCCAAGTCTTCATCGACCGGCCCGAACTGTTCGATGCTCTCGTCACCTTCGACAGCAACCAGGTCAAGACACTGGTCGACGAGGTGTTGCGGTGGTCCTCCACCACCATGCACTTTCGACGTACCGTCGTCGAAGACACGGAATTGCGGGGCCAGAAAATCAAGAAGGGCGACAAGGTTGTCCTGTGGTACGTGTCGGCCAACTACGACGAGGAGCACTTCGAGGACCCCTTCAGTTTCCGCGCCGACCGCTCCCCCAACGATCACACCGCCTTCGGCCTCCACAGTGCGCACCTGTGCCTGGCGGCGCACCTGGCTCGTCTGGAACTTCGAGTCATGTTCGAAGAGATGGCCAAGGCGTGGTCGAGTATTGAACTCGCGGGCGACAGCGAACGACTGCGTTCGAACTTCATCTCGGGCACCAAGCGCCTGCCGGTAAAAGTCACCTGGCGATAGACCCGGCGGTGGGACTCGTGCGCGAGAAATCTTTTACCTACAACCAATAGCGACGAAGGGCTTCGCCGTTCTCATCGGATGCGATGGACTTGAGTACTCCGCCACAACGTTCATTGACTGTGGCGGACGCCACGTTATGGTCCTTGCAGGTGAGTAGCACGGCGTCCACCCCCACACTGCGGTCGATCACGAGAGCCTCCTCGAGAATCGCAGTGGCGTAGCCGCGTCGACGAAATGCCGACATCACAACGTGGCCAATGTATCCCCCTTCCACGGCGTGCGTGGCGACGAATTCAAATCGAATTGACGCCCGACCCACCGACTGACCCTCCACCACGGCGGCCAGAAGGACTCCAAGGAAGTGGTTGTGCGGCAACCCCGCGCCCGTGCGATAGTGCGCCATGAGTTCCGTCCATTGCGCCCTCGCCATCCGCGGGTCGAAATCGACGGGGAGAAGATTGAATCCGGCTCGTCGGAACTCGGCGTGCGCCGCGCGTGCGGGCGCTTCGTCGTCGGAGTCAAACTGGCGCAGCGTCGCAGACGCAGACGCAGCGCTGCGGGAACGACATCGCGATCAATGGAGAATTGGCCACGCCTCGCGCGACGGACGTTCGCGGCGAGGCCTTTCGACCTCAACCACTAGAGGAATGGTAGGTACTCGCGAATCTCCCAGTCGGTCGTGGCCGACTGAAACCGCTCCCACTCCGCCCGCTTCACCGACAAGTGTTGCGCGACCAATTGGGGTCCCAGGGCCTCTACCAGCTCGGTATCGGCCTCGAGTGCATCCAATGCGGCGCTGAGGTTCGCGGGAACGCCGAGCGTGGCGTCGATCGTATCAATACCGTTGCCCGTCTCCGCGGGACCGAGAGCCATCTGGTGGACGTAGCCCAGCCGCGCGGCCTGCAACACGGCGGCGAGAGAGCTGTGCACGACGGCGGCACCGTCGCTCAGTCGATGTTCGAGGCGCGCCCCCGCACCTCGCTCCGAAGGGATGCGCACAGTCGCACCGCGGTGGTCGTAACCCCAATCGGCCCAGTAACCCGACAGCGAGGCCGGTCGCAGTCGCTTATAGGCGTTGACCGTCGGAGCGCAGACCCCCGCCAGCGCTTGATGGTGACTCAACATCCCCGCCACCATCTGCTTCGCCATGAGGGAAATACCGTCCTCGGTCGCGGCGTCATCGATAGCGTTCTTCGCCTCCTGGTCCTGCAGGGAGATGTTGAAGTGCAGTCCCGATCCTCCACGGTCCGTCATGGGCTTGCCCATGAAGGTCATCAATATCCCGAAACGATGCGCCACCTCACGCGCGAGCACCTTGAATAGGAAACCCTCGTCGGCCGCACGCAGCGCGTCGGTATAACGCAACGTGAATTCGAACTGAGGAGTGTCGTATTCAGAATTGACCGACTCGAGAGGGATCTCAGCGGCGTCGCACGCCTCCCAAATAGCGTCGAGTATTCCGAGCGGATCGACTGCCGGACCGGTGCCGTAGACGTAGGCCCCTGGCGTATCGAGCGGCTCCCAGCCCCCTTGTCCGTCGGGAGTGAACAGGTAGGATTCGAACTCCATGCCGACGTAGGGACTGAAACCCAGCGCCTGCCAGTCGCTGATCGCTCGCCGCAGTGCGCCACGCGGCGACACTTCGATCGGACCGTCGTGGTCGGACAGATCAGCCACCACCACTCTGGTCCCGGGTTCCCAACCCGGACGGATTGCGTCGAGCGCGTAGGTTGCCTCGAGGTCGGGCAATCCGTCATTCCAATGCGCACCCGGTGTGTCTGGCGTCATTTGGCGGTCGTAGCCCAGAGCCCAGAGCCCGGTGCAGTGCCGAACGCCGTTCGCAGCGAGTTTGGCCGGGACGTACTTGCCGCGAGCTAATCCCAGGTGATCGGGCCACAGTACCCGCAGTCGATTGAACTCTTCGCTCACGTGCCCCCCTCTATGACACCACGAAACGTAACACGCTCTCGCGCGTCTCTGGTCGGTGTCTCAGTAGAGTGACATTATCATTTAGGCACAAACGATTTTGGGGAGAAAGTGTGGAGTATCGCAGGATTCTGCTGGATGGGTATCCCACGAACGTTCTCGTCAACGGCAACTCGCTGGCAGCGCGCGACGGCCGTCGAGTCGACGCGAACACGGCCACTCACCTGCCCCCAGTGAACCCGAGCAAGATCCTCTGTTGTCATCTCAACCACATCTCGCGCGTGCGTGAATTCGGCATCGAGTTGGCGCCGGCGCCGACGTACTTTCAAAAACCGGTGTCGGCACTCAATAGTCACGGCGGCGCCGTCGTGCGCCCCTCGAATTGCCATTATCTCAATTACGAGGGCGAGGTGGCCATCGTCATCGGTCGCAGTGCGCGCAATATTGCCGTGGCTGACGCGGTGCATTACATCGCGGGGTACACGGTGGCCAATGACTACGGCCTGCACGACTTTCGCGACACTGATGCGGGATCAATGCTTCGGGTAAAGGGAGCCGACACCTTCTGTCCCATCGGCCCGGGTCTGGTCACCGACTGGGATTTTCGCAACAAGTCACTGCGAACCAGCGTGAACGGCGTCGTGCGCCAAGACGGTTCCACCGAAGAGATGGCTTGGGACATGCATTACCTTGTCGCGGACCTGGCTCGCCTCATCACCTTGGAGCCCGGTGACATCATCTTGTCGGGCACCCCGGCGATATCTCGCCCGGTTGAGCCCGGCGACGTAGTCTCGGTCGAAGTCGAAGGACTGGGCACCTTGACCAACCACATCGTCGAAGGACCCGAACCCGTCTCTGACGAGGTCGGCGCGCAGCCCACGGCGACGGAGGAGGTACTTTCCACTGCTCTGGGCGGCGACTGGGAGTTGCGAGGACAACGACGACCGGTCGCGACCACCAAAGACGTGCTGCCCTATCCGCGCATCCGCCCCAGGTTCCAATCATGACCACGCCGCGCGCCAACGTCGACGGCGTGGATGTCTCGACCGATCACTTCATCAACGGGCGACGGGTTGCCTCTAAACACACCTTCGAGGACCGTTCGCCGCTCGATTGGAGCTGGAAGCTCGCCGACGTCGCGCGCGGCACGGCGTACGAAGCGGACCTCGCGGTCTCGGCGGCACTCACCGCCTTCCCTTCGTGGGCGGCGCTCGGCCCCGAAGGGCGCAGCCCTTACCTCGAGCGCCTGGCCGACCTGATCGACGAGAATATCGAGCGGATCGCCCACGTCGAATGCCTAGACATGGCCATGCTCGAGGACAGCTTGCGACTGCGCGTGATCGCACGAGGAGCGCGAAATTTTCGTGCCTACTCCCAATTGGCGCGCGACTACGAGGCCCGGCGGTGGAGTTCGAACGGCACCGACAACGTCGTGCTACGCCACCCAGCTGGACCGACGGTGGTCATTACGCCCTGGAACGCCCCCTTCATGCTCTCGACGTGGAAATGTGCGCCGGCTTTGGCGGCGGGCAACACGGTGATCTTGAAGCCTGCGGAATGGTCGCCGCTGTCGTGTTCGATGCTGATGGACCTCGTGGAGGAGGCCGACTTCCCGCCGGGCGTCTTCAACGTGGTCCAGGGATTCGGCGAAGAGGCGGGGGCTGCACTCGTCAAGGATCCGCGCGTGCGACGCATCTCCTTCACCGGTTCTCCCGAAACCGGACGCATTATTGGTGAGTCCGCGGCTAAGAACCTCGTCCCCTTCACCGCAGAGCTCGGCGGCAAGGGTCCGTTCATGGTCTTCGCCGATGCCGACCTCGACGCCGCCGCCGACAAGGCCGCGGTGATGTTCGACGACGCTGGTCAGGTCTGCCTCGCCGGCACCCGCCTGCTCGTCGACGACAGAGTCTTCGATGATTTCGTCGCTCGCCTCCGCACCGCGACCGATCGTCACGTGCTGGGTGATTCGCGCGAGGCGAGCACCACCATCTCTCCACTCATCCATCCCGAGCACTTCGCCCGCGTCAAGGGATTCGTTGAACGGAGTCGTGCCCACGGCGACACCGTCCTCTTCGGCGGCGGCGAGTTGAGCCGCGAAGGGCTCTGGTTCCAACCGACCGTTATCGAACCGAAATCCAACGATGCCGAAGTGGTGCAGCGCGAGATCTTCGGACCGGTGTTGACACTGCAGCGCTTCACCAGCGACGACGAAGCGGTTGATCTCGCCAACTCCACCGCCTACGGTCTCTCGGCGATCATCTACACCTCGAGCCAGGAGCGGGCGGTTCGCGTTGGCGCACGCGTGCGCGCCGGTACCGTGTGGGTGAACTGTTTTCTCGTACGCGACCTCACCGCCCCCTTCGGCGGAATTGGCATCAGCGGCGTGGGCCGCGAAGGTGGCGACTACGCGCTGGACTTCTATTCGGACCTGACCACGTTGCAAATCAAGGAAGGAACTACCCATGGGTGAAATCGTCGGGGCGGGCCTACTGGCCCACGTGCCCACCATCGTCCTACCGGACGACATTCGCCGAGGTCTCAACAACGGTGTAGAGAGCACCCTTTATTCGGGACTCCATAATCTTCGCCGCGAGGTGTTCGACACTCTTCGACCCGATGTGGTTCTGGTCTTCGACAGCCATTGGTTCACCACCGTCGAGTTCGTCGTCACCGCACACCAGCACCGCGAGGGGTTCTACACCAGCGACGAACTACCGCGCGGCATGTCGAGTGTGCCGTACGACTTCAATGGTTCACCCGAGCTGGCCCACCTCATCGGCAAGATCGCCGATGACACTCCCGAATGTTGGATCACGCCCATCGACAACGAGCATTTGCCCCTGGCGTACGCGACCCTCAACTTTCTGCCGTTCTTGCAGGACAACCAGAAATGGATGTCAGTGAGTGTGTGTCAGACCGCTGATCCCTACGACTTCGCGACCGTTGGACGGGTCGTCGCTGAAGCGATCGCGCAGAGCGACCTACGTGTCGCCCTCATCGCTTCCGGGGCGGTCAGCCACACCTTCCATAAATTGCGCGACCTACGTCAACACGAAGCCGCCGGCGAGGAACACATCTTCTCGCCCGAGGCGCGTGACTGGGACCACCGCGTCATTGACGCGCTACTCGAAGGCGATCACGCCCAAGTGCTCGCCGATTTGGACGCGTTCCTCAGTGTCAAACCCGAGGGACGTTTCGGCCACTACCAGATGATGGCCGCCGCTTTAGGCGGCCCCGCATGCACCGCGCCAGGTCGTCTCTTTTCTCAATACGAGAATTCGATCGGCACAGGACAAGTGCATATTTGGTTCGATCGGCCCGATCATGGTTGGACGGGGAAAGAGTAGTGGACGTCCATGGTCTGCCGTTTCCCCGCACGGCCTCGGGCCGCGCTTCGCTCCTTCCTCCGACCCCGTGGCACTACTCGGGCGATCTTTTGACCGTCGAGTACCGCACGAACCCCGATCACGTGCGAGCCGTTCTGCCCCCCGACGTGCAACTGGTCCACGATGACGAAGACCCTGGCGCCGTGGCATTCATCTGGGCCGACTGGCAGAGTTGCGGCGACGATCGCGCCGAGATACTCGACCCCGTGCGCTCGCAGTACAAGGAGGCCTTCGTGGTGGTGCGCTGTCGCTACGAGGGAAAGATTTACAGCCGTTGCGTCTTCATCTGGGTCGACAAGGACTTCGCATTGGTGCGCGGCTACCTCCAAGGCTACCCCAAGAAGCTGGGTTCGATCCATCAGACTCGCCCGATCACGGTGGGATCGGCTGGTCCGCGCCTCGAACCCGGGGGCTGTTTCGGTATGTCGCTCGCGGCGGGCGACCGACGTTTAGCCAACGCCACCGTGACCCTGCGGGGCGAGGCGACGTCGGGCGGCTTCGTCAATGGACATCCGATGTTGCATCACCGTTGGTTTCCCAGCATCGAACTCAACGGCCACGATTCATTGTCGGAAGTGGTGACGATGTCGGGCACCGATGTCGAACTCGGTCCCGTTTACTCGGGAGAGGCCACACTGGAACTCATTGACTCCCCCACCGAAGAGTTGACGTTGCTCACTCCCAGCGAGATCTTGGGCGGTTACTTTCGTACGGTTGGAACAACCTTCGCCGGAGGGCGTACACTTCGTTCATCATGAGTCGCCGTATTTCGTCGTCTGCCCCCGAAGAAGTACTCCAGGCCGAAATTGATATCCGTGAGCGACTCCAAGATCGCGAGTTCGACTTCGTGGCGATGAGCGCCGTCTCCAACGTCTATAGGGCGGGAACGGCAGTTCGTAACCACATGGAGCGCACCGTGCTGGCTGACTACGACCTGAGTTGGGTCGCCTTCACCGTTCTGTGGGTCCTTTGGATCTGGGGTTCTCAAGAGACCGGCCACGTTGCGGAAGAGGCTGGCGTCACTAAGGGGACACTTACCGGGGTCATCAAGACTCTTCAAAGCCAAAAACTGATCAAACGCACGCCCCACCGAGATGACAAACGCCGAGTATCCATCTCGCTCACTGCCAAAGGTCAAAGACTCATCAGCCAACTATTTCCGGCCTTTAACGAACACGAAGTCGCTGCGGTGAGTGCTTTGTCACCGTTCGAGCAACACGAACTCGCTCGACTCCTTCGAAAAGTGACGAATCATATTTCATCGGTTCCGACGAATTCTTCCGAGCAGTCTTAATCGCAACGAACTTCTGGAAGTGGCAAGCGCATCCCGCTACAACCCGGCGAGCAGAATGACTAAACATTGACTGTCGACATCTATCAAGGTCAAACGGTCCGTCCGCATCGTCTCATGCACATTGCGTGCGGGTTTGCGTCGGCCCTTCGACACCAAGGATTATCGAATTGTTACTCGTTGAATGCACGCTGCGGTACATGTTTCTTGAAAGACATTTACGTAATCACAGGAGGGGCCCACTGTGGCCAGCTCGAGTAAGTACGATATCGAATTCGGCGTCTTCCCAACTGACAAAGAGACG
>VFSW01015778.1_pt1 | contig 10358 bp, 8 predicted proteins | sample 5358111 | NCBI WGS metagenome assembly VFSW01 (sample SAMN11554181, study PRJNA540505) | mine drainage metagenome | isolation source: sediment from site ElyBrook_90M | place: USA: Ely Copper Mine, Vershire, VT | collected 2017
CACGCAGGTGATGGTGTGGGGCCCGGAAGCCGGTGGTCAGATCGCTGCGCTGGTTCTGGCCTCCAGTTTGTGTCTGGTGGCGCAACAGACCCAGGCACAGAAACCGGGCAAGGCAACTCCCGGCGGATCTCTGCTCGCAACTCCCGCCACCAAAGCGACAGATGGAAAATCGACGCAGGGAAAATCGAAGGCGAGCCCGGAGGGCTCTGCACCGTCTCAGGACGTGTCGTTGAAGACGCTGGTGCAGCTCAACGATGCGCTGGAAAGCCTGGCAGCCCGAGTGTAACCGGCGGTAGTGCAGATTCTGGTTACGGGATACGGGCCGCTGCGCGAGGAGGACCGCGCGCAGACGGCGTTGATCGTGCGGCAGCACGCGGTGGGCTCGGGAGTGATCGTGGACGCGAGTGGCTACATCATGACCAACGCGCACGTGGTGGAAGGGGCGCAGCGCATTCGGGTGGCGCTGCCGCTACCGATGAGCGACTCCGCCAACCAGGTGCCGGAGGGAAAGCGCCGCATTCTTGAAGCCCGGCTGCTCGGCACGCACAAGGAAACCGACCTGGCACTGCTGAAGATTGAAGACTCGGATTTGCCGACGCTGTCGCTGGTGAGCCAGGAGCGTCCGCATGTGGGCCAGTTGGTGTTTGCCATTGGCAGCCCGGAAGGCCTGCAGAATTCGGTGACCATGGGGGTGATCAGTGCGCTGGCGCGGCAGCCCGATCCCAGCAAGCCGATTACTTACATCCAGACCGACGCGCCCATCAACCCAGGCAACAGTGGCGGGCCGCTGGTGGATATGAATGGCGGCGTGGTGGGCATCAATACTTTTATTTTGTCGCAGGGCGGCGGCAGCGAGGGGTTGGGATTTTCGATTCCCGCGCGCGTGGTCGATTTCGTCTATCACAGTCTGCGGAAGTATGGTCACGTGCATCGCGTGGAGATTGGCGCCATGGCCCAGGAAATTTCGCCCACTCTCGCCGATGGCCTGCACCTGCCGCGGCACTGGGGGGTAGTGGTGGCCGACGTTAAACCGGATGGTCCGGCAGCATCAGCGGGCCTGAAAATTCAGGACATCATTCTTGCCGCTGACGACCGGCGCATTGAAACGTTGCCCTCGCTGACATCCGCTCTCTACCTGCACCGGATCGATCAGGTGCTGAAGCTGGAAATCCAGCGAGGCAGCGAGAAGAAGATTCTTTACGTTCCGGCGATCGAACATCACGACCAGATGGACCAGTTGCTGGACGCGACCAATCCGGAAAATAGCCTGATCTCGCGCCTCGGCATTCTTGGTGTTGACCTGACGCCGGATCTGCGCAGCCAACTGGGCGCTTCCTTACGGGTGCCATCGGGGGTGATTGTGGTAGGCCGCGCCGCGGACCTGATTCTACCTGACACCGGCCTGCAGGCGGGCGACTTGATTCATCAGCTGAATACCACTTCGATCGATTCCATGGACACGCTGCGCGCCGGTGTGCGCGATCTGAAAGTCGGCGATCCCGTCGTACTCCAGGTGGAGCGCGAGGGAGGGCTCATGTATCTGAGTTTCGAGATGGAATAATGGTCCGAAGAGCGGCGTCCCAAATTCATCAACCACTTTCGAAGTGGCACGTTAGGGCCATTCCCATGATCGAGATGAAAACGTAGAGTGGTTGTGAGCAGACTTCGGGGGAGGGCTGTTCAGCGAGCGCCTCGGGACCCAATTGGGTCTTAGGCGCTTTCGTTTTTTTGGTCCAGTTGTGGGGTGAAAACGCCCGCTTGCGACTGCCCGACGCGGGTCTGGCTGCGAAAGGCGTCCGTCTAGTACTTCCCGGCAGCGGCAAAGCACCACCAGCGGACCCGGGTCGTGAGCGAAACTTTCGTTCATCCATACCTCCTGGTAGCGTCGGATGGGTAAAATAAGTGGAGGGAAACGCTGTAGAGAATTGAGAGACACAGGGAGCGAATGGCCATGGAAACACCGAACGAACGCAATCCCAAGCCAAATCCGAGCGAGGCAGAAGCACATATTAAGAGTGCTCACCAGATTCTCAACGCGCTGCAGGAGAAGATCGGAAAGCATCCGGAAATCGGCGCAGCCATCACGAAACTGGAGATGGCGCTGAATGATCTGGCCATACAGACTGGCGGACTACTGTAGTGGAACAGACGGGGTATACGCCATCTGAGGCGGTCCGCGGATTACTGTTGATAAATGCCGTTTCGCTCGTCGTTCTTTGAAGGGCATTGTCGGCCCGTGATTCGATGGCGCAACGTTCCGCAACACATTCGAACGCGTTATCTCGGAAATAGGACAGGAAATGATGGTTTCCGCCCAGAGTTCTTGTATTCAGCTCGCGCCAATTGGCTGGTCCTGTTAAAGCTTCTGAATTACCTGACACTTCGTAAAACTCTCCTCACTTTGGCGATTTGGCTGGACCTGCACTGGCCGCGATCCCAGAACTTCGACATGAGGCTCGGGCGCTAGTCTCACCATCCCATCCGACGTTAAGCTGCAGCACACAACTTTGGTTGACGCTGAGTGTGATCCGGCAGTGCTTTGTTTGGGTGAAAGTCCGGTGATGTTGAGGCACCTCCGCCAGAGGTCAACCTGCACCAACCACGTCGCGAAAAGTGTGCAACTTTGACCAGCCTTAGCCGGGGCACATCGTCGATCATGTGATGTGGGGGTCGAACGATGTTCAATTACCCAGGACACCAAACGATTCTGTGCATCGACGATGATGACGGAATACTGCGTTACCAAAGAGCGTTGTTCGAAAGACGCGGATATAAGGTGCTCACCGCCGCCTCCGCCCGACAAGGCTTACAGATTGCGGCAGCCTGTGCGGTTGCCGCTGTGATCGTCGACTACCACATGCCCGAGATGAATGGGCATGAGGTCGCGACCGAAATAAAGCGCCTCAAGCCGCAAGTTCCAATCGTCATGCTTTCCGGTGACGATGAGATTCCAGAACCAGCGCTAAATGCGGTAGATGCCTTCGTTTCCAAAAACGAAGCACCCAGCCGCTTGTTGCCAGTGATCACTCGAATCTGCGGTGAAAGACCCTCCGGGTTCCAAGAGAGCAGAATCACGACCTAGGGAAGGTCCGATTAAGTATCCAAAGAAAAACTAAACCACAGAGGACACAAGGGTCAAAGGGGACGGCTAGGCACTTAATCGGAGTTTCCCCAAGAATGTGTAGGCTCTCTCGGGGTCTTTGAGAGTACAGGTTTTCACCCGCGAACGACGGTGTTCGGGCAGCTTGAGCGAAGGGGAACCGCTATTGGCAAAATCATTCCAAGGACCGATACCAAATCCTCGTCGAACTCTTGCGTGGTTCACAGAAAACAACTCTTGAGAACAAGCAAACAACACTAGCTTTACAAGCTTGTGACACCGTGGTGCTCTCGCAACCTCCGATTCCGTAGACGTTGGTTGCCTGACGGTTGAAAGTTAGTCCAATGTTAAAACATATCCGATCCAAACGGCTTGCCATCATAATGACCTGCATAGCTCTGTTCCAGTCGAACATGCTGCTTGCGGCGCAGGTGGCCGTGCGCCGCACCGAGGGCCTGGTCCACGGCTTTCTGCTGCTTAGCACACTAGAGGGTAAAGTCCTCGCCGACGGTGACTTGGTTCAAGTACCCCAAGGCCATCGGGTGACCAGCCATTTGGTGTTCCGATTTAAGGACGGCTCCGTTCACGATGAAACCGCGGTCTTTTCTCAGCGCGGTAATTTCCGACTCCTGAGCTACCACCTCGTGCAGAAGGGCCCGGCGTTCCACATTCCAATGGAAGTTTCGATCGAGACTTCCTCAGGCCGGGTTACGATTCGTTACAGCGAAGGGGAAGGCAAGGAAAAAATCGCAACCGACCGAATGAAATTCCGGCCGGATCTTGCGAACGGCTTGATTTTCACGCTGCTAAAAAACCTCCGCCCCGATGGGCCGCCGACAACCATGTCGATGGTGGCGGCCACTCCGAAGCCGCGGCTCGTAAAGCTGGCAGTAACTCCCCAGGGCGAGGAGCCGTTCTCGGTCGGCGGCTCCCAACGCACAGCCATGCATTATGTTCTGAAGATCGAAATCGGGGGCATTGAGGGGGTGCTTGCGCCACTTCTGGGGAAGGAACCCCCGGACATCCATGTGTGGGTTTTGGGCGGGGAAGCACCCGCCTTCGTTAAGTCGGAGAGCCAGCTTTACTTGGGCGGCCCCATTTGGCGAATCGAGCTGGTCAGTCCAGTCTGGCCGCGAGTGGTAACCGTGGATTCGAAGAACTGAGCTGGATTGTCGGGCCGACCGGAGCGCACCGGAGGGTCTTGAGCGCATTCACAGTACGTACATCCGAAGCATCCACCAGACAAGGAAGATCGCGACGATGGCCCCCGCGATGTGAACGACCCAATCGCCAGCTGTTTTCGGTTTCCCCAAATTGAACATGCGGCAATGGTAGCAGGCCCCGCGCAGGTGGCGTAACATCGCCACTGCGCTCATTAACCGCGACGGCCAATCCTCAAAGTATGGTGGTCTTGAAAGTGTGGTGGTCTTGCTTCGTCAACTGAAGTTTCACTCTAAGTGTTCGAGGTAAACATATTTGCCATCGCGCGGCGACGTTCCGGTATGCGCTGTGAGGCGTCGCTTCCACTTGCCGCTATTGAAGTCGAAAGTCGTCAGTTGACGGCCGTCCCTGCTTACTGCGGCATCGTCGCTTTCTTCGACGCATCCTTGTCGTAGAGATCAAGCCCAAAGGAGGGATGCTCGTATGTCCCTGAAATTCGCACCGGCAGCACTTCGCCTTTGCGTCTTTTCTTGAAAAACGGATCCATCATTTTCAGCAAGATTGCTTTTGCCCCGCTGGTGGTGTTCGATATTTTCGTGTCCACTTGCAGCTGGCCGTGCAGGTCGATCTTGTGGCTGATCAGGTTGTAGGTTCCATGCAGATGGGAGGCAGCACCGGGAACTCCAAAAGAAAGATCGGAAAAGCCTGCGGTGCCATGCTCCAATGCGACTTGCCCGGTCAGATCGGTAAGGATGGTCTCGGGATCGGAGACGTTTTTTTCTCCGCGTGCGCCCGCGCTCAGTTTGTTCACGCTCTCCTGCGTGTCCAGCTTGGAAAAACTTCCGGCACCTACCCCAAATGCGCCCCGCACCTTCACCTTCTCCAGAAAGGGCTGATCCCCCGGAGGAATCTCCGCCCGCGCATGCAACGTCACACTCCCCGACATTGGCGACCGGTCCGCCTTCACAAATAAACGAAGGAGGTCCTCGATCCGTCCGTTGCTTGCCCTCAGATCGATCAGCGCCGTCTTGCCTTGCCCGCCAGGGGATTCCGCGATGCTGCCCTCTGCGACGACGTGCGTCCGCCACAAATGCGCATCCACACGCTTCAGGAATGTATCACCGTGGATCGCGTCGACATATGCGCTGAATTCGGTGGTCAACTGCACCGGATGTCCGCCCGACTGCACTTCAAAATCAGGCGTGTCGGTCGAGCCCGCAATATCAATGTGCGCCAGCGTGCCGCCAAATTTTCCCACCGATGAGAGCATGCCCGCGATTCCGTGATACACACGGAGATCCGCCTGGTCGAATTTGTAGTCGCCAGAAACCGGAGTTTGCCCCAGATCGTTTAGGTTCCAAACGCCAAATTTTCCCGAGGCCGCGATCTCTCCCGGCGGCTCAGGATTGCGCACTTTCACCCGGTAGCTAAGGGGTCCACTCCAGCCCACGTCGCGCAACCGGGCCTCATGAATCTCGAAACGGAGTGGTTGCTTGCCCGGCTGGCGCAAAGCAAACTCCAGCACTGCGCCGTTGGCCACGATCTCATCAATGGTGATTTTCGAAGGTGTCGTGTGAAAGGTTGCCCCGCCACCGAATGGCGGGATGAATATGTGCATATTTTCCGCGGTAACACGGGTCAGGCGCCGGGAAAAAATGCCGAAATAGCTGCCTCGAATGATTAACTTTTCTATTGTGATAAGCGGCTTGCTGGCGTTCGAGCCCTGATTGAACTCCAGCCCTTCGACCACGCATCCAGGAAAGGGAAAATACGTGCGGTGAAATGCACGAAGGCGCAAGTGGCTGTCGCTCGCTTCTTCCAGGTTCTGTACGACTGGCTTCTGCTGAAACGGCCACAACTCAACCCACAATAACAGTACGACACAAAGCGCCGCAGCCGCCACTGCAGCCAATCTCAGTGCGGTGCTGCGCCGTCGAGTACGTCGGGTTCCTATTGATTCAGCGGACTGCAAAGCAACGGAAGACACAAGACTTGAACTCCGATCCCCTCATGGAGGTTGCTGCGCTTCCTTCGTCCCTAGCGATTATCCGCCACAACGATCGGTCGGTTGAGTATGTCCGCGGCCTGCAGAAGCGTCAGATCATCGGATACCCGGTGGAAGTCTCGATGGTTTTCTTTTTTCTGCACGCCGATGGTCGCGAACAGGAGAGCTTTCCCTGTCATCTGGAAACTCAGGGCAGTCATGTCCCAATGGCCTGGAACAACTTCTGCTTGCCTAACCTCAAAGTGACCTCCCTTGTCCAAGTGCCCCAGCAAGCCAAATCCGAATTTCACGGTCTGCGTGAGATGACCATCGAACGCAGCCAGTCGCTCCTGTTTGCAGTCAATCCACATCTCGCCTTCCATGTCGTGAAAAACGCGGGCCTCCAGGGTTGGCGGGTGAAAACGCGGGTTTGGTCTAAAGCCCAGCTTCACCAGGTTTCCTTCACCACCCGCGTAGCTGAACACAAACGCATCAGACAGCATCTTGAACATCCGTCTCCCCTGTCGGGTTTCGGCGTCCAGAACTCGCCGCAATTTTTGTTGCGCACTTCGACTGGTCATTAACTCCCGCACACGCTGGTCCTCTTCCAGTTGTTGTTTCGCTGTAAGAGGCAGGCCGTTGATAGACAGGAGTCGACTGAGAGAACCTTCTTTGGTCTCCACAATTTCCTCGACCTGTTTCTTTCCATCCTGTTCCTTTTCTAATCGGTACATCCAGTTGGTGTGGTCATCTTGGAAGTTGAGTTCGTTAGTGATTACCCGCCGCACGAGGTCGTTGGCCGACTCAAGGTTGCTGGGAGCTGCCTGGGGCCGTGCGGGTACGCCAAGCAGGACGATAGTCAGTGTCACGGCCACGGAGCAGTGCATCAGTCTGACGGCCAATGACGACGGCAGTCCATCGCACGTCTTGAACCAGTTACGCATTTCGTCATTCCTTTCCTGAGACAACGCAGCGGACGGCTCGAGAGGTCCCCGCAATTCGAGCATGGGCGAAGTGCGTCCAAAAAACTGATCAAAACCGCGCACTCTCTCTTGACTCCTCACCCGGGGGATGAGGCTTAGTCTTTCATCCTCTTCCTTAGAAGTTTTGCCGGCCAAGCGCGTACTGCCGTTGAGAAGCTTCAACTGGATGTGCCGGAACTTCCTATCCATGGTTGCGTTGGCTGGTTGCGTTGGCTGGTGTGCCCATTCCGCTCCCGGCAATTTACACTCCCTGCATGCTTGGGCTCGCCATAACCGGAGCGGTGACGGCGGCTGCCGGTGCCGTGGGATACCAGTGCATGGCGCCCACCGGCCAGTGGTACGGCCGTACGTTCACCGGCCCCGCGCGCGGCACGAAGCAAATCGCTCTTACCTACGACGACGGCCCTAACGATCCTCACACGCTGCGCCTGCTGGAAGTTCTTGGCAGGCACAAGGTGAAGGCAACTTTTTTTGTGATTGGACACTACGTCCAGCAACGGCCCCAACTCGCCCGCGAAGTAGCCCACGCCGGCCACGCCATCGGCAACCACACTTTCACTCATCCGCTGCTGATTTTCAAAAGCGACGCCGAGATTCGCCGGGAACTCTCCGGCTGCCGCGCTGCTTTGAGCGACGCCGTGGGTCAGCACACCAATCTCTTCCGCCCCCCTTTCGGCGGACGCCGCCCCGCGGTTCTGCGCATTGCCCGCCAGTTGGGCCTGGAACCGGTAATGTGGAACGTGACCGGCTACGACTGGACCGCGCCACCCGCGTCGACCATCGAACGGAAAGTCGCGCGCCAAGTCCGCGGTGGAGATGTGATCCTTTTGCACGACGGCGGCCACAAGCAAATCGGCGCCGACCGCTCTAATACCGTTCTAGCCACGGATCATTTGATTGAGCGCTACAAATCCGAAGGCTATGAATTTGTCACGATTCCGCGCATGATGGGCCATAAGGTTTGAAATGCCGTCGTCAGGAGTTACGGATGAAGCATCCCCTTCTTTTTTTTCTTTTCTTCACCGCCATCGCGGCCGCAGCCCAGCCCAAAGCGCTGTTCTATATGACGAACAGCCCGAACTCCGTGAAGTCGTTCACCGACCACGCGGACAAGATCGACATTCTTGTGCCCGCCTGGTATGGCGTGGACGGTAACGGGCTCATGTGGGGCGGACCGAATCCGCAGGTGTTGCAGGTCGCGGCCCAGCATCACGTGCCGGTCATACCCATCGTGGCCACCACCGCGCAGGCTGAGCTGCACAAACTTTTCGCGACTCCCGCCGCACGCCGGTCCTTTATCGACTCCATTCTCGGCGAGTGCAAGAAGAACGGATACAGCGGTTTTCAGATCGACTTCGAAAATGTGCTGTGGACCGATCGCGATCTGCTCTCCAGCCTGGTCGCCGAAACTGCCGCCGCGCTGCACAAGGAAAATTTGCAGCTTACGATCGCCACGGTGCCCAATGCTCCCGGCGCGCCCGGACAAAGCGGCTTCTCGCACTGGCTCTACGCCAACTGGCGCGGGGCCTACGACTTGAAGGCGCTGGCCCAGGCTGCGGACCTGATCTGCCTGATGACCTACGACCAAAACACTCGCTGGACCGAACCCGGCCCGGTTGCGGGTTATCCCTGGACCGTGCAACAACTGGATTACGCCCTGCAATTTGTTCCCAAAGAAAAGTTGTCGCTGGGCATTCCCGTCTATGGCTATCACTGGTTTGCCGGAGATCCCGGGAAAGACGAGAAACCGAACCCGACCGCCGAATACATCGGCCAGCAGGAAGTGGAGCAATATCTGGCTGCCTATCATCCGCATCCCGAGTGGGACGCGTCCGACCGCACCGCCTGGTTCTACTTCTATAAAGACGATACGCGGGAGTGGGTTTTCTACACCGACAAGCGCGGTTTTCAGGAACGCTGGAATCTAGCCCGCGACCGCAAGCTGCAGGGATTCTGTTCGTGGATGCTGGGGCCGGAGGATCCCGAAATCTGGACGGTGCTGCCGTCTCACAAATAAGACTTTATTTCTTCGCGAACGCCTGCTTGGCTGCGGCAATCGTCTGTTGCACATCCTGCTCGGTGTGCGTCGCGCCCAGAAACGCCGCTTCATACTGTGACGGCGGCAAGTACACGCCGTGGTCGAGCATGTCGCGGAAAAATCGTCCGAAAGCTTCGGTATTTGATTTCGATGCACTGTCCCAGTCCTTCACCGGGCCCTGCGTAAAGAACCAGGTAAACATCGATCCTACGCGGTTGTGGCACAGGGTAACGCCAGCCTCTCTGGCTGCCGCGGCTACGCCGTCCACCAGTTCGCCGCTCAATTTTTCCAGCCGCGGATAAATCTCCTGCTTGTGATCGCGCAAATGCTTCAGCGTGGCGCATCCCGCGGCCATGGCCAGCGGATTCCCCGAGAGCGTTCCCGCCTGGTACATGGGTCCCTGTGGCGCCACCAGATCCATGATTTCGCTCGGCCCGCCGTAGGCGCCCACCGGCAGCCCGCCTCCAATAATTTTTCCCAGCGTCGTCAGATCCTGGCGAATGTTGTAAAGCTCTTGCGCTCCGCCAAATGCCAATCGAAATACCGTCATCACTTCGTCGAAGATCAGCACCGAATGTTCGCGTTCCGTAATCAAACGCAGCGCCACCAGATAGTCGTCCGCCGCCGGCACGCATCCCATATTCCCCACGACCGGCTCCACAATCACGCAGGCAATCTGGTGTTTGAATTTCTGGAACGCATGCTCCACGGCAAGAATATTGTTGAACGGCAAGGCCACCGTGAACTGTATAAACTCCTCTGGAACCCCCGCCGATCCCGGAATCCCCAGGGTCGCCACTCCCGACCCAGCCTTCACCAGCAGCGCATCGGCGTGCCCGTGATAGCAGCCCTCAAACTTCACAATGTATTTTCGTTTGGTATAGGCTCGCGCCAGCCGGATGGCGGACATGGTCGCTTCCGTCCCCGAACTCACGAAGCGCACTTTCTGCATCCGCGGAAACGCCGACAACACCAACTCCGCCAGATCGGCCTCCGACGGCGTCGACGCCCCACAACGCGTGCCGTTGCCCGCCGCCCCCCCGATGGCGGACCGCACGTTGTGGACCGCGTGGCCGAGCGTACGCGGCCCCC
>VFSW01015779.1_pt1 | contig 10358 bp, 10 predicted proteins | sample 5358111 | NCBI WGS metagenome assembly VFSW01 (sample SAMN11554181, study PRJNA540505) | mine drainage metagenome | isolation source: sediment from site ElyBrook_90M | place: USA: Ely Copper Mine, Vershire, VT | collected 2017
GTGCGGGAAACTGTACCGTGGGTTCGAATCCCACTCTCTCCGCCACTACAGTGTTTGTCCAGCCCGGACACATAGGTGACAGATCGTACCTAAGACATGGGTGACAACCTCGTGCCGAACGGGTTGTTGAGAGGTTGCAGCGTTTTCTGCTCCAGGTCGAAGTATCCGAGATCATAGTGCAGGAAGCTTGCGAGCCAAATGCCCTCGTCGACTTCCTTGATGCCGAGTTTCGAAATCCTGCCGAGCTCACCAAGCAACTCCGCGAGAAACTTCCTAGACGGCCGAAGCGAGTCGTGCGGCATCACCCGGCTCTGCCTTATTCTGAGGCGCCGCAATTTGTGTCCCTCCTCTCTAACGCAGCCGGTACCGCTGCGGCCATGCTACGCTTTTTGATCCTCACCGGTTGCCGCACGAACGAAGTCGTCGAGGCCCGCTGGTCCGAGATCGATCGCTCGTCATCGTCGTGGAGGGTTCCCGGCGAGCGAATGAAGATGAACCAGGACCACGTTGTGCCACTGTCGGATCCTGCACTCGCGATCTTGGAAAAGATGCACAGTGGCAGGCAGGCCGAATTGATCTTTCCAAATCCCGACGGCGGAGTGTTCTCGGAAAATGCGATGCTCGCTGTGCTCAGTCGTTTGGGCTACAGCCACGTCACCGTGCATGGCTTCCGCTCGACGTTCGCGACCTGGGCAGAGGAATGCACGGACTACCCGGATGGGGTGCGGGAAACAGCGCTTGCGCATAAGTACGAATCCGAGACGACGGCCGCTTATCAGCGCGGGCAAAAGATCGAGAAGCGGCGCGCTCTCATGAACGATTGGACGAATTTCGTTTCTGCATCGAATCTTGTTCCTCTGCGAGCGCGGACATAAGCGCCGCCGCCATCCTCGAAATGCCGATCACGCAGAAAGTCGCCAAAACTGCGCAGGTCTACGCCGTCGGCTCGATCCGCATTGCATTTGCGGACCTAATCAGCATGATCGGAATCACCCAGAAACGACAGGATGTTTCGCGTGCCTCTCCCGAATAATGGCGCCTTGGAATCGCCGCTTGTCGCTTCTCCGAACCAGATCATGAAGGCCATTCAGGTCTCTCGCAAAAAACTATACGAGCTCATCAACTCGAACGAGTTGGAGAGTTACACGGAAGGCAAGTCGTGCCGGAGTGCGGCCCCGGTCAATCCGTATTCGGTAAAAACCTCGCGAACCTCATTGAGCTCAAACTCCCGCTTGTTATCGATCTCCCATCCCTCCCGCGACAGCTCTGACGCAAAATGCTGCGCATCGGTGCGGGCTGCGAGATAGCCGCCAAGGCCCATCGCGATGGCGCCCGCGGCGATTTCGGCGAGCCCGGCGGTCACGATCACGGAGGTGTTGGAAACCGCAGCCGAAAGGCCAGCCGCCAGCGCGAATGGGACCGTCAGTCCGTCCGCCATGCCAATGACGACATCCCGCACGGTCTCGGTCGCCATGAAGTGTTTTTCGATATGTGGAACTGTGGGCATTTTGGGACACCTAGCAGTCGAAGGCTGCAATCGAAAGACAGTTAGTGGAGGCTGGCTCAGCTAGCACGTCAACTCGAACTAGTCTTGAGATGCATCAATAACGGCGGCCCCGGGACGGGGCAGTTTGAGGCTTTCCTTTTTATGGAGGGGCCTCATGTCATATGCAGCCTTGATGGTCTATGTCGACATCGAAGGTATTCCGGAACAGAGGGTTCGAATTGCCTCGGAGCTTGCCAGGAAATTCGATGCTGCGCTGATCGGCTTCTCGGCCCGCGCCGTTCCTCCGCCGTTCGTGGCGGAGGGCGTAATCATAGAGGAAGCAACGGAAGCTGACATAAAGGAGATGCAGGCGGCGCTGGCAAGGCGGGGAGACTGGTTCCGTGGCATTGTCGGCGATGTCAAGGACGTCGATTGGCGGTCTGCGCTGGATTTTCCTGGCGACGCCTTGGCGCGCGAAGCACGCTGCGCCGATCTCGTGATCATGGGACAGCAGCGGCAGCAGCAAGGCCGCTATGACGATCAGCGCACCCTCGATCCTGCCAGCGTCCTTCTCAAGCTTGGACGGCCCGCGCTGCTCGTTGCGCCGGGCGTTGCCTCATTGCGGGCCGAACATGTTGTTGTGGCCTGGAAGGATACCCGTGAGGCACGCCGGGCCGTTTTGGATGCAATACCATTTTTACGTGCCGCCAAGCGCGTTTCGGTCGTCGAAGTCTGCACCAACGACGAGAGGCAACGCTCGTTAACCCGAATCGGTGACGTCGTCCGGTATCTGGCGCGGCACAAGATCACCGCAAATCCTCAAGCAATTATCCATCGCGACAGGTCTGACGCGAGCCATCTGTTCCAATTTTCCTTGGACGAAGGAGCTGACCTGCTGGTGGCAGGCGCCTACGGCCACAGCCGGGTGGGCGAATGGATCTTCGGCGGGATGACGCGGGAAGTTCTCGCATCAAGCCCTATTTGCTGCTTGATGTCGCACTAAGCAGATGCTCGGCGAGACGCCGGAAGCGACGCAAGGACGTGCCGCAGGAGCGGATCGCTTTTTCGTGCATCATCTGTTTCTTGTAGCTCTCGCAGTTGTCGGCGTCCTGGCTGCCTGGCGGCTTTCTAATGTTCTGATATTGGGATTCGGGACGGCGCTTCTGGCTCTCCTATTACGCGGACTAGCCCGCGTGGTGAGCCGCTGGACGCCTATTCCGGAAGCTTGGGCCGTCGGTCCCGTAGTACTGGCGCTTCTTGCGGTGTTTGGCGCAGTGGGGTGGCTCTTCGGCTCCCAGATTGCGATGCAGTTCGACTTCCTTGTCGAGACCCTTCCGCGAGGCCTCTCTCAGTTCGTCCAAGAGTTCGGCGCCAACCCCTGGGGCGAATGGCTGCTTGGTCTCGCGCGCGATATGAACCTCACAAGCGCAACGGGGCAGGCAGCCGGATATATCGCGGCGCTGTTCGGCTCGGTGTTGCGCGCCACCGCCTATATCGCCGTGCTGCTTTTTGCGGCCGTCTATCTTGCGGCACAGCCCGAACGATACCGTCACGGAATCTTGCAGCTCATTCCGCAACATCGGCGCGCGAGGATCGGCGATGTGCTCGACCTCATAGGAGCTACTCTCGGACGCTGGCTGATCGGCCAATCCGTGACAATGGCCTTCGTTGGTACGATGACGGCGTTCGGCCTGTGGTGGCTGGGCGTGGCGGCGCCCCTGGCGCTTGGCCTGACCGCAGGGATGTTTGCCTTCGTTCCCTATGTCGGTCCGATCCTGGCGTCAGCTCCGGGCATCCTGATCGCCGCGGTACAGGGACCGACGCCAGCGCTCTACGCTGCGGCGCTTTATGTGGGTGTTCACTTCGTGGAAAGTAATCTGGTTACGCCCCTGGTCCAGGCGGAAGCCGTGGAGCTGCCGCCAGTTCTGACGCTTTTCGCAACCCTGGTCTTCGGTTTGTTGCTTGGGCCCGTAGGCGTGCTCCTGGCAGCTCCGCTGACAGTCGTGATTCTGGTCCTCATCAACGCGCTTTATTTGGAAGATGTGCTTGGGGAGCGGCGCGCCTGGCCATCTGTCTGCGGCACCAACAAGCACTAAGCAGCGCATACTGCTTCACATCGTGCCGACGTCATACGCTTCCGTGGATCACAGGCCGAGCAGGCGCGGAGCGTATGCGCCCGCCCACGCGGCCGAGATAACCAGGAGTAGCCCCGGGATCAATCGCCATGCAAAAGGCCGTCCGCCCGCAGTCCATGCGACGACAATCTTGCTTACTGTATTGGTCGAAAGCGCTGCGAGGATTGGAGACACAGCATCGGCTGGACTCATTTTTGCTGACGCGACTAACGAAGCAATCGAGACAGCCGCCGAATGCGTGTCCGCGAGTCCCGCGAAAGCGGCGCCGACGATTACACCGGTCTCGCCGAAATTCTCCCTTAAAGCAGCCGAGACAACCAGGATTCCTGACAAGGTCGCCGCCAGGATAATCGCGGATGAAAAATCAAAGGCGTGCCCGGCCGGAGCAGCAACTCCTTTCATCCCGCGCAGACCTTTGATTGTGAAGACCGCACCATAGGCCACGGCGGCCGCGCCCGCGCAAATTAGCGGAATCGACATTACTTTCAGTACGGTCATGCTTGTGGCCGCGAGAACAGCGCACATCTGAAGTATTGTCGCCACCGTCGAGAGCACCGCACCAGCGATTGCCGGACCGAGAATGGCCGGATTTGTCTTGCCTCGCGTACCCATGGCGCCGATCGTGGCGATGCTGGAAATAAAACCAGACGCGAGGCCCGCTATGGCCAGCCCAAACCGGTCACCCAGGATGCGTACTAGAATGTATCCAGCAGCACTAATCGCCATCACTAATATGACGATGATCCAGATCGACCGCGGATTAAGAGCGCCATACGGGCCAAATTGATGGTCGGGGAGGAGCGGCAACGCTACCAGCGTTGCGCCAGCGAAAATCAAGCCGTCGGTCACTTCGCGTTCGGTAAGTACCGACCTGACGAAGCGATGCAGTAACGCTCGTCCAGCCAGCAGGGCTGTGAGTACCACAGCAAGGCCTGCCGCCAATGCCGGCTCGCGCATCGAAAGACCGCCGAGCAAGGCTGTTAGAATCAGAGCAATCTCACTTGTGAGACCGGGGTCTTCGCTGCGGGATCGGGAATAGGCAACTGCGGTCAAGATGATCGCACCCGCCGTTATGACTGCTAGAAGGATTTCGCCGCCGATCGCAAAGCTGATGGCGCCAGCCAGCGACATCACCGCGAACGTACGTATTCCAGCGGGTGATCGCGAAGGCCCTTGACCTTTTCGACGCTCACGTTCGGCGCCGATCAGAAGCCCAATCCCGAGGGCCACCGAGAGATTGATGAATATGGAAGCAAGGATAGGCATAAACGCCTCTCCTCACGCCAATCGGCGCTGGCACCGGATGGTCACCGTCACGGCTTCGAGCCGGGCAGCATCCGAACGAGCGTGCGGTCTCCGAAAACCCAATGGTGGACCAGAGCAGCCGCGGCATGCAAACCCGCCACAGCCAACAGACTGTGTGCAAGCAACTCGTGGACTTCTTTCACGCCTTCGGCGAAGGACTTGTCGCGTACCCAGGGTGACGCGACCTCGACAAGTCCGAAGATTGACAGGTTGTCGCCGCGCGCAAACTGCAGAATGATGCCCGCGACAGGTACTGCTAACAGCAAGACATAAAGTGCAAAGTGCGCCAGCTTTGCCCCCAACCCGATCCAGTCCGCGAACAGCCATTCGCCAAATTCGGTCCCCTCGGCTTGCGGCGAAGGATCGGCGAGGCGCCACAGCAAGCGCAAGACCGTGAGCGCGATGACCAACAGCCCGGCGGTCGTGTGAACGTAAAGTGCCAAGGCGCGACTTGTTCCTTCCGGAAACTCGTCGCCGAGCATTCCCAACGTCCAGGCGAGCACCACCAATGCCACCGCTGCCCAATGAAGGCACTGTGCGATCAATCCGTAGCGCGCTGGCGAGTTGAAGAGCTGCATGGCAGCAAGATCCTATCTTTACCGAGCGAGAGCCCCCGGAGGTCGTACTGATAGGTCCATCGTGACAAGTTCACCTTGATCCATCTCAAGCAATCTCGACCCTGACTATCTAATAATTTTCAACTGCAAATCGAGCGCGCTGTGCGAGGCTAGAATGCCAACGGATTATCATTCCAACGCTGAATCGCTCGTCGAAGGGTAATCCTTATTATCTGTTTTGCATTGGGGGGTGTTGCCAAGCTATTTTACCCGCTGCGGCGTTCGCAATATCTCTCAGACTATAGAGGATGGATTCGCGCGAGCGGCTCTTGTTCTCGCCGCGCTGATGTTCTTTGGTCTTCCTGAAATTGCGTCGTGGGCGCCGGGGCTATTGCTCGGCGCGAATTTGGTCTTGGGCGGCATCGCGCTGATAGTGGTCGCTGCGCTTGAGAGGAGAAAGCCAACTTTAAATGGGGAGGCTTCGACAGCCCATCACTCCGCCTTTGCCGGCCCGACTGATCAGGTAGACATTTCGAAGAGCTAGAGAGATCTACCGCAACGCACACCGGAACTCGAAGCGGCGAGCCGATACAAACAGGTTCTGCGCTAGATCAATTTCTGCGTCTAGGGGAGAAGCTAGTCTAATCGAGGCTTTCAGCAGGAGAACTTCGATGGCTTTCAGGGATGTTCTGCTCACGTTAACCAGCTACCCCGAACCAACACCCGTCTCGGTCGTTGAAGATGCGGTCGCGATCGCCGCTGCTCTGGGTGCTCACATCGCGGGACTCTCGTGCGAAATTCACGTCCAATTGCCGGGACACTTTATTTCCGGTTCGATGGTCGGCCTACCCGGAATCCTCGCTGGAGAAGCCGCCAAGAGCCGGCGAAATGCGAAAGACCTGCTCGCAGCATTCGACACAGCTTCGGAAAAGTTAGGCGTTTCCCGCGAATCGATCCTGCAGAAATGCAAGTCGTTCGAGGTCCCGGACCTTCTGGTCGAATATGCGCGGCTTCGTGATCTCACGATCGTGCCGGTACCGGAGTCCTACGATCAATGGTATGCCGAGGCCGTGATATTTGGGTCCGGCAGGCCGACCCTGGTCCTGCCGCAGACTCCGAGATCCCGCCCGTTCGAGCTTGGAATTGTCGCGGTGGCCTGGGATTTCAGCCGCGCTGCCGCCCGCGCGATTTCCGATGCCATTCCGATCCTGGAAAAAGCACGTGAAGCGCGGATCGTGACAGTGACGAACGAGAAGGTCCTCGACAGCAAGCATTCGTCGGAGGAGCTCGCCAAGAATCTGTCACGGCACGGTATTGATGTGGTTCTCGATAAAGTGGACGCAGCAGGGCGGACAATCGGCGAGGTTCTTAAGGCGCATACGGCTTCGTGCAAGGCAGACATCCTTGTGATGGGAGCGTACGGTCACAGCAAATTTCGGGAGTTCTTTCTTGGAGGCGCTACCAAGAGCCTGTTGTCCAAGCCCCCGCTTCCGATTTTGTTTTCACACTGACGGGGCTGTCGTGGCGGCACCTCCTTCGAATCAGCGGCCGCTGTAAAATCGGGCGTCCTGAGGACAATTATGATTGCCGAGTCAGCCGTGCAAAAACAGAACCCCACCCGGGTGTTTCACGCTCACGGCCTCTCCAAGACCTATCACATGGGCGAGGTCGACGTGCACGCGCTTCGGGACGTTGATCTTGATATCTTCGAGGGAGAGTTCGTGGTGTTACTCGGGCCTTCGGGTTCGGGAAAGTCGACACTGCTTAATATTCTCGGCGGACTGGATAGCCCGACTTCGGGGGAAGCTTGCTGGCGCGATCATAATCTGGTGGGCGCCGATGACGCTGAACTCACCCGTTACCGCCGTGAACATGTCGGCTTCGTATTTCAATTCTATAACCTCATTCCCAGCCTGACAGTTTTCGAAAACGTCGCGTTGGTAAATGAGATTGCCGAAAAGCCGTTGGACCCGCGAGAAGTGCTCGAGCTGGTCGGACTGGAATTGCGGCTCGATCACTTTCCTTCGCAGTTATCAGGTGGCGAGCAACAGCGTGTTGCGGTCGCCCGCGCGATCGTTAAATCGCCCGATGTGCTGTTGTGCGACGAGCCAACCGGCGCACTTGATTACGAGACCGGAAAGGTGGTGCTCGCGGCGATCGCGCGCGCCAACGAACGGCTCGGGACCACGACTGTCATAATCACGCATAACGCTGCGATTGCGGGCATGGCCGACCGCGTGCTGCGGCTCGGCGGCGGGCGGATTGTCGGTGAGGAGCGCAATGCGCGCCGGCTTTCGGCTGACGAGGTGCGCTGGTGAGCCTGTTAGACCGGAAACTACTGCGGGATATCAGCGCCATGCGCGGGCAGGTGATAACGATCGCGCTGCTGGTGGCCGCGGGTGTCGCGGTATTTGTTGGCTCGGTATCGACTTACGATTCACTGCGCTCGGGTTGTGAGCAGTTTTACGCAACCGCTCGATTCCCCCAGATTTTCGTTTCGCTCAAACGGGCGCCGCTTTCGGTCGTGGCGCAGCTGAACGCCGTGGTCGGCATCGTAGCCATCGAACCACGTATCGTGCGTGAGGTCATCGTCGATTGGCCGGCCGCGTTGCAGCCAGTTTCGGCGCGCATGGTTTCCCTTAGCCATGCCGGCGACGAAACCCTGGCACGGCTGCATCTGCGGACGGGCACAGCGCCCGAGCCGGGCGTCGCAAGGAGCGCGGCGATCAACGAGGCCTTCGCCGAAGCCAACGGGGTGAAGCCCGGCGACGACATCCGTGTGTTGCTCAATGGCAGGGTGCAGAGCTTTCAGGTCTCCGGTATCGCCCTGTCGCCGGAATATGTGTACGCAGTGAAGCCGGGTTTGCCCATTCCCGACGACCGCCTCTACGCCATCCTTTGGGTCGATCGCAGTGCGGCCGAGGCCGCGTTCGACATGAAAGGCGCTTTCAACGACGCCATCATATCATTGGCACCGGGCACTGATCCCAGACCAGTCATAGCGGAACTGGATCGGCTGCTCGAGCCGTACGGATCGGTCGGCGCCGTGGAGCGGCGGGACCAGCCTTCCAACAGATTTCTTGAAGACGAACTGAACCAGCAGAAGGTCATGTCCATCACCATTCCCATCATCTTCTTCGGTGTTGCGGCGTTCCTGCTCAACAGCGTGCTGGGAAGGTTGGTGGCAGCCCAGCGCGAGCAAATCGCCGCGTTGAAGGCACTCGGTTTTCCAAACTTCACGCTCGCGCTGCACTACCTGAAATTCGTCCTTGTCGTCGTGCTTATAGGATCGGCGCTTGGGATTGCGACCGGCTTTGGATTTGGAGAGGCGATGATCGCGAGCTACCACGGCTTTTTTCGTCTGCCGGACCTGCCGTTTAGGCTTACGCCATGGTCAGCTGTGACAGGTGTTGCCATCAGCCTCGCTGCCGCCTCGCTGGGTGTTCTGACCGCGTTGCAGGAGGTGGTAGGGTTGGCGCCGGCCGTTGCCATGCGGCCGGCTGCACCGCTGGGCTTTCGCCGCTCGTGGATCGAGGCACTTGTGCCGAGCCGGGCGATCAAAATCCGGTGGATCATGATGTTGCGCAACACGGCCGGACGCCCGCTCCGTTCGGCGCTGACGGTGATCGGGATCGCATTTGCCGTTCCTATGATGGTCTTGGGGATTTTCTGGCGCGATGCCATCGATCAAATGATTGACCTGCAATTCAACATGGTGGAGCGCGGCAACACCACGGTCGCCTTTCCGCACCCGATGGATCACGCCATTATCCGCGAACTATCGCGCCAGCCGGGGGTGTTGTCTGTGGAAGGTCAGCGAATTGTCCCTGTGCGGTTGCGCGCCGGACACCGGAGCTATCTGACCTCCGTCATAGGTCTTGCGGCCGGGGACGAGCTGCGCCGGCCCCATGATTCGGCGCTGCGCCCGATTGAGGCGTCCCCCGATGGAATTACATTGACCCGCCGGCTTGCCGAACGCCTAGAAGTCGAACCCGGCGACGTGATCACGGTCGAGACGATGGAAGGCCGGCGCCAGAAGCGCGATGTCCCTGTAAGTGCCACCGTCGATGAATCGATCGGGATGGCGTCCTATATGGAGATCGATACGCTCAATCGGTTTACCGGAGAGGGAGCGGTTGTCTCCGCTGCTACGATGTACGTCGAGCCTACCGCGCTGGCGGAGCTTGGACAGAGATTCAAAAACCTGCCGACGATCGAGTCGGTCACGATGAAGTCGTACACGCTCTCATCATTTCTTGAAAAGATCGCGGGGCTCGTGTTCGTAAGTGCCGGCATCTTGACGGCCTTCGCCGTGATCATCACGGTCGGTGTCGTTTATAACAGCGCGCGCATAAGTCTGCAGGAACGTGCATGGGAATTGGCAAGCCTGCGAGTACTCGGCTTCACCCGTGGTGAAGTCGCGAGCATCCTGTTTGGCGAATTCGCAATCGAAATCGCATTGGGAATTCCGATCGGTCTCTCATTGTCGCACGGCGTCGTCGGATTGATCGCCAGATTTCATTCCAACGAAAGCTTTCAGATCCCGGCCGTGATCGGACCGCGGACCTGTCTAATCGCGGCGGGTGTCGTTTTGGTCGCCGCCGCGGCCAGCGCTTTGATCGTCCGAGGGCGTGTCAACCGGCTTGATATGGTCGCAGCTCTCAAGACAAGGGAATGATTATGCGTATTGCCAGCCGTTATGTTGTGACCGTTGCCGGTCTTTTGGCGGCTGCAGCGGTCGTAACTTGGGCCATGGTGCCGGGGCCGGTACCGGTCGAGACCGCTGTTGTGACCAAGGGCCGGTTTGTCGCCAGCGTCGACGAAGACGGCAAGACCCGCGTCCGCGAGCGATATGTCGTAGCTGCACCACTTGCC
>VFSW01015780.1_pt1 | contig 10355 bp, 7 predicted proteins | sample 5358111 | NCBI WGS metagenome assembly VFSW01 (sample SAMN11554181, study PRJNA540505) | mine drainage metagenome | isolation source: sediment from site ElyBrook_90M | place: USA: Ely Copper Mine, Vershire, VT | collected 2017
ATATTACTGAGGGAGATGTTGCTGAGGGAGATGTTGCTGAGGGGGATGATCCGGAGCGCGTCGGCGCGGGGTTGGTTGATGCCGCTTCGGGCATCGCCGCCGGATGAGCGGGCGGGGCGGTGGCGGTTGCGGCATGTGGAGAGGGCATGAGGCCGAGCGCGGCATACAGCCGCAGGCTGGGCGGCCAGATGCGTGTCACCTCATTGCGCCAGGTCAGTCCGCCCCAGCCGAGTGCCAGCAGCAGACCAAGGCTTGCCATCCAGCCCAGCCAGACCATCGCCCCTGCCCGGACCGGCAGTCGTCCCTGCCCCACCACCGGACCATGTGCAGCCGACGAAAAGGCCGGGTTGACGACCTCTCCGCCCAGCCGGACGCGGCCGGACAGGGCGGGCTGATCGACGATGGCCGGGACCAGCGTATCGGAGGGGACGTCCGTTCGGGGTTGTGGCGGCGGTGGCGCGGCCGGCGGTGGCGCGGTGATCGCTTCGACCAGAGGCGGGTCGATCGTGGCCGCCGCCTCGGGCAGCCAGTCCTGCTTGCAGCGCGCGCATCGTACCTGCCGGCGGGCGCCGAGCAGGGTATCAGGCACGTCGTAGGTGGCGGCGCAGTTCGGGCAGGAGATCCGCATGAGACGATGGTGCGGGACGCCAACACCGCTGGCAATAACCCCCGCGGCCTGAGCCCCCGCGAGGCCTTGATCCGGGCAAGGAGGCTGCTGATCGCGGCGCGCCCGCCGCAGCCGGCGCGCCTCCTGCCGTCACGGCGCCCCGACCCGCAATCCCGCAGCCGCGAAGGCGGCATAGAACCGTGCCAGAGCGGCCACGCTGTGGCGCAGCATGGCCTTGCCGGACGCGAAATCCGCTGCTGCCGGGTCGCCGACATAGCCGATATCGCCGGCGGTGAAGATCGCGGCCCAGACCAGCCCTGCCTGTTTCAGCCCGTCGCCGCCGGCGTCATCGGCGTAGGAGGGGTCGAGCCGGGGCGGCAGGGCGGCGATCCGCTCGGCGATGCGGCTGGTCTCACGCGGGCGCAGCGCCAGTTGCAGGCCGGTCTCGAAGGCGCAGGCATGGCCGATGCCCCGCAGCGCGCCCGGCAGGTCCTCCAGCCATTGCGCCCGGCCCGGATCGAAATAATTGACGAACCCCACCGCCAGCCCGCGGCTGGCCAGCGCGGTGCAGATGGCGGTCAGCGGCCCGATATTGCCGCCATGGCCGTTGACGATCAGCAGCCGGCGGAAGCCGGTGCGATGGAGGCTCTCGGCGACGTCGGTGATCAGGCCGGTGAAGGTCGGGAGCGAGAGGCTGATCGTGCCGGGCCAGGCGCGGTGATGGGGTGAGAAGCCGAAGCCGGGCGGCGGCAGCACCAGCACATGCGGCTGCGCGCAGCGCCTGGCCGCCAGCATCGCCACGCGATAGGCCGAGACGCTGTCGGTGTCGACCGGCAGATGGTCGCCGTGCTGCTCGACCGCGCCCACGCTCAGCACCACCAGCGCGCCGGCGTCGCGGGCGGCGGCGATCTCGGCCCGTGTCAATGCGCCCCAGTCATTTGTGCGGCGCCAGTCGGGGATGGTCTCGTTCATCCGATCGTCCCGGTGTCGATGTCGTTATGGCGCGGGGAGCGGCGGGTGGCGAGGGGCTTGCTCGTCGCCCCGCGCCGGATTACTCGGCATCCTCCAGGGTAAACTGATCGGCCTCCTCGTCGTAGCTGAACAGTTCGGCGTAGCGGCCCCAGGAGATCACCGCCCGCAGCGTCTCCTCGGCATAGTCGGGCGACATGTGGTCCTCGAGCTCGTCGCGGAAGCGCAGCGCCGGGGCGCGGTGGTTCCAGCGTTCGTCCAGCACCTGGCGGATCATCACGGCCAGAGGCACATGGGCGCGCAGCGCGGTGGCGAATTGCTGCTTGCGGGCCTCGGTATCGGTCGCGGCGAAGCGACGGCCATCTTCGGTCAACAGGATATCGCCTTCAGCGACATCGGCCAGGCGCAGCGTCTGCAGGGTCTCGGCGATCGGCAGCAATTCGTCGGCTTCCAGCTGCAGCGCCGCAGCCAGCGCCGGCAGGTCGGCGCGGCCGTCATAGGGGGCGGCGACCAGCGTCTCGATCAGGCCGGCGAGCAGGTTGGTCGAGACCGGGTGCAGCGGCGTCGCGATCGGGACCGCGGCCGGCACGGCCTGGGCGCGCCCGGGGGTGGTGCGGCGGGTCATCAGCCCGTAGATGTCATCCACCTTCTGGGTGAACACCGGGTCCAGCCGGTTGCGCGGATGGGGGAGATCGACGCGCAGTTCGCTCGCGACCCGGCCGGGGTTGGAGGAGAACACCAGGATGCGGTCGCACATCAGCACCGCCTCCTCGATGTTGTGCGTCACCATCAGCACCGATTTCACCGGCAGGCGGCGTTCGATCCAGAGGTCGATCAGATCGGTGCGCAACGTCTCGGCGGTCAGCACGTCGAGCGCGCTGAACGGCTCGTCCATCAGCAGCAGGTCGGGATGCACCACCAGGGCGCGGGCAAGGCCGACGCGCTGGCGCATGCCGCCCGAGAGTTCCTTGGGATAGGCGCTCTCATAGCCGCCCAGGCCGATCAGGGCGATCGCCTCCTCGGCGCGGCGCTCGCGCTCGGCGCGGGCGATGCCCTGCGCTTCCAGCCCGATCTCGACATTCTCCTGCACGGTGAGCCAGGGGAACAGGGCAAAGCTCTGGAACACCATCGCGACACCTGCCGCCGGGCCGCGCAGCTTCGCGCCATGCCACAGCACCTCGCCGGCGGTGGGCGCGAGCAGGCCGGAGACGATGCGCAGCAGCGTCGATTTGCCCGATCCGGACTTGCCGAGCAGGCCGACGATCTCGCCCCCGTGCAGGCTGAGATTGACGTCGTCCAGCACGATAAGATCGGCCGAGGCGTCCTTGTGATAGGATTGCCGACAGGCTTTCACCTCGAGCAGCGGCGGCGCGATGATCGTGTCCATCGGGGCGTTCTCCCTCAGAAGCTCAGCCGGCGGCTGGCATAGGTGTAAAGCGGTCGCCACAACGCCCGGTTGAAAACCAGCACGAAACTGGACATGGCCACGACGCCCAGCACCACCTTGGCCATGTCGCCGGCATCCGTCGCCTGGGCGATATAGGCACCCAGGCCGTGGGCTGTCAGCTTGGTGTTGCCCCAGCTCGCCACCTCGGCGACGATCGAGGTGTTCCAGGCATTGCCGGTGGCGGTGATCGCCCCGGTGATCAGATAGGGGGCGATGCCCGGCAGCATCACCCGCCGCCACCACAGCCAGCCACCGATGCGGAAATTCTCCGCCGCCTCGCGCAGATCGCCGGGGAAGGCAGCGGCGCCGGCGACGACGTTGAACAGCACATACCACTGGGTGCCCAGCAGCATCAGCGGCGTCAGCCAGACATCGCTGTTCAGGCCGAAACGGACGATGAACACGACGAACACCGGGAAGAACAGATTGGCCGGGAAGGCGGCCAGGAACTGCGCCACCGGCTGCGCCCGGCGCGCCCAGGAAGGCCGCAGCCCCAGCCAGACGCCGATCGGCACCCAGATCAGCGCCGAGACGATGATCACCAGCACGACCCGCAGCAGGGTGATGCTGCCCAGCACGAACACCAGGCCGACATCGCCCCAGCTGAGCGAGGTGGCGATGAACGTCACCAGCGCGCGCACCGCCCAGGCCAGTGCCAGCGCCAGCAGCGCCAGCCAGATCGCATCCACCACGCGGGAGGGCTTGCGCGGGAAGGACGGGCGGGTTCCCGGCACCGAAAGCCGCAGCCCGCCCAGGGCCGAGGCCGCATCGCCCAGCCAGTCCCCCAGCAGACGCAACAGCTGGGTCCGCCGGACCAGCCGCAGCACCCAGGGATCCTGCGCCTGCAGCCCGGCGGTCAGTTCGAAGCGGAACTTCGCCGACCAGGCGACCAGCGGCCGGAACAGCAACTGGTCATAGGCCAGGATCACCACCAGCATCGCCAGGATCGCATAGAACACTGCGGAGAGATCGCGCTGCTCCAGCGCCTGGGCGACATAGGAGCCGATGCCCGGCAGCTTCCAGGTGGTGTCGCCGACCGAGATCGCCTCGGACGCCACCACGAAGAACCAGCCACCGGACATCGACAGCATGGTGTTCCAGACCAGCCCCGGCACGGCGAACGGCACTTCCAGCCGCCAGAAGCGCTGCCATCCGGTCAGCCGGAAGCTGCGGGCCGCCTCGTCCAGATCGGCCGGGATGGTGGTCAGCGACTGGTAGAGGCTGAACGCCATGTTCCAGGCCTGGCCGGTGAAGATCGCGAAGATCGCCGCGAGTTCCAGCCCCAGCACATGGCCGGGGAACAGGTTCATGAAGAACACCACGGTGAACGACAGGAACCCCAGGATCGGCACCGATTGCAGCACGTCGAGCGCCGGGATGATGACCATCGCGGCCCGACGGCTCTTGGCTGCGGCGGTGGCGACGATGAAGGTGAACAGCAGCGAGGCTGCCAGTGCCGCGAACATGCGCAGCGTGGTGCGGGCGGCATAATAGGGCAGGTAGCTCGGATCGAGGGTGATCGCGGTGGCATCCGGTGAGGCGATCGGCACCAGCGTGCCGCGCGCGACATGGCCGAGGCCGGCCAGCGCGCCGAACACGCACAGAATCGCTGCAAGATCGATCAGGTTGGGCAGTCGCCGCCGGTTGGCCAGTGCGGGATAGACGGTGCTGGTCATGCGGAACATCCCGGCTGAATGAGCGTGCGCTGTTAACCCAGCCTGTCCGCACTGTCATCCCGCGCCCGATCGCAGCTTCATGGCAATTGCGTTACATTTGGGCAGACGCCTGTCGGCGGCTTGGCGATGCGGCGCTGTGCGTGCGTTGGCCGGCCGAGCAGAGCCTTGCCCTCGAAATCTGCCAGGGTGAACCGCGCCTCGGACGCGTGGTTCCGGGTGGGCACTTCCCCCCAGGGATAGGGGCTCCGACAGGCGATGGGGACTGATGCCCCGGCAGGCCTCGCGCTCAGTCAGCCGCCGCGGCCAGTCCTGGCCCGTGGCGGTCACGCACCGCCTCACCGAAACTCATGAAGATGCGCCGCGACAGCGCGTCGGTCTCGAAATCATATTCGGGGTGCCATTGCACGCCGGCCGCGAAACCCGCCGAAGCCTCCACATGCACCGCCTCGATCGTGCCGTCTGGGGCGATGGCATCGACCACCAGCCCCCGTCCCAGACGGTCGATGCCCTGGTTGTGCAGGGAGTTCACCGCGACCTCCGTCATGCCGGCCAGACGGTGCAGCCAGCTTCCCGCCACCAGCCGCGCGGCATGGGCCTTGCCGGTGCGCACTCGGGCATTGGGCTGCAAGGGCGTCGAGTGGTCGATGCGTCCCGGCAGGTCCTGCAACCGCTGGTGCAGCGACCCGCCGAGCGCGACGTTGAGTTCCTGCAGGCCACGACAGATGGCCAGCACTGGCACGCCCATCGCGAGGGCGGCGCGGATCAGCGGCAGCGTCACGGCGTCTCGCGCCTCGTCTTCGGGCGTGCCGTCGGGATGCGGCGGGCCGTCATACAGGCTGGGCTGCACGTTCGAACGGCTGCCGGTCAGGATGATACCGTCCAGCCGGGCGAGCAACGTCGGCACATCTGCCGACTGGCCGTTGGCCGGCACCAGCACCGGCACGCCGCGCACCACCTCATCCACCGCCCGGACATAGGTGTCCGAGGCGGCATGGTTGGCCATGGCGTAGAGGCCGAACAGCTTGCGGCAGCAGGTGATGCCGATCAAAGGGGTCATGACGCGGTGCATCATGCTGGGATATGATGGCAAATAGAAGTCAAAAACCCGTCGTCCCTGCCATCTTTCCGATCGCCAACTTCCCCGTCGTCAGCGCGCCGGCGCCACCTTTCCAGCGCTTTCGCCTCCCTGGGGGCGTCCCTGGGGGCCGCCTCCCTGGGGAAACCGACCGGCGGCGGACCACACGGGCTGACCCGAGGCATGCGATTGCGGGGCATCAGACCACGCCATCGCATGAACGATCTCTGCATGATTCCGTTGATATCATGCGATCATAAAATGATTCTGTATCAAGGATGTGTCATGGGCGAGGCTTTGAACTCTCTCTTCGGCGCCTCCGGACTGACACCCCACGGCTTCTGCCTGCTGTGGGAACCCGGTCTGATCTGGTTGCAGGCGGGCTCCGATGCGTTGATCGGTCTGGCCTATTTCTCGATCCCGATGGCCCTGGTGTGGTTCGTCAGCCACCGTCGCGACCGCGGACTGGGCTGGCTCGCGCTGCTGTTCGCCGGCTTCATTCTGGCCTGCGGCAGCACCCATTTTCTGGCCGTGCTGACCCTGTGGGTGCCCGCCTACTGGCTGGAAGGCTGGGTGAAGGCTGCCACGGCGGTCTTGTCGGTCGCGACCGCGGTGGTGCTGTGGCCGGTACTGAACCGTGCCCTGACCCTGCCCTCACCGGCCGATCTGCAAGCCGCCAACGCCGCTCTGGCCCGCCAGGTCGCCGAGCACGAGGCGACCGCCGCGCGGTTGAGCGAGAGCGAGGCGCGGTTCCGCGCGATCTATGCCGCGACCCCCGCGCCGCTGCTGTGCGCCGATGGCGAAGGCCGGCTGATCGCGGTCAGTGATCATTGCCTGGACCTGCTCGGCTATAGCCGCGAGGAGGTGCTGGGTCGCCGGATCACCGAGTTCCAGGACGAGGCCGGCGTTGCCGCCCGGAGTTCTGCGCTGGGCGCGCTTTACCAGTCGGGCGAACTGCGCGGGCTGGAACGTCGGTTTCGCCACAAATCCGGCGCCTGGATCGACACGTTGGTCTCGGCGCGGGTCGAATGCGATGCGGCGGGACGGCCGGTGCGCAACGTCGCGGCGCTGGTTGATGTGACCGGGCAGCGCCGGACCGAGGCAGCGCTGGCGGCCAGCGAGGACCGGCTGCGCCAGGCCCAGAAGATCCAGGTGGTGGGTCAGCTGACCGGTGGTATCGCGCATGATTTCAACAATATGCTGACGGTCATCGGGGCCTGCCTCGATCTGCTCCAGCGCGGATTGCCGGCCAGCCATGGGCTGCAGCACCAGATCGCGCTCGGCCGCAGCGCCACCGACAAGGCGGCATTGCTGACCGGGCAGCTGCTGAGCTTCTCCCGCCAGCAGCAGCTCGACCCGCGGCCGCTCGATCCGATCCGGCTGGCGCGCGAGCTGGCTCCGTTGCTCTCCCGCACCCTCGGTGAGCGGATCCCTCTGGTCATCGTCCCGCCCGAACCGGGGCTGTGGCACTGTCGGGTCGATCGCAACCAGCTCGAGATCGCGCTGCTGAACCTCGTGCTGAACGCGCGCGCCGCGATCTGCGATGTCGGGCGGGTGACGATCTCCTGCCGCCAGATCGAGGTCGGCCCGGACGGTCTGGTGCCCGGCGAGGCAGCGGACGCCATCGCGGCGGACGAGACGCTGGCGGAGGGTGTCTATCTCGGCATTGCGGTCAGCGATGACGGGGCGGGCATGAGCCCGGCGGTGCGCTGCCGCGCGATCGAGCCGTTCTTCACCACCAAGCCGGCTGGCCAGGGTACCGGGCTCGGCTTGTCGCAGACCTATGCCTTCGTCCGCCAGTCGGGGGGTACGCTGCGGATCCGTTCTGCGCCGGGAAAGGGCTGCACGATCGAGCTGCTGCTGCCCGGCGTCGCACCCGAGACTGTCGAGACGGCGGCGGTGGGCGCACAACACCGCGCGCCGCGGGCGCGGCCGGGGGAGACGCTGCTGGTCGTCGAGGACAATGACGAGGTGCGGCTGGCGGCGACCGAGGCACTGGTGCGGCTGGGCTATCGGGTGCTGACCGCCTGCGATGCCGACCAGGCGCTGACGCTGCTGGTCCAGCCGGGCCGCATCGATCTGCTGTTCAGCGACATCGTCATGCCCGGCGCGCGCACCGGGATCGATCTCGGGCAGGAGGCGCAGCGCCTGAGGCCGGGGCTGCCGGTGCTGTTCGCGACCGGCCACAGCGAGGAGCGTGTCCACCAGCAATGGCCGGGCGAGATCGAGCTGATCGCCAAGCCCTATCAGACCGTGGCGCTGGCGCTGCGCATCCGGGCCTGTCTGGATCAGTCCCTGACCGGCACTGATACTGGCACCGGCGAGGCCCGGGCGGTTTCGTAAGCGCCGGGCGGGCCCAAGGGGATGATTGCGCCGCGGCTGCCCGCCCGCGAAAGAGGCGCGCCGCTCGGTGGGCGGGCCCGGGCGCCCCCGCGTTCCGGCGGCGTTCAGTCGTGGCGGTGGGGCTGGGTGAAGCCCTCGACATAGACGAAAAGGTCCTGATCGAAGGTGCCGCCCAGCCGGACGTCGAACAGGCTGACGCGGGTTTCGCGCTGCTGGGCGTCTTCGACCCACCATTGCCGTAGCGCCAGCGGGGTGTCGGCGAAGACCAGGGTGAGCGTGCCGTCGCCCGGCGAGGCGGTGCGCACCAGCGTGATCTGGATCTGGCCGGGGTCGCGCACCATGCCGGTGATGGTGACATCGCCCGAGAGCTGCAGATTGTCCTGCAGCAGCAGCCCGAGCGGTGTCGCGCCGAGTGGCAGATTGGTGGTCTGCTTCAGTTGCTGGTCGTGGAACACGAGCAGCCCGTGGCCTGCCACCAGCAGGATGGGGCTGGGGGGATCATATTCGAAGCGGAGCCTGCCGGGGCGTTGCACCCAGGCCGTGCCGGTGGTCTGCGCGCCATCGGGGGCGATCTGCAGGAACCGGGCCTTGAGCGTGCGCAGCCCGTTCAGATACGCCTCGATCCGGGCGACATCGGCCCGGTCGGCCTCGGTCAGGGCCGCCGGGCGGAGGTCTGCCCGGGCAGGGCGACCCGGCAGGGCACCGATCAGGGAGGGGAGCAGAAGCAGCAGGGTGCGACGGTTCATGGCCAGGGATGTGGCATCGCACAAGGCGGTTTGCCAAGGCATCGCGACTGCCGACGAGCGACCGCCGCATCGGGGTCCGTCTGGGCCATCACCGCAGCGCAGCCTCGGGCGGGATCGAGGACCCGCGGCCCGATGGACCGGCACGCCCGGGGGAGGCCTCTCAGGCGAAGGGGCCCGAGACCCCAGCCTGATGGCACGGGGCGGCGCTCTCTGGCCGTGGTGCCGGTCCCGCCACCCGCCCGGCGCGCTGTCGAAACATCATTGATCTCCGCCAGGGCGCGCCGCAGAGTCCGGGAAGAAGGCGGGGGCGCCCCGCCGCAGCCGGGAGAGTGAGCATGATCCGACCAACCGCGATGCAGGATGGCTTCGCGCGAACCCTGACCCTGACCGCCTGCCTCGCGGCCGGCGTGATGGCCGGCGCCCCCGCCGCCTGGGCCCAGCCCTCGGGATCGGCGACCCTGGACGCGGTGCGCGCGCGCGGCGTCGTGCTGTGCGGCACGGCCGGCAATGTCGCCGGCTTCTCGATCCCCGACAGCCAGGGCGTGATGCGCGGCCTCGATGCCGATAGCTGCCGGGCCGTCGCCGCCACCGCGCTCGGGGATGCGAGCAAGGTGAAGTTCGTCCCGACCACCAACCAGAATCGTTTCACGGCGCTGCAATCGGGCGAGATCGACTTGCTGGCCCGCAGTACCACCTGGACGCTGGGGCGCGAGGCCAATCTGGGCCTGATGTTCGCCTGGGTGAATTTCTACGACGGCACCGGCTTCCTGGTGAAGGCGTCCTCGGGCGTGAAATCGGCCAAGGAGATGGACGGCGCCACGATCTGTGTGCAGCCCGGCACCAGTACCGAACTGGCTGTCGCCGACTACTATCGTGTGAACAACATGAAGTTCACCCCGATCCTGATTCAGGACCTGTCCGAGATCGAGGGCGCGTTCCTGTCGGGCCGCTGCGACGCCTATTCCACCGATGCCTCGCAACTGGGCACGTTCCGCGCGACGCAGGGCGACAAGGCGAAGGATTTCGTGCTGCTGCCGGAGATCATCAGCAAGGAGCCGCTCGGCGTGATGGTGCGCAAGGGCGACGACAAATGGTTCGATATCGTGCGCTGGACCTTCGCGGCGATGATCACCGCCGAGGAGTTGGGGATCACCAGCAAGAATGTCGATGACTACCTGAAGAGCGAGGTGCCCGACATCCGCCGGCTGATGGGGCTGGAAGGCGACATGGGCAAGGCGCTCGGGGTCGACAACAAATGGGCCTATAACATCATCAAGCAGAACGGCAATTTCGGCGAAATGTGGGACCGCAACATCACGCCGATGGGAATTCCGCGCGCGATCAACAACATCTGGACCAAGGGCGGGCTGCAATACGCCCCGCCGATCCGCTGATGCGGCGCGGGCCCCCCCCCCGGGGGGGGGGGGCCCCGCCCCGGCGGGCCCGCCCCCGGCGGGGGGGGAACAAGGGGGGGCGGGGGGGGGAGGCGGGA
>VFSW01015781.1_pt1 | contig 10355 bp, 11 predicted proteins | sample 5358111 | NCBI WGS metagenome assembly VFSW01 (sample SAMN11554181, study PRJNA540505) | mine drainage metagenome | isolation source: sediment from site ElyBrook_90M | place: USA: Ely Copper Mine, Vershire, VT | collected 2017
CCGCAAGTGCGGCTCGAAATACGATCACCGGAAATACTTTCTATCAGCCCTACCGCGCAATCTTAGCGGCGGCTGATGCGAACGTGATCGGAAACACGATAAGCGGTAATAGCATCTATCTCGCAAACCAAGAAGCGATCTATCTGCAAGCTGGTGCAAACCAAAACGCGATCGTCGGCAATACCATCCGCGCAACTGCGATGCATGCGATAAGAATTCGCGGGTCCAAGAATGTCATCTCAAGCAACATGCTGATCGACAACGGAACAGGAACCAACAACACCTACAGCGATATCTATCTCGACGACAACGGAACGACTTTCTCAACGTACAACACCGTGATCGGCAACAACTGCCAAGCGGCCGCAACCAATAAGGTCGCATATCACGTTCGAGAGAATGCCTCCGGTGACGACTTCAACCTAATCATCGGCAACGTGTGCAAAGACGGAGTGACTGCTCAAATCTCACTGCAAGGCACCAACTCAGTGCGAGGAACGAACATACCGGCAACAGGATAAAAACTTATGCTCAATTCCTATCAATTCAACACATCGCAACTCAACAGCTCCGGATCAAGTCCGGTAAGCAAAGCAACGAGCTATGTGCTCGATGTATTTGGATTGATAACGAAAACGATCACGTACCTTTTCGACGTATGCGCAAAAGCGATGAAGTCCATAACGTACCTGCTCGATATAAAGAGCCTTGCCGCCAAAACAGAAACCTACGTGTTCGATGCTTATAACCGAGCAACAAAAAGCCTCACGTACCTGTTGGACATTCGCAATCTCGCAACCAAGTCACTGACGTATGTTCTCGATATCAGAAACCGAGCAACGAAAACAATCACTTATGTGCTGGATATCTACGCGCTTGCGACAAAGACGGTGACCTACGTGTTCGACATCATCGGGGGAGCTGTTATCGGAATCATCTACGTGCTGGATGTGCGTGAGCATGCAACCAAACAGATGACGTACCTCCAAGACATCCTGATCACGCTCGGTAAGCAATGGACGTACAAGTTCGACAACCTGCTTTCCGCACTCCGCTCCTCCACTTACCAATTCGACATCAGGAATCTTGCGACGAAAATCGAAACATACCTGATCGACGTTGGTGACGTGGTCGCAAAGATGATGACCTACAAACTCGACGTGTGGAGTCTGGCGACAAAAGCCATGACGTACCGCTTCGACATAAACGGTCTTGCCACGAAAGCATGGACGTATGTGCTGGATATCAGAAACCTTGCTACCAAGAATCTGCGCTACGTCCTCGACATCCGAGGTTTGGTCGCAAAAACCGAGACCTACCTGTTAGACATCCTGCTCAAAGTGCAAAAACAAATGACGTACCTGTTCGATGTCACGAGCTTCATTGCCCGAATGATCATCTACAAATTCGACATCAACAGCCTCGTGTCCAAATTGGAAACGTACAAGCTTGATATCAGAACTCTTGTAGCAAAGATCGAACAGTATCTCTTCGACATCCGGCAACTTGCCGCGAAGTCGATGACCTACGTGCTGGATATCTTAAGCAAGATCGCAAAAGCGTGGACGTACCGCTTCGACATCCTGATCACACTCGGCAAGCTCTGGACGTACAAGCTCGATATCTTCGGACTCGTCGGCAAAGCACTGCGCTACGTGTGGGACATCTGGAAAACTCTGCCGGGAGTAAAAGTCTCCGTGGACTTTATAACCGCAAAGGTATCGGTACTCCTCCTCTCCGCAAAACAATCTCTCGGAATCGCAACAGCCAAGTCGAACATCAAGGTCGAGACGGCTCGGCAAAGCCAGCAACTACAAAAAGCGAAAGCCGACGTGTCGTTGCCAGGCACTAAGCAAGACATACACCTATGAGCATCAAAATCGTACAAAACGACACTCGTCCTCCACTGGAATTTTCTCTGACGCAAGACGGTGCGCCGGTAAATCTTACCGGATGCACGGTCAAGTTCTACATGAAAGACGCCGTGAGCGGATCGGTAAAGATCAACGGCGTAACTTGCGTTATTACCGACGCGCTCAAAGGAGCGTGCCGGTACAACTGGACGGCGTCGGACACCAACACAATCGGAACGTATCTCGGTGAGGTCGAGGTTACGTTCGCAGACGGTCTTATCCAGACCGGTTATAAGCAACTCTCGATCATCATCCGTGATGACATCTAAAACACTATGAACCGAGGCGCAATAAAAACAGCAATCAAAAACGAAGTCGACGACCAGACCCTCGACGATACGCTCTTGAACACATGGGTGCAGAGAGCTGATGAAAAAGTGCAGAGCTGGCGTCCTGCCGACGACCGTGATCAGACATTCGACTACTGGGACTATCTCAAGACTGAACAGCCATACACGAGCGTCGCAAACCAGACGAAATACCCGGTCCCTGATACGTTCCGCGCTTTCGTCGAACTCAGAATTGGAACGGACACAAAACCATACGATCTGATCGACTTCAGAGAGCGCAGTAACCGAAAGGATCATGCGGTCTACTTGCTCGGCGGTTATTTCTATCCGCTTGCGATACCGACGGCCGATGGTTTGAGCATGAGTCTCGTGTACGTGCGCATGTCGGATGACTTCGCATCGGACAATGACGAACCGGAGGTTGAAAAGCTCTACCACCAAGCCTACGTCGAATGGGGCAAAAAGATGTACTACAACCAGCAAGGCGATACCGAACTCGAACGACAAGCCGAGGTCAACTTCGAGAAGTTCATGATCGGCAAATGGCGCGACCAAGAGCTTGCTCGCATGACCTCCGCATCGGATCAAGCCGAGATACCAAGAAGCTCAATCGTATAAACCTATGTCACTACCAAAGAAAATCTGGAAAGCGTCGCGCTTCCACAAGGGAGTCTCAAACCTCAACAGCGAGGGTACTTTCTGGTTCTCAAACGGTTTGGAATTCGACCTCTATCCTCCATTCCTCAAAGTCGCCAACAAATTCTTTAAGGAAACGGACAGCACGATCACCACAACGCTCGATGAGCCGTCATTCGCGTGCTACTTCAACAACCGGTACTACACGGTAAACCACAACAACGGAAAGATATTTGAGAATACTTATTCCAGCTGGGTCGAAGTGCATGACAACGTGAACATCTGGGGAGGAAGCGGAATGTTTGCCGATGACGATTACATGTACTACGCCGGAAGTACGTGGATCGGACGCTTCGACAAAACGACATGGGTCGACTCGTGGCAATCGCTCAACGTAAACACTGCGTTCGACTTCGTGCCGATCACAAAATTCCTAAAGTTTATCTGCTTCGGAAACAAAAACTACCTTGCAACGTGGGATACCGGCGCGAGCTCGTGGAATCCAGGACGCCTGACGCTTCCAGCCGGATACGCCATTCGCTGGCTTGCTCCGCTAACCGACTACTTGGTCGTGTCTGCACATCACGGGACATTCGGATCGGCACTGTTCTTCTGGGACGGATACTCACAGACCTACAACCGCGTCATACAGCTCACGCAAACAGAATGCCTTTCCGGAGCAGTCGACAAGAACGTGCTCTACATGCTTATGCGCGATGGATGGATCTGCCGCTTCAACGGCGTTGGTATCGAAAAACTCAATCGCTTTCCGGATATGGATTACCAAGATTACATCTCGCTTCGTGCCGAGTGCATGAAAGTCTATCAAGGCCTGATCTATATCGCCAAAGGATCGAACACGTTTGACATCGCGCATCGAAACCAGTTCTGCGGAATCTGGTGCTACAACCCTGCGACGAACGCTCTCTACTTCAAGCACCGGCTCTCAAACAATTCAGTGAACCACGTGACGCCGGCCGGAGTATCCGCCGTCTACTGCCTCTTCGTCGACAACCTCAACATCCGAGTGATGTGGACTGACGGAAATAAATCCATCATCGATGTAAACAGTGACACTGGCACGTTCCGGCCGTACGACTTCGGTGCGTACTGGATCAGTCCGCTTCTCGACGATGAGCCATACCTGCGCAAGAGGTTCAAGCAAATAGTTCTCAACTTCTTCAAGCCGATACCAAACAGCAGTTTTTCCCGATTTGAAGTGAAGTACAACACCACCGAACAAACTCTACGCGACGTGAGGAGTGTAACTGGTGGCGGTTCGGATTACTTAATTCTGCCGTATGGCCTAGCCAACTATGAGATCGGTGACGAAGTGATCGTGCTTGCGGGTCCGGCGGCCGGACAGACTCGACATATCAAAGCAATTAACACCTCGTCCGGTCGCATCGACTTGGACGAAACCCTCTATTACGTCGGAGGATCACTAGGATATATCCAATCCGGTGATTTCGTAGCTATTACGCCGTTCAAGAAACTTGGCACGATCAAAGGAAATGAAAACGTCGCAAAGGTCAACAAGATGCTTCGCTTCAACGCTCGGTCAAAAAAGATTCAATTCAAGATCGAGATATGGAGCAACTCCGGATACGGCGGCGAATGGGACATGGGACTGAAAGATGTCTCCGCGCTATACGTGCCGGATCGAATAATCAAATAAACATATGCCTGAAGAAACAAGTACAGCATCAGAAGTAAACAATCCACCGCAACCGGCACCGATGCCGGTGGATACACCGATCGTAAAAGCGGAGGGAGAATTCACTCTCGAAAAGATCGATGACGAAAATGTGAGAAAGATCACGTCGCATCCCGATGTTTCGATTGTGAATATTCCTTCGATGAAAACAGCAAAAGCCGATCTAGAAAAAACGATCGAAACATTGCAAGCGCAACTCGACCAGATTAATGAGGTCTTGGGCGAGTACGCAAAACTAAAATAATTATGAACGATAATCCAACACAAAATCAGTCGTTTGATCCGAACTTGGGATCAATCCTCAATCTGCTCCGCGACATTCCGATCTTGAACGTCGCGCCGACGGACACACCGAGAACGCAAGTGAGCTTCGCGCTCTACGAAAACGGAGGCACGAGGAGATTCTATGTCTTCTTTAACGGCAACTGGAGATACGTAACCCTTACATAAAAATTTATGGCAACAATAACTATCCAAAAAGGTCAGACCCTGTCGGGAATCGCCAAGTCACAAGGCACCACCGTGGATGCCCTCATGAAAGCGAACCCGTCGATCTCCGACCCAAACAAGATATTCGCCGGCGCAAGCCTCGCCTTGCCGGGAGCACCAGCTTCGCCCGTTGTTGCCCCTGTAACCCCAGCTTTGCCCAAACCTGCACCGGTGACACCTTCTTCGCCCGTAACCCAGCGCGTTGACCAAATTTCGAGCGGTGGGACGAGCCCGATCCCCAGCACTACCAGCATGTATGGCGCAAATGTGCCTTCTAGCACCTCTTTGCTCCAACAATACCGATCCGATCTTGGCCTCGATACTGCCCTCAAAGGCATGCAAGATAGCCAGACTTCCTACCTCGATACGCTCAAGAATCTGCCTAAGAAAACTGATCTTTATAAGACCGAAAGAGCCAACCGAGGCATCGATGCGATGCAGACCAATCTTCAGAGCTTGGATGATCGCTTGGCGACAATGTCGAACTCGCTCGACGACTCTGAAAAAGATATTCGTGATCGAACGGTAAACAGCGGAGGCTTGGTAACAGAAAGTCAGACGCAACGCTTGGTCGCGTCGGAAAAACAACCGCTCATGGACAGCTATCGAAAATTGCTCACCGAGCGAAACCAGCTGGCCGACAAACTCGGAGTAGCGGACACGGCCGCAAAAGATGCCGCCGGCATGGAATACGACGATGCAACCGTACCTCTTACCGCCGCAGAAAAAGCTCTCGGATTCCAAAAGGATCAGTACGGCGTACTCGGCGATCTCTTAACTCAAGTGTTCGGCGCATCGCAAAAGGACGTAGATAATATTGTGAACGCCGCCAAGTACGGCACCGAGCAAGACAAGAAAGACGCTCAAGACGTGATTGACCGCGCGGTGCAAATGGCGAACCTCGCAAACAGCACACCGGCTGGCGTGAGCTATAACATCGGCGGAAAAACAGTCACCGGAAACAAAGTCGCCAGTGGAAATGACGGAGGCGTAAGCTCAAGTGACGTCGAATCTTATGCTCTCGAACTTCTAAATAATCCGAACTTCTCGATAAGCACTGTCCCTCAAAAGATCAGGGCTCAAGTTCTGGCGAAGCGAGACCAGATCGTGGCTGACTCTAACTCTCAAGCGGTAGCAGATGCGCAAGCCGCTACCGCGCTTAAAGATTCGCAACCAGGCATCACAGCGCAACAGTTCGGTGGTGGCGTGAAAGATGTGTTCACCCAACAGATACCGAGCCTCGCAAAGTCCGGATACAACACAACTAAAGACTTCTTCAAAGGACTCTTCGGCATCAACTAAAAACGTATGGCTTATATCAAAGACCCAACAACTGGAAAGTATAGGAAAACGGACGACGCGATTGCGCCGAGTGCTCCGTCTGCGCCTATTAAAACACTTCCGGCTCCGACATCCGGTGCTGTTCGTTATTCCAAGAATGCTCAAGGTGGATACACCAAGACAAGCGTCGATCCTACATCGCCGGATTATTCGGTCAATGCAAAGCCAAACATCACAACGGTAGCGGGACTGCAAAACTATGCCGCGCAAAATGGCGTCACTCCTCCAGAGCAACCGAAAGAATCGTTCCTGCAAGGACTCCTCCACTTGCTCAACACTGGTGCATACGCAGTCGGTGGAGTGATAAGCGGAAAGGGTGTGGTGCAAGGAATCAAAGATCGCACGTTGCCGTCTGAAGCACTCGGCATCAAGAATAAAGTCGGTGGTTTTATTGCCGACATCCTGCTCGATCCGACGACGTATATCACATTCGGATACGGTGCTGAAGCAAAGCTCGCAACCAAAGCCGGCGAAGTGGCATTGAGTAAGGCTGGTACAACACTTCTCAAAGATTCCATCCTGAAGCTCGGCGAGGAAGCCGGACGAAAAGCCGTGGCCGAGAAAGTGATCGAGGAGGGCGGCGAAAAGTTTCTCGCAAAAGATGGTCTCAAATTCATGGGTAAACAGATACTCCCACGATCAGTGGTCACTGCTCCGTTCAAAGCGGCCGATGCGATTGCCGAAAAAATACCAGTCCTCGGAAAGGCCTACCAAGGAGTCAAAGATTTTGGTAGCAAAGCATTCGTGCCGTTTAGTGATATCAAAGCCTTGCCGGGTGGTGTTGGCAATCAATACGTCGACAAGTTTCTGCAATTTACCAAGGATACGCGTGGCGAAGTCGGCAAGGCCGTCGATGAGGTAACGCACATGGGAAAGATTGCAAAGGGCGAACTTGGATCAAAGGCTGGAACTGAGGTCAGCAAAATCCTTGAGGGCGTGGCAACTCCGGCCGCGAATGTAATGAAAGCTGGAGTGGATACCGCAGAGAAAAGCAGTCCAATAAAAGAGATTGTGGATTACATCCAAGGCCAGCACAAGGGCTTTGCTGAAGCGGAAAAGTCGCGTGGAATACTCGATGAGACATTGCCGAATTATGTGCGCCACTACATAACACCTGAAGGACGTGACCTGATGCAGAAGCGAGCATCGGAGGTTATAACCGACCTCAATAGTCCGACTCGCGTAAGAAACCCATTCGCAAAGACCAGAGAGCTCGACGGATCAATCCCAAGCATCAACGCGTTCTTCAAACAGAAATACGGAATAAACAAATTCTTTGAGGATGACGCATTCAAAGCCTTTGCCGCTCGTAAAGCCGAAAGTATAAAAGCGACCAACACCTACGACTTCCTCACGAACGTCGGAAAGGAATTCGGCCGTCCAGCTGAGATCGTCGGAACGCAAGTAAAGAATCCGATCACCGGAGCCGTGTATATGAAAGAGTCGGCAAAACCAATCTACGAAAACGGAATCAAGTATGTAGAGACCGCAGTACCACAACTCAAGGGAACGCTTTTGCCAGAGCAGATCGTGAAGCACGTCGACGACACTTATAAAATCCTCACTAACGAGGAAGCGACTAAGAAGTTCCTTAAACTCTATGACAAAGTGCTCGGGTTTTGGAAAGGATCAGTCACCGGATTGTTCCCATCATTCCATGCGCGTAACTTTGTCGGCGGCACATTCAACAACTACATCGCTGGCGTTACAAACCCAGTTCGTTATCTGGAAGGCGACAAGATTGCTCGAGGTCTTGAGGGAGCACTGACCACGAAGCTCGGCACCAAGTACACCTACACCGAAATAAGAAACATGGCAGAGAAAGCCGGCGTGTTCGGCCAGCCGGGGTACATCGACGTAATGCGTGAAGTGGAAAAAGACATCAACAAAGGCCCAGTCCAAAAACTACTGGATACGCCTAAGCATGCGATGGAGTTCGTGGAAAACCGACTCCGCATGCCACTTTTCATAGATCGAATCATCAAGGGCGACAGTGCAAAAGAAGCCGCCAATCAAGTGATCAAGTTCCACTTCGACTACGCACCGGAAACCCTCGCACCGTTTGAACAGAATGTCATGAAGCGACTGATGCCGTTCTACCGATGGACACGCGGAAACATACCACTCCAGCTCGAGCAGATGGTAAAGCAACCGGGCAAGTATGCCGGCCTCGGAAAACTGGTAGACAACCTGCAAGTCGATAAGGAAAAAGCAAAAGAGGAGTTCCCGATATTGCCACCTTATATGCGAGAGGGTCTACCGATCCGACTCGGAGAAAAAGGCGGCTTCTCACAATACCTCTACGGACTCGGTTTGCCGGTTGAGGACGTGAACCGACTCTGGAAAGGAAGTCCGCAGAGAACACTTGCGAGCGCAGTCGGAGAATTGTCGCCGATCCTCAAATATCCGATTGAGGTGGCGACTGGTCAAAACTTGTTCACGGGCGAGCCTATAGATGCGAACAATCGTGTCTATCCGTTCGTGAACAAAGTCCCAGGTCTCCGTGAATGGCTTGGGGTGACCGAGAAAAAAGGTAAGGATGGCTCGGTGAGCTACATTGCCGATCCTTACAAGCTTCACTTTATTAACACCGCATTGGGGAGGTTTTACACGACTGCTGGAAAGCTGTCGGATGACAAAACCTCAAGCGCCGTGAAGTTCCTTTACGGTGTTATGGGAGCGAAAGCAAAATCGGTCGACATTGAAAACGAAAAGTATTGGCGAGATAGAGAGAGCCAAGACAACATCGAGAAAGCTCTTGAGGATAGAGGTCTCCTCAAGCAGTACCAAAGAGCATACGTACCAAAGTAATCGCATGGAAAAAACAGACTACCAAAACCGATTGCAAGATGAACGCCTTGATCGAGTCGAAAAAACCGTAAACGAAATCAAAGACAATCATCTTACACACATGCAGAGCGATCTAACGAAAGTAAGTACTGACGTGGATTGGCTCAAACGATTCTTCTGGATCATCGCTACGGCGTCAGTGGGAGGTCTGATCACAGCGATTATTAATTTACTACTAACCATCAACAAATAACCCTATGAACATCATTCAAAAGAAATCACCAAACTTCTGGGTCGGTCGCAAAACGTACCGGCCAGAAGCGGTTGTCATCCACATCATGGACGGCACACTTGGCGGCACCGATGCGTGGTTCGCAGACCATAATTCGCAAGTAAGCGCACATTACGGGATTGGAAAACTTGGCGAAGTTCACCAGTACGTGCAAGAAAATGATACTGCCTGGCACGCTGGCCGTGTTGATGCGCCTGTCTGGAAACTCATTCGGCCGAATATAAACCCAAACCTCTACACGATCGGGATCGAACACGAGGGCAAACCAGACGACGTGTGGACTGACGCAATGAAGCAAGCCAGCGCGACCATGATCCGCGAGATCTGCCAAAGGTGGCAAATCCCGATCGATCGTGACCACGTCATCGGACACTTTGAGATTTTCTCAAAGAAGCCGAACTGCCCGGCAACCAACAAACGAATCCTCGACGAACTGGTCGCACTTGCCAGTCAGCAGACGCCGGCAACGAGTCTCACGGTCGAGGATGGTGTGAGGAAAATCGAAGAAGGGCTAGCAATTATTAAGGGAATCATCTTTTAACCACTATGACAACACCAACCAAAGAAGCACTGAAGCATTTATTCATTGTATTTTTCTACTCGGCGGTATCATCGATCCTGCCGCTCCTGATCGCTTACGCTCAGAACGACCCACGCTGGGCGTTACTGATCCCAGTGATCAACGCGGCTTGGTATGCGATAACTCGATACCTAAAAGAGCAGAAATTGATCGAGGACGACATTGCTCGCGGAGAGCAATAAAGCCTCTTAGACTAGCGGAAATCCGGTCTTAGTAGACTTTCTGGGCGAAAGCCGGGACGTCGAAAGAGGTCGGATTTTCCTTGTAATGATGTCGCAATTGGCGTACAATTTTATCTATACGGCCA
>VFSW01015782.1_pt1 | contig 10355 bp, 9 predicted proteins | sample 5358111 | NCBI WGS metagenome assembly VFSW01 (sample SAMN11554181, study PRJNA540505) | mine drainage metagenome | isolation source: sediment from site ElyBrook_90M | place: USA: Ely Copper Mine, Vershire, VT | collected 2017
ATACCGAAGGCTACCTTGAATCCGGAGAGTCAGATCATGTCTATGCGCTAGACCTGAAGGCCAGTGCAAGAAGCTGAGCTCCAATCTAATCATTTTATTATATTTTACATCAAGATTAAGTCATGCTCAGCGTAACTGACGTGGTTATTCTCACGGTGATAGCGGCTGCCATAGTCGCCTACGCCCAGTACGTCTTCAAGAAGGCAATACCAAAGTTCAGGTTCAACGCATCCGAGGTCTTCGCGCTTGCCAGGAACAGGAATGTCGTGCTTGGCATATTGATATACGTAGTAGGCCTTGTCTTCTATCTCGCCGCACTGGGGTCCGACCAGCTCTCCTTCGTCTACCCTGCCTTCTCAAGCACGTTCATCTTCGTGATACTCATATCGCACTTCAAGCTCAAGGAGAGGATAAGTGCAATGAGGTTTGCTGGGATAGCGCTTATAATAATCGGCATAGTGCTGGTGTCATCGTTGGTGGCGATCTGATGGAAGAGAGGAAAAAACTTTTTGCAGTGCTTCTAATAGCGAGCACCATGCTTGGCAGCTTTGGGCAGCTCTTCTTCAAGATGGGCGTGGACTCTCACTCTGCGCTTGCGCTCGCAGAGCTGATCTTCGCAGGGGCATTTGCATACGGGGTTGCGACACTGGTATACCTATACATATTGGGCAGGGCGCACCTTAGCTGGACATACGGCTTCGTAGGATTCAGCTACATATTCACAACGATACTTGCATTCTTCGTTCTCGGCGAGCCGGTGGGGCTGGAGAGATGGATTGGCGTTGTGGTAATAGCCGCTGGGACGGCGCTGATAGGGATGAGCTGAGTCATTTCTTCCTTGATGCGCCTATCTCGTTTATGAGCTCGTTGAATATCTCCGACTTAAGGGACTTGACCTCCTTCTCGGCGATCTTGACGTGGATGGTCACCACGTAGAAGAGCTGGTGGAGGTATTCTATCTTGACATCGTGTGCATCGGCTCCATGCTTCTTTATCACGTCCTCGGCTATCTTCTGGAGCTTGACGAATGGGATAGATATGTCGACGTCGAATTGTATCTTCCTCATGTGCTCCTTTGCCCTGTGGTAGTTTATCACGAGCGACTGCGCCACTATGTTGTTCGGTATGTACACAGGTATGCCGTCGTCGTTTATCAGCTTCGTATACAGCACGCCGATGCTCTCTATGGTCCCGGATATGCCCGGAACGAACTTGTCGTGCGGATAGCTCTGCGGCTGCAGGGTGTACTGCCAGGTGTGCAGTATCACGTGGTCGTCAGGCTCTATGGCATTGCTTGCAAGGAGGTATATTCCTGCGATGAAGTTTGATATGGTGGCCTGGGCGGCAAGACCGAGGATGATGCCCAGGAATCCGGCGCTGACGAATATGCCGCCTAGATACTGGTACCCGAATACTATGTATAACGCGATGAGAAATACCAGACAGAACCCTATTATCCTGGTTATGCTGCTTAGCGTCTGCGCCTCGGCCTTGTGGACGTCGTTTATCATGTAGTAGAAGACTATCCTGGCCAGTACCTCGACTATCGCAAGGCCGAATATCATGGTGACCGCGGCGTAGCCGAGAGAGGAGCCGGGAATTATGCGCAGATAGGTCAGAACGAGGTAGATTATTACCAGGAAGGAGATTAGGCCGTAGAGCGTCCTTAGCAGTGCGTGGTTGCGCCTGAGCCTTTTCTCATGCAGATCTGCGCTCTCCATATTGATCAGTAAGATATTACACTATTCCATGGCAGCCTATAAATTACAATCGCTGCAGCGTTGACAGACCCTTTGGTGCAGGATTTTTGGGAAACATTTATAAAACTTAATATGAATAGTCTATCCTGCGTTTAGAGAAACTTCTATTTGTCCTTCCCCACCCTCTAAACGCATTTTTACGCCCCCTAGCGCAAGCCCTTTGAAACCAAAGCAACCGTAAAGGGTTATAAAGATTTATTGAGCTATTTTAAACCTAGATTCTGGTAGTTATGAAGAGATTCAAGACAACTGATGAGGTAAAGATACCAGAGAAGCTGGTTGACCAGGTCATAGGCCAGGAGAAGGCGGTGAATATAATAAAGAAGGCCGCAAGGCAGCACCGCAACGTTATGCTGATAGGGCAGCCTGGCACTGGAAAGACGCTCATAGCTCAGGCGATCGCCGAGCTCCTTCCTGTGACGGATCTTGAGGACGTGCTGGTCTACAGGAACGCAAACGACGAGAACCACCCGGTGATAAAGAGCCTTAAGACCTACCCGAAGATCGAGGAGGGGAAACCCCTTGGCGACGGGCAGGGCAGGATGCTCATACAGCGGGAGAAGATGAAGAACAGGATGGACGTAGGAAAGGGGAAGGGCAGCCTGATACCTCTTGCAGTCATGATAATAGTGATAATACTCTTCGCGCTCTCATTCACAAGCCTGATAGAGGGATACCGTCTTGTGATGGTTGGGGCGCTTATGCTGGGCATAATGATATTCGGGTCGGTGCTTATGTTCGTTGGCACTTTTAGGAGGGCTGGAATGATGCCTGGCACATTCGACTCTAATGAGCCAAAGCTGATAGTTGACAATACAGGCATGACCCACGCGCCGTTTTTCGACGGAACAGGCGCACGGGCAGGGCACCTTTTCGGAGACGTCAAGCACGATCCGTTGCAGTCCGGGGGCCTTGGAACCCCAGCGCACCTAAGGGTCGAGGGCGGACTCATACACAAGGCTAACAAGGGAGTGCTCTTCATAGACGAGATAGCCGACATAGAGCCAAGATCGCAGCAGGAGCTCCTCACGGCGATGCAGGAGAAGAAATATTCGATAACAGGGCAGAGCGAGATGAGCTCTGGAGCGCTGGTTAGGACGGAGCCGGTCCCGTGCGACTTCCTTCTTGTGGCTGCCGGGAACCTGCAGGACATAACCAAGATGCATCCGGCGCTAAGGTCGAGGATAAGGGGCTATGGATACGAGGTCTACATGGAATCCTCGATGGCTGACACAGATGCCAACAGGGAGAAGATTATCAGGTTCATAGCGCAGGAGGTAAGGAAGGATGGGAAGATACCGCCGTTCGACTTCGACGCGTGCATGGAGGTGGTTGACGAGGCGAAGAGAAGGAGCGGGAGGAGGGACAAGCTCACACTCGTGCTCAGGGAACTGGGAGGCGTGGTGAGGGCGGCCGGAGACATGGCCGTGGAGAGGAACAAGAAGGTAGTGACAAAGGAGGAGGTGCGCGATGCCCTCAAGATAACCACCCCCATAGAGGCGCAGTACGTGGAGCAGTCGCTAGAGTACAGGAAGGACTACAAGATATTCAAGACCACAGGATTTGCGATAGGAAGGGTCAACGGGCTTGCGATAGTTGGATCGTCATATCTGTCCGCAGGCATGGTGCTGCCGATAGTCGCAGAGGTGACAAGAGCGAGCTCGACTACGGAAGGAAAGCTCATACCTACAGGAAAGCTGGGCAAGATAGCCAGCGAAGCGGTGAAGAACATCAGCGCAGTGATAAAGAGGCACATGAACAGGGACATGACAAAATACGACATACACGTCCAGTTCCTGCAGACCTATGAGGGAGTGGAAGGGGACAGCGCAAGCATATCGGTTGCAGTTGCAGTCATATCCGCCCTTGAAGGCATGCCGGTTAGCCAGGAAGTTGCAATGACAGGATCGCTTTCGGTGAGGGGAGACGTTCTGCCGGTAGGTGGCATAACTAACAAGGTAAGGGCCGCAATAGAGGCAGGCATAAAGTACGTCATAGTGCCAGAGAGCAACGCAAAGGACATATACATAAACAAGAAGGACATGAAGGGGATACGCGTTGTTCCTGTCAAGAACATAGCGGAGGTGCTGCATTTCGCGCTGAAGAAGAGCCCGAGGAGGGAGGAGATGGTCAGCAAGCTCAGGAGGTACATCACCAGCGATTCGCGTGAGAGGAGCCCGCTTGTGGTCGGAGAGGTGGAGGAATGAGCGCAGGAGAGTCCGATGCAAAGGATAAGATAGAGGCCATGGGCAACGACATAGTCAAGAGCATAAAGGGAGGCAGGAATCCAAAGTTCGTTACCACGGCAAGGACTAGGTCGAACATAATTTATGATCCAAAGATAGGCTACCTCAAGCTTGGCAAGACCAAGGAGGAGAGGGACTTCGTCAATGTTGGACAGTCAAAGAGGTTCATGCAGACGGTTGCTATTGCGGCGAAATGCCACAAGTTCGTCAAGGAGAACCTCCACACCACTATAAGGGGTCTGTTCTACCAGCTTAAGTACTCGCTTGGGGATGACGTTGACGAGAACATATTCAGCGAGCAGGCCGAGTCAAATCCGCTCATAGAGGACCTTGAGGTAGGGCTTGACACGACAAGGGAGTTCCTCAACCTCAACGCAAACAGGAAGGGGGTGCTGGCCGGGAACATGAAGGTGCTCGACAACTTTGGCAATGAGCGGGTAGTCATAGACTGCAGCAAGCAGGGAAGGAGCGGATGGGCCATACCAAGCGACGTTGACAACGACATAAAGTTCGTGGAGATAAAGGCCAAGTACGTGATAGTGGTCGAGAAGGACGCCCTGTGGCAGAGGCTCAACGAGGACGGCTTTTGGAAGAAGGAAAACGCCATACTGATTACACCGCAGGGGCAGGCTGCAAGGGGCACAAGGAGACTGATAAGGAAGCTTGCCGACGAGGGCCTGCCAATCTACGTCTTCACAGACTCGGATGCGTGGGGATGGTACATTTACTGGACGATAAAGACCGGCAGCATCAATCTCGCCTACATAGGCAGCGCAGTGGCAACGCCTGAGGCGCGCTTCATAGGGGTCACGATGTCGGACCTTGACAAGTATGACTTCCTAAACAAGCTCACGATGAATGCGAGCGAGGTTGACCTCAAGAGGGCGCAGGAGATGCTCAATTACGAGTGGATAAAGAGGAGCAAGCCTTGGGTGGTGGAGCTTGAGCGCATGATAAAGTCTAAGAAGAAGCTCGAGCAGGACGCGCTCCAGGGCCCAAGGCTCACATTCGTCGGTGACTACATAAAGGAGAAGATAAAGAACAAGGACTTTTTGCCTTGATTGCTCAGAATCATCTTGCCTCTTCCTTTACATCACTGCTTGGACATATGCCCTTGAGCGCGCACCTGTAGCACTCCTTGTTCCTTGCCTTGCACGTATCCCTGCCGAGCTCTATTAGAAGGTTGGAGACACGCCCCCACTGGGCCCTTGGCACCCTTTTGAGTAGATCCTGCTCTACCTTGTTTGCATCAGTATTCCTGGAAAGGCCCAGTCGCCTTGCAACCCTTCCCGCATGCGTGTCGACGGCTATGCCCTCGTCGATGCCGTATCCCTCATTAAGTATCACGTTGCCAACCTTCCTCCCCACTCCTGGAAGCTCCATCAGCTCGCTGAGCTTCCTCGGCACCTTTCCATCGAATCGCTCAACTATCACTCTTGCTGAATTTCTCAGGTTCCTTGCCTTTGTCCGATAGAAGTTTATGCTCCTGAGGTATCCGCGCAGCACAGTGAGATCCGAATTGGCATAATCCTCGAAGCTCTTAAACCTCTTGAACAGCCTTGGAGTGGCCCTGTTCACCTGCGCATCGGTGGACTGGGGAGATAGAAGCACAGAGACGAAGAGCTCGCGCAGATTAGCGTGGGATAGCTGCGTCCTTGGGCGGTATCCGTACCTCTTTGACAGCCTCCTTAGCAGCGCCGCTACGTATTTATCCTTAGAGGACATATAGCTAATCAAGAGTTCATATTAAAATGTGTTATCATGCAGCGCAATCCTGCGGTCTCAGATTCATTCTACGCTGGAAACAGTAAGAGGCTTGAGCTGCAGGTCCACGACCTCATGTCCAAAGCGGACGTCCCAGTGGAACTTGTAAGGAATGCTGTATCGTACGTTGCCCCTCATGCAGGATATAAGTACTCCGGAGGAGTTGCAGCATTCACGTACAAGGCGCTTGGGATGAAGAAGGGGCTGGAGGGCGTGGACAGCTTCGTGATTGTTGGCCCGAACCATACAGGGCTGGGATATCCTATTTCGGTCTCTGCCGCGGACTGGAAGACGCCGCTAGGAACCGTGGAAAATGACATCGAGCTGTCAAAAGGCATAGCGGATTGCAGCGACATGATAACGATTGACGAGCAGGCGCATAGGATGGAGCATTCGATAGAGGTGCAGCTGCCGTTCCTTCAGGAGGTTGTAGGAAAACCGCGATGCTGCTTCATATGCATGGGAGACCAGTCGCTAGAGTACTGCAGGGCCCTTTACTTGGCGATATCCGAAAGCGCGAAGAGACTGGGCAGGAGGATAGTGGTAATCGCAAGTTCTGATTTCAACCATTACGAGTCAGCAAGCATTGCTGAGAGTAAGGACATGCCCGCGCTCAAGGAGCTTGAGTCTCTGAGGTTTGAGCAGTTCCATAGAAGAATAGAGGAATCGGGGGACAGCGCATGCGGATACGGTCCGGTAACAGTTTCTGCAATGTTCGCAAAAGGCAGCGGTGCGCGCGGCGGAGTGGTGCTGCGGTACTCGAATTCCGGTAACGTGACCGGAGACTATGATTCAGTGGTTGCATACTCGAGCATGGCCTTTGCATAGAGGCGGCTCATGCCAATTTCAGGATTAGGTCCCTGTATTTCTCCACCATCATACTCTCAGTGAACTTCCTGCTTATCTTCACCGACGCCCTTATCGCGCGGGCTCGCCTGGCGCGGTTGGTGTACATGTCTACTATGCAGTTACGCAGCTCGTCAGGGCTGTTCGGATCGAACGAAGCTATCTCATCCATCCCGCCCCCTTTTAGGTCGTCTATGTACGCATTGCTTGATAGTATCATCGGCAGGCCGTGCGCTGCGGCCTCCAGTATCGTCAGGCTAAATCCCTCCCAGAATGAGGGAAGTACGAAGAGGTCTGACATGCCGTAGATGGAGCCTACGTCCTTGTCGTCAGCGCCTCCCCAGAAGATTATCCTGTCGTCTCCTGATGCAAGCTGCCTGTAGCTCTCCAGGGATGGTCCATCGCCAACCAATAGGAGCTTTAGGTTGCTGTCATTTATTCCCCTGAATGCGCGTATAAGGGCGCTCACGTTTTTCTGCCTGTCGAACATCCTTCCTATGTAAAGCACGACAAAGTCCTTGACCCTTATCCCATGCGCCGCCCTTATCCTTTGGGCCTTGGAGCGGTCCTTTGCCGGCTTTATGTCAAGGCCGTTCTGGATTAGGGCCACCTTGTCGGTGAAATCGCAGATCCTGCCCAGCTGGTCGTGGTTAAGGGCAACTGTTATGTCGTAGAAATTAAAGAATTTGGTCTTCTTGCGGTAAAGCGAGAGCGAATCGAATCCGGTACCTACGGTCAGGGGGATCCCTTCCTTTGAGAAGTATCCTCTTATGCTGGTTGACACGCTTCCGTGGTCTATGTATATCGCCTTGAAGTTGAGCCCCCTCTTCCTGAAGAACCTGAGGAGGTTTATGTCCTGTATCGAGTTTGCGATTATCACGCTTGGTCCTATGTCCCTGGCCTTTTCAAGAAGCGACTCCTTGTCTAGGTCGGACATCCTGCTCACTACAAGGAGATTGTATGCGAACCTTGGCCCCCACATCTCGCTAAGCCCGCTCTTCCTGATTGAAAGGCCAAGCTTCTTGTCCCTTTCGATGAATATGTGGTGCCTGATGCCGTCCGAGTAGGAGGTCCTGTACCCGAGGTAATAGGTCTTAAAGTATCTGCTGAGCCTCTTGCTTAGCACCGCAGCAAGCCTGGCCTGGCCCCCTACGGTGTTGAACTTCGAGCCGAGATCTACGATTAGCACCTTCACGGTCATCTTCGCTTACCACTCTTTGAGTCTCCTTTGAAGTATTTAAGTATGATCTGCTTTACATCAGTCACATGCATCTTCGCCGGCTTCTTTATCGATGATGCAGGATAGAACCCGAAGATGCCGTGCCTTAGGTGGTCGCCGCTCTTGGCGCCCTCGGGCCCCATGAAGTTGCTTTTTGATGAGTAGTTGAAGAGGTCTATTGTATGCCCCTTGGCAACCTCTACAAATAGGTCATGGACTATGAACTTGTCGGTCCTTCCATAGTATGTTGGACCGTCGATTATGTCGACTATTAGCGGCTTGCCCTCCTCGGTCTTGAGCTTTCTGAGGTCGCTGACAAGCTTTGCGATGACCTTTGGCTTCTCCCTGGCACTGACAGTGGGGCTGGAGAAGCGCGAATCGTTTATCCATATTGTTGAGACAGGCTCGTTGGCTATCGCGGCGAAAGCGGTCGTCTTTGACATGTCAAGGTCGAAAAGATGCATCCTTACATAGTCCCCTGCCGCTGAGCCCGAGAATGCGCTGCCAAGGACCTTGAACGTCGCAGTCTTTACCTGGTATGGCATCTTGTCATACACCATCCTGAGCTTCGTCTTGAGCAGCTTCTCCCTTACCCCGTATGATAGGCTCTCCTTTGCGCCGCTGCCCAGAGACTTTAGGAACGAGCCCTTGAGACTCTCGTATCCCTTGCTTATCATCCATGAGTTAATCAGGAACTTTGACTTTATCGGCTGCATCCCGTGGTCCGAGACTACGACCAGGAGCGCGTCCTCTGACCTTGCCTTCTCCGCAAGCTTCCCTACGAATGCGCCTATCTCGCTGTAGATCGGTATCAAGTACTTGTTTCTGCCCTCCTTTCCCATTACGAAGTGCTGCAGCCTGTCGGTCTCTGTGAAGCATATATAGACAAAATCGTAATCGTGCCTTGACATCATCTCGCTTGCTATGGCGATCCTGGCCTTTATGCTCTTGACAAAGATTCTTGCTCCTTCCTCCAATGTCATCTTGCCTGCCTTTATATCCACCTCTATGTCGGGCTCTCCGTGGAACTTGTGCCTCTTCATTAGGCCTTCAAGCTCCCTGCTGTTTGTCTTTGAAGGCAGAGGAAACCCTGTCAGCAGATCTATATTGCCATAGTCTGGGAGCCTCACGTCGGTGGCCGGAGTCATGACAAGGCATCTTAATCCGGCCTCTGCGAGCGTCTTCCAGAATGGGGGCAGCGCTGTTGAATCATAATAGACTATGTCTGGAGTGTAGTCCTTCTTCATCACAAAGAAATCAGGAACTCCGTGCTCCCCTGGCTTAAGTCCGGTATATATGCTGGGCCAAGCCGGACCCGTCATTGGAGGGAGAGTGGACTCCATGTCCATAAGCGTGCCCTCCCTGAGCATCCGGTCGAATATTTCCATACCCTTCTGGTTTCTGAGCTCCTTGAGTATCCACAAAGGAACAGAGTCCATACCTATCATGTATACCTTTCGCATCAAATCACTTGGTCGACTTTATTGTGCCTATGCCCGCAAAGTCCTTGTTGCTGTAGAGGACAAATCTGCCTAGTTCCTTTATCTCTTCGAATCTCTCCACAGGAAGCTTCCTTTCGAAGCTGACATCCGCATCTATGGCGCCAAGTATCTCGGGCCTGGTCGAGCTGGTTTTCTCTCCGCTCGTCGTATCTATTCCATTAAGCACCTTGATCCTGCTGCACTTTATGTCTACTCCGTTGAACTTTACGGTCATATCCTTCCCGAACTTGTTGGTCACGAATATACGCGCGTTTACCGTGTCAGTAAGCCTAGGCTCATCCGCCAATTCTGAGATCACCGTACCCCTGAGTGCATACTTGATCTTTCTGTCTATTCTTATCGCAACATTTTCACCAACATTCGCACTCTGCGCCTTCTTTCCCTTTACAATTATCTCCTTGACTATCGCATTGTCCATGTTTGGCATTATAACTATCTTATCTCCAGCCTTGAGCTTGCCGCTCACAATGCGACCCCCAATCATATCACCGTCAGAGTCTATCACTCCCTGTACTATTATCCTGAGCGGGCCCAACTTTTGAGCACCATTATTGCTCGTGTTTTGGTATACCGTATCGATGAGTGTATCTCCCTTGTACCATTTCATCTCTTTGCTCCTCTTGACGAGATTTTCACCGTTATATGCGGATATAGGCACAAAGTATACGTGCTTGGGACTAAAACCTATCTTACTTATGAATTCGCCAAGGCCGCTCTTTATTTCCTCGAATCTGCCCTGATCATATTGTACCGTATCCATCTTGTTTACAGCGACAATGAGCCGCTCCATGCCAAGCATCCTTGATATGAACAGGTGCCTCTTTGTCTGATCCCTTATTCCTTCGTCCCTTTTTGCAGATACAAGCAGTATGGCAATCTCCCCATATGAGGCGCCGCTTATCATGTTCTTTATCAGCTCCTCGTGACCCGGAACATCTATGAAGGCAAAGGCGAGGTTCTTGTATTTTATCTCGGCGCGAGTGGTGTCGTATGTCATCTCCTGCTCCCGCTCCTCTGC
>VFSW01015783.1_pt1 | contig 10355 bp, 9 predicted proteins | sample 5358111 | NCBI WGS metagenome assembly VFSW01 (sample SAMN11554181, study PRJNA540505) | mine drainage metagenome | isolation source: sediment from site ElyBrook_90M | place: USA: Ely Copper Mine, Vershire, VT | collected 2017
GGCCGGAACATGGCCTGGCTGCTGAAGAAGATTCACGGCGTCTGATGTTCTCTATCTGTCTAAGGAGCCCCGAGGAGGCTGCTTAGTGGAACAACTGAAAAGACCGCAACGGGACTGGCTGGATTCCGAAGACGGGATCTGGAGCGGGATCCGGAAGAGAGAGCAAAGGAGGCGGGATCTGCTCTGGCTGCTGGTGGCCCTGCTGTTTCTGCTGATCGGCAGTGCCACCGGGTTTCCGGCACGCTTCCTCTTCCGCTAGCCGCACGATGAAGAACACAGCCATCCTGCTGATCGACTGCCCCGACCGCAAGGGCATCGTGGCCGCCATCGCGAACTTCCTGTATTTGCACGGCGCCAACATCCTGCACGCCGATCAGCACCAGGACAACCAACTGCAGTTGTTTTTCATGCGGGTCGAGTTCGCCTTGGAGGGCTTCGATGTGGAGCCGTCCCGATTCGCCGGAGAGTTTCAGCCGCTGGCGGAATCCTTCCAGATGCGCTGGCGGCTGGAGTACGCGTCCGCGCCGCACTCGGTGGCGCTATTCGTTTCCAAAGAGCAACACTGCCTGCTCGATCTGCTGCACCGGCACCAGATCGGAGAGCTGCCCTGCAAGATCCCACTGATTGTGAGCAACCAACCCGACGCCCGGCCGTTGGCCGAATTCTATGGAGTACCCTTCCATCACATCCCCATGACCGCCGACATCAAGGACGAGGCGGAGCGGCAACAACTGGCGCTGATTGAGGCGAGCGGCGCCGACCTGGTGGTGCTGGCGCGATACATGCAGATCCTGTCGCCCGATTTCGTGGCCCGCTACGAGCAGCGCATCATCAACGTGCATCACTCGTTTCTGCCGGCGTTCAGCGGAGCGCGGCCGTACCATGCGGCGTTCCGGCGCGGGGTGAAGCTGATCGGGGCAACCAGCCACTATGTGACCAGCGTTCTCGACGAGGGACCGATCATCGAGCAGGACGTGACGCGCGTCTCGCACCGCTACGAACTGGAGGGTTTCGTCGAAAAGGGGCGCGACCTGGAGCGGATCGTGCTGGCGCGCGCCGTGCGGTGGCACCTGGAACATCGCATCCTGTGCTACGCCAATAAGACGGTTGTCTTCGATTGATGGCCCGATGCAACCGCTCCGCGGTTGCAGAAATTCAGAACTCAGAACACAGAAGACTGCTTGAATCGGGTGCTACCGCTCGCGGTTGCTCGTCGGAGAGCCGGGCTTCTCCGCAGGGGCTTGGCAGCGCCAAGCCCCTACAACGCGAATGCACGGTTTGCGCGCGCGTGGCCTTCTTCACGGTGTACTGGCTGGCTCGAAGAAGGTGAGGAGGTTGTCGCCCTGCTTCAGGACGCGGGTGCTGTGCAGGTTGCCGTAGGACTCCTGGAGCGAGAGGCGCACCGGATGCTGGACGATGACCAGCGGCGGCGCCATCTTCCCGAGGATGCCCAGCGCGCCCTCGTACTCATTCACGAGTTCGTAGGGCGGGTCGAGGAACACGATGCCGGCTTCCAGCCGTTCCAAATGCGGGAGAGCGCGGCCGCAGATTACCCGTGCCCGAGCCTGCGCCCCAAGCGCCTGGAGGTTTGCCTCGATCAGGCTCGCGGCGGGGCGGTGCTTCTCGATGAAGATGGCGCGGGCGGCGCCCCGGCTTAGGGCCTCGATGCCCACCGCGCCGCAGCCAGCGTAAGCATCGAGGAACGTGCAACCCGCCACGCGCATTGCCAGCACGTTGAACAGGGCTTCGCGGAGGCGGTCGGGCGTGGGCCGCAGGGCGTTGCCCTGGAGGCTCTTCAGGCGGCGGCTGCGGAACTCACCTCCGATGATTCGCATTAGCCTACCTCCACCAGGCCGTAGCGGCGCTGCCAGTGATCTTGCAGGTAGGTAATGGCGCTTCGAAATTCCGGCTCGGAGGGCGGATGCGCCACGAAACTGGCCGCCTCCGCGCGCGCCAGCTCCAGCACCTCCCGATCGCGCAAGAGGTTGGCGACGTGCAGCGCGGGCAGCCCGGACTGGCGTGTGCCGAAGAATTCGCCCGGCCCGCGAAGCTTGAGATCCATTTCGGCGATGTGGAACCCGTCGGTCGATTCCACCAGCGTCCGCATGCGCTCGCGGGCGCTCTGGTTGAGCTTTTCCGTGACCAGGATACAGTAGCTCTGCGCCGCGCCCCGCCCGACGCGGCCGCGCAACTGGTGAAGCTGGGCCAGGCCGAAGCGCTCGGCCTGTTCGATCACCATGACGGTGGCGTTCGATACGTCCACGCCTACCTCGATGACGGTGGTCGAAACCAGGATCTTCAACTCACCGCGCTTGAAGGCTTGCATGGCGGCCTCTTTCTCGCCGGCGGGCAGGCGGCCGTGCAACAGGCCGACCGGCAGGCCTGGAAAGACAACCTCCGAAAGATGCTTGTGCATTTTCTGAGCCGCCTTCATGGCCTCCGATTCTTCGATGACCGGATAGACCACGTAAGCCTGGCGGCCCGCGTCCGCCTGCTTCTTCAGAAAACTGTAGACCAGCTCGACCTGAAGGTCGTCGACGTGCTTGGTGATGATGGGCTTGCGTCCGGGCGGCAGCTCATCGATCACGGAGACGTCCAGATCGCCGTAAAGGGTGAGTGCCAGCGTACGGGGAATGGGCGTGGCCGTCATGACCAGCACATCGGGATAGACGCCCTTCTGCCTGAGGCGGAGACGTTGCATGACACCGAAGCGGTGCTGCTCGTCCACGATCGCCAAGCCCAGACGGGCGAATTCGACGTCCTCTTCGAGCAAAGCGTGCGTGCCGACGGCCACCTGAACGCGACCTTCGGCCACAAGCTGCTTCAGGCGCGCTTTCTCGCCGGCTTTAGCCGAACCCGTCAACAACTCGATCTGGTAGCCGAGCGGCGCGAACAGGTTCTTCAAGTAAAAGAAATGCTGCGTCGCCAGAATCTCGGTGGGCGCCAGCATGGCCACCTGGTAGCCGCTCTCGATGGCGATGACGGCGGCCTGCGCCGCGACCACGGTCTTGCCGCTGCCCACATCGCCTTGCAGGAGGCGATTCATGGGGTGCGGCTCGGCCATATCGCGGGCGATCTCGCCGAGGACGCGCTTCTGCGCCCTGGTGGGCTTGAAGGGGAGCATGCGCTTGATTTGCTCGCGGGCCTGGGCGGAGAGTTCGAAGGCGATGCCCGTCTGCTTGCGGGCACTGGCGCGCTTGAGCGCAAGGCCGCACTCCAGCCAGAAAAACTCCTCGAAGATCATGCGGAATTGGGACGGCGAGCGGAATTCGTTGAGCAGGCGGAGATCTTCCTCCGGCGGAGGGAAGTGAACGCGCTGGATCGCGGTCCAACGGTCCACCAGGCCGAGGCGGGCGCGGATCAGCTCCGGAAGCGGGTCGGGAATCGGAGGGATCGTCTGGAGGACGTTGTGCAGAAGCTTCCGGAAGACGCGCGTGGTAATCTTGCCGGCAGCCTCGTAGATGGGCACCACGCGCCCGACGTGCAGGGAGGATTCGCCTTCATCTTCTTCGCCCGAAAGAATCTCGAACTCGGGGTGCAGCATGGCGAGGCCGCTCGCGTAGCTGTCCAACTCCGCCTTTCCGTAGAGGGCGATCTTCTGTCCGGGTTGGATCACGTCGGCGAGGTAGCCGGCGTGGAACCACTTGCCGAGGAGAACGGCGCCGGAAGAATCCGTGAAGGTTGCTTCGAACATGCCCAACTGCCGCCGGTGGAATCCGGCGAGTTGGGCCGTGCTCACGGTGGCAATGACGGGCGCCATTTCACCGGGAGCGAGCCGGGAGATGGACTTCAGGGTGGTGCGGTCCTCGTAGCGGAAGGGGGTGTACGCAAGCAGATCCTCGACCGTGCGAATTCCTTTGGTTTCGAGGACGGCGGCGCGGGCGGGTCCGACCCCCTTGACGTACTTGGCTTCTGTAGCGAGATTCACCGAGAAATCCAGTGTACACGGTACAATAGCGGCTACATGCCTGCATTGTTGGAGGGCAAGAGCGCCCTGGTGTTGGGAATCGCGAATCAATGGAGCCTGGCGTATGCCATCGCGGCGGCGTTCCGGCGGGAGGGCGCGCGGCTTTTCCTCACCTATCAGGGCATCCGGCAACAGGAAACCGTTGAGGCGCTGGGCGCGGAACTGGGGGCGGCGCGCGTGATTCCGTGCGATGTGTCGCTGGACGAAGAACTCGGGCGCCTGGCCGGAGAGTTGAAAGCGGAAGGCGCGCGGCTGGATGCGGTGGTACATAGCATCGCCTTCGCCAATCGCGAAGATCTGACGCAGCCGTTCGTCGAGACTTCGCGAGCCGGCTTTCTGGTGGCGCATGAAGTAAGCGCCTACTCGCTGGTCTCGGTGGCGCGTGCGGTTTCACCTTTGATGACGGAGGGCGGCTCCATCACGACCCTCACTTACCTGGGCGCGAACCGGGTGATCCCCAACTACAACGTGATGGGCGTGGCGAAGGCGGCGCTGGAAGCCTCGATGCGGTATCTGGCGAGCGACCTGGGACCGCGCAACATCCGCGTGAACGCCATTTCGGCGGGCCCCGTCAAGACGGTTTCCGCCCGCGCTATCAAGGACTTCTCAAGCATCCTCGAATTCGTGGCCGCCCGCGCCCCTTTGCGGCGCAACACGGACCACGCCGAGGTAGGGGACGCGGCGGTGTTTCTGGCAAGCGATTTAGGACGCGGAGTTACCGGCAACATACTCTACGTCGACGCCGGTTTCCAGGTGATGGGGCTCTAGCGCTATGACCGGGTGGTTGCGTTCCTTTATACAACCCCTCTCTTACGTTCGGGGCTACGATCGGTTTCCTCGCGGTCACAGTACTAGCCGACAACGAAGCATGAACCAGGAGATGATTACATGAAAAACCTCAAGGCGCGGGTGCGCGGTGGCGAGACAGTTTTTGGCTGCTTTCTGAGCATGGGCTCCTCTATCACGGCCGAGATCATGGGACTGGCCGGCTATGATTGGGCGCTGATCGACTTAGAACACGGGGCCGGCGGAGAGCGCGAGGCTCTTTCGCAGATGCAGGCTTTGGAGGCCACTCCCGCGGCGGCGGTGGTGCGAATAGAATCCAACGCGCGGCAGCGCGCCCACCGCGTGCTCGATCTGGGAGCATGCGGCATCATGTTTCCGCATATCGACACCGGGGAGGAAGCGCGGCAGGCGGTGGCCGCGATGCGGTACCCGCCGGAGGGCGTGCGCGGCGTGGCCTTCAGCAACCGCGCGTGCGCATTCGGATCGAGTTTCCGGCCCTACATGGAGGCGTCGCTGGGCTCGCTGTTGTGCATCGTGCAGATTGAGACTCCCAAAGCCGTGGCCAACCTGGACGACATAGCCGGGGTGGACGGCGTGGACGTGCTGTTCATCGGGCCCTCGGATCTCTCGCACAGTCTCGGCATCCTCGGACAGTTCGACCACCCGCGTTACAGAGACGCGGTGGACAAGACCGCCGAAGCCGCCGCGCGGCGCGGCAAGGCCACGGGAATCCTGCTGCCGAAGCCCGACGACCTGGGGTTCTATCGAGAACGCGGGTTCACCTTCCTGGCGTCGGGCTCCGACGGGGTGCTGCTCAACAATGCCGCGCGCGCGCTCGTGACGAAGCTGAAAGGGAGCGCATGATAAGCGCCTTGTCCGCGTTTCAGCGGGTCCAGCGTACAGCCACGCATGCATCTGTTCAATTGGCGCGCACACCCGGCCACCGCGTGAATTGACAGGGGTTCGGCGACATTCCTATGATTAAATAGCGGCCTCGAATACGGCAACGGTTTTGCTGCGCGAGACGTCTCGATACTCTCTGGGATAAATCTATGATCAAGGTAAAAGGTCTGACCAAGCGATATGCCCGTACTGTCGCGGTGGACGACATTTCCTTCGACGTCGCCAAAGGCAGCATTATCGGCTTTCTCGGGCCGAACGGCGCGGGAAAGACGACCACCATGCGGGTTCTCACCTGCTTTCTACCGCCGACTCGCGGCTCGGTCGAGGTGGCCGGTTTCGACGTCGTCAACCAGCCGCTGGAAGTAAAGAAGCGCATCGGATACCTTCCGGAATCGCCTCCGCTCTACCCGGAGATGGAGGTCATCGAGTATTTGAACTTCGTGGCCGCATTGAAGGGGATTCCGCGATCCGACGTCCGGGCACGGGTGAACAGCGTACTGGAGCGGTGCGCCATCGGCGACGTGCGCACGAAGCTCCTAGGCAAACTGTCCAAGGGCTACCGGCAGCGGGTCGGGCTGGCGCAGGCCATCATCCACAACCCCGATGTGCTGGTACTCGACGAGCCCACGGCGGGACTGGATCCGAAACAGATCATGGACACCCGGCAGCTCATCAAGAATCTGGCGGGCAATCATACGATCATTCTCAGCACGCACATTCTGCCCGAGGTGGAGCAGGTCTGCGAACAGGTCGTCATCATCAACAAGGGCAAGCTGGTGGCGACGGACTCGGTGGAGAATTTGACGCACCGGCTGCGCGGCGCCGAAGCCATCGCCGTCGAGGTGGAGGGCCGGGACGCGAAGCTCGATGCGAACGTGGTAAGGCGGAACTTCGAGCAGATGCCGGGCGTGAGCCGGGTGATCGCGAAGACCAGCGGCGAGAACCGTTGCGCGTTTGAGGTGGAAGGCCTGCCGGGCCGGTCGATTCGTGGAGACCTGGCGCGGGCCGTGGTGGAGGCGGGCTGGAATCTCACGGAGTTGCGGCCGGCGGCCTTCAGCCTGGAGGAGATTTTCCTGCAGTTGACGGCGGCCGACCAAGAGAGTCCCGTGGGAGGCGCGAAATGAGAAACATCTGTACGATTTATCGCAGGGAGTTGAAGAGCTATTTTGCATCGCCTATCGCCTACCTGCTGTTGGTGGTGTTTTCGCTGATCTTCGGCTACTTCTTCTATGTTGCGACGGCGATCTTCGTGAGCCGCGGCATGGAATCGCAAATGATGGGACAAAGCACGCCGATGGACGTGAACGAATGGGTGATCCGGCCGCTGCTGATGAACGTCAGCGTGATCGCGCTGTTCATGATTCCCATGATCAGCATGCGGTTGTTCGCCGAGGAGAAGCGTTCGGGCACCATCGAGCTGCTGATGACATCCCCCATCCGCGACATCGATATTCTGCTGGGGAAATGGTTTGCGGCGCTGACGATGTTCGCGGCGGTGCTGGCGATTTCGGGCGTAAATCTCGGCTTCCTCTTCGCCTACGGCAAGCCGGACTGGCGGCCGATTCTGATTGGCTACCTCGGCCTGCTCTTGCAGGGAGGCGCGCTGCTGTCCATCGGAACGCTGATTTCGACGATGACGAAGAACCAGATCGTGGCGGGCGGAGCGACGTTCGCAGTCTGTCTGCTGCTCTGGATATTGGACTGGGTCAGTTCGTATGAGACCGCTGTGTGGGCCAAGGTGCTTTCGTACCTCTCCGTGGTGACGCATTATGAGCCGTTCTCGAAGGGAGTGCTGGACTCGAGAGACGTCATCTTCTATTTGTCGGTAATTTTCCTCGGACTGTTCCTCACGGCGCGGTCCATGGAATCGGCCCGGTGGAGGGCTTAAGAGATGAGATTCGGCTGGCTAAAGGCACGACAAACGAAGTACACAGCCTATCTGATCACCTACGTGGTGGTGGTCCTGGCAATTCTGACGGCTGTCAACTGGCTCGCCAATCGCTACAACAAGTCCTACGATTCGACGGCCAACAAGCGGTTCAGTCTCTCGGACCAAACGATAAAGGTCGTCAAAGGGCTGAAGCAGGACGCGAAGATCGTCTACTTCGACAAGACCAGTGAGTTCACGCGCGCCCGCGACCTGCTGGACCGCTACGACAATCTTTCGACGAAGCTGTCGGTCGAATATGTCGATCCGGATAAGAAGCCCCAGATCGCCAAGGCGGAAGGCGTGCGCAGCTACGGGACCACCTTCGTCGAGGCGAACGGGAAGAAGGAAGAAGCCAAGAGCCTGACGGAACAAGAGATCACCGGCGCGCTGATCCGGGCCCTGAAAGGCGGGGCGCGGAACGTCTGCGCCGTGTCGGGCAGCGATGAGCATAGCCTCGCCGACAGCGAGCGGAGCGGCTTCTCCGGCGTCAAGGATCTGTTGGAGCGAAACAATTACAAGGCACGGTCGATTTCGCTTCTGGAGAAGCCCGAGGTTCCTAAGGACTGCACCGTGCTGCTGGTTGGCGGGCCGCGATTCGACTACGTCCAGCCGGAGGTAGATGCGATCAAGGCGTACGTCGACTCCGGCGGCAGGGCGTTGATCATGCTCGATCCGCCGCTGAAATTAGGCAAAGAGGACATCGGAGACAACGCCGCGTTGGCCAAGTTGCTAGAGAGCTGGGGCGTGACCCTGGACAAAGATCTGGTGCTGGACACGAGCGGTGTTGGCAAGATCTTCGGGCTCGGCGAGGAGGTGCCGCTGGTAATCGATTACACCTCGCATCCGATCGTTCGAGAGATGAAGGACGTCGCGACGGCATTCCCGCTTTCCCGGAGCCTCGAAGTGAAAGCGGCGGGCGGCGTTACGCCGGAAAAGCTCTTCGCCACGTCCGCGAACAGTGTCGCCACGGCGAACCTGAAACCGCCCATCAGCCTAAACCCGGCCACGGATAAGAAGGGTCCCTTGACGCTGGCCGCCGCCTGCTCCTTCAGCAGCGGGAAGGAGGGCGCGCAGGGCCGCTTCGTCGTAGTGGGCGGGTCGTCGTGGGCGGCGAACTATTACCTGCCGTTCAACGGGAACCGGGACTTGTTCATGAACATGATGAACTGGCTCTCCTCGGACGAGGACCTCATCTCGATCCGCCCGAAGGAGCCGGAAGACCGGCGGCTGACGCTCACGAGCGGGCAAATGAAGACGGTCTTTTACACCAGCGTGATTTTTCTGCCGCTCATCGCGCTTGCCTGGGGCATCGGAGTGTGGTGGCGGAGGAGATAGGCGATGCGGCTTCTAGGCTTGTTGATCGCAATCGTGGGGCTTCTGGCACTGGGCGGAGCCGTCTACTGGTCCAACAAAGCTAAGAAGGCGGAGGAAGGCAAGCCGGCGCCGGACGCTCCCCCGCAGGTGCTGACAATTCCGTCCGACCAGATCCAGCAGATCGAGATCCGCGCAGCCGGAGCTGAGCCGGTGGTGATCCGGAGGCAGGATGCGGGCCCGTGGAGCATGACATCGCCGCCGCAGTGGCCCGTGGATCAGGATGCCGCCGGCGCAATCGTGTCGACGGTGTCGTCTTTGGCGAGTGAGCGGCTGGTAGAGGAAAAGGCGTCGGACCTGGGGCCGTTCGGACTGGCGAGCCCGTCGCTCGAGATCAACATCGGCCTGAAGAACGGCAAGTCTCGAAAGCTGCTGTTGGGCGATGAGACTCCCACGGGGGGCGGGAGCTTCGCGAAGGTGGACGGCGAGTCGAAAGTCTATGTGGTTGGCTCCTTCGTCCAGGCCAGCCTCGGTAAGACGACCCGGGACTTGCGCGATAAGCGTCTGCTCACCTTCAGCCCCGAGAAACTGACCCGTGTGGAACTCACTGCCAAGGGGCAGACCGAGGAGTTCGGCAAGAACGGCCAAGGTGAGTGGCAGATCATCAAGCCCAGGCCGCTGCGTGCGGACGGGGGCCAGGTGGAGGATCTGATTCGGAAGCTGGGCGAGGCCCGCATGGACGCCTCCCTTACCGAAGACGACGAGAAGAAGTCCACGGCGGCATTCAACGGGGCGACACTGGTTGCCACGGTTCGGGTGACGGATGCCAGCGGCACGCAGCAACTGGAGGTGCGGCGGGACAAGGACAAGAATACCTACGCGCGGAGCAGCGTGGTGGCGGGGGCGCACAAAGTATCGGGCGACTTGGGCGACGCCCTCGACAAGTCCTTGGCGGACTTCCGCAATAAGAAGCTGTTCGATTTCGGCTTCAGCGATCCGACAAAGCTTGAATTCCGCGACGGTCAGAAGCAGAGCGCGTTTGAAAAAGCCGGCGAGAAATGGATGGCGGGGGCCAAGCAAATGGACCCGGCGGGCGTCAACGCGTTGGTGGATAAACTGAGGGAACTGTCGGCCATCAAGTTCGTCGATAGCGGGTTCACGACCCCGGTATTTGAGGCGACCGTCACCTCCAATGACGGGAAGCGTGTCGAGCGGGTGCTGATTTCAAGGCAAGGCGCCAGTTACTTCGCCGAGCGCGCGGGCGAGCCCTCGGTCTACGAACTGGACGCCAAGGCGGTGGAGGACCTCCAGAAGGCCCTTGCGGACGTAAAGGAGTTCCAACCGCCCAAGCCCAAGAAGCCGTAGAGGCTTTCCGGCGGCCAGCCCACCCGGAGAAGGCCCGCGGTATGCTGTTTTTGGGGGGGGGGCGGGCCGCCCCCACGCGCGGTGGTGGGGTTT
>VFSW01015784.1_pt1 | contig 10354 bp, 8 predicted proteins | sample 5358111 | NCBI WGS metagenome assembly VFSW01 (sample SAMN11554181, study PRJNA540505) | mine drainage metagenome | isolation source: sediment from site ElyBrook_90M | place: USA: Ely Copper Mine, Vershire, VT | collected 2017
ACAACCAGCCGCGGCGCGACAAGCGCGACGTCCATGGCTGGGTCGTGCTCGACAAACCGGTCGGCATGACCTCGACCCATGCGGTCGCGGTCGTGAAGCGGCTATTCCAGGCCAAGCGCGCCGGCCACGCCGGCACGCTCGATCCGCTCGCCTCGGGCGGATTGCCGATTGCGCTCGGCGAAGCCACCAAGACGGTTCCGTTCGTGATGGATGGCCGCAAGCGTTATCGCTTCACGGTCGCCTGGGGCGAAGAGCGCGATACCGACGACACCGAGGGCCGCGTCGTCAGGACCAGCGAGATCAGGCCGTCTGCCGAGGCGATCTCCGCGCTGCTGCCGCGGTTCACCGGCCTGATCGAGCAGATCCCGCCGCAATATTCCGCCATCAAGGTGCAAGGCGAGCGGGCCTATGACCTGGCGCGCGACGGCGAGACCGTCGAACTGAAGCCGCGGCCGGTCGAGATTTACCAATTAACCTTGGCTGAACAAATAGATAGCAGGCATTCGGTTTTCGAGGCCGAGTGCGGCAAGGGAACCTATGTGCGGGCCCTCGCCCGCGATTTGGGTCGGATTCTCGGCTGTTTCGGCCATATCTGCGCGCTGCGCCGGACCTTGGTCGGCCCGTTCGGCGAAACCGACATGATTCCGCTGGAACAGTTGGAGGCTTTGTGCGATAGAGCCGCGTCTGGCGAGGGCAGCCTCGCCGACGCGCTTTTGCCCGTTGAGACCGCGCTGGACGACATCCCGGCACTGGCCGTCACACGGGCTGATGCGGCGAGGCTCCATAGGGGCCAAGCCGTTTTGTTGCGCGGACGGGATGCGCCCAATTGTAGCGGCACAGTCTATGTCACGGTGGCAGGCCGGCTTCTGGCCCTCGCCGAAATTGGCAATGGCGAACTCATCCCCAAGCGCGTGTTCAACCTGACCGGGCTGACTGCCAGTCCGGCTCGCAACAATGAAAGTGTTTGACGATGTCGATTACCGCCGAACGCAAAGCGGAAGTCATCAAGACGAATGCCAACAAGGCCGGCGACACCGGCTCGCCTGAGGTTCAGGTCGCGATCCTGTCGGAACGCATCAACAACCTCACCGGGCATTTCAAATCCCACGTGAAGGACAACCATTCACGTCGCGGGCTATTGAAAATGGTCGCGACGCGCCGGTCGCTTCTCGACTACATCAAGCGGAAGGACGAGGCGCGTTACCAGGCGCTGCTCGAAAAGCATAATATTCGGCGTTGAGTTCTCAAGCTTCACGCGCGCATGTTGCGCGCGTTCTTGCGCGCGGTTTTCGGAAAGCGGCTTTTCGACTTTTCTGCCAGGGCCATGCGCATATCGTGAGCGAGCCATCGCGATGGCTCGCATCAGGGCACGATCTTCGAAGCGTTTTCGAAAAAATTCGCGCCCAGACAGAAGTTCGTCCAGCAGCACTCCGGCGACTGGACGATGACGGGCAAGGTGCCCGTCGCGCGGGTCGAAGGCCAGATGCCTTTGCGCCCCGTACCAAACGGAAGGATGAATGCCATCCCGCACATCGAGACCATGGCAGGATCGCCGGACGCTGATCGCCCATCGCGATCAGCGTCCCGCAATCTTGCGCATGGTTTTTGTGTGCCGGACTTTCATGCCTTGCGTGAACCCATGAAAGAAAACCGCAATGTTCAATATTCATTCAGTCGAGATCGACTGGGGTGGACGTCCCCTCAGGCTTGAAACCGGAAAGATCGCCCGTCAGGCCGACGGCGCCGTCATGGCAACCTATGGCGAGACCGTGGTGCTCGCCACCGTCGTCGCCGGCAAGACGCCCCGCGAAGGCGTCGATTTCCTCCCTTTGACCGTCGACTATCAGGAGAAGACCTACGCCGCGGGCCGCATCCCCGGCGGCTATTTCAAGCGCGAGGGCCGGCCCACTGAAAAGGAGACGCTGGTTTCCCGCCTGATCGACCGCCCGATCCGTCCCTTGTTCGTCGATGGCTGGCGTAACGAGACCCAGGTGATCGTAACCGTGCTGTCGCATGACATGGAAAACGATCCCGACATCGTGGCACTGGTGGCGGCGTCCGCAGCGCTGACGCTGTCGGGTGCCCCCTTCAAGGGCCCGATCGGCGCCGCCCGCGTCGGCTTCGTCAACGACGAATACGTACTCAACCCGACGCTCGATGAAATGGTTGAAACCCAGCTCGACCTCGTCGTCGCCGGCACCGCCGACGCCGTGCTGATGGTGGAGTCGGAAGCCAAGGAACTCAACGAAGACATCATGCTCGGCGCGGTGATGTTCGGACACCGGCACTTCCAGCCGGTGGTCAACGCGATCATCGAGCTCGCCGAGAAAGCCGCGAAAGAGCCGCGCGAGGTTCAGGTCGTCGACGAAAGCGTCCTGGAAAAGGAAATCCTCGGGCTGATCGAAGCCGATCTGCGCGCAGCCTACGCCATCCCGGTCAAGCAGGACCGCTACGCCGCGGTCGGCAAGGCCAAGGAAAAGGTGATGGCGCACTATTTCCCGGAAGGCCAGGAGCCGAAATACGACAAGCTGCGCATCGCCGGCGTGTTCAAGGAGCTGGAATCCAAGATCGTTCGCTGGAACATTCTCGACACCGGCAAGCGCATCGACGGCCGCGATTCCAAGACCGTCCGCAACATCATCGCCGAAGTCGGCGTGTTGCCCCGCGCCCATGGCTCGGCGCTGTTCACCCGCGGCGAAACCCAGGCGATGGTGGTGACCACGCTCGGCACCGGCGAGGACGAGCAGTACATCGACTCGCTGTCCGGCACCTACAAGGAGCAGTTCCTGCTGCACTACAACTTCCCTCCCTATTCGGTCGGCGAAACCGGACGCATGGGCGGCACCAAGCGGCGTGAAATCGGCCACGGCAAGCTGGCCTGGCGCGCGATCCACCCCGTATTGCCGCCGCACCACGAATTCCCCTACACGGTGCGCGTGGTCTCCGAGATCACCGAGTCGAACGGATCGTCTTCGATGGCCTCGGTCTGCGGCGCTTCGCTCTCGCTGATGGATGCGGGCGTTCCCCTGAAGCGGCCGACCGCCGGCATCGCCATGGGCCTCATTCTGGAAGGTTCGCGCTTTGCCGTGCTGTCGGACATTCTCGGCGACGAGGATCATCTCGGCGACATGGACTTCAAGGTGGCGGGGACTGAAGCGGGCATCACCTCGCTGCAGATGGACATCAAGATCGCCGGCATTACCGAGGAGATCATGAGGGTCGCGCTCGGCCAGGCCAGGGATGGCCGCATCCACATCCTCGGCGAAATGTCGAAGGCCCTGACCGCTGCGCGCGCCGAGCTCGGCGAATACGCGCCGCGCATCGAGACCTTCAAGATCGCGACCGACAAGATCCGCGAAGTGATCGGCACCGGCGGCAAGGTGATCCGCGAAATCGTCGAGAAGACCGGCGCCAAGGTCAATATCGAGGACGACGGCACCGTTAAGGTCGCTTCCGCCGACGGCGAATCGATCAAGGCCGCGATCAAGTGGATCAAGTCGATCGCCTCCGATCCGGAACTCGGCCAGATCTATGACGGCACCGTGGTCAAGGTGATGGAGTTCGGCGCCTTCGTGAACTTCTTCGGCGCCAAGGACGGCCTCGTTCACATCAGCCAGCTCGCGGCCAACCGCGTGCAAAAGACCTCCGATGTCGTCAAGGAAGGCGACAAGGTCAAGGTCAAGCTGCTCGGCTTCGACGATCGCGGCAAGACGCGTTTGTCGATGAAGGCGGTCGACCAGGTGACGGGCGAGGATCTCGAGGCCAAGCAGAAGACCGAGGCCCCGGCGCGCGAAGCCGCCGGCGAGTAAGTCTCGCAAGGATCGAAAACACGAAGGGCGGCTTCTCAGCCGCCTTTCTTGTCTGGCGGTCTGCGATCGTCATCGGCGCGCTTTCAGTCGACTGTCTTCACCGGCGGCGTATCAAGGCTCTGCTTCACCGTCTCGCCCAGCGCTGCAAAGTCCGCCTTGCGCGGCGAGGTGCGGCGGAACACAAGCCCGATGCAGCGGCCGGGCTGCGGGTTTTCCAGACGCAGGAATTTCACCCTGCCGTTACGCCGCTCGACATCGGCGGCGATCTGCGGAATCAGCGTGACGCCGTAGCCGTTGGCGACCATCTGCATCACCGTCGCGAGACTGCTGGCGCCGAACGCCGTGCCCGCAGCGCCGTTGCTGCGGCTCCGCGCAGCGGCGGCGCAAAACGCCAGCGCCTGATCGCGCAGGCAGTGACCTTCTTCGAGCAGAATCAACCGGGTTTGATCTATATCGTCTACGGCAACCCGCCTGGTTTCCACGCGCGGGTCGCTGGATGGCACCGCGAGCAGAAACAGGTCCTCGAACAATTCAATGGTATCGATGTCGGGCTCGCCCACCGGCAATGCGAGCATCGCCGTGTCGAGCGCGCCGCTCTTGATATCCTCGACAAGTTGCCTGGTCTGGGTTTCGCGCAGCTCCAGGCGCAGTTCCGGGAACCGGGTTTGCAGCTCGGGGAGTATTCGCGGCAGCAGATAGGGCGCCAGCGACGGGATCACCCCCAGCGTCAGCCGCCCCGTCAGCACGCCGCTGCGATGGCGGGCGAAATCGACCAGATCGCGGGAGGCGGTGAGCACGTCTTCGGCACGGCGGGCGATCTCTCGGCCGACGTCCGTCAGGGCGACATCGCCCGGCCGCCGCTCGACCACGGCTACCCCCAATTTGCGCTCGAGGTCGCGAATCTGCATCGACAGCGCGGGCTGGGTCACGGCGCAGGCCTCGGCGGCGCGGCCAAAATGGCCGTGTTTGGCCAGTGCGGAAAGATACTGAAGCTGTCGAAACGTGATCATCGCCATCAGATAAACTGATCGTAGGCCAAAGACAATTCGACTGGACCTGATATCGATTTTCTTCCAAAGTGGAGCATCAGCGGATTTGACAAGAGGGACCTGCGAACGGGACAGACGTCCTTGTTGCGGATCAATGCATCTCCAGATTCCTCTTTGGTCAAATACGCCTCCACCCCTCCACTACCGGAAGGAATAGCCGTCATGGTTGCCCCTCCCGAATTGACCACCACGGCCGATGCGGCGCGCGACATGCACGGTTTCGCCCTGAAATCCTGCACCGGGTGCAACCGGGATCTCGCCGGCGGCAGTTCGCGGAAGCCATCCTAGTTCCGTACAAAACAACTCGAATAACACGACAGAACACGAACGGAGAGACACATGGACGCAAAGACCGACGACAGCGCGGGCAAGTGCCCGTTCACGGGCGGGACCCACGCACGGACGAACCGTGACTGGTGGCCGAATCAGCTGAACCTCCAGGTTCTCCACCAACACTCCACGTTGTCCGATCCAATGGGTGAGGCGTTCGATTACGCCAGGGAATTCAAGAGCCTCGACCTGAATGCCGTGATCAAGGACCTACATGCCTTGATGACGGAGTCACAGGATTGGTGGCCGGCCGACTTTGGCCACTACGGTGGGCTGTTCATTCGGATGGCGTGGCACAGCGCAGGCACGTACCGCATTGGAGACGGCCGCGGCGGCGCCGGAGCCGGCCAGCAGCGCTTCGCGCCGCTCAACAGCTGGCCGGACAATGCGAACCTCGACAAGGCGCGCCGGCTGCTGTGGCCGATCAAGCGGAAATACGGCCGTAAAATCTCCTGGGCCGACCTCATGATTCTCGCGGGTAACGTCGCTCTTGAGTCGATGGGCTTCAAGACCTTCGGTTTCGGCGGCGGGCGCGCGGATGTCTGGGAGCCTGAGGAAATCAGCTGGGGTCCAGAGGCGACGTGGCTGGGAGACGAACGCTACAGCGGCGACCGTGATCTTCAGAATCCTCTCGGCGCCGTGCAAATGGGTCTGATCTACGTCAATCCGGAAGGACCGAATGGCAAGCCCGATCCCCTCGCCGCGGCCAAGGATATCCGCGAGACCTTCAAGCGCATGGCGATGAACGACGAAGAGACGGTGGCGCTGATTGCGGGCGGTCACACCTTCGGCAAGACCCATGGCGCTGGCGATGCTACGCTCGTGGGTCCGGAGCCGGAAGCAGCCGGCATCGAGGAACAGGGCCTCGGCTGGAAGAGCAAATTCGGCACCGGTAAAGGGCGTGACGCGATCACTGGCGGCCCGGAAGTCACCTGGACGCAGACGCCGACGAAGTGGAGCAACCACTTTTTCGAGAACCTGTTCAACAACGAATGGGAGCTGACCAAGAGCCCGGCCGGTGCGCAGCAGTGGAAGGCGAAAAGCAGCGCTGCCACGATCCCGGACGCCTACGACGCGGCGAAGCGGCATGTGCCGACCATGCTGACCACGGACCTCTCGCTGCGGATCGACCCTGCTTACGAAAAGATCTCAAGGCGCTTCTACGAGCATCCGGATCAGTTCGCCGACGCATTTGCCCGGGCGTGGTTCAAGCTGACGCACCGCGACATGGGTCCGATCGTGCGCTATCTCGGCCCGCTCGTTCCGAAGGAAAAGTTAGTGTGGCAAGACCCGATCCCCGCTGTGGATCACCCGCTGATCGGGGAACAGGACATTGCCGCCCTGAAGGCGAAGATCCTTGCGTCTGGTCTTTCCGTTTCCCAGCTGGTCTCGACGGCTTGGGCGTCGGCGTCGACGTTCCGCGGCTCCGACAAGCGCGGTGGCGCAAACGGGGCGCGCATTCGCCTGGCGCCGCAGAAGGACTGGAACGTCAACCAGCCGGCGCAACTGGCGACGGTTCTTCAGAAGCTCGAAGCGCTGCAAAGGGAGTTCAACGCTTCGCAGTCCGGCGGCAAGAAAGTTTCGCTGGCTGACCTGATCGTTCTCGCCGGCGGCGCGGCGATCGAGAAGGCCGCGAAAAGCGCCGGGCACGACGTAAAGGTCCCCTTCACGCCGGGCCGCATGGACGCATCGCAAGAGCAAACCGACGTCGAATCCTTTGCGCCGCTCGAACTGTCCGCCGACGGATTCCGCAACTATCTCCGCGGCAACCAACGGCTGTCGGCTGAGGAGCTGTTGGTGGATCGGGCGCAATTGCTGACGCTGACCGCACCCGAGATGACGGTTCTGGTCGGCGGCCTGCGCGTGCTGGGCGCAAATGCCGGACAGTCCGCGCACGGCGTCTTCACCAAGATGCCCGAGACGTTGACGAACGACTTCTTCGTCAACCTGCTCGACATGGGCACGCAATGGCAGCCGTCCGCCGGCTCTGAGGACGTGTACGAGGGACGTGACCGCAAGACCAACGAGGTCAAATGGACCGGCACCCGTGTCGACCTGATCTTCGGTTCGCACTCCCAGCTGCGCGCCCTCGCGGAAGTCTATGCGTGCGCGGACGCGAAGGAGAAGTTTGTGAAAGACTTCGTGGCGGCGTGGGGCAAGGTGATGAACCTGGACCGCTTTGATCTTGCCTGATCGCATGGCGAATATCCGCCAATCGATCATTGAAGTTGAAGAAGCCCTTTGAAGTTGAAGAAGCCCTCGCGATAATATCGCGGGGGCTTTCTTCTGCGGGTACATTCAATGCCGTTGCCAGCGATCCGTCCCGCCCGGACCGACGAATATGACGTGATCGCCCGCGTCTGGATGGACAGCTGGGTCTCCACCGGGCTGGAAGACGCCAGCAATTTCCTGCTGGCGAAACTGCGCGCGCGCATTCCGGCTGAGATCGAGAGGGGCTGGAGCCTGTTTGTCGCCGATGATGGCCGCGCGATCACCGCAATGCTGGCGCTGCATCTTCCCGATCTCTATCTCGACCAATTATTCGTCGCGCCGGAATACCAGGGCCAAAACCTCGGCCGCAGGCTGCTCGCCTTCACCCGCGAGCTTCTGCCGGATGAGATCTTCCTGCGCTGCGTGCGCGAGAACGAAAAGGCCTGGCGCTGGTACGAACGCGAGGGTTTTGTCTTTGAAAAGGAAGCGGTCGAGCCGATGACCGGCTTTGTCATGAAATATTATCGGTGGAAGAAGGGAACGACACCATGATGAAACTCTATTGGTCGCCGCGCTCGCGGTCATTTTCCGCACTTTGGCTGATGGAGGAGACCGGGCAGCCCTATGAGCGCGTGCTGACCGACATCTCCAAGGGTATGCAGAAGACGCCGGAATATCTCGCCATCAATCCGATGGGCAAGGTGCCGGCGCTAAGGGACGGCGAGGCGACGCTGGCCGAGTCCGCTGCGATCTGCGCCTATGTCGCCGAACGCTATCCGCAGGCAAACCTCGCGCCGCCGCTCGGCGATCCCTTGCGCGCGAAATATCTTTACTGGCTTTTCTTCGGACCAGGCTGCGTCGAGCCTGCGATGGTGCAGATCGCAACCAAGGTCGAGATGAATCCGGTGGCCGCGGGCTGGGGCGACGCGCAACGGGTGCTCGATGTGCTCGACGCCGCGCTGACCAAAGGACCATGGCTGCTCGGCGAAAACTTTTCGGCCGCGGATATCGTCATCGGGTCCGGGTTGAATTTCGCGGTCCGGCTTTTCAGGATGGTGCCGGCGCGCCCTTCATTCGACCGCTACATCGACGCCTGTTCGGCGCGTCCTGCGTTCCAGCGCGCCACGGCGCTCGCGGCGGGCTAGAGCATGATCCGGAAAAGTGGGTACCGGTTTTCCGGCAAGATCATGCGCAAACAAAAAGATAGAACGAGGCAACGATTCAACGAAAAGTCATCTCGCTCCAGCCTCAATCCACCGTATCCTTCAGGTCTCCCGGCCGCGGCATCGATATGACATTATAACCGGAATCGACGAAATGCGTCTCGCCGGTCACGCCGCCCGACATATCGGACAGCAGGTACAGCGCCGAGCCGCCGAGTTCGTCGAGCGTCACGCCGCGGCCAAGCGGCGAGTGTTTCTGCTGAAAGGCGAACATCGCGCGCGCATCGCCGATGCCGGAACCCGCGAGGGTGCGCACAGGACCTGCCGAGATCGCGTTGACGCGAATGCCGCGCGGACCGAAATCGGCTGCGAGGTAACGCACCGACGCCTCCAGTGCCGCCTTGGCGACGCCCATGACGTTGTAATTCGGCATCACGCGCGTCGAACCGCCGAACGTCAGTGTGATCATCGCGCCGCCGGATGCGGGCATCAGCTCGGCCGCGCGCCTGGCGAGCTCGGTGAAGGAAAAACACGAGACAAGCATGGTGCGCGAAAAGTTTTCGCGGCTGGTGTCGGCATAGCGTCCCTTCAGCTCGTTCTTGTCGGAGAACGCAATGGCATGGACCAGAAAATCCAGCTGCCCCCATTTCGCGCGGAGTGTCTCGAACACCGAATCGACACTGGCGAGATTCTCGACGTCGCAGGGCACCACAAGATCGACCCCGAGCGATTCGGCCAACGGCTTGACGCGCTTGCCGAGCGCGTCGCCTTGATAGGTGAATGCAAGCTCGGCGCCCTGCCCGGCGAGGGCTTTGGCAATACCCCAGGCGATCGAATGATCATTGGCGATGCCCATGACCAATCCACGTTTGCCTTTCATCAGGTCGTTCATTGCCCCTCCGCTGCACTATCTTCCCGACGTCATCGCCCGGCTTGACCGGGCGATCCAGTAACACGAGGCGTTTTGGGTAATTTGCGAGCGCCGCGGCGTACTGGATGCCCGCTGGAGCCTGTCATCGGGCTCGCCAAAGGCGAGACCCGGTGGCGGGGCATGACAACCCTACGCATCCATCCGCTTGAACACCAGCGTAGCGTTGGTGCCGCCAAAGCCAAAGGAATTCGAAAGCACGGTTCCCAGCCTGGCGTTGTCGATGCGTTTGCGCACGATCGGCATGTCGGCGAACACGGGGTCGAGTTCGGTGATGTGGGCGCTTTCGCAGATGAAGCCGTTCTGCATCATCAGAAGCGAATAGATCGCCTCCTGCACGCCGGTGGCGCCGAGCGAATGGCCAGTCAATGCCTTGGTGGCGGAAATCGGCGGACACTTGTCGCCGGTGCCAAACACCTTGCGGATCGCCTCGACTTCCGGCGGGTCACCCGCGGGCGTGGAAGTCGCGTGCGGATTGATGTAGTCGACCTTGGTATTCACCGTCGACATGGCCATTCTCATGCAGCGCTCGGCGCCCTCGCCGGACGGGGCGACCATGTCATACCCGTCGGAGGTGGCGCCATAGCCGATGATTTCGCCGTAAATCTTCGCGCCACGCGCCTTGGCGCGCTCAAGCTCTTCCAGCACCACCACGCCGGCACCGCCGGCGATCACAAAACCGTCGCGGCTGACGTCATAGGGCCGGGAAGCGGTCGCCGGCGTATCGTTGTATCTGGACGACATCGCGCCCATGGCATCGAACAGCACCGACAGCGTCCAGTCGAGTTCCTCGCAGCCGCCCGCAAAAACAATATCCTGCTTGCCGATCTGGATGGTCTCGTAGGCGTTGCCGATGCAATGGTT
>VFSW01015785.1_pt1 | contig 10354 bp, 8 predicted proteins | sample 5358111 | NCBI WGS metagenome assembly VFSW01 (sample SAMN11554181, study PRJNA540505) | mine drainage metagenome | isolation source: sediment from site ElyBrook_90M | place: USA: Ely Copper Mine, Vershire, VT | collected 2017
CTTCCAGGGGTCGGCCGATGGCGGGTGGGTGGGCTTCGGCGCCCCCCTCGTCGATGGCGGGGGCGGGCCGCCGGGAGTGATCGCGCTCGGGCCGAGCGGGCCGGGCGTGCTCTGGGTCCCCTTGGCGCCCGCGGGCCCATGACGGTCCTGCTCCCACTCTTTGCGATGATTACCAGCACCGGTCAGGACGCCGTCGAACCCCTCCCGTTCGGTCCGGGGGAGGAGGCCGTGTTCCTGATGAAGGCCCTCGGGCTCCGCGCCGGCACGGCCCAGTTCGACATCGGGGTGCCGGTGGACGTCGCCGGCACGTCGGTGTGGCCGATCCTCATGGTCGCGCGCTCGGAGGGGGTGGCCGAGACCATGTTCCCGGTGCGCGAACGGTTCGTGAGCTTCTGGAACCCCGTCACCCGGCTGCCGGTGCAAGCGGATCTCGCGGCCTCGGAGGGTTCGAGGAAGCGGACGCTCTCGATGAAGTTTCACCGCGGCGAGGCGCCCCACGCCGACGTGCACATCGCCGAGGTGGGCCAGGAGCCCGTGTCGCTGACCCTGGACATGGCCGCGGGCGCGGTCGATTTTCAGGCGGCGATCTACGCCCTGCGCCTGCGGCCCCTGAAGGTCGGCGACCGCGAGGAGATCGCGGTCGTCGCGGGTCGCCGGCAGTGGACGCTGGTCGCCACGGTGATGGAGCGCGTGGCGCTGGACGTCCCCGCGGGCCACTTCGATGCCCTGCGGCTGGAGTTCACCGAGGGGTTCGGCGGCAAGCTCCAGAGCAAGAGGCCCATCGTCGGTTACTTCTCCGACGACGTTCGCCACCTGCCGCTGCGCTTCGAGGCCGACCTCGCCTTGGGCAAGATGGTCGCCGAGCTGATACGCTTCTCTCCCAGCCACCTGCGCTGAAGGAGTCTCCATGCCGGTCGACAAGAACATCGATGAAGAGGAGATGGCCAAGGACGACAAGGACACGAACATCGCGGTCCAGGGTCGCCAGCGGCGCTTCAAGGAATTCGATTGTCCCGACTGCAGCGCCAACAACCCCCACGACGACACCTTCGGCGACGGCGACGAGCTCACCTGCAACTACTGTGGGCAGGAGTACAAGGCGAGCGTGAACGACGACGGCCGCCTCAAGCTGCGGGTGAGCTAGGCGCCGGCTGGGCAACGAGCCCTGCAGCTGGGGGGCACAGTCCCCCCCTCCGCTGACGCTGCGCTCGATGCTGGTGAGCGACAGCCCCCGCTCAGCCGTTCTTCAGGATCACCGCGCCGATCACCACCGTCCACCCCAGCAGCCCCACGAACAGGCAGTAGAGGCCCGGGTTCAGCCAGCGGTACTTCTGGCGGAGGATCCAGGAGATCTTCAGGTTCTCGTAGGCCAGATCCGCGAGGATGCCGGTGTGCCGCAGCCCCTGGAGGGCGCGGAGGTAACCCTCGGGATCGCGCTCGTACCGCGTCAGGTCGTGGGCCCACATGAGCAGCGGGGCCTCGGCCGGCCGCACCACGTCGCGGCCCTTCGGAAACCGGGGCTTCAGCACCAGGGCGCTGAAGATCAGCGAGAGCAGGGAGGCGCCCAGCGTGCCCAGGCCCAGCGTGGACATCGCCGCCGCCTGCCACCCCGAGAGCGCGCGGTAGGTGGACCAGATGGTCGTGAGCCAGTTGCTGCCGACGAGCGCGCCGATGATCGCGAAGACCGCGATGAAGCCGGTCGCCTTCTGGTCCGCCATCTTCAGCGTCTCCTGCAGGTTCGTGTGCGCCCGCCCCACGAAGTAGATCTGCTCGGAGGTGCCATCGCTCCCCGTCGCCGCGCCGTCCGAGCGGAGCAGGGAGACCGCGTGCTGTTCGGCTTTCATCGGCATCCGTCGCTCCTCCTCGGCGCTCGAACCGCCCGCGGGCCGAGACGGCGGAGGCGTATACCACGGAGGGGCGCGGCGTCCAGGCGCGCGGCTGGTTCTCTGGAAGGGCGGTGCAGGGAGCACCGCGGGCGAGGTATCCTCCGCCGGTGCCCGGCCAGCGGCGAGGGCGCACAGGGGCCACGCGCCATGATGACCGAACGACTGATTCTCCTCTCGTTGCACGCGGTGACCGCGGTGCTGGGCCTGGGCCCGATCGTGGCCCTCGCGCTCCTGGCCTCGAGGCGCACCCCGCCCGAGATCGCGAAGGCGCTGGTGTTCTTCTCGCGACTCATCCAGTGGGCGCTGCTGGTGATGCTCGCCACCGGGCTCTGGCTCTCGCTGCTCTCGGGCTGGGCGGTCCTGCGCCAGCCCTGGATGCACGTGTCGTTGACGCTCTACCTCGTCGCGGGCGCGCTCTTGGGCCTGAACGGCCCGAAGCTGCGCCGGGCGGTGGCCGACTCAACGGCTGGCGACCTCTCGCGCGTCCGTCGCTTCGCCCTGATCTCCTGCGCGCTCGTGGGGGGGATCGTCGTCCTGATGGTCGTGAAGCCCGGCTGAGCCTCGCTCCACGGCCGGACCGTCAACCCGCGGGACCCGGGCCCGCTGCGCAGGTCGCGGCGCTGCGCTAGGCTGACCGCCATGGCTCGTTCACCTGGCGCTCCTCCGCAGCACGAAGCACCTTGCCCCGGCTGCGTGAGTCGCCGGGAGTTTCTCCGTGTGTCCTCGCGGCTCGCGCTCGGCGGCGCCGTCGCCACGCTGCTGCCGCCGTCGCTGGGCTGTGGCCCGATGAGCGGCGCCTTGCCGGTCATTCCCAACAGCCCCTCGAACAGCTACGACCTCACCTTCGCGAGCTTCCCCGCCCTGCAGACCACCGGCGGCGCTACCCTGGTGCAGATCGACGCCACGAGCGGCAGCGTACCGGTCGCCATCGTTCGCACCGGCGCCACGACCGCCGTCGCGCTCCAGGCGATCTGCACCCACGCGGGCTGTCTCGTGAACCCGTTCGATGGCGGTTCGCGCACCTTCTCGTGTCCCTGCCACGGCTCGGTCTTCGCCGAGGACGGCACGGTCGTGCGGGGGCCGGCGCAGTTCCCGTTGTCCCCGTATCCCGCCGCGGTCGGGGCCGACGCCATCACCGTGAGCGTGAGCTGAGATCTTGAGAGCTGAGGCGGGAGCTCTTGATCCGGGTCAAACGGGGTCGGGGGCGATGCCGCTTAATGCCACGATGACCTCTCGTGCGCCCCGACTCAAGCTCATCACCGTGCCGTGGGAGCTCGAGGTGCCCACCCTCGGGCTCGCGTCGCTCGCGGCGGTGACTCCCCCCCAGTTCGAGATCTCCATCGTCGATCTCCTCCGGGAGCGGCTCTTTCTCGACGAGCAGGTCGACCTGGTCGGGATCAGCGTCTCCACCCCGAAGGTCAAGGCGGCCTACGCGCTGGCCGACCTCTACCGGGCGAAGGGGGTCAAGGTGGTCATCGGCGGTCACCACGCGACCGCGATGCCCGAGGAGGCGCTCACGCACGCCGACGCCGTCGTCTGCGGCGAGGGGGAGACGGCCTGGCGCCGGCTGTGCGAGGACTTCCTCGGCAATCCCTCCCGCGTGCAGGGGCTCTACCGCGACGAGGCGCCGGATCTCGCGACGCTGCCGCAGCCGCGCGTGGATCTGATGAAGATCGAGCGGTATGGCCGCTACTACTACCCGATCATCGCGAGCCGCGGGTGCCCCGAGGCGTGCTCGTTCTGCTTCTCGAAGCGCATGACGCGCGGCTTTCGCACCTACCCCATCGCCCACATCCTCGAGCAGATCCGGCGGCGGCCGAGCTACATCCGGGCGATGTACTTCGTGGACGACAACCTGCCGGCGGATCCCGACTTCGCCCGCGAGCTGTTCCGGGCGCTCGCCCGCGAGCGGATCCCCTTCGGGATGCAGGCCCGCCACGAGTTCAGCCGCGACACCGCGAACCTCGAGCTCGCGCGGTCGGCGGGCTGCGCCCTCATCTCGTCGGGGAACGAACCCATCACCCACATCAGCCGCCACGGCACCGGCAAGCGCGCCGATGCCGTCGACTACCGCGAGACCATCGCGAACATCTACCGGGTCGGGATCATGCCCTCGGGCAACTGGATGTTCGGCTTCGACTGGGACACCCCAGACACCTTCGCGCGCACGCTCGAGTTCCTGGACAGCACCGAGCTCTGCCACAGCAGCTTCACCTGCGAGATCCCTTTCCCCGGCACGGCCTCCTGGAAGCGCTACCGCCTCGAGGGGCGCCTGCTGACGGACGACACCGACGAGTACGTCGGGAAGGACCACGTGGTGGTGCGTCCGAAGCAGATGACCCCCGAGCAGCTGCGCGACGGCATCCGCTGGCTCGCGCGCAGCTTCTACTCTCCCCGGCGCGCCACGGCGCGCGCCGCCCGGGCGCTGCGGAACGAGCGGCTCGGCGAGCTCTTCGGGCCGCGCTGGGTGGCGCCCTTCGCGCTGCTCGGACTCAACTACTTCCAGGTGTGGCAGTGGCACTACCGGTTCGTGCCCTCGCTGCAGTGGCTCTACCAGCGCCTGGTCTCGGTCAACAAGTACCAGTACCTGCGGGACCACGTGCGGCGGTCGAACTTCGCGCCGGCGTCGGACGCCGCCCCGGCGAAGGCCACGGCGAGCGCGGCCCCGCCCCCCGCGCCCGGGCCGTTCCACGAGGTCTCCGGCCACAAGCCCCACCGCTCGGCGACGCTGCGCCCGCGCGCGGGGGCGGTGCGTCAGCCGGGTTAGCCGGACCGACGCACCGCGCACGCCGGCTCACACCGCCGGCGCGACGGTCCCGTGGTCCGCGTGGGCCGCCTCGGCCTCCGGCACCTCGCGCTTCGCGAAGAGCACGAACATCACCGGCACGAGGAACAGCGAGAGCAGGGTGGACGACGTGAGCCCGCCCACCACGGCCAGGGCCAGCGGCTGGTTGGCCTCGGTCCCCTCCTCGAGCGCCAGGGCGGTGGGGATCAGGCCGACCACCGTGGCGAGACTGGTCATCAGGATCGGCACGAACCGCGACCGCGCCCCGGCGATGACCGCCTCCACGACCGGCGTGCCCTCCTGGAAGCGGCGGTTCGCGTCGTCGACGAGCAGGATGCCGTTCGAGACCGCGATCCCGATGACCATCAGGATCCCCATCAGCGCGGTGATCGAGAACCCGAGCCCCGCCGCCATCAGCGCGAGCACGATCCCGGTCAGCGCGACGGGGATGGTGAAGAGCATCACGAAGGGCAGCCGCAGCGACTTGAACTGCGAGGCCATGATCATGAACACCAGCATCACCGCCAGGGCCAGCGCCATCCCCAGCCCCGAGAAGGTGGTGCGCATCAAGTCGCTCTCCCCCACGAAGTTGAAGGGGATGTCGTGCGTGCGGGGGTCGCTCTTCAGCCGGCGCTCGAGCTCGGAGGTCGCGCTGCCCAGGTCGCGGTCCTCGGTGAGCATCTCCACGTGGGCCGCCCGCTGCAGCTGGTTGCGCTCGATCTGGATCGGTCCGAGCGCGCGCCGCACCTGGCCATAGCTCGAGAGCGAGATCACCTCGCCGTTCGCCCCCACCTTCACCGGCGCGGCCGCCAGCGCCCGGGTGTCCTCGATGGAGGTCGTGTCGTCGAACGTGACCACGTAATAGCTCTGCCCGTTGTGGGGATCGATCCAGACGCTGGGGGTGTTGAGGTTGCCGAGGGTCGCGTCCAGGGTGGCCTGGGCCTCGTCGTGGGCGGACACGCCGACCATCGCCGCCTGCTGCCGGTCGAGGTCGACGTGGAGCTCGGGGAAGTTCATCTCCAGCGTGCGGTAGATGTCGCGGACGCCCGGCACCGACCGGGCGACCTCGGCGACCGCCTTGGACTGGGCGTCGAGCTGCGCCAGGTTGTCGTTGCGGATCTCGACCCCCAGCGGGCCGATGTAGCCATTCTCGAACACGCTCGCCACGAGCCCGCCGGGCCATTGGAGGAAGTCGACCCCCGGGAAGTGCGCGGCGAACGCCTTGCGCAGGCGCTTGGTGATCTCGACCTGCGACAGCGTGCGCTCGCCCGGCTTGCGCAGCGCCAGCCGCAGGAAGCCCATGTGGGTGGCGGCGTTGGGGGTGGTGAGCAGGCTGCGGGCGTTCGCGGGCGTCCCCACGTTGGTCAGGACGAGCTCGATGGTGCCCTTGGGGAGGGCCTCCTCGGCCACGTGGACCATCTCCTCCACCTGCTGCTTGCCGGACTCGATGGAGGTGCCCGGCGCGAACCGGAAGTAGGCGCCGGCCATGGACTCGTCGATCTCCGGGAAGAACGTGCTGGGGAGCGAGCTCGCCCAGTAGCCGCTCATGGCCACGAGGACCAACGCGGTGCCCATGACCCAGAACCGGAACGGCAGCACGCGCCGCAGGGCCGACGCGTACCCGTCGGCGAGATCGTCGATGAAGCGCTGGATGCGCCGCCAGAAGGCGTTGGGCTCGCCGTGATCGAGGAAGTAGCGGCAGGCCACGGGCGTCACCGCCATGCTCACGAAGTAGGAGGCCATCATCGCCACCGAGACGGTGAGGGCCAGCGGGGTGAAGAGCTTCTTGGCCAGCCCCTGCAGGAGCACGATCGGGAGCAGCACCGCCATGGTGGTCAGGGTCGAGGCCAGCACCGGCAGGGCCACCTTCTGCGCCCCTTCGAGCGCCGCGCGGGCGGGGGAGAGCCCCTCGCGCTGGTGGTGGTGGATGGATTCGAGCACCACCACCGCGTCGTCGACGAGGCGCCCCATCGCGAGGGTGAGGCCGCCGAGCGTGAAGGCGTTGAGCGTCTCGCCGGTGGCGTAGAGGACGATCAGCGTGATCGCGAAGGAGAGCGGGATCGCCAGGGACACGATCAAGGTCCCGCGGACGCTCTGCAGGAACAGGAGGATCACGAGCGCGATCAGGAACAGCGCGCGGATGATCTCGGTCTTCAGCCCCTCGTAGGAGGTCTTCACGAACGTGGACTGGTCGAACACCGCCTCGACCTTCACGCCCGGCGGGAGATCCTTGAGCCCCGCGACGGCCTTCTTCACCGCATCGACGATCTCCAGCGTGTTGCCGCCGGGGATGCGGAGGACGTTGAGGTAGACCGCGTTCTGGCCGTCCACGGACACGGCCTGCGTGTCGGGGGTGCCGCCGTCCTCGACGCGGGCGACGTCGCGGATCAGCACCGGGCGCCCATCCACCACCTTGACCGGCGATTCGCCGATGAGCTTCACCCGGTCGGGGACGCCGTTGGTGTACACGTTGGCGCTGAAGAAGCGGGCGAGGAGCTGGCCCGACGGCAAGAGGGCGTTGGCGCGGGCCACCGCCTTCGAGATCTCCTCGGCGGTCACGTGCCGCGCCGCGGCCTTGAGCGGGTCGACCACGATGTTGATCTGGCGCATGCGCCCGCCGTCGACCGCCGCGCTGGCCACGCCGGAGATGCCCTCGATGAGCGGCTCCACGTTGTTGAAGGCGTAGTCGTAGAGCTGGGGGCCGGTGTAGCCGGTCCCGCTGATGGCCACCTGCACCACCGGCGCGTTGGAGGGGTCGTATTGCAGCACGAAGGGGGGGATCACCCCGAGCGACTTGGGGATCGCGGCCATCGCGAAGGCCACGTTCTCCTGCACCAGCGTCTGGGCCGCGTTCAGGTCGGTCCCCCACTTGAGCCAGACGTAGAGGATGCTGAGGCCGTTGCGCGAGATGCTCTGGAGGTGATCCACCCCGGGCGTCGCGCTCACGTACTTCTCGAAGCGCCAGCTGATGGTCTTCTCCATCTCGCGTGGCCCGAGCCCGGGGACCTGCGTCCCCACGATCAGCACCGGGGGCGTCAGCTCGGGGAAGGTGTCCACCGGCATGCGCGGCGTGACCACGAAGGCGAAGACCACCAGCGCCACGCAGATCATCAAGATCGCGATGGGGTTGGAGAGCGACAGCCGGGTCATCGGAGCACCTCGGTGCCCTTCGCGTCGGGCGCCCGCGCCACGTGCTCCTGGGCGTTCACCTTGTCGTGATCCGAGAGCCCGCCGCGCCCTTCGAGCACCACGTGCGCCTCCGGCGGCAGGACCTCGGGGGCGAAGTAGACATCTCCGCCGGACTCGCCGAGCAGCTCCAGCGTGCGCAGCCGCGCCTGGCCCTCCTCGATCACGAAGAGCTTCGCCTTCTCCTGGCCGAGGTCGGCGGCGATGAGCGGGATGCGGGTCGCGGGAGTCGGGTGGCCGGTCGCGATGTGCATCTCGGCGGAGGTGTTCACCGGGATGGTCCCCTGGGGATCGGGGAGGTCCACCTCGACGTGGATGGTGCGGGTGCTCGGGTCGGCGTCGGGCGAGCGCCGCGAGATCGTCGCGGCGAGGTCGCGCTGCACCGCGAGCAGCTTCAGCGTCACCTGGGTCCCGGGGGCGACCGACTCGAAGTCGTCCTCGGGCACGTCCACCACCAGCCGCACGATGGTGCGATCCACCACCGAGACGATCGCCTCGCCGGGGTGCACGAACGCGCCGGGATCCAGCCAGCGCGCGCCGACGTCCCCGTCGAACGGGGCCCGGAGCACGCAGTCGCTCACCGAGAGCTGGGTGTCGATGAGCCGGGCCTCCTCGGCCTGGGCCTTCGCCAGCTGGGCGTCGCTCTGCGCGGTCTGCTGCTGCACGTCGTTCTCCGCGACGTACCCGCCATCGAGGAGTCGGGTCACCCGCTGAGCCTGGGCCGCCAGCGCGACCTGCTCCTCTTGCAGCGCGCGGGCCTGCTGCCCGACCGCGCGGCTCTTGGCCGAGGCGTCCCGGCAGTCGAGCGTGGCGAGGACCTGGTTTCGCTTCACGAGCGCGCCGGGGCGCACCAGGACCGAGCTCACGTAGGCGGAGAGGAACTGCGGGCCGACCCGGGCCTCCACCCAGGGCCGCAGCGTGCCCACGAAGCGCTGGGTGGGCTGGTAGGTCGCCGCCTCCGCGCGCACGATGGTCACGTCCTTCGGGCTGTCGGCGAGCGCCACCTTGCTGATGCCCTCGGCGGCGTGGTGGTGCAGCAGGGCGCCGAAGATGGCGACCAGCGCCACGGCGGCCGCGAGGATCGCGGGGATGCGGTACTTCTGAAGCCAGCCGGACTGAGCGCTCACAGGGCACCTCCCATCGCCCGCTCGAGTTGGGCACGGGTGCGCCCCTGGTCGAAGCGACCCTTCGCGACATTGATCTCGTCGTCGGTGAGCAGCGTCTCCGCGTCGGCGATCTCCACGCTCGTGCCGAGGCCTTGCTTGAAGCGCACGTCGGCCTGCTCGTAGTTCGCGCGCGCGGCGTCGAAGGCGCGCTGGAGATCGGGGAGCACCTTCTCCGCCTCTTGCGCCCGCACCCAGGCGTCGGCGGCGTAGGCGCGCAGCTGCTGGCTCACCGCGTCCATCCGGCGCGCGAGGACCTCTTCCTGGGCGTGGGCCGCGCGGGCGCGGGCGAACGTCACGGGATCGAGGAAGCTCCAGTTGGCGACGACCCCCACGTCCCAGTTCGGGACCTCGGGGGCGACGCCCGCGGCCGCTGGGCTGACGCCGCCGCCCGGGGCGCCGCCCGCGCGGCCCGAGACCGCGGCGGTCAGGAAGATCGCCGGCATGGCCAGGTCACCGATGGCGTTCGCCGACTGGCGCTGGGCCTCGAGCGCGCTGCGCAGCGACTTGAGCTCCGGGGCGTTGGTGAGCGCCGCGTCGAGCGCGGCGTCGAGCTGCGGGAGCGCGCGCGTGTCGTCCGCGCTGGGGGTGATCTCCACCTCCGGTCCCTCGAAGCCCAGCGCGGTGGCGAAGCCGGTGCGGGCGGCGTGGAGCCCGGAGTCGGCGCGCGCGGCGCTCACCCGGAGCTTCGCGAGCTCGGCCTCGGCCCGCTCGAGGAAGATGCGCGAGCGCAGCTCCCCGGAGACGAGGGCCGCCGCTTGATCGCGGTGGACCTGCGCCCGCAGCACGGCGGCCTGGGCGGCGGAGAACACCGCGTGGGCCGCCTGAACCGAGCGGAACGTGACCGTGACCGCCAGCCGCGTGTCCAGCGACTGGGTCTCGAGGTCGTGGGTCTCGGCCTCGAGCGAAGCGTCGGCGGAGGCGGTCTCCGCGGCGGTGAGGCCGAAGTCGAAGACCTGCTGGCTGAGGCCCACCGCGGCCAGCGTCGAGGCGTAGGGTTGCCAGGCGTCGGCGGTCGTGAAGGTGAGCGCCGGGTTCGAGCTGGCGCCGCCCACGCGGGGAAGAGGAACATCGGTCGCCAGGGAGACCGCGGTGCTGTTGTTGTCCGTCGCGGCGAAGAGCTCCGCCGTCGCGGCGACCTGCGGCAGCCAGCGGCTGCGGGGGACCCGGCTCGCGAGCCGGCCCTGCGCGACCTGCGCCCGCGCGGCCGCCAGGGTGGGGTTGCGGGCGAGGGCGTACTGGAGCGCGTCGGAGAGCGTCATGGAGGGCAAGGAGCTCGGCGCGGGGGCCGGAGCGGGCGAGGCCCACAGCGCGAGCGCTGCGAGGGTGGCGAT
>VFSW01015786.1_pt1 | contig 10353 bp, 13 predicted proteins | sample 5358111 | NCBI WGS metagenome assembly VFSW01 (sample SAMN11554181, study PRJNA540505) | mine drainage metagenome | isolation source: sediment from site ElyBrook_90M | place: USA: Ely Copper Mine, Vershire, VT | collected 2017
ACCATCTTCTCAATGACGTGACGCTGGATCAGCATGAACCCTGTGGGCGCACGCTCGACACGCATCAATGACCCGTCAAACTCCAGATCGCCGTTGGCGTCAAAGTACAGGTCAGCAAAGAAATTTTGGTCTTTGGCTCGGCGTGGGTACGCGCCTGTGGTGATGTCTTTACCACCACTCTGAGCCATCAACCGCAAGATGTCATCGGGGGAAACAATGACATCTGAATCAATAAACAGCAACTCTGTTGCGTCTGTCTTCAGAAACTCATGCACCAAGGCGTTCCGGGCCATAGTGATGATGGAACAGTTGGACAGGTCGGACAGGATGACGGAAACACCAAGCTGCATTGCCTTGGGCATAAGCTGCGCCAGAGCAAAAGCGGTCTTAATGTTGAGCTTTCCGTCGTAGGCTGGCACGCCGATAAACAGCGTGCGCCCTGTCAGAGTTGCTTGTTTGGTTTCAGCCATAGAACACCGTTGTCGCAGATACATGCGAAATGTCTACGTAAATACCACTCGGGAATAAGATACCTTCGCCGGGCAACAAAACGTAAATCGTAAATGTGTCGCTAGTGCCTACATCTAACTCACACAAGATAGTGCCACTAGCGCCCCCATTGCGTAAGCGAACATATCCATCTTGCCCGTCTCCACGGTAAGAGACGGATTTCAGACGGTTGCGGTTAAGCCCGTCAATATTGCCACTTGCCGTTAAGTGTGTTGACTTAACATCGGTCTGCATCATAATTAATCTCCTGTAAAGCGGGGGCCGAAGCCCCCAAGATCAATTAGTTTTGCTGGGCAGATTGTTGCATTGCGCCGTCAGAGTTGCGCACAATGTAAGCCACGATCACAGTCGCAGCACCAGTGCTGGACGAGCCAGTAGTGGTGAAGGTCAAGGCCGCATCAGTAGCGCCCACGTTGGCCTGAGTAGGTGTGAACGTAGCAGCAAAAGTGATGGGGTATGTTCCAGCAGTGGTGATGGTGGTTGCAGTTGCAGTATCGACGCCGCCAATGGTCACTTTCAGCGTGGTGGCTGAAGCAAACAGAGTGGTAGTCAGAATCTGAACGCTGGTGATTGCAGCGCCTGCGGGGATGTAACCAGCAGCGATGCTACCTGTAGCCACTTGGGCGGCAGTCAGGTTGAATGTTTGAGCGACGATTGTGCAGCCGGTGTTCTGGACTGTGCCAGCAGTGGTGCCGGTTGTGTTTTTGACAGTGCCGAGCAGCCAAGGGCCAAGGTGAGTTGCGAATCCCATGATGTTTCCTTCATGCAGTTAAAGGTGCGTCAATCTTGCATGTAAGTCTGCCGGGACAGTTTGACACACCGGAAGACCCGGATGTTTATAGACTACCAGACTAATGTGTTCCATGCAAGCGTTCAAGTTGCCGACGCGCTAAAAATTTTTCTGGGGGCGAGTTGTATTTTTGTAAATTGCATTTGGGCAACAGAAGCTGTACGTTGTCGTCGCTATTTGCGCCTCCAAGCGACAAGGGCAAAATATGATCCAAATGATATTTCCCCAGCAATGGCAGGCCACAGCAAGCGCAACATCCGTTTTGTTTTGCTAAAAGACTTTCTACTATTCCCTTAGACAGTTTGCCGGGAACAGCTAATTTGCGCCCACGCCGAACAGCGGCTTTTACTTTTTCAATATTTGGGTCAAGTTGGCGTTTTAACTTTCGGCGCAAATTAATGGCTGCTTGGTTTGCCAACCTATACGCCGCATTATTGGCGCGTTTTTTCTCCGCGTTGGCGGCATTCCAAATCCGCGACCGTGCATTTGTGCTGTCTTTATTGGCGCTCGACCATTGCGCATTGCGCTCTCGTGTACAAGGTTTACACCGGCCATCGGTATATCGTTCGGTTTCGCAATTACATCGTTTGCAAAGTTTGCTCATGTTATGTCCTGACATCATGCACTTTACACCAAAAGAAAAAGGGGCACAAGGCCCCTTTCTCCAACATTCCCGAGGGAACGCTTATCAGGACGAACCGGGCGAACCGAAGATGCCCAGTGGGTCAGACACGCCGAAGCTGTAACGCTCGCGGGCCTTGTAACGGACGTTACCTGTATCGAAGTCACCGTCCATGCTGTTGGCCAAAGGCGAACGAACAAAGTGCTTCAGACCGTTAGGCACGTCTGTAATCAAGAACCAAGCGTTGGTGTCGGTCAAGAAGTGGTTAACGGTGTAGCCATCAGGGATGGAACCGTTGTTCTTCAAGGCGTTGATGTCGTTGTCGGTTGTACCAACGCGCAGCTCGGTTTCGAGCAGGCGGGTAGCCACGAACATCAGGCTTGGAGGAACGACCAATTTCTTGGGCTTAGCAGCGATCAACAAACCGCGTTCGTCTGTCCAACCGGCGATTTGAATAACAGCGTTTTCCAACGATGTTTCGTTCAAGTCAGCACCAGTGGTAGGACGGTTGCTGTTGGTGCCACCAGACACCAGAGGGTGAGCGGTAGAACACAGAACCACGCCGTCGCCGTATGTAGGGCCGCCAGTGAAGGCGTTGTTCAACACGTAAGCAGCTTTAACTTGCTTGGTGTAGGCCATACCACGGGCCAAAGCCTTGGTGTAGCGGCTGGACAACGAGTCATACAAGTTGTCTTCCACTGCTTCTTCAGTGATGGAGAAGCCCATTGCGATGGTTTCGTGTGTGTAACGAGCAGTCCATGCTTCCTGTGCGTTGTCATAAGCGATGGCAGAGCCTTCGTTCTTGACAGGTGCAGCAGAAAAACCAGACAGTTTCGTTTCTTCTTCAAAGCTACGCTCAGATGTTTCTGTTTCGTAGATTTCTTTGTGCTCTTCGCCGTATTTAGCGTACTCCAAGCCGAACAAAGCGTTCAGGCCGGGGAGCAATTCCTTGAGCAGTTGTGCGCGTGAAATAGCCATGATTTAGCTCCTTAGATACCGGTAGTACTGTTGTACTGGGCGGTGTTGAACTTCACGAGGAACTCGTAGTACGTAGTAGCAGCAACGCTGGCAGAACCAGTAGCTGTATCAGGCACAACGTCAACCACGCGGACGGGCAGGGTGTTGGTGGTGTTGGCGGAAGAACCGTCAATACCGTAGTACGAATCACCAGTGGTGGTCGAACCAACATTTGCAACCAAAGCCACGTTAGCACCAACGATCGCACGGGTATAAGCCGTAGGAGTAGTGGAGCCAGCGACAGTAGCGCAGACCTTGAACACAGCACTTGGATCATCCACAACGAAACCAAACGACATAGCTGTAGTGGTGGATTGGTTTGCTGGGTAGTACTGACCCGAAACTGGCTGGCCAGACGAGTTGATGTACGAGCAACCAACCAACACACCAACGATAGCGCCGGAGTCAGTTGTGTTAGCAGCCACGAGGTAGCCGCTGGTGTTAACGGCAACAGTGTCGCCGTTCAAGATCGCAGTAGCGTAAGCAGGTGCGATGGGGATTTGACGGATCGCTCCGGCGTAAGGCAAACCATCCAAACGATTGAGTGGTTTAAAGCCGTACGTCTTGTCAATGGTAGGGTATGCCATTAGAAGACTCCAAAAAAATTAAACACCTTTACCGAAAGTGACCGTGGACTTACGTTCTTTGAACATAGGCATCCGTGGATCATTCTCGCGCATGTAGGTATTGTCCACCGATTGCATTTGCGCTTCCGCTTGTTGGCGGTAGTACGCATCACGCTGCTCAGTAAACTCTACCGGGGTTTTGCAAAGCAACAAACCGCCGACTTCGATACTGTCAGGAAACCGGCTTTGGCCAGCGCTGAACAATCGAATTTCGGGATGGTCGGATGCCTTTACAGGTTCCCAGCCCTCACGAAGTTTTCCAGAAATGTTGGTGGCGTCATCTTTACCAAGAGTGGCGATGCGAATCCAGCGAAATGCAAACCCATCTTCTGGATTTGGATCGGGCAAAAGCTGTGGTGGAAGCCACTGCTTTGGTCGCTCATAAGCATCACGATTCTGCAGAGCACGGGGCTCGCGTGTGTCTTGTTCAATCTTAGCCATTTTCATTTCCTCATTTCTTCCGCAACCTTACGAGCATAGAGTTCCAATGGAACCCCGAGCCGCTTGGCGAGTTCGACTTGCGTTTTGGTAAGCACGATCTTTCGAGGCGCTGTGCTACGTGTCGCAGGTGCAACATTCGATTTTCTTGAAGGAGTGGGCGCATCCTCCGTCTTCCCAGAATCGAAATTCTCTGGGAAAACTTTTTTCATCCGAGTATTTAACTTTTCGTAATACTCGTCAGATTGTGGATCGACGCCTTCTTTGATGAGCTTGGAGTGATACCCCAACGCAAAGCTCGTCATTTCTTCGTCAGACCCGAACCATGAATTCTCCTCTTGCCAAGCAACTGCCTTACGGTCAGGAGCAGGAGGTGTGAACTCTTGTGTACGTGGTTGTACCGCATTTTCGCGTTGTTGTAAAGCAGTGGGCCGGTAGTTGCTGATTTTTTCCGCACGCATTTTGGCGTTGGTCAGCTCCTCTTGGGCGTCCACCAAGGCATCCGAGTCGCCAGATTCGTAAGCAGACTTGTACTTGCGCTTGGCTTCCTCTACTTCTTTGGCCACATTTTGCTTGGCCTGCTCGATCAAAGCGGTCTGGTTGGTGTTCAAGCTGCCCTTGAGCTGCTTGTTTTCCTCGATGATGGCTTGGGCAAGGCGCAGTGCCTCGTCCTTTTCCCGCTGGGCCAGCTCTTTTGCACGGCGCTCCTCGTGGTAGCCCTTGCTGAAATGCTGAATGCGCTTACGAACGCCTTCGTCATACTTGGCCAGCTCGTCATCGGAGACGTCCTTGGGAGCTTCGGCCATCGGCTTGCGATTGCGATCCTGCTCCGGGGTGTCGTCTACGATTTCAATCTCAGGCTCTTCAGCTTCTACAACTGCGCCGCCTTTGCGGGGGTTTTCCGTTTCCTCATCGGGAAAAGAAAATTCGGTTTTTTCAATGTCTGCCATGTGCTACTCCTTAGCTCGCACGGCTGATGCCGCGTGGGTCTTGCACAACAGCTTCCACTGAATCATCATTGATGATGCGGAACTCGCGGCCGTGAATCTTGATGCGTGTGCCAGAGTTTGGACGCACCAACACAAAGTCGCCTACCTTGCAGCTTGCGCCACTGGGGAAACGCTTTTCGTCTTTGTACGCATCTGGGCCCATCTTCATCACAAACAGGACAGGCGACAGCACTTCTTCAAAGTGCATGGTCTGGCCGGCTTTAATCAGGCCGCTTTCGTATTGCTCATCCACTTCCGGTAAAGCGCACAGGAGGTGGTATGTCACAGGATCAGGTACTTGCTTGGCTTTATCGTCAACAGTTTTGTTGAGGATGCCAGACAGGTCTACTGCTTGAACATCAAATTCAGTCATCGTCAGAGTCTTTCAATTTACGCAAGAGGTCGTTAATTTCGCGCTGTGCGGTCAACAGACCCCGGATAACCCCGCACAGGTGTTGGTATTCGGCATAGTCTTTTGCTATGCCGTCCACCAGACTCTCTACAACAGCTTTACGCTCTTCCTCAATCTTTTTCTTGAGGAGTTCGAGCACTTGATCGTCCATTCTTCTCCTTTGCTATCCGGCGTTTAAGCAGCCGGGTTGTTTTGTGATTTCATCAGTTGCTGCTGCAATTTGAGAGCGTCACGCTGCTGCTCAAACTGCATCTTCTGCTGATGCTCTTGTACTGCTTGCTGCATTTTCAAAGCGTGTTCTTGCTCTGAAATTTGCATCTCTTGCTGGGCACGAGCGGCCATCATCTCTGGGCTTTCGCCAGTGCGCGCGGCCATCTCTTGAGCCTTGAGTTGCATCTCTTGCTGACGGATGGCCAGCTCGCCTTGCACCTTCTGGGCTTTGGTCTGGGCGTCTTGCATCTTGATCTGCAATTCCTGCTGCTGCATTTGGATCAGCGGGTCTTGCGCTTGCTGCTGGGCCTGAGCCTGCTGGGCTTGCGCTTGGTGCTGCTGCATCAACTGGGTAGCTGCTTGAGCCGTGAGACGCGAGAGCTGGACTTCCACGTCCTCTGGCAACTTCTCGTCTGGCTTTGGAAGTGGAACGCCCATCTGCTCTTCGATCTGCTTGCGGTACACAAAGGCCAAGTGCTCGTTGATGTGCGCTTGGATGGCCGCTTGCATTGACTGGGCTTGTGGGTTCTGGCCCATCTGCTGAGCAATCATTGGGTCTTGACGGAACGTCGAGTGAACCGCAATGTGCGCGTCGTGATCTTGGAAGATGAACGCCTTGGTTGGCTCGCCATTCAAGAAGCCCATGTTCTCGCTGATCGGGTCTTTTGGCTTGATGTCATCTTTAATCGGAACCAGCTTGTCAGCGTTGTTGATGCCCAACACTTCAATCATCTGGCGGTGCAACTGGGGCAAGTCATAAATCTGCGGAGCGCCTTGGGCCAACTGGATCACAGCTTGGTACTGCATGATCCGCTGGGCCATTGTGGACGAGTTGGGATCGCTGACAGGGATCACCTCGACCATGTCGTAGTCGGCTTGCTTGACTTTGCGATCGCCGTTTTCTGGATCGTAGCTGTAATCTTTTGGAGCATGGTCACGGATGATGTCGCGCAGCAGTTTGAATTCCTGCTTCATCGAATAATGCACGCGAGCCTGCACGGCGGACATCGTCTTCAACTGGCGCTCAAGCAAAGCCAGCGTAGTTCCAACAGGCGCATTGGCGCTCATGTCGCTGACGTTCATATCAGCGATGGAGCCCAGACGACGGCCTTCTTCAGTGATCTTGTCCAACAAACCGGCCAGCACTTGGCTCGGTTCTTTGTACGGCAGAGGCATGATGTTGTCACGCACTGAGCCGCCGGGCACGTCCACGTCACGCCATTCGCCGGGAGCAATTGGAGTGTCGTCACCTTTGATACGCAGACCGCGAGCCTTCAAGCCGCCGGGCAAGTTGGACAACGTACCGGCATCCACCAACTGGCGAATGATGGAAGTGCCAGCTCGTGCGTAGCCGCCGATCAAGTGGATGTAGCCAAAACCGTATGGGCCAAATCCGGGGATATAACAGTAATCAACGTAATGCTGGCGCTTCAAGCGGCGCTTGTCTTCTTCTCTGTAGTTGCGGTAAATCGACAGCACTTTATTTGTGCCGCGATCTACTGTCACGATGTACGGAATTGCAACGCCATCATCAGACTCAAAGCCGGGCAAATCAAGCTCGACGTTGATCTCAAAAATCTGATAACGCTCGTCGTCGTTGATGCTGTAGCCTTGCTCTTCAGCCTTCTTCTTCTCCACGTCGGAGTGGAAAATCTGTGGCTCGCCCAGCTCAACCTCACGATAGAAGCCGGCAACTTGCAGCTTCAAAATATCGTTTTTGGTTTTGCGCATGATGTGAGTCACACGCTCTGCGGTACGGGCACTGGCCGCGCCGTAAGGAATAATCAGCTCTTCGGCCGGGACGAATAAAGAGACTTGGCGATCGAGGTTAGGATCGAAATAGACCTTTTTGAATGCAGCGCCGGCCAAACCCAGATTGAACAACATGCGCTCATGCTCTGGCCTGTACTCAGGCATCTCTTCAGTGAGCTGGTAGTTCATGTCCGTGCGGACGCGCTCTGCAGCTTCTTCCTTCAGGCGGGTAATCGCTCCGATGATCTCGGTCTTCACTGGGCCGGCCGCAGGGAAAGTTTCCAGAATGGTTTCGCTTTGGAACCGCACGGCCGCTTCGGTGAGCAATGTACTGAATACACCGCAGGCTCCGCTCCAAGGCTCGGTACGCTCTTCGTACTTCATGCCCAGAACTTCCAAGCCCTTGACGTACATGTCCACCCAGTCGCGGCGGCTTGTGATGTCAGCTTCGACCAGTTCCACCAGCTCGGAAGCAATACCGCCCAGCTCGCTCTCGTCCATGTACTCGGCCAAGTTTGCGTCAAATGGAATGTCTTCTTCCATGTCGCTGTCTGGCATCAAGTCGATCGTCAATCCATCAATCCCGATCTGCACATCGTCGGGATTTTCAATCATGATCTCGATTGCTGGGGTGTCGTCTTGTTGTACGTCGGAGAAGTCGAGGCCCATCGGCGCACCGCCGATTCCTTGAACCATGTCTGAAGCTGCCATGTCTGATCCTTAATAATAGATGCGCTTTTTGCGAAAGCCGCTGATCTCGTCGCGTTCATCGGATTCTAGTCTCAAGAAGCCGCCTTGTCTAAACCTGAGCAACGCCTGCACCGTCGTATCCACCAAGTCGTCGTGGGCCGCGTTCGGGAAAGCAGCCATCTGATCCATCACTTCCCGGGCCCAACGTGTATCCGGGGCCCAGACTTTTCCAGACTTGAACATGTCGGAGACGGAATTCAAGCGAGCGATCTTGTCGTTCGACTGCTGTCTCGTTCCTCGTGTCGGGGTGTACTCGCTTACTGGGATTCCAGCCGCACGCATTTCAAAAACCAGAGGGGCCCCAGCCGCTTTGGCTTCAATGATACAAGCGTCAGGCTGCCACTCCATATAGTGTGCCTTGGCTTTTTCTTTTAGCTCAGGAAACTCCATGCGCTTTTGGAACGAGTCCAGCAGGATGATGTTCGCGTTGCTCGTGTCCTCGTCCATATAGAACACGCCCCACGTCGTACACGCGGAGAAGTCGGAGCGTTCATTTTTTGTAAATGCCGTGTCCCAAGACTGGATGATGAACTCGCATCGCGGCGGATTCTCCCGCTCCCAGAGTTTCCACCACTCCCGCTTTACGATCGCACCTTCTTCACCGGTCGGTTGTTGCTGGTACTGGGCGTTCCATTTGCCCGGGGGCAATTCTTCCTTCAGGGCTTCCAATTGTTCCAGCGGCCAGAACTCAGGCCACAGGGAATTCCCGCTGGGCATGATGGCCGGCAGCTCAATCACTTCCCATTCGTCAGCTCGCCCTCTTTCGGCTGCATCTTGGATCACCCGGCCAATCAAATCCCGCTCTGACCATCGGGTGGCGATGATGATGATCGCGCCATTCGGCTGAAGTCGCTGACGCGGGCCGGATGTGTACCACTCGTAGGATTTATCGTAAACGCTCGGGTCATGCGCGGCCAGCGCGGCCTCTTGTTCCGTGTGCGGGTCGTCAATAATCACCAGATCAGCGCCTCGGCCGGTCATAGTTCCCCCGACACCAATCGCAAAGTACTCGCCATTCTTGTTTGTAGACCACCGGCCCGCTGCTTTACTGTCTTGCCGAAGCGTTACATCAGGAAAAACCTCGGCATATTGCTCGGACATCACCAAGTTACGCACTTTTCGGCCAAATCCGACGGCCAATTCCCCAGTATTGGACGCCTGCATCACCTTTTTGCCGGGAAATTTCCCCAAAAACCAGCTCGGGAACAAATACGACCCGAATTCCGACTTTGTATGACGCGGCGGAAGAGAAATCGCCAGCCGTTTGATCTTCCCGCTGGCTACATCCTCGAATTTTTTAGCCAAAACCGCATGATGCCGCCCGTGAATAAACCCCGGCCACATCTTTTTGACGTACGACATGAAGGAATCCTGACACTGCTCCCTCTCCACAGCCGTCTTGTACTCCAAGACCTGACGCTTGAGCTTCTCCAGCTCATGATCCGGCAAACTCGCAAGGACGCTGTCTTCAATCATTTACCACACGGGCCAAGCGCCGCCATGTAATCTTCCTCAGTCGGCTCTTCCTTCTTGGCCAGCCAACCAGCCAGCTTTTCCAGCACCTCAAACATTTCGTCCCTGCTGAGTCGATCGCACAAAACCTCAAACCGGTTCTCGCACACCGTGATTTTCATACTCACTCCAAATTCCTGAAGTTAATGTACACAGGCCGGATCGTTCGACCCAACCCATCAATCTTCTTAATCACACCCAACAACACCAACCTGTCCACGATCTTCTTCGTGTTCCCAATCCCCATCTTACCCCTCACATACGCAATATCCCTCAGCGTCGGGCTGTACCCGTACTTCTTCCACCACTCGTCAATCACCAAAAACACTTCCTTCTGCGCCGGGCTCATATCCATCTCCATGCACTTTATCTCTGTTAGGTCGCTCCGCTTCTGCCTGATGCCCCTGTGGATAACTTTTTTGCGGCTACTTATTTGTGTAAGTAGCGCCCCCCGTTTAGTACTCATTTCAGCAGTCTGCGGTAACACCAGAGTATCCATAAAAAAACCCAAATTTCGTGCTTAAAAAATAGGCACCCCCACCCCTATTTGGCCAGAAATGATGACGGGGGGTCTTCCTCAGAATGAGGGGGTGGGGTCGTCACAGCGGCTTTTTTTGGTGAGGGGTCTGTTTGCGGAGAGGAATCGGAAATTTGTGGTGAGGGTTTGGGTGGAATAGTATGTAAAAGATCAAGGGACTCCTGCTGTGTGGTTTGGGGGGTGGGGG
>VFSW01015787.1_pt1 | contig 10353 bp, 22 predicted proteins | sample 5358111 | NCBI WGS metagenome assembly VFSW01 (sample SAMN11554181, study PRJNA540505) | mine drainage metagenome | isolation source: sediment from site ElyBrook_90M | place: USA: Ely Copper Mine, Vershire, VT | collected 2017
TGGAAGCGATTTCCTATCTTGAAAAATTGGGGAGCGTCTCATCCACAACGGATCAGAAAGCCCCTTACTCTGTACGTTTTTATTCGCATTAACCGCCCGTCCCGGCCTGCCGTGCGTTGCGGCGGGTAGGGATGATCGGTTGTATCATCACCGCCCCGGCGGTTTCCGGGCAAAGATAAGGATGTTTTTATGGGTGCAAAAATAATTATTACTGCAAAAATGAATCGAGATTTTGGTGCGTGTTACAGCGACGACCGGCTGGCGGAGCTGTATGGGGAGGGGAAAACCCCACACGAGGTCGCGACCCTGAAAACAGGCCCCTGGGCTGACGTGATCAGCCACGATCGCTGCTGGATCCTCTGGCGGCTGATTGCGGTCGAAAACAAACCAGGCATGCGCGAGGCGTTGTCGCGGATGCTGGAGCGTGTACTTCCGAAAAATTGCGACCCGCGTAGCGGGGCTGTCGTCAAAGCCTTGCGGGAAAATAAAGTGACGCGGGAGACTGAAGACGCCGCCGCCGCCGCCCGCGCCGACGCCGCCGCCTACGCCGCCGACGCCGCCGCCGACGCCGACGCCGCCGCCTACGCCGCCGACGCCGCCGCCTACGCCGCCGACGCCGCCGCCTACGCCGCCGACGCCGCCGCCTACGCCGCCTACGCCGCCGACGCCGCCGCCTACGCCGCCGACGCCGACGCCGCCGACGCCGCCGCCTACGCCGCCGACGCCGCCGACGCCGCCGACGCCGCCGCCGACGCCGACGCCGACGCCTACGCCGCTAGGCAAGTGCAGATCGATCATCTGCGGGAGCTGCTGTCGTGAAGGCTAGCGAGGGATTCATGGAAATCGTCGTGACGATCGAAACGCAAGCGGAGCTCGATGCTTTGCTCGGCGCATTAGGGTTCGCGCTCGATCACGCGGCGCCCGGTCTCGATTGCCCTGATCACCTGGTCATCGAGCAATTGCGCACCACGATCGCCGAGGCCGCCGGCCTTTGAACGGTCGATCAGGACAAAGTGGAGCTGGCGTTAGCCGATTGCTCCGGTTCTTGGTCGAAATCCGTGCCCTCTGGACGATGGTCCAGAGGGTTTTGTTTTGCTTCCGCCCCCGGTCAGGGGGCTCTTGGTGAATAGTACGGTTACTGCTTCCATGAGCCACAAAACGGACACTGGTGACTGCCCGGAAAAAAGACTCGGTAAGCATTCGAAACTCGCAATTGCAAAGCGATTACTCCCTGAAATCCCTAGATTTTCTATTTGCCAAGCGCATACCAAGAAGCGGGCGCATTTCATTGGGGCTCATGCGGCCGGCGGCAACGCGTGGTTTCGGGGAACATACGAGTGCGGGTCCGTCTGGATCTGCCCGGTTTGCGCACCGCGTATCGCGGCCAGACGGCGCGAAGAGGTTCAGACGGCGCTTGATCATGCGATCGCGCAGGGTTGCGGCGCGCTGCTGGTCACACTGACCTTCCCGCATGGCGCCGGCGATATCCTGCAGGAAATTTTGGACAAATTCTCCCGCGCCCAGCGGATGCTGAAAAGCGGCAATACAGCTAAAGCGTTACAGGCTCCGATCGGTTACCAGGGCGAAATCCGGACATTGGAAGTGACGCATGGTGGCAATGGCTGGCATCCGCATGCTCATTCGATCTGGATCACGGATCGACAATTGTCGCAAGCCGAACTCACCGAGCTGCGAGAAAAAATCTATGCGGTCTGGCGTCGTGTTTGTCTGAAAGTGGGATTGCCAGAACCATCTGCGGAGCACGGCGTCGATGTTCGCGGTGCACGTTATGCTGCGGATTACGTGGCTAAATGGGGCTTTGCGACCGAGATTGCAGCCGCCACGAGCAAACGCGGCAAAGGCGAATCAGGCGGTCGGACCCCATGGGAATTGCTGGCCGATGCGAGCAACGGAGATCAGCGATCAGCTTGGCTGTGGCGCGAATTCGCGCTCGCATTTTTTGGCAAGAGGCAGCTTTTCTGGTCGAGAGGGTTGCGTGATTCGTTGCAGCTCGGCCCCGAATTGACCGATCAGGAGGAGCTCACATTGGCAAATGACAAATCGAAACTGGTTCTCGCGATTGATCTGGATACCTGGTCGCTGATCGTGCGGGAAGGATTGCAGGATGAGGTTCTTTTTCTGGCTGTGCGCGACATCGCGGAGCTAAAGTCGTTCCTGAATCATCTGCGATCTACAGTGCCGAATGAACGCGGCCAGTTCTATGGCCCGCGCGAGGATTGGGTGGCCTGATGATCGCAAAATTGGCCGAGCTCCAACGCCTGATGCCGGGATTGCGCGCCCGCCTCTCTCTGGTGGGCGGTCCCTCGGGGCCAAAATCGATCAATCTGATCGTCGAGCTCCTCACCGATCTGACGGAAGAGCAAGCGCGATTGGATGCGCGCCTCATTGCCGTCGAAGTCGCGGTAGATTCGTTAATCGATCAAAGTTTTTCTCAACAACAGGGGTGATTTATGTCCTGCAAGTCCTGCAAATATTTCCGCGCCGCCAACGTCCTCGAGGGCGCGGCCCATGGCGTCGGCAAATGCATGCGCTATCCGCCGGTGGTTGTCGCTTACAAAGGCGGCATTGATTCCGCCTGGTCGGCGGTGCGCATCAACGACGAATGCGGCGAGTTCGCGGCTGCAATCGTCTCTATCGCACAGGAGGAGAAGCTCAATGGCTAAACCGAAAAAAAAGTGGACCGTCGAAGAGCGCGCAGCATTCGCGGCAAAGATGAAGGAACGCCGCGCGGCCAAGGCAGTGACAGCCAGAGCATCGCCGGAAAAAAAAACGGAACCGGCGGCGCCGGTGAAACCCAAAGCGACGGATTATTTCCTGTGAGCGAGGAAGACAACCACGCGATCGAAATGATCGCAGAGCAAGCGCGAGCGCAAGAGACGCGGGAGGAACCGCCGGTAGCCGAGCCCGCACAAGAGCAACCGGCGAACGATCGTTCGGCAACCAATGATGCCGAGGACGCTATGGAGATGCAGTTCGTCGTGATGATTCTAAAGGTGATCTGCTCGCTGACCGTGCCCGCCTGGTGCATGGACACCACGCCCGCGAATATTCGTATCACCGAAGACAAGCTCGCCGCGATGGCCCCCATCCATCGACAGCTGATCGTCAAATATCTGGGTCCGTGGATGACTGCTAACCCACTCGAGGTTACCGCGATCGCGATGTGGGCAATGCTGTTGCTGCCTCTGATCCAGTCCGGGATCCCCGCCTGGCCGGAGAAACCGACCGCACCGCCTGACGATGAAAAATCCGAAGTTCCGGGATGAGGTCATTCTCGTTGCCGGCGCGCGCGATCAGGGAAAAACAACCTGGATCCGGCGCACGATCGCCGGCCGCCGGCGCGTACTGATTTGGGATCCTAAAGGCGAATATGAAAGTGATCTGCAAGTGCGCTCGATCGCGGATCTCGCGGATGCAGTCCTCGCCGCCGACGCCGATGCGGCCGTCCTGTCTCTCTATCCAAAGTCGCTCGATCAGTTTCACCAGTACTGCGAGCTCGCACGGCTGTGGGGCCGGTGTACAGCGGTGGTCGATGAGCTCGCCAGCGTCACGCAGCCCGGGCGCGCGCCGGAGTCGTGGGGAAGGTTGATCCGTGAAGGTGCACATCATCAGGTGAAGATCATCGCCGCGACGCAGCGCACGGCCGAGAGTGATAAGACGATCCTGGGCAACTGCACGAGCATCGTGTGCTTTGCGCTTAAACGCTACGCCGATCGCGCTGCGATGGCGCAGGAAATGGATCTTCCGATCGAGCAGCTTGCCGCTCTCCGACCTTTGCAATTTATCCAGCGCATCGGTCTCGCCGCGCCGGTCTCCGGCGCCCTCACGTTCCCCCGGATTTGACAAGCTCTATTGCGGCAGGCGTATTTTATTGCGGCGTTCCAAACCTAACTTCGGAGCACCGTCCATGAATAGTCTTCCCGGAAAAATTGCCACAACTGCAATCATCGCTCTGGTGGTCGTGGCGCTCGCGAATCATGCGTCGAGCAAGTGGCCCACGTTCCAGATGATTTGGGGCAAGTAATTCCTCATCGGCTGGTCGATACATTCACGCAATAGAGGGCAGCACCCATGCCAGGCAATCTTTACCGGCTCAAACCATTGCAGAACGTCGCGGCAGGACAGACTGCCACGCTGAGCAACATTCCCCAGGGCGAAACGTATGAGGCATTTTTCCTCGTGCTCGGCGGTACCACGCTCACCAAAGGCCAGCTGGACGGGATCCGTTTCCGCCTGGGCGGGAAGCTGATTGTGAACCTCAAGGGGTCGGACCTCGATGCGATCAATCAGTATTACCTGCGCAAGGCAAGCTCGCAGGTGTTGCCGTTGTGGTTTTACGACAAAAACGCGCCGACCCCGGCCGAGCGCAACATCGGCTGTATCGATACCAGTCAACCCTACTCCGATTTCGAATGCGAGATTGATATAGACGGTGCTGCGGTTGCGCCTACGCTGCAACTCTACTGCCGCCGCAATGCCACGCTGAAAGATCCGCGCATTCGTTCTCTGATCCGCGCTTATCTCGGGCCGAGCATCCAGAATTTCGGCGCTGCGCAGGAGTACAACCTCGAAATGAATACCGGATCGAAGGGCGGGGCACTGCTATGCGCCGCCCACGTGTTCAACAGCAACACGATCTCGCAGATCCAGATGCTGCGAGATGCGATCCCGCTGATCCAGAACGGCCTGCTCAATCTCGTCCAGTACGAAGAGCAGGAGATGACGCGCTTCATCCAGTCTGGCCTCGTCTCTGCGGATTTCTGCATGGAGAATAATCCCGGCGCGGCGATTCCAACTTTGCGACCGAACGGCACGCTCGCGACCTTTGAGTTCAAGGCTACCTTGACAGCGGCCGATACGCTGCGCGTCGTCACCGAACTGCTCACGTCCGTGGACAACATCTAAGGGAGGTCCCGTGACCGATTCCTCCTCGTCGAGTTCGTCGAGCCTGTCTACCGATCTAAGCAACGTGCTGATGACCGGGCTTAGCGATTACATCGATACCGAGATCGCAAAGAGCTATAACAGTGTGCCCACGCCGACGGCGGCCCCCGGCCAGGCGATCGTGAACGGCCAGCTGCTCACGGTCGGCACGGCCAATAGTCCAAGCATGTTCAGCGCGATCACCACAACTCAGTGGGTTGTCGGCGGTTTAGTGCTGCTCGCGATCGCCGGTGTGATCGTCTTTGCGGTCCGCCGCAAATGAGTACCAGCGCCGCACAACAACGCGAGATCGATGCGGAGCGGAAAAAATTCTTTGCTGCCGAAGCGGCGCAGGCTACAGGCACCCTTTACAATCCCGCGACAAAAACAACCTTCGTGCCATCACGCATCGGCCTGCCAGGCGTTACCGTCACGCCGGCCGCCATTGCGGCTTTCAGATCGCAATGGATTGCCTATTTGCTCGGAGGTCAGGAGCCGACGTACATCCTCGGCATGCCGGCGGGCTCGATCATGCTGGCAAACACGCTGCAGCCTGACTATAAATCGTGGATTGCATCACCAGCCTATGTGCATGCGCTTTCGCTCTTCAATGCGCGCCAAGACACTGCTCTCCATTTGTTTCAGAACGAAGGTCTCCTGACGGTCGCCGCGGTCGCGGTTGGCGGTGCGCTTTACGGCACCTATGGCGCGGCCGCGGACGCAGGTGCGAGTGCAGCGAGCGGTGGCGGTGGAGCGGCTGCGGGTAGTGGAGCGGCTGCGGGTAGTGGAGCGGCTGCGGGTAGTGGAGCGGCTGCGGGTAGTGGAATTTCGAGCGGCGGTTGGCTCTCCAACGTTGGAGATTATCTCAATACCGAGCTCGGTAGCAGTTCGTTGGTCGGCAGTGCTGAATCCTCTGTCGAATCTGCGGCAGTCGGCAAAGCCGTGAGCGCAGTCACCAGCGGCGGAAAGTCGCAAGGATCGCCGACGTCGGCCAGCGCACCCATGTCAATGGCCCCAACCGGTCAATCCATCTCTGTCTCCGCGCCGGCCACGTCGCCAGCGCGGATATTTGGTATTGCAGCTACATTGTCGAGCATCGGCATGTTGCTCTTCGCGTTCCTATGAAAATCACAACGATCACTCTCATCGCCGGTCAACCATTCCAGCTGCCAGGCGGCAAATATTTTCGGTTGTTCCCGCCGCCAGGCGCGGCGACTCCGTATGCCGCCTATGCAACGCCGATTCTGATAACGCTGCTGCAAGATGGCGTGTCGGTCGGCGACATCAATACGTCCGTGAGTTTCGGTTCAGCAAAGCCGTTCGATGCAATAGTTCTGCAAGCGGCATTACCTATCCCCGTGAACGTCGGGATCTCCGAGTTCGCTATCGATTCACCGTAACTGAGGAAATCAACAATGGCCGGAACCTATCAGCAGGATTATCCCAACGTGCAGTTCTTCACCGTGAACAGTGTCACGCCGACCGGCGCGTTTGTGTTCGTGGTGCCGCGCAATGTCTTCATGATCATGGTCAGCATGAGGGGCGGTTGCGGTGGCGGTGGCGGTGGCGATGCCGGCGCGGTCTATGCCGGCGGTGGCGGCGGGGCGGGTGCTTTCGTCTCGCGCATGCCGATCATCGTCGTCCCGTATCAGTCGATCGTCGGCCAGGTCGGTCTCGGCGGCAACGGTGGTGCGGCCGATGCGGCCGGCGCGGCGGGTGGTCAGTCACAGTTCTACGTCGCCGGTGGCGTGCAGCTCAATGCCAACGGCGGTGCCGGTGGTGGAGCTGCGACCGGCGCGGCTTACGGTGCTGGTGGCGCCGGTGGTGCGCTCGGATTCTTCACGAATGCCTGGGCGGGCTTCAACGGCGGTGCCGGTGCAGCCAACCTCGGCGGTTTCGGCGGCAGCGTGGCGGCGTCCTACGGCGGTGGCGGCAACGGTGGCAATCCCGGCGGCAAGGCAGGGGCTGCGGGCTCGCCCGGATTTGTTCTGATCGAATATCCGGCGACGGTCTGATCGTCGTGAAGATCGGCGGCGGCGTGATCATTGCTGTGATCGCCGCCGGCGCCCTGGTCCTATTACTGTGGAGCAAAAAAGCCATGGCAAGTACTCCTGCTTACGATGATGTGTTCCGGAATGAGGGGCAGCGCGTCGGACTCGATTGGCGCCTGCTCAAGGCGGTCGCGATGCACGAAAGCTCGCTCGATCCCACTGCAATCAATGACAGCAATCCGGATGACCCGTCCTATGGGCTCATGCAGATCAGCTGCGTTCCCGACGGCAATGGCGGCTGCATGGCGAGCTCGTTCCCGTCGCTCTCCGGCTGGCCGCCTTCGAGCGCCGATCAGCTGCTCGATCCCGCCACCAATGTCTTCTATGGCGGCAGCATTCTCGCGCCGCTGGTACATCGCTATGGTGTGCTGCGCGGGATCGCGATGTACAACGATTACGGCGCGCGCAATGCGCCGGCTGACGGACCGTTTCCGAACCAGTCTTATGTGGATACCGTGCGCGCGAACGCTGCATCGCTCGGTCTGGTGATCTGATGGCTCTCGATCCTGTCACGAGCGTGCTCAATATCGGCAACACGCTGATCGAGCGTCTGTGGCCGGATCCGGCCGTCGCCGCGCACGCGAAGATGCGACTGGCCGAACTGGACAAGCAGGGCGCCTTCGCCGAACTGCAGGGCCAGCTGCAGCTGAACCAGTCGCAGGCCGCGGTGAATGCGGTTGAAGCAAAGAGCCCCCACCTGTGGGTATCGGGCTGGCGGCCGGCGATCGGCTGGATCGGGGCGGCCGCCCTCGGCTATAGTTTTCTCGTCCTGCCGGTGCTGCGGTGGATCCTGATCGCGACCGGCACACACGTCGCAACCGGTGATCTGCCGGTACTCGATATGTCGCAGCTGCTGACGATCGTGCTCGGCATGCTCGGCCTGGTCGGGGTGCACGGTTACGAAAACGTCAACGGGGCAGAGCATCAATGACCACCGAAATCATCATGCCGATTCTCCTCTTCCTGCTCGCCTGCATCGTCGCACTCATGGGCCTGCTCTGGCGTGATGTGCACGCGCGCCTGCGCGATGTATCGTTTGCCCTCGAGCGTCTCCATGAATCGTGGAACAGCTGGCGTAGCGATCTCGAATCCCGGGTGGTGCGTCTCGAGATGAAGTCCCAACGCCGATGACGGGCGATCAGGCGCTCTCGTGGGCAAAGATCGGCCTCGTGATCGCCGGCGTCGCCGTCGTGGGTTATGTGATCTACAAAGCGAAGGGCGCGGTCAGTGCGGCGGTCAGTGCGGTGAATCCGGTCAATCCGAACAACATTTTTTCCGAAGGCACTAACGCGGTGCTTTTCCCGTCCGGCAGTGATTCACTCGGTACATGGATCTACGGAATTTTTCATCCAGGGCAATAAGAAGGTGCCGCCATGAAGCGCAACAGCAAGGGTCGGTTCGTGAAATCGAAGCACAAAAAAAAGCGCAGCAAAAAGCGCCGCGCTCGCAAGGGCTGGGCCAAATATTTTTAGAGGAACAGGCCGCCTTCGGTGATCTGGATCCAGGCCAGATAACCGATGAGGGCGGCGCTGCCGAGCGGCACCCATATCGGCGATGTGGCGATGATCACGACGGCCACCCATAGCGCGAAGGCGCGATCTTTCCAGTTCATTTTCATTTTAATTCCCCTTTGTTTTTTAATTGCTGACGCATCGATGCCGTAATGCGTCGTGCCAGCGTACGATCGAGCACCACGATGTTGTCGCCGGCGAGCTCGTGCACGTTCTCGCGCGCGCGCAGCGCCTGCAATTCCTGCCGGGTCCAGTGCCAGGCCTCGATCGTCCTGGGTGTGTGAACCACGCCGGCCGGATCCACGAGCGCGCCGGCGTGCCAGCGCCAGCCCTCCCATTCTGGGAAGGGCAAAGTGCCACCGATCAGGATTTGCAGCAGAAGGATGACCGCACGCGGGATCCGCGACTGGCCAGTGCGCCACCGGTGCCAGGTAGTCCGGTTCGCGAGTGCAGCACGCAGTTCGTGGGGGCAATATGACAGCAGATCTCGATCGTCCATGACCATACGCATTGTGTGAGGATAGACGACGGTGGCCGGAGCGCCAGCAGATATGCTAGTCATTTTCGTGCTCCCGCCAGGCGGCTTCCTCGGCGTCGAGATCCCGCGTGCCGTCGGGGCGCTGAAAATTCAGGGGATCGAGCGGGTGAAGTGCCGGCCACTGGCCGGTTTTGACTTTCCAGTGATATCGGCAGGTGCCCAGAAACCGCCGGAGAAGGCCTAGGAGCCATCTTCGCATAATGTATAGCTGGTTATTGCTCTGAGCGAGGATCTCGGCAGCCGCCGCTTGAGGGGAAGGAATCGCCCATAACCCCGCCACGATCAGCGACGCAATCAGCGATTTAGCGACCTTTTCCCATATTTTCTTGACCAGCGGATCCCGCGCTCGCTCGGCGTGTACCCATGCAAGCGCCTTACCCGGGTTCAATCCCAGTATTGTTGCAATTTGCACCGCGCGAGCATCCGAGAGACCGTTCTCTCGCAGGACGCGCACGCCTTGGCGGCTCATGCCGAGTGCATCCGAGAGAGCATAATCCGACGGCAAGTTGAGTTTGGTTTTTACAGCGTCGAGCAGCTGATTTGAGTTCATCGTGGATCCCCTAGGTTGATGACCTGAAAAAGCGTAGTGCTGTCGCCGGAGAATGTCAATAAATCAGTGCATGCTTGACAACCGACCAGTACATTCCCTATCGTGCTCCGGTCTGCGTTGGGAGCTCCCTGATCCCCTAGGTCACAGTACCCCGACGCGGATATCTCCTTGCAGAGATCGCGGGCCTGCGAATGGAGCGATTCATCCGACAGGCCCGCACCTTTTCCACTCTGCAAGGGGTACGCACGATGAAAACGCAAACGCAGCAACCCGTCGAATCTCTCATGCATGTTGTCAGTGAAGCCGCCGCCGGCCGGCCGTGCACCACGCTGAATAAAATCCTCGCACAGCACCCCTGTGCCTCCGGATGGAAAAAACTGCTTCGCCACCTCGGGAAACGAACGGCGGACGATGAACCGTTGCCGCTACTAACGATTCTGGAAAGCAACGGACTAGCGGACGTATTGTGGTGTATCCGCGCCTTTCCTGAGCACATCAGAATCTTTCGGCATTGGGCGATCTGGTGTGCGCGACAGGTTGTGCCTCTGATGCAGGATCCGCGCAGCGTCAAAGTGCTCGATACCGCCGAAGAATTTTTGGCCGGCAAGATTCCGTGGAAAGAGTTCCAGCAGGCGCGCATCGCCGCCGCCTACGCCGCCGACGCCGCCGACGCCGCCGCCGCCTACGCCGACGCCGCCTACGCCGCCGACGCCGCCGACGCCGCCGCCGCCTACGCCGCCGACGCAGCCGCCGCCGCCG
>VFSW01015788.1_pt1 | contig 10353 bp, 12 predicted proteins | sample 5358111 | NCBI WGS metagenome assembly VFSW01 (sample SAMN11554181, study PRJNA540505) | mine drainage metagenome | isolation source: sediment from site ElyBrook_90M | place: USA: Ely Copper Mine, Vershire, VT | collected 2017
CGCCCGCCGCGCGGCGTCCCCAAGGTCGTGCACGACCTCTGGTACGGAGAGTTCTTCAGGTTCATGGCCGTCAACTCCACCTCCCAGGTGGGGCAGGCAGGAGTGACTTGCTCTGCTCTCTCCTCTGACCCCTGGCCTCCCACTCCACCTCATCAGACCGAGGCGTGGGGCATCACATCAAACAGCCTCGTCGAGCTGGGCATCACCGTGGAAATCTGACGGTTTTTTCAGACCGTTCATTTTCATCTCTAGAAAGAATGGTAAATGTGTAAAAGAAATGATAAATGCAAATGGAAAAGAGATTCCTAGACTCTCTCTTTCAGCCTGTCCCTGAGAGCGATCAGGCTCGAACGCAGCGAGGAGTTGTCAGAGAGAAGCGATGCATTGTGAGATTGGGCAGCCTGTGTGAATTATGCATGGGGCATTGTTCCGACTGAGATCGAGGTGCAGGGCTGCTACTCGCTTACCTGAAGATGCTTGCTGGCATTCGCCGCCTCCGAGGCGAGCCGGCTGTTGGCCATCTCGCTCCGAACAAGCAGCTGCTTCAGATGGGCCACCTCGTTGTCTCTGTAGCTCGCAACAAACCGCTCGTCAGGAAAGGCCGCAGGCGGTGACGTCGGACTCTCCGGATGCCGCCCCTGCTGGACGCAACGACGCGGGTGGACGATCGGAGGGGCCGGCTCGAGAGTGGGCGGCTGCGAGACTGTCGCTGTACCGCCGCCGCCGCCGCCGTACCGCCTGCCCTCGAGGCATGCCCGGCGCGGCAGGCCCCCAGGCGGGACCGGGGCGGCAGGCCAGGCCTCGAGACGTGCTGGGGAGGTGGCTGCATCCAGGCGGCCGTCCCTCGCGTGGTGCCTTCGCTCGCTGAGGACCCACTCCAGGGGCACCTTTCGTTCGGGGTGCGGGAGTGCGAGCGATGATGTGGAGAGGAAGCGAGACATCAGTCTCACGAAAATCATGAACCGATCGCGTGCGAACTCACCGGAGAGTTGTCGAAGGAGCCGCAGGCTGCCGCGCTCTTGCTTTGGCGGTCGCACGCGCAGCCGATGGACGAGTGATACGGGCAGCCATGCGCGCCGCCGCGGGCGCGCTGAGACGCGGTCGCCCAGCCCCCAGCCGCCCGATCCACGGCGGGACCCTTTCTCTCCGTCCGGCTGCGGGAGGAGGCCGTGCTCCGATCGATCCCCGTCGTCGGCGAAGCCCCCGCCTGCTCGCAACCTCCGGATGAGATGCGGGGCAGCAGGAGCTCCCGATCAGACTGCGACAGCTTTAAAGGCTGAACCGGCGGTGAGGGAGACGCATTCTGACTCGGCGGTCGGGCGTTTGGCCTGTTCTGCCTGGAGCTGCATTGAGTCCCGTCAATCCCGCTGTTGCTGCTGCTGCCGCCGGAAGAGCCCCTCGTCGCCAGAGTCCTGAAGATCCCACCGGGTTCCGTCTGCCAAGAGGAGGGTGGCACGGCGAATGCATTGAGAGGCCACCAAGGAGGGACACTGAGGCCAGACAACACTTGGTGCAGCACGAACCTGGCATGCGACGCTAATGACGCCAAGGCCTCCGGCCGTCTCCTCAGACCGATGGGTGTCACCGAGCCACCCCTCGAAAGCATCAAACCAGCCGGGGGAAAGTAGCCCTGATGACAGCTGATGGAGGAAGCTCTCGGGGAGCAGCTTCAGCACAGCCGGCCATTCGGGTGGGAGCGACCTGAGGAGCAGCGCGAAATAAGTTTTCGAGAGTCCTGACAGCTCATTCAGCTGTCAAGCAGTGCATGCCCCTTTGTCCTAGGGTCCCAGGATCAGCAGGCACCTGATGAAGTCCGGCAGATCCGCAAAGCACAGACGAGCAGCCCAGTCCGGTGGGAGCTATGGGGACGAAGAGGTCAGATTGCATGCTTAAGGCTCGTGATAGCCTGCTTCGGCGAGGCCTCACACCGCCTCAGTGCCCGCCCGAATCATCATCACCTGAGCCACGATTGACATCCACCCGTGAGGAATCGATGCCAGGATGGCCTCAAAGTCGTCCGGAAGCCGCTGTTGCTTGCTGAGCCGCTCGGGCCAGTCTTGCGGAAGGCCGGGCAAAATCTCGGACCATTCGTCAAATCGCAGGAGAGTAGCCCAATCAGCGGGCGCCCGGCTCATCACTTGCAGCCAGCCGGGGGGGAGAGAAGCCAAGAGGGCAGGCCAGTTGGGGGGGAGGCACTCTGTTGCCTTCAGCCGCTCAACCCAGTCAGGAGGCAGCCGTTGAACGAGGTCCGGCCACTGGATGTCGAATGTTAAGGGACAACAACTCATCGACACGACCTAGATGGAAAGCTCTTTTGCTCTGCTTTCTCAAAAGCATTTGCACGTCACACTCCCCGTATGCACACCCTACCTGTTCATATTTCAATCGGTCCGTCCAGAAATCCGGAAGTTGTCTCGTTGTTTCCAGCCAATGCGGCGGGAGGCTCCTCAGGATCTCCTCCAGATCATCCGGGTTCATCCGGTCTACAACAGGAACGAGGCGGCAAAAGAGTAATCACAGGAGAGACGCCCGGATGTCGGCACAAGAGTCGAAAACGTGCGGTCGCCAAGCAGCAGCCTCACCTGACGGCGGCGGTGCAGCCAGTGCCTCGTCTCGAGGGGGCATCACGAGTCGAGCAGCGGGCATCACGAAGCGGTGCAGCACAGCGTCGGCCGCCGTCAGCGCCGCCGTCTGCGCCTCCAGCGCCAGGCGGGCACCCTCGTACCGCCCCGCGACGTCTTCCTCCTCAGCCGTGCTCCCTCCTGATGCAACAGCAGGCTCAAAGCAGCTGCCAGACTCATCAGCCGACGCGGGGCAGCGTTCATCACTGGGCCGAGTCCCGTCATCTTCTCCTCCCGGCCCGGCGCCGCTGGGCAGATTGGATTCTGGATTATGCTGCTGGTGAGGACGCCTCGGGAGGCCCCGGATGCGCCGAGGGCCTGCCAGCAGTGCCAGGGCGGCCTCGAGTTTTGCGAGCTGCGGTCGGGGTAAAAGAGTGATGAGTGAGCCGGGAAATACATTCCGAATCAGCCGCATGCTCAAGTAAACTGACGAGAAGAGGGATGGATCACCCATCCCTTGAGGGTCATGTGCTTTAACATGGGTTCCACCCCTTTCTCTCACTGGTTCGGAGCCTCCTGCTGCTGCCTCCAGGCTTCCTCTGCCTTGCCCGTCAGCAGCAGGAGTCGCAACTGCGACATCAGTCGAACATGTGCTGCTTGCGTCGGAGATCAGCTCTTGCTCAATCTGATCGAGGAGCTGTATCGCAAGCGCCGGATCCGCAAGATCCCCAGGCTGAGGGCCACCACCGGTGAGACACCCGGTGTCCAAGGCGGCCACCGCATCAGCGTAGGCGATCATGTCGGCCTGTCCCGCCGTGCAACAGAAGGAGGCGGCGGTGGAACCACTTGAGAGAGAGGAGCCCCTGGCTCGGGGCGCGCAGGTGGGCGTCGGCAGCGGCGCCACTAGGCTGCGCCGCCCAACCTCTGCTCCTAAGGCGAGCCCTGAATCCGACTTCTCGACGGGTTCGAGTTCAAAGGCGGCCTGCTGCTCGTACAACACCTGATCCTCGCGGCTACGCCTGGCCGACCGGCAGGCAGCGGCGTCGGCCATGCAGAGCTCCGATCCCTCGCCGGGCTGAAAGGCGTGCAGGCAGGAGATCGCGAGCCGCTGGCCAAGAGTGCCGGTTGTGGACGGACGACGAGCCCCCGGCATCCGGTCCGTCTCGCGTGACCCGGCCGCCGTCTTGCCGGACCGCAGCCTGCTGCCACCCGAGGTTGAATCAAAGGCGAAGACATCCATGCCCGATTCAGGCTCTGAAAGCGGCTCCTCAGGCATAGCAGGGAAGTTGCTCTTGCTCAGACGGCGCGCGGCAGCGCGGGAAGAAGAGCGACCGGCGTTTGAGAAGGACTGGCGGGGATGCGAGAGGCTCGGAGGACGGTCTGGTTCGATCATGTCGTCGGTGACAAGGGAGATGGACCCGAAAGCGTCCCTTGCCACCACTTTGCCGCCACCGCCAGTGGCTTCCTCTGTCGGACTCCGGCGGGAGCCGCAGCGATTCACCTGGGACGACCCGCCATCTCCCGCCGCACCAGCGGCGGCGCAGGCGGGCTGGAGCAGCGATCGAAGGCCTGCCCCTGCCAAATTCGGCCCAATGGCGATTTCCCACGCTGATCCCCTGACTGCGGCCTCGTCATCCCTTTCGGCTGAGAGAGGCAAGGCGAGGTCCCGCACAGAGGTGGCCAGCTGGGCGGTGGCGTCCCGGCGTCCGATCCAGAGACCCCCCTGCGAGAAAGGGAAAATTAAGGAAGACTTACTTTTACCCTCGGCTCTGGTTGTGGCGCCCTTTTCCCTCGCTCTTCTCACTGCCCCCCCCCTACACAGGTCGGTCACCCGCTGTCAGTGCGCGGCTCACCAGCTGATGCATCCGTGGGTCATCTGCGTCGATGTTCATGATGCTGCCCTTGGCAGCAATCTGTGTTCCGATCTTAGACTCTGATGCGGCTGAAAGCTTCGGGGGGGCGGTGGGTGCCCGCCCAGAAGGTGACGAGAGAGGCCCTTCTGTCATTTGAAGATCCGTAGAGCTACGAGCAATCGGAGCCGATGGATCTAATAGGCCAGCTTCGCTTTGCAAAGCGAGGGGCTTCTCGGCGGCATCTCCGCCTCGCGCCTCTTGATCGGCGGAGGTGACGACGACGACTGAGATGTCCAGGTTGGAGTGGGCTGCCTCCCGTCCTCCTTGCCCCTCGGTAGCGGCTAGAAGCTTCGGGGTCCCAGTTGCTGCCTGCCCTTCATCATCGATTGAAGATTTGGTGAAGTTACCACCGACGTCTGCAGCATTCTGGAGGCGGCCGTTGAGGTTCATCAGAGCTGACACAGCCTGGACGCCAGCCCATCGCTGCCTGAAGCAGCGCATTCAAAGGAATTATTAGTGCCACACCGGAAGAACGAACAACAGGATGTCCTAAGCTCTTCTGGACTGCCCTTGAGAGACAGAGAAAGAGAGACAGAGAGGGACTCACTTTGCCAGCGCCCTGCGCCTGCGGTTCCGGAGCTCCACGAAGTACGGATCCAACGGGTGGCTGTCTCTCGTCACCCCCTCCTGGGCGTGGGTCCACTGTATGCGGCCGCCCTCGAGAGCCTCCTCCGTCCAGCCCTTGGGCAACGGGGCGGCCAGGCTGAGCTCCGCGACCTGAGGGAGGAGGGGAGAGCGGCAGAGTGACAGAGCCTTGCTGTGTGGATGACGGCGGGGGTAGGGACTCTGGTCTCGGGTCACGCTCTGAACGCCTCAACACGCACGCACTGCCCGCTCTCCCCCTTGCTTCCCCCAACCATCACCTCGATCACGTGCCAGTCCTCATGCGGTTGGATCTCCAGCCTCTCGCACTCTCGGAGTATCTGCATAAGCAGCAAGCCCAGGAGAAAGAGTAATTAAATGCCTCCCAAGGATCAGTGCAATCGCTTCATGAGAAAGGATTGAATATTAGAACATCAGTTCTCGCCTGTTCCTCAGACGGCGGGCTGTCAGCAAGACGTTTCTTCAGCCGCCGGAAGCCGCCGCTGTCCATGAAAGCAGCGCCCTGATGAAGGAAATGAACCGTCGCTCGTGTCAAAGTGGGGTACACTTCCATGCCGAACCTTGAAGTAATCGATGAGAGGATGCGTGTCTTGACTGCTGGGTGATCCGAGGAACGAATACTGCCTGTTGAGCGGAGCAGAGGTGCGTCTGAGATGATGATGATGATGATGGCTGTTTTGAGAGTAGGGAGTGAGGCCCCTCGCACCATTTCGCGGCCCTGCTGTCGAACGATGCCGTCCAGTCCTTGGGCAACGAGTCCTCGTGCAGCATGTCCTCGATGAGACGCATCATCCGCTGGTCGTTCTGTGTGTGATGAGCAACGCGATGCGATGGCAGACGTGAAAGGCATGCATGCAGCTCAATCACCTCCTTTACACCGATCATGCGAGCAGCCGCGGCCTTGGCCGAGATCAGAACGTCTCCTCCCTCGGCGAACACCGAAGGCCAGGAGTGCATGATTTGCGAAAAGCAGAGGCACGGGCGAGCCCCCAGACGAGGAGGAGTTCAAGAATTCGAACGGCGTCATGCCTGCGCCTTGTCGTTTGGCCGGATCGGCGAAAGAGTGGATCTTCTCCCACCTTATCCGATTGCAGATTTGATCGAATCGCCTCCTGGATCATGAACAGAAGCAGCATCGCGACGTTCCCCCGAAGCAGCATCAGAAGACCCTGCACCACCACGCCTCAATTGAGCTCGAGCGTCTGTTCTCCATCGTATCCCCGTCATGCAGCGAGTGGCCGCACGGCCATGCTGTTTCGATCCGCCGCCATGCAAGACGCCGAGACGACGCCTACAGTAGGACTGCAGAATGAAGACAAGAGTTCGGCCAAAGGAGCAAATGTCTCCGTCCTCGGTCCGGTTTGCGACGTGGCCTCTCACGCCCGCGACGTCTCCGAGTCCCGGCATGCCAAGAGGCAGCCGCTCGTAAAGATCAGCCCGCTGCAAGACATCGGCGGCGCGGCGGCGTTCATAAAACGAGTGAGGTCATGGGCTGCGAGGCGTGTCTTATGCTTGAGACATGGCCGGGCAGGGCTTGCGACGCTTTGCGGACTTGCTGATCGAAAACCCTTCCCGTACGTACAGGCTTTGATGAGAGACGGAGCGGCCATTGTGGCCTGCTCGGGCGAGGATGCGATCTGGCAGTCGGTGCGGGTGTTACGCTGCGCCAGGAGCATGCTGATCGAGGTGGGATGATGGAATGCAAGGACGATGGATGATGAGCGGGGAGGCAGTGACATTGTGCCTGTGCTGCCTGCCTGAGGGTATCGCCATTCCCTCAACCATTCCCCCCCCGCACCACCCTGTTAGGACACGGGCACGACCCCGGTGTTCCAGCCGGTCAGCCTGAGGGAGCCTCGCTACGGGCTCAAAGCTGGCACCACGGCGCTACATATGCGCAGGATCATGAACGGTACGGAAGCACGGCTGCTGCTATGACGAGCCAGCAAGAATTCAAGGGATCTGAAACTGCCGTAGCGTTTCACCGTTTCTTTCCATTTTGACATTTTGACTGGACCCATTCTGCGCCGCCCGCCGCAGGCCAGTTCAGCATAAAGAGGACGTTAAGAGTGAGCAACGCGGGCAGGGTCGAGACGCTGGCCTCGGCCATCGTGGCGTGCATCAAGGAGGGCAGCAGCTGCGCTCTGGAGAGCTTCGGCAAGGGGCCTGCCGTTGTCTCTATCAAGGTTGGTTCCATAACAATTTGTTATCTGCTTCCTCTTCTCTTAACGTTCTTTCTTCCTCTCTTGGGGTATGCTGTTGGCTCTGATGACCCAGGCGATTGAGTTGGCCCGGAGACGCCTGGCGATGGATCGTCTGGACGTTGCTGTGGCCATCGACCCGGTCGTGGTGGAGGTCACCGGCAAGGAGGACGTGGGATCAACGATGATGAACAGGTGAGTGTGCGGAGGCGGATGGATTTGAGCAGTTCTGTCACGACATTATTCTTTCACGTCACAGGTTCATCCTGATGGAGTGCGCAATGCGCGACCCCTCCAAGCTGCGCGTGCAAGTTACTATGAGGCTGAAGTCCAATGCAGCAGTTTGAGAGTGCCGCTCTGAGGAGTGCCCTGCCATTGTACTCGTGAAAAATTGAACTCGTGCAAGTGTTCAGTCTTAATTCGTTCGTGCTGTCTACTCTTCGCGTGGGCACTGAAAAATGGTGGGGAGACAAAACATGACAGAGGCTGAAAACAGGTCGGTGTTGGGGAGAGCGTCATCGTTGCGTCATCTTGTGCGGTGTGCTGCCCTCCTGGCAGCCTCACTTGGCGCGAGTCTTGTGAGGTCCCTTGGCAGAGGGGGGCAGCGGCATGCCTCCTCGCGTCCTCTTTGCCCTCCCAGCAGCTGTCGGCGATGCAGCGGGCAGGACAGAGCCGGCCTCTTCGTCTCCGAAGGCATCGCGTGCCCTGGCCCCCTTCTTCGCCCTCACGGCTTCCACCTCTCCGGACGGCCCCTGCTGCCTCTGACGCGTCCTGCGGCCCACAGCGGGCGGCTCTTCGTCTGCGGATTCCGGCAGCGGGACCTGGTGGCTGCGAATGGCGCTGCGCTTGTGCGCGTCCCCCGCCTGCTCCGGAACCAGCGCCTGGGCGGCACGACGTTTCTTACCCGCAGCTGCCGCTGTCTGAAGCGCGGCCGGCGGCGCGGAGGGGAGCTGATGCGGCTGATTCTCCTCGGACGCGGCGGTGGCGGCGGCACCTTTCCTGCCGCGGCCGCGTCGCCCTTCAGAGAACGCGGCGGGCGGCTGCGCAGCTACCTCTCCGGCAGCTGCGGGGATCTCCGAGGCGGCGCCGTCGGCCGCCCTGATGCCGCGTCGGCGGGCCTTGCCGGCCGCCGCTGCAGCCTCTGCGCCGTCCTCCTCCTCCGCGCTCTTCATCGGGTCGGTGGCCGCCTCGCGATCGCTGTCTCGGCCCTTCCGCCCCCGGCCTTCCTCGTTCTGCTCCGGGTGGGCGTCGACAGGAGGAGACTTTGCCCGACGGGCCCTCTTGTATGAGTTGACCGGCTTCTTCTCCTCCACTGATGCAGGGTGCGAAACAGCAGTTGGGTCCACGACAGTCTCCTGCTGCTGCACGTCGCCCTCGGAGTCGTCATGGGCACGGCGGCGGCGTTGAGAGCGAGGCGCAAGCTGCTGCGGCGGCGGCTCGGCCCCCGCCTTGTCAGACAGAGGCGCCTCGTAGGCGCCAGGCTGAGAGGGCTCCTTCTTCCTCGCTGACTTTCCGACCATCCCGCCTGCTCGGGCCTTGGACTCGGCGGCCGGCCCTCGGACCTCCTCTGCCGCCGCCTCGGCGTCGGCCGCAGCGGCGCCCCCCGCCTCCGAGGAGCCGCGCTGCGCCTTGCTCACGGCCCGAGAGCAGCCCGGGTGGGGTGAGGCCTCGCGCTGCCGAGCGGCGACACGGCCCGCCGTCGCCCTCGTGACCCTCTTTGCGGCCCTGCTCCCGCCTGCGGCGGCGCGCCCCTCCTCCTCGCCTGCGCCCGCTGCCGGGACGGCGACGCCAGGCTGCTGCTGCATCGGGACGGCGGCTGCGTCGCTCTCTCTCTGCTCTCGCCTGCCGCCCCTGGCCGAGCGCTTCTGCTTCGTCGCAACATTTGCAAAGAGCACGTTGATCACCTCCGCAGCAGCTGAAACCGAGACCATTGGGCCTTCCGCTGCGGTGTCTGCCGGTATCGGCCGGCAGCCCGCTCCGTCTGTCATCTCGCTCATCTCCTGCTGCTCGTTTGCCGCAACGAACGCATGGACGCCAGCCTCTGCTGGCATCGAGGACAGGCCTTCACTCTTCGTGGATCTGCCCTCGGCCGGGGAGGCGGTCGGCTCCTCGCAGTTGACGTTCAGAAGCTCCGCCGACGCTTCTGCGGCTCCGGCCTCGGGGCCGGCGGAAAAGGTGGCGTTCCTGAGGCGAGAGGCGTTCACTGCACCGACGGAGAGTCGGGGCTGGCCGACGTGGAGACTCCTGCCAGCTGACCTGGCCTGCGGAGAGACGGGATCACGAGATCAGAGGGTGAGAACGATGACGGACAGGGGTGCCGAGACCTCGGCGAACAATCTGGAGGCTTGCAACATCAGATTTGGGCCAAAAAGTGGAGCCTGCATAGGATCAGGGGCTGTTGTCAGGACCCACCTGCTGCTGGACGGATCCCGCGCCCTCGCTCTCGTGCACCGGGCTCCTGCCGATGCGCGCCAGAGAGCTCTCCTCTCGGGCGCGGGGTCCCTTGAACGACGAGGCGCCGCCCGCTGCTGGGTCGTCGTCGGCGGGGAGAGGGCAGCCCTGCTGTTGCTTGCCTTCGTCGTCTTCAGCGCCCTCTTCACACGAGCCCTCTCGCGTCTCCTCTTCCTTGGCGCCGCCAGCGGTCGAAGACGGAAAGGCCGGCGACGACAGCGCGGCGGCGGGCGACAGGCTTTTGCCGCCGTCATCGCCCCGAAGCACGCCGCCCGCATCCGAGGCGTCGTCGTCGTAACCTTCCTGCGGGGATGCCGCCTTCTCCCCCCGGCCGCCGCTCTCAACGTCTGTCGCTGCGTCAGAGGACCAGCCAGTCTGGGGCAGCAGCAGCGGAACGGCAGCTCTGGCTGCGGCGGCCGGCGGCGGAGGCGCCATTGTGACAGAGGCTGCCGATGCTGAGTGGCCCATCACTCGGCGGTTTGGCGGCAGGTCCCTCGCGGCGGACATGCACACGGCCTGTTTCTCGCCCTTGGCAACGCCCGCCGTGCTCATTCCCATGATGATGGGAGGAGCGGTCACAGGCCCGGACCTGATGATGGGGGTGTGGGGTGTGGGCAGCAGGGG
>VFSW01015789.1_pt1 | contig 10353 bp, 8 predicted proteins | sample 5358111 | NCBI WGS metagenome assembly VFSW01 (sample SAMN11554181, study PRJNA540505) | mine drainage metagenome | isolation source: sediment from site ElyBrook_90M | place: USA: Ely Copper Mine, Vershire, VT | collected 2017
TTCCCGCAGCAGCCGCATCAAAAAATCCACCTCGGCGCGCGGCCGTTTCCAGTTTTCTACCGAAAAAGCGTATAGCGTCAGCACTGGTATCCCCAGCCGCGCGCAGGTTTCCGCCGTGCACCGCACCGCCCCCACCCCGGCCTTATGTCCGGCTACCCGCGGCAAATGGCGCTGGCGCGCCCAGCGTCCGTTGCCGTCCATGATGACGGCCAGATGGCGTGGCAGCCGCGCCCGGTCCAGTCGCGCTTCCAGCGCGGCTTCACTTTCATCCAGCGCCGGAACTGCGGTGGTCTGTTACATGGAATTCTAAAAATAACACGGCGGTCGAGCCGATTCGTGCGCCTTAGGTTTGCAATACTCCCGTGCGCAGTGCGGCTATTTCATGGTTATGCGCCGCGGCATCCAGTGCCAGGCCGATGGCGGCCCGGGTCTGCAGCGGATCAATAATCGCATCCAGCCAGAGCCGGGCCGCGCCATATTCGGCCTCGGCCTGTTCCTCATAGCTGGCTTGAATTTGCTTCCGCAGCGTGGCTTGTTCCTCGGGATTGGGTTTTTTGCCTTCTTTCTCCAGCACCCGCAGCCGGACTTCTAAAAGTGTCTGGGCGGCCTGCTCGGCGCCCATGACCGCATAACGCGCCATGGGCCAGGCCAGCAGTAAACGGGGATCATAGGCGCGGCCGCACATGGCATAATGTCCGGCGCCAAAGCTGCCGCCCAGGATCAGGCTGATCTTGGGCACCGTGGCGTTGGCCACGGCATTCACCATCTTGGCTCCCGCGCGGATGATGCCCTCGGTTTACGCCTCGCGCCCCACCATGAACCCGCTCACATCATGCAGAAAGATCAGCGGTGCGTGCGCCTGATTGCAGGCCAGGATAAAACGCGCCGCCTTGTCCGCGCTCTCGGGGTAGATCACGCCGCCAAACTCCAGCTTGCCGTCCGGTCGGCGTACCGGCTGGCGCTGGTTGGCCACGATTCCCACCGCCCAGCCCTGCCAGCGTCCCCAGCCGCATACCAGGGTGCGGCCATGCTCTGCCCGGTATTCATCCCAGGGGCCGTCGTCCAGCAGGCAGGCCAGCAGGTCGCGAATATCGTATTGGGCGCGCGGATCGGTGGAAAATATTTTCAGCAGATCCTCCGCTGGCTTTCGCGGCGCGATAATTGCCCCGCGGGCAAACGGCGGCGCTGGCGCCGGGCCCCAGGCCGCGGCCAGATCGCGCAGCCGGCGCAGACAGGCGGCGTCGTCGGGTTCGCGAAAATCCACCGTCCCGCTGATCTGGGCATGCATGGCTGCGCCGCCCAGCTCTTCGCTTGAAACTTTCTGCCCGATCGCCGATTGCACCAGCGCCGGCCCGGCCAGGTAGAGCCCGCGGCCTTCGCTCATCACCACCGCGTCGCACATCACCGGCAGATACGCCCCGCCCGCCACGCAACTGCCCATGATGGCGGCCAGCTGCGGCATGCCGCGCGCTGAGAGCACAGCGTTATTGCGGAACACGCGGCCAAAGTCGTCGGTATCGGGAAATACGTCTTCCTGCAGCGGCAAAAATACGCCGGCGGAATCCACCAGGTAAATCACCGGCAGGTGATTTTCCAGGGCAATATTCTGGGCCCGGATGACCTTTTTTGCGGTGGAGGGGAAAAACGCGCCCGCCTTCACTGTGGCGTCATTGGCAATCAGCACACAAAGATGGCCGGCCACCCGCCCCAGTCCGGTAATCACTCCCGCAGCCGGCGCGCCGCCCCACTCCGCGTACATGCCCCAGGCTGCCATTGTGGCCAGCTCGAAAAATTCACTTCCCTGATCCACCAGCCCGGCAATCCGCTCCCGCGCCGTCATGCGCCCGCGCTCATGCTGGCGGCGAATCGCGGCCGCGCCGCCCCCTTCCCGCGCCTGGGCTTCGCGCTCGCGCCACAGGGCGATACGGGATTGATTGCTGGCCAGATTGGCGGCTGCGCGGTCTGCGCGGTTGGATGGGGCGGATGCGAAAGCTCTCGCTCCCGCAGGGGAGGCGTTCTTGGCGGAGCCGGAATGACTGGCATCGGCCATATGTATCCGCTGGGTGCTGGGCCGTGTCCGGGCGCTTTCGGACTATATCGTGTTCATCGCGCCCAGAAAATCGCTGTTCGTCTTGGCTTTCAGCAGCTTGTCCCGCAGCAGTTCCATGGATTCGGTCACCGACAGCGGATTCAGCACCTTGCGCAGCACCCAGATGCGGTTAAGGTCGTCTTTGGGAATCAGCAGCTCTTCTTTGCGGGTGCCCGAGCGCTGAATGTCAATCGCCGGAAATACGCGCTTGTCCACCAGTTTGCGGTCGAGAATGATTTCCATGTTGCCGGTGCCCTTGAACTCTTCAAAAATCACGTCGTCCATGCGGCTGCCGGTCTCGATCAGCGCGGTGGCGATAATGGTCAGCGATCCGCCTTCTTCGATGTTGCGGGCGGCGCCAAAAAACCGCTTGGGCCGCTGCAGGGCGTTCGAGTCCACGCCGCCGGAAAGTATTATCCCCGAAGGCGGCACCACGGTGTTATAGGCCCGCGCCAGCCGCGTGATCGAATCCAGCAGAATCACCACGTCGCGCTTGTGCTCCACCAGGCGCTTGGCTTTCTCGATCACCATTTCGGCCACCTGCACGTGCCGGGTGGCGGGCTCGTCAAAAGTGGAGCTGATGACCTCGCCCTTGACCGTGCGCTGCATATCGGTGACTTCTTCCGGCCGTTCATCAATCAGCAGCACGATCAGCACCACCTCGGGATGGTTGGCGGTAATCGAGTTGGCAATGGACTGCAGCAGCATGGTCTTGCCCGTGCGCGGCGGCGCCACGATCAGGCCGCGCTGTCCTTTGCCGATCGGCGTCAGCAGGTCCATGATGCGGCCCGAAATGTTTTCCCGCACGGTTTCCAGGCGCACCCGCTCGCTGGGATAGAGCGGCGTCAGGTTGTCGAACAGGATTTTATTGCGCGCCTCTTCCGGCGCCTCGAAATTGATGGCCTCGATCTTGACCAGGGCAAAATACTTCTCCCCCTCGTGCGGCGGCCGCACCTGGCCCGAAATGGTGTCTCCGGTGCGCAGGTCGAAGCGCCGGATCTGCGAGGGCGAGACATAAATGTCGTCGGGCCCGGGCAGGTAATTATAGTCGGGCGAGCGCAGAAAGCCGTAGCCGTCGGGCAGTATTTCCAGTACCCCTTCGGCGAAGATATGGCCCTCTTTTTCGCTCTGCGCCTGCAGGATTTTGAAGATCAGGTCCTGCTTGCGAAGGCCGCTCGAGCCAGGGAGGTCGAGTTCGCGAGCGATCTTGGTCAGCTCGGTAATGTTCTTTTCTTTGAGTTCAGCGATCGTCATGTCCACCTACGGAATGTTTTTCGAGAGGAAGGAATCAGGTGCGCCGCGAAGCGCCGGGAATGTGGTTACCGTTAAACCGGGCTCGGCTAACGAGCAACCATTTGGCTGGAAAACCGGCCGAAGCCCTTAGTGGCCGGTGGGGGGTTCACGGCTGATGCTGCGAACTGGTCCTGCAAACTGCCTGTTTCGTGCTTCTTGTTGCTATCCCTTGCGGCTGCCGCTCAAGCAGCATGCCGCAAGGTGAAATTCTGGAACTCCAGCCGCTAAGCGGCGCGACGCTGCGCCTCTTTTGCATTCACCGGATCGGCCATCACATTGGCGCGCTCATTATCGGAGATGCGGTTCAGAACATCGTTCGTCGTGTCCTGAATGCGGGTATTCGGTTTGTGAAACTTACGAGTTGCCTTGGAAGCAATCTGGCAGAGCATATAACGATTCTGCAACGTATGTAAAGCTTCAAAGACTTTATCTGAACGCATGACTTCTCCTTTTGCATCAACCTTGCTGGCGTTCAACACCGTTCCAAGGTCAACATAACTGGCTGTGTGATTCGCTATGCACGATGGACAGACTCTGCCGGCCGTCTCGCTTCTGGTATATAGATGCGAAGCAATTATGGTACGTCGCTCAATCTGGAGCGGAACAATGCCTCTGATTGAGCCGACCCCCGCCCCTTACGCGTCCGGTATTGCGGGACGCAGCAAGGGTTGACCTCCTGATCAGTAACCTGAACCTGTTTTGCTTGGAGGATCTTGCCCTAGCCCACGTGGTTCCGGGCTTTGCGATGAACAGCTGGCCGAATTCACCCTTCCATGGTGCCGCCGGACAGGTTGTACATTAAAACTTTGTAGAGCTAAGGTCAACATTATTTTCTCTAACTTAACTTATTGATTCTTATGAATCAGAAAACCGTCTTGGTAAAGCGAGAGCGCAATTCGTCCAGCTGCTTTGCTGGCGAATCCTCTGCATGACTTCCCAAGGAGGAGCGTCCGGGACAGGACTGGACAACAGAAACACACCGCGCAACGTCGCCTCACTCCAGCAAAATTGCCGCGTTGCAGCAGGAGAATGACAACTCATGATAGCACCTGGCGCACCTGCGGCGCTACTGGCGAGCGTGGGAGGGGTCGGACGTGCGTGCCACATTCACGTCAAGATGCACCTTCTGCCCGGCTTCCATACCCGGTGGATAACAATTATGGTCCGCGTTATAGCTGGCCGCGCAGGCGGCGGTGAACTGCGGACGCCGCGGTGATTGCGCAAACTGCCAGACCTCGGCAAAGGGAGCTCCACTGCCCGCGGGCGGCGGAGGCGCTTTGGGAAAGGCGCAACCGGGCGAGGGCGGACAGGCGTCGTTGGCAACCCAGAAGACGAGCTCGCGCCCTGCCGCCGAGTCATGCAGATCGCGCGCCGTGCTGATGACACTTCCATCCGGCTCGGCAACCTCTATGCCCGAGCAATAAACTCCCGCACGGAAACCGGCTCGCTGCACCGCGTCGGCCCAAGCCAAGACGTATTTTTTCTGCTCGTCGAGCATTCGACCACCCTCCTCCTGGTCGAGAAAGATCACGCTTGCGAGGGGAAAGCCTTCTGACTTTGCCGCCCTCGCGGCAGCCGCGCCATCGGCTGCGCCGGGATTGGGCGTACCCTTCAGGTTGGCGTAGGCGCGCCCATTGAAGAGCAGTAGAAAGCCGAAGCCCGCGCGCTGAACGGTTGTGCGCTTGCCCTGCCAGCGATTGGCGCGGGCGCCGTGCGGGTTGTTCAGCCAGTAGCCGGTGAAGGCAAAGCTCTTGCGCAGAGCCGGTAAATTGTCATCGCCGGGATAGTCGTTGCGGTCGAACCCGAGATAGGCAGCGGGTGGACCGGAGTGATGCGAAGAGCGTGCCGAAATCAGCGTGGTCAACGCCAGCATCCCCACGGTCAGCAGTAGAGCCGCGTACAGCTTCTTCATAGGAACAGTGTACGGCAGGCCTGGGTTCCAAAGCAGAGGTTGCGAGGCAGACATCAAGCGCCATGTGAATCGCACCGAGGTCAGTGCAAGATGGAGAATGGCTTGTAACAACAAAGGTTTGCGGCGCGTTCATGGCAGTTTCACAAGGCATTTCCACATTTGTGTTGAAAACCTTTTCAAATTTTGGCTATCGCCCGTCTTGACAGCAGAGCACAATCGAGTTCCGGAAACCGGTGAGCGCCGCCGAAGGTAATAGTTCTGTCATAACGCTTTACAGCCCCTGCAAACCGAATCTGCCCATTGCTCCCGGCAGGCAAGTGCGATTAAACTTCGGAGCATTGACCCGCTGCGACCTGCCGAATCGAAGTATCAACGCCTGAGTTTGGGGCGGGGATTTTCGCAGGCACACACAGGAGAACGCTTCTTGCTGTACCTCCACGCTCTTGGACATTTTCATCCCGAGACGGTTCTGGACAATCACTTTCTGTCATCTCTGGACATTGGGGTGGATGTGAAATGGATTGAGGACCGGGTTGGCATCGTCGAGCGGCGCACCACGCTGCCGCTCGACTATCTGCGACAGACGCGCAACCAGAATCCTCGCGCTGCTGCCGAGGCGGCACACACCACGGCTTGCCAGATGTCGGCGAGGGCCACGAAAATGGCGCTGGAACGTGCCGGGATCGAGGCCTCACAACTGGGCATGATCATCTCCGGCGGATGCTCGCCCGAGATGCAGATTCCTGCCGACGCCAGCCGCGTTGCCGCAGAGCTGGGCATAGCGGCAACCTGCTTCGACCTGCAGTCAGCGTGTTCGAGCTTCGCTGCGCAGATTCATTTCCTCAACCAGATGCGTCCCGAGGCACTCCCCGATTACGTGCTGGTGGTAAACAGCGAAACCTTTACCCGCACCATCGACTACAATGACCGGCGTCAGGCTGTACTCTTTGGCGATGCGGCTGCGGCGGCGATTGTCTCCTCGCGCGTACCTGCGCCTTCCGTGATCTCGGAAACCAGCTTCAGCAGCGACCCCTCCGGACAGCACCAGATCATAATTCCCACCGGCGGACACTTCGCGCAGGAAGGCCCCGCGGTGCAGGTCTTCGCCATTCGCACTACGACCGATATGCTGAAAAGCTTGCAAGCCTCGGTGCCGCCCTCTGAGAGTCGGCGTCAGGTCTTCATCTGCCATCAGGCCAATTTGCGCATGTTGGAGAACGTCTGTAAGCGCACCGCCATTGCGCCGGAAAATCATTATGCCAACATCGCCTACTACGGCAACTGCGGCGCGGCGGGCGCGCCCACTGTGCTCTCGCAGAACTGGGACGAGTTGCGCAACACGGTGATTCACATGGCGGTAGTGGGTTCAGGGTTGGCCTGGGGCGGAATGCGCATCTCGCGCGCTTGATTGCACTCATCGCTCAAATCTGAAATAAGCAACGGCTGAATGCATGAAAAGTCCCAAGGTCTGAGCCTTGGGACTTCGTCTTTTAGCGGTGCTGTGCTCGCTGCGTCTACGCCTTGGCGGGCTCGCCAACTGGCGTGGTCGGCAGCGCCTGCGCTTCCTTGCGCAGTTCCTCAAAGAGAACCGTACTCAGGTAGCGTTCGCCGAAGCTGGGAATAATGGCGACAATCAGCTTGCCCGCGTTCTCCGGGCGCTGGGCCACTTTCAGCGCCGCGAAAACAGCGGCTCCGGCAGATATGCCGACCAGCAGCCCTTCTTCCTTGGGCAGGCGACGTGCGTACTCGAGCGCCTCCTCGTTGGAGACCTGGATCACCTCGTCGATCAACTTGGTATCCAGCACGCTGGGGATAAAGCCGGCGCCGATTCCCTGAATTTTGTGGGGTCCCGCCTTGCCGCCGGAGAGCACCGCGCTGTCGGTCGGCTCCACGGCGATTGCCTTGAACGACGGCTTCTTCGGTTTGATATAACGAGCGATGCCGGTGAGGGTTCCGCCGGTGCCTACGCCTGAGATCAGGAAATCCACCTTGCCGTCGGTGTCGTTCCAGATCTCAGGGCCGGTGGTGGCGAAGTGAATCTCCGGATTGGCGGGGTTGTCGAACTGCTGCGGGATGTATCCATTCGGGGTGTTGGCAAGAATCTCTTCGGCCTTGGCGATAGCGCCCTTCATGCCGCTGGGGCCGGGGGTGAGCACGATCTTGGCGCCGAAGGCCAGCAGGAGCACGCGGCGCTCCAAGCTCATCGTATCCGGCATCGTGAGGATCAATTCGTAGCCCTTCACTGCGGCGACGAAAGCCAGCGCGATTCCAGTATTGCCGCTGGTCGGCTCGATGAGAACGGTTTTACCTGGGTGAATCTTGCCATCGCGTTCGGCGGCCTCGATCAGGGCAACTCCGATGCGGTCTTTAACGCTGGCCAGTGGATTTTGGCTCTCCAGTTTCACTGCGACTTTCGCGTGCGCTCCCTGGGTCATTTTGTTGAGGTAAAGCAGCGGCGTTTTTCCGATCAGCTCGGTGATGCTGTTTGCAATTGCCATATCATCTCCATCTGGCCCGCGTCGGCGAACCACGAAAATTCACAGCGCCTGGAGGCGGCTTTCTCGTTGCAAACCGCACGGCAGGGAAATTGTACAGCGCCTTACGTATTCCGATGCGCTACAACTGCTTGAGATCAAATAAAAAACCGCCAGCCATGGTCCCTGGCGGCGGTTCGTGAAATCCTCTGAACTAATCTCTATTTCACGATCTCGTTTTCGCCAGAGGCCGCTCCCGGCTACAACAGCCGGTACAGGTGCGACCGATTTGGCTTTGGCAACAGAGAATCATGGTGGTTTTGTTTATAGCCCGTTCCATTTCTGCAGTCAATAGCGGTCGTTTTACACGATGAATCCGCAGGCCGCCGAGCGCTGCCGCATCGCCGATAATCCGCCGCTGTTCTGCTCCGAAGCTCGTGTGTGTAGAAGCGGTGTGTAATTGAGCGGCGATTCAACGATAATGGCAATATTAAGTAAGCATCGCACATCGTGTGTTGGAGAAAGAGGTTTCCGTGCGCCGTTCCGCTTGCCTTGGCTTTCCGGTTCTTGGTGTCATCGTTCTGGGCGCGTCGTTTGCAGCCGCTCAGGTTTCCGCTCCGGCGGGGAAGGCTGCTCCGACTCCCGTAAGGCACGGCCTGTTTGCGCTCGATGCGGATCTGCAGGCCCTGGCCGAACGCGTAGGGCCGGCTGTGGTGACCATCGAGGTCACCGGGTTGGCCGCGGTGCAGGATCCCAACACGCGGCAGACGACCTACATCACAAAGGAGCAAGGCTTGGGCTCCGGCATCGTCGTCGATCCCTCGGGCTACATCCTGACCAATGCCCATGTGGTGGAGCACGCGACGTCCGTCTCGGTCCTGGTATTTCGCCATCGCAACCAGCCGGAAGGCGGCATTGAAGACGCCGAGCACTTTGCGGCCACAATCCTGGGGCGTGACGCGTTAACCGATCTGGCGCTGCTCAAGGTGGAAGCCGACAAATTGCCGGCGCTGAAACTGGCCGACTCCGACAAAGTACACGTCGGTCAGGTCGCTCTGGCCTTTGGCAGCCCACTCGGCCTTGATAACACGGTGACCCTGGGCGTCATCAGCTCGACCCAGCGCCAGCTTAACAGCTCCACTCCGGTGATGTATCTGCAGACCGACGCGGCCATCAATCCTGGCAACTCGGGCGGACCGCTAGTTGATATCAGTGGCGAGGTCATCGGCATGAACACCATGATCGCCTCGCAATCGGGCGGCAGCGAGGGGGTAGGCTTTTCGATTCCCTCCAACACCCTGCGGCTCGTCTATGAGCAGTTGCGCAAGCATGGCCACGTACGCCGGGGATCGATCGGAATTATCGCCCGTGACATCACGCCCACGCTCGCCAGCGGACTTGGCTTGGCGCAACAGTCCGGAGTCATCCTGGAAGACGTGCTGCCAAACTCCTCCGCCGACCGCTCCGGCTTGCGCCCAGGAGACATCCTGCTGACGGTTGACAGCAAGGCTTTTAAAGATCCGCGAGCCCTCTCGGCATTACTGTTCCAGAAGCGGATCGGCGATGTGATCGCTTTCAAAATCCTGCGCGGCACCGATGTTTTATCCCTGAACGTTCCAGTCACCGAGCGCGAGGGCGATCCGGAGAGCATTCTCGATCCCACGCAATCGGCGGGCAACATCATCCCCAAGCTGGGGATCGTCGGCATACAGGTTACGGCTTCCGTAGCGCAGTTGATCCCGCCCACCCGCAGGCCGGGAGGCATTCTGGTAACGGCGCTGACCGCCGGAGGCAACGCCTCACTCTTCGGTCTGCAGCCCGGCGACGTGCTGCACATTCTGAATCGCACCCCGCTCGATTCGCTGGAGACCCTCCGCAAGGCACTGGCTGCGTTGAAGCCTGGGGACGCGGTGGTCTTCACCATCGAGCGTGCCGGAGAACTGTACTACGTCGGGTTTGATATCCCGGAGTAGGAGACAGCAACTCCAGTTTCCGCGCTGCTGCAGGGGTGATTCCCTTTCACTTCTCAGCGCGCTTGTGTGCGGGCGCGATCCGTTCTTCTTCCGCGCGCAGCTCCTCTGGCGTGTTCACATTCTTCCATCCGTCGGCCAGCTCGGCCGGTGGCGCCAGCACCAGCGTGCGAGGCGAATCCAGCAGGACCGCCGCACGCGCATTATGCTCCTGGTCTGCCTGGGCCTGCCGCTCCAGGAGCTCAAGCGCTTGCGGTTCATACATCGCCAGCATCGGGTAGGGGTGGCCATCCGACTGCGCCGGAATGACCGCCCATCGTCCCGGTTGCCGCTGCGCGGCGAGCCATTCAATGTGCCTGGGGCGCAACCATGGATGGTCGCACGCGGCCACGATCCAAGCCGCCTCCGGGGCCCAGCGATGGGCCGCGATCAGCCCGGCTCCCGGCCCGGAAAAGCCCGGCGAATCCGGCAACTGCACAAGAGTCGTCAGCGCCTCGGGCAACACTCCAGGCCCCAGCACCACGACATTTCGCGGACCGCGCCAGCCCCCAGCCAAAGCATCTGCCGCAATCCCGCCAAGCGTCCGTCTGCCGAAGTCCAGAATCTGCTTGACCG